>Ga0207752_1000290_pt1 | contig 24151 bp, 18 predicted proteins | sample Pon2CUnioCityCA_6_FD_187272 | JGI IMG/M metagenome (GOLD analysis project Ga0207752, IMG submission 187272) | Marine sediment microbial community from Union City, CA, USA - Pond 2C Sediment 2 (SPAdes) | ecosystem: Environmental > Aquatic > Marine > Intertidal zone > Salt pond sediment ...
AAAGACGGATGAGGTTCATTATATCAACGCGGGGCACAATCCGCCGCTACTGGTGCGCGGGTGATCCAATTACAAGGAACCCCTTTCCTGGGTAATTGCCCTTGCCTAACAGGTGAAGTGGCGACTATCGGTACGCGAGACAGCGGGTTAGTGGATTTTAGCGGATTTTTTACGGGCCAGAAGCTACTATGGTGCAGACGGGCGTCAACGCAACTCGTGACGCTCTCCATTATCCAGTTTGTAGTGAACGACCTGGACCCCGTGAAAGTCGACTAACTCAAGGCGCTCGCCGTGCCGGCGTAGCCAGCGATCCATCAGATTGCGGGCATCCCACATCTCCACCTCGCTGCGCATTAGCCAGATATCGTCTGCACCGGCGGTCAGCTCCTGCATTTCTGCGTCGACTTGCTGCCACGAATCTGAGTCGTCGAGGTCATGGTTGGTCCATAGACCGCCGGCCGTCCGGCCAAGACGGCGATCGCCGGCGGCAAAGGGATTCGCCGCCTCTTTTCCGCTGTAATAGCGATAGGCATATTCGAGATGGGGAATGTGGAAGATGAGCAGCTCCCCCGGCTCGCGGTGCTGCGCAAGATAGCCGGCGGCGCCACGCAAATCGAATTTGATCGGCGTCTGCTTCTGTACCCGGCCGGTTGTGAGACCGTGGCCGATAATGAAGACGACCAGCAGGGTGGCCAGCCAGTTGCGCGCACGGGAACGGCCGGGGCGTAGCAACTGAATGCCCAGCGCCAGGGCCATCATCACGGCCGGCGCGATCCAGATGAGATAGCGGGTCGCGAAGACGGGTTGCCTGAGGCTCAACAAATAGATTCCAATAAGGGGAACGACAAGCCAGGTGACGACAAGCAAATGGCCCGGGCCATCTGCGAAGGTGCGGCTGGATTGGCGTGAATCAACCGGGAAAAGACGGCGACCGTAAAGAACTCCTGCCGCGACGAGGGCGATCATGGGGATTAACCAGATGCCGCCGTGTGCGGGCGCGATTACCCCGTTGAGCTGTTCACGTAGGGTTGCCTGCACCTGGGGACGGAGCGGGATGAAAGGCCGGCCGGTCCCCGATCCCGGAGAACCCAGGAACTGCGACAGCCAGGAAGCCCGGTAAGCCAGCAGCGCCAGCGATAAGGACAGGATGAGGAGGAATCCTATCGACCATGCTCTGTCCCGGCGATAGGCTATCAGGAACCAGGAGGCCAGGAGGGGCAGCAGGAGGACCAGCAGCAGATGTACGTAAAAGCCAGCCACGAGGACGATGACCAGACCAAGCCACCATGCAGACCCGGAGCGGCCGTTCACCGCTTTGAGCCAGAACCAGGTAGTGAGCAGGACGATCAACGTCGTTGCCGCGTACATCTTCCCTTCCCGGCTGTACCAGAGCTGGTACGGGTTGGCTGCCAGAAACGCTGTAGCGAGCAGGGCGGGATCCCGAATGAGTGCCGGCCAGATTGAGCGCCGGCGGGCACTGTGTTCGTTGGCACGCGGGCGTGCGTCCGCAGCAGCCGGCGCAGGCAGCAGTCGACGGCTGACCTGCCAGGTCAAGGGAATCGAGAGGACTCCGAGCAAAAGCGAAGGGTAACGCAAGGAGAACTCACTGTGGCCGGTTAGTTGCAGCCACGGGCGCAGGCTCAAGAAGTAGAGAGGACCATTCTGGCCAGGCTCGACAAACATGGACAGTAGCCGTTGCAGGTCCCCCAGGGCGAAGGTGAGGGCATCAATCTCATCGCGCCACAGACTCTCCCCGGCCAATCCCTGAATCCGCCAGGCGAATGCAAGGATTACCAGCCCATAGACGATCAGCCGGGGCACCTGATCCGGCGGCCTGCGCACGGCCGTGGTCCTGTTCAAATTAGATCGCGCCTGCCGGTCCATAACACAAGTGGATTATGGAACGGACGTTTCATTCGCCAGCATGGATGACGATAGAACCTTCTCCCAGGGGCTGGCCGGCGCCCGGATCATAGACGACGACTTCGGTGGGAGGTGTTTCAAAGCTGATCTTGATCCTGAAGGTATCCGGGTTGTCGTCACCGGCCCACAGCATGAAGTGGTAGGGAACATTGCCCGGGGCCAACGCGCCATTGATCGTGCCCGAGCCTTTGAATTGGGCGCGATTCCCGCCCTGAGTGACCACCATCCACTGGTAGCTATCAGACCTGAAATTGAGGTTGCCGGCCTCGAAGATGAATGTTGTGTGGCCGCCGGGCGCAGTGGCACCCTTCTTGTATTTGGAAACGAAGCCAAAGGTGGCTCTTCCCTCTGCGGTGGTGCAGTGGTCGAGCTTGCACCAGCCCGCTTCGGAATAAATCCACCCGCCGCCGGTGACGAATCCACCGTCCGAGTCGTAGACGACGATTAAATCTGATTCCTCTGTATCGGAAAGGCCTTCCTGGTCGGTCACGGTCAGTGAAGTCCGATAGACGCCCGGCTCCGCATAACTATGCTTACCGCTCACCACATCCTGATTCTGATCGATGGCACAATCGACGTCATTGGGAGGACAGCTGGAAGCGGTGGAGTCGCCCCATAACCACTCCGCCCGGTGAGTGTCTCCCGCATCGGGATCGGTGAACGTACCGTCAACGATTACGGGTTGTTGGTCGATGTGTACCGGATCTGACGGCACCGAGATGTTAGTGATTTCAGGAGGCTGGTTGGATACAGGTGTCGGTGTATCGGTTGGTGGTGGCGGTGTCGGTGTATCGGTGGGTGGTGGCGGTGTCGGCGTAAAGGTTGGCGTCGGAAGCGGCGATTGAAAAAGCGTGCTGCTGTAGCGTACCATGGCGGATCCGAAGGAGCGAATTTCGGGTTGAAAGCCATTTTCGGCAGCCGCTGGGGAGCGTTCAGTCTGAGTGGCAAACACGGGTAAGGTAACGATGCCATCAACCACAAGTAACAGCAGCAAGAGCCGCGCGACTTGTTTCAGTAATTGAACAAATTTCCTGAATCGTTTTCGTTTCATCCTGGAACCTCGATATCCATGGGTGCATAGCCGGGAATTCTGGCATAGACCCGCAACCGGAGCATAACGCAGATTCGTGGATGCTCGCGTGGCCGCAGAGGGGCTCTGTCGAGCTTGCCCACATTTTTGCGTTTCACTCCAGCAACAATTATCGATTGAGGATTTCTCGCGCCGGTTGTAAGATGTGGGTGTGGTCGAGGCAGAGAAGATGTGTGCGGAGAAGCACTGGATAGTAGGGACAGTGTAGCATTTAGCTCCCTCGGATGTCAATGTTTTTTGGAGCGCGCGGCCGCCGGCTCTTGAACCCCCGGCAGCCAACTGCTATACTGTCCTTACAGCCAGAATATGCAACGACGTCGACGGTGACGAAGTAAGCGGTCGGCCGGACAGCCAGCGAGCCGGGAAGGGTGAGAGCCCGGCCGGAACACGACCGCCGAAAGCCACACCTGAGTCGCAGCCGAGACCGGCACGCCCTGCGTTCCACGCGGGTGGCTGTGCCGGCCAAGGCCCGCCGGTTCGTTCCCCGTTACCGGAACACGCCTTCGCCCCTGGGGCGGCGGCGACAGAGTGGGGGCCTACCGGCCCCAACCAGGGTGGTACCGCGGATCAGATTCGTCCTTGAACAATCGTTCAAGGGCGTTTTTTGTTTTTAGAAACCGGGTTTTTGCGGTGGCGAGAAACCGGGTTTTTTGCGGTGCTGGCTCGTGGATCGGTGTTCCCGAGAAAAACCCGGTTTCTGGATTTCTCGCATCAAGGAGATGAGCAGATGAAAACAGGAAAGGTAGATGCCGGAAATTTGACGGCAGAGCAGTTAAGAAAGGTTTACCTCGAGTATATGGCGGCGGAAAAGCACGCCATCATCGGCAACGCGTCCCTCATCCCCGAACATGATCCCAGCGTGCTCTTTACCACGGCCGGCATGCATCCGCTGGTCCCCTTCCTCCTGGGGGAGCCGCACCCGGCCGGTCCGCGCCTGGCGAACGTGCAGAAGTGCCTGCGCACGGTCGACATCATGGAGGTGGGCGACGACGTGCACCTCACCTTCTTTGAGATGCTGGGCTACTGGTCCCTGGGTGACTACGGCAAGCGGGAAGCGATCCGGCTGGCCCACACCTTCTTTACCCGGGTTCTGCGACTCGATCCGGCCCGGCTGTCCATTACCTGCTTCGCCGGGGACGAGGATGCGCCACGGGATGAGCCCGCCGCCGCCATCTGGCAATCCCTGGGCATCCCGCCGGAGCGCATTACCTACCTGCCCAAGGAGGAAAATTGGTGGGGACCTGTCGCCGTTACCGGCCCCTGCGGGCCCGACACCGAGATCTTCTACGATGTCGACCCGGCCGGCCCGGCCGGCGCCAATCCGGCTGCCGACCCCGGGCGCTTCTGGGAGATCGGCAATGTGGTCTTCATCCAGTACGACCGCGAGGAGAACGGCCGCTATCGCCGCCTGCCGGAGCTGATGGTCGATACCGGTCTCGGCTTCGAGCGGATTCTGACGATTTTACAGGGTGCCCCTTCCCCGTACGAGACCGGCCTCTTCCGGCCGCTGGTGAGCGAGGTGGAGACCCTGGCCCCGGCGCCGGAGCCGTTCGGCGTGCGCGTCGTCGCCGACCATGCCCGCGCGGCCACCTTCATCCTGGCAGAGGGCGTCACGCCGGGCAACAGCGACCGGCCCTACATCGCCCGCCGCCTCATCCGCCGCGCCGTGCGCTACGGCCACGAGATGGGAATTGAGGGCCCCTTCCTGGCGCGCCTCGCCGCCACCGTCGTAGAGACGATGGGGGACGCTTACCCGCACCTGGTGGAGGCGCAGGATCAGATCCGCGCGCTGTTGCAAACGGAGGAACAGAAATTCCAGCGCACGCTGCGGCGGGGCCGGGCCGAGTTTGAGCGGGTCGCCGCCCAGTACGACAACCGGCTGCCGGGTGATGTCGCCTTCAAGCTGTACGATACCTACGGCTTTCCTATCGAACTGACCCAGGAACTGGCCGCACAGCAGGGGCTGGCGGTGGACATGGACGGTTTCCAGCGCGCATTCCAGGCACATCGCGAGAAATCGCGCCGGGGTGCCGCGGAGCGCTTTCGCGGAGGCCTCGCCTCGCAGTAGCCGGAAACCGTCCGCCTGCCCACGGCCACCCACCTGCTGCACGCGGCGCTGCGCCGGGTGTTCGGCCCGCACGTCGCCCAACGGTGAGCAACATCGCCGTCGAGCGCCTGCGCTTCGACTTCAGCTTATGCGCTGATTGCACAAAACTTACATCAGTCAGAACCTTTCGCTAAAATACTGTGAGGTAACTTAACTTTGATGAGGGTTCTGAATGACTTCTATAGTAGCACTTGGTGCCGTTACCGTCGGTATTAATCTTACCGCTAGCCACGCGGAGCTCCGCGAACTTGGTCTTACACCGGGCGGCTATTCGAGTATCTCTGTGGAGCGAATGGAGGAGATCCGCCTTGCGCTTGAGAATAGTCGCGGAACGCTTCCCGATCCTCGTAGCGGTGGTTCAGTTGCAAACACCGCAGACCTCATAGCGCGTGCTGGAGTAAGCTGCGGAATGATGGGTGTTGGTGGAGACGACACCTTCGGCAGAGCTTTTGTCTCAAATTGTGAGAGAGCCTCGCTTGAGTTCCTCTCAGAACTCGAAGCTGGAGCCATTACGGGTTATGACTTCTATTTTTTCGGCGATGATCACGTGCGCACTATCGTCTTGACGCATGGGGCAAACGCTCTGTTGAGTCCGGCTCGAATTAACCTCGGAGCAGTTCAAGCCTCAGAGCTCGTGTTGCTTGATGGTTCTGCGCTCTCTTTTGGTCCAGAATCTGAAGCAGCAATGGCGCGTTGTGCACAAGCGGCAGAGCAGGCGGGTGTTCCTTTTGTGCTTACGCTTGCAAGCACAAAAATCGTTGATGGCTACCGTGCTTTCTTCGATACTTTTGGGCCAAAAGCTCAGATGGTGGTAGGAAACCTTAAGCAGGCCGCCGCGCTGGTAGGCGTTGAACCAAAGGCATCCCTTGACGAAGTGAGAATCGAGCTCGCTAAGACTCCCATTGATGCGGTTGTTACCCTGGATGCAGATGGTGCCTTTGCCAGATTCGATGATGAAGAGTTTTTACAGCCTACACAGAAGATTGAAGCGGTAGATTCCACCGGAGCAGGAGACGCTTTCCTCGCGGCTTTCCTCGTGGCGAGAAAGAAACGTCTCTCTGTACACAAGGCGCTCGCCGTCGGAAATATCGTTTCCCGTGAAGTTGTTCAATATGAAGGTGCTCGGCTACCGATAAGCGTTGATGTGCCTGGGCTTATGCAAGAAGCGATACGAATCGCTGAAAGTCTTGACGATTAAGTTCGATTCCTCCGGCGCAGCACACGGTCGCGACGGGCGACCGGCCACACATTTCTGACCGGCCGCCCGCCGTGGCGACGCCGTATCGGTGTTTAGGGCAGTGCTACTTCGTAGATCGTGGTCTCGGCCGGGCCGGCGGGGCTATGCAGAACGACGCTGTTGCTCTGCGGGCGGTAGCCGAGGAAGAGGAAGCTGGCGACGGGAGCCGGGACGGTCCCGGCCGGGGCCAGCGTGCCCCGGGCAGGATCCAGCTCGAGCAGGACGAGGTGGGTGGCCTCAGGCATGGCGCCCATGAGCGGTTCGGCGGAGCAGGGACCGGCGCCGGCGAGCAGCGTGGTGGCGCCGGTGGGCAGGAACTCTCCGTTGGTGCAGACGTTTTCCCGGCCGAGGGCGGCACCGGCAGCAGCGTCCAGGTCGTCGAGGGCGAGGGCGTGGCGCCAGGCGCCGTCGCGCGCGGCCCAGATGAGGCGGTCGCCGTCGCCGGCGGAGGCGCGCAGCAGGAGACCGGCGCCGTCCGGCGACCAGAGGGGCAGCCAGCCGCCGCCGCTGCCGCCGGTGCCGCCGCGGTCGACGTCGCTGAGCATCTGCTCGGCACCGGTGGTGAGGTCCACGACGTAGAGGCCGGGCGTGCCCGGCAGGCCGTAGCCCGATTCGCGGGTGAAGGCCAGGGCACTGCCGTCCGGCGCGAAGGTGAATTCGCGCGGCACGTCGCGGGCCACGACCCGGTCCGCGCCGGCAGCGTCCAGCACGTGCAGCTCGTAGGTCTCCTCGGTAGCCAGGAGGTAAGCGTAGCCCTGGCCGTCCGGCGCCCAGCGGGCGCTGACCACGTTGCCGGGCACGAGCGTCTCGAGGCTGCCCGACGGCAGGTCGGCCAGGTAGAGCGGGCCGGCCGCGAGCCGGCCGGGGCCCGCGCCCTGGCTGCCGCTGTAATCCCAGATGAGGGCGCCGTGGTGGCCGGGAACGTGGTCGATGCCGCCAACGGAGACCGGCTCTACGAGGGGGACGAGGGCGCTTTCCCAGCCGGCGGCAGTGCGGCGCGCGCCGCGTAGCTGCCAGCCGCCGCTCTCGTCGTAATAGGAATCGACCAGGTAGTCGAAGGCGCCGGCCGGGGCCACGGCCGACGTGGTTATTTTCTCGGGCGAGGCGACCGGGGCCGGCGTGGCCGGCTCGCCGGCGGGCGGTGTTTCTACCGGCACGGCCACCGTTTCGGTGGCAGCCACCTCTGGCAGAGCGGTTTCTGTAGCCGGAATCGTGGTGGACACCGGTGCGGACGATTCGCCGACGCCGAGTTGTGCCGTTGGTGCCTGGCACGCACCCAGCAACAGGGGGAACAGTAAAGAGAGGAACAATAGTAAGCGTTTCATTGGCAATCTCCATGAATTTTGGTACCCGGTAGAAGCGTTCACCGGAAACCTCCCGCAGGTTGCCATCCGGAGCGATTCATCTTGTCTGGCCAAACCTGCGGGAGGTTCCGTTGGATTCATGAAGCACGATAACAAAACGCAACCGGCTGCACATCGGCCGGGTGACCGGCGTGGCCTCCGCCATCTGGCGGAGGCGTGAGGGCCAGAAGAGCTGAATCTGTTATCTCAGGGAAGCCGGGGGCGGGTGTCGCGCTCCAGCCAATCGAAAAAGAAGCCGGCGAGGGTCTGGCCGCTAACTTCCTCGGCGATGGCGATGAAATCGGCGGTGCCTGCGTTCTTCCCCTGGAAGCGGTCGTAGTAGGTGCGGAGGATCGTGAAGAAGGGGCCGTCGCCGACACGCAGGCGCAGCGCATGCAGGGCGAGGGCGCCCCGATCGTAGGTTGCGGCAAACGCGTCAGGATCGGAATAGGGCCGGAGGAGAGACGGCGTGCGGATGGGAGAAGAGTGGGCCAGCGCGCGAACGGCCTCCTGGGCGGCGTCGGGGCCGCGGCTGTACTCGGCCCACAAGACTTCGGCGTAGGTGGCCATCCCCTCTTTTAGCCACAGATCCCGCCAGTCTGCCAGCCCAACGCTGTCCCCAAACCACTGGTGGGCCAGCTCGTGGGCAACCAATGCTTCCCCTCTCGACGCCACCTGCTGCGGGCCGAAGACCGACAGGGTCTGGGTCTCCAGCCCACCCAGCCCGTGAGCATTATCGTGGACCACGGCACCGTAGACGGCAAAGGGATAGGGGCCGAAGTACTGTTCGAAGGCGTCGATCATCTCTGCCGTCTGGGCGAAGGGCTCGACGGCGGCTGCCGGCAGCCCCTCGGCAAAGAAACTGCGTAGGGGGACGCCGCTGCTCGAGACGCCCTCCACGCGGGTGAACGTGCCAATGGCGACAGTGGTGAGATAGGCCATCAGCGGATCGCGCGCCTCCCAGACGAAGGTCGTCGTCTCGCCATTGTCGACGCGGTCAACCTGGACCCCGTTGGCGGCGGCGACGAACGGTTTGGCAACGGTAATGCGGTAAGTGTACGTTGCCCTGTCGTGGAGGTCCATGTTGGCCGGAAACCAGCTGGCTGCCCCGGCCGGTTCGCCGGCGACGGCAACACCGTCTCGATTGAAATACCATCCTTTCTGATAGCCGGAAAGGGCAAAGGGATTTGGCTCCGAGAAGTCGGGGATTCTGTGGTAATGCACTTCAAGCTGGAAGCGGGTGCCGGCAGCCACCAGTTCCGGTAGATCGACGATCAAATCATGGTCACTGCGCCGGAAGGGGACGGGCTCACCGTTAACAGTAAGCTCGTCGACGACCATGCCGGCGAATTCCGTCGCGGCGAAATCGAGGCTGAAGCGGCGCAGATCCTGGGTGGCCTGTAAATCAATGGTGGCGACCGCGTCCAGAGACGCTTCCCTGACGCCGGCGACGAGGTCGAGGCTGACGTGCCGGACGTCGTAGCCGCCATTGCCCATGGCGGGATAATCGGGATGGGCGTGGGAGGCGGTTGCGCCGACGACAGCCGGATCGAGGGTCGGCGTCGGCTCGGGGGATGCCGTCGGGGCCGGCGTGGGCGGGGGCGTTGTCGTGGGTTGGGCCGGTGCAGTCGGAGCCGGCGGTGAGGGTGGCGGCAGGGGCGTGACCGCGGTTGACGGCGACCCGTCAACCGCCGGGGACGGCACCGGCGTATCTTGTTGCTCGGGCGTGGCGCAGGCGGCAACGAATAGGAGGAAGGACAGCAGCACACGGGAAAACAGCTTTCTGTTCACAGCGGCCTCGTTTGCTATTGGTCGCAGCCTGGATTGTAGTGGATAGGGCCGGATTGCGGTAGCAGGAACAAACCAGCCCCGCGAAGGTGGCGAGGGTACGGTTGGTAGTAACCGCTTCAGCGGTCAAACGGCTAAAGCCGTTACTACTAACCTCAAGCGGTCGCTCGTTAGAGGGGCAGCCGGGTGCCCAGGCCCTGTTCCACCGCCCGGCGGTAGAGCGTGGGCGCCACCGCCATGTCGTCCAGTGCCAGGCCGAGGTTGCAGGCGACGGTCCGCTCGGTCGCCGATTCGCGCCCGGCTTTGGCGCCGGTGACCAGCTCGCCGAGGTCCGCATGGACCGGCGGAATCTCCTGGAAGTAGCCGGCGGCGCGGTAATGCTCCAACTGGGGGATGTCGTCGGTACAGAACTTGTCGACCTCGTTCAGGGCCGCCCCATCCCAGTAGCTGTCGAAATCGACCAGAGAGGCGAAGGCGCCGGGGTCGAGCCAGCCGGCCTGGATGGTGGCGTGGGGCTGCTTCAGAATCGGCCCGGCGGTAACGACCAGGTCGCAGCCGCTCACTGCCTGCCGCGGCTCGTCGACGACAACCACTTCCAGGCCCAGCTCGTCCCGGACATAGCCAACGTAGCCGGCGAGGGCGTCGGCGTTGACGTCGTAGGCCATGACCCGCTCCAGGGGGAAGAGGACGTTCAGCGCCTCGGTGTTGGTGCGCCCCTGGACGCCGCAGCCGAGCATACCGAGGACGGAGGACTCCGGCCGGGCCAGGCGGCGGGCGGCGACGGCGGTAGCGGCCGCCGTGCGCATCGCCGTAATCCAGACGCAGTCCATGACCGCGATAGGCACGCCGGTTTCCGGGTCGTTGAGGATCAGCAGGCCGTTGATGTAGGGCAGGCCGCGGGCCTGGTTGCCGGGGTAGCCGCTGACCCACTTGACGCCTGCAGCATCCATAGCCGGGATGTAGGCGGGCATGGCGTGGATGAAGTTGTCGCCGTCGCCGGGGTGAATGCCGGGTTTCGGAGGCATTTCCACACGCCCCTCCCCTTTTTCCTGGAAGGCGCGTTCGAGCAGGTCGATGATTTCGGCCATGGTGAGGCCGGCGGCTATGACGTCGTCTTGCGAAAGATAGAGTAGCTGTTGTTCCATGGGTTCCTCCTGCTGGCATCGGTTACCCGCCCTGGTTATGGGGGATATTATAGCGAGGCCTGTGGCGATGGACGAAGGTGGTTGTGAAAGGGATGACGAATTTGACTTTGCGCCCGCTTGCGTATACCGTGTTAGTGAGATGGCAGGAAACAGGAACAGGCACGCGGATCAACCGGTTCGGGCGGCAGGCGGCCTTTTGTGGCGGCAAGGCGCCGGGGGCCGGAGAGACCCTGGCCAGCCGGCTGCAGGTGAGCTGGACCCACAAGCCGATCGGCCTCGACCGGCTGCGGGAGCTTGTAGACGCCTACGCGAGCGTGTAAGTGGCCAGGATCCGGCTGCCCCTAATTCGGGTCCACCACGACGACGTCATTCCCCTTACCATCGAGAGGACCCCGCTGCCGGCCATCGTTAAGGACGACCCAGTCGATATGGTAGTCAGCCCCACCCTGGCTCAATTCCGCCCGGTACACGCCGGCATCGCCGGTAGCCGGTTCTGCCGTGAACGGCCGGGGCTGGCCACCGTCCAGGGCAACCGTGCCCGACACGCCGTCGCCGGCGATGGTCACCTCCGCGCTGGACTCACCGGCAACCAGCGTCCCTTCCTCGCCCGCTATCTCCCCCGTGATCCACTGCGACACCATCTGGCTGTCGCACAGGTAGACGGCAACCGTGCGTGGTTGCTCGGCGTTGCCATCCTGCCCGGCAACGGCCACCCCGATGAACAGCTCCTCGTCAATCGCCGCGACGAAGTGATCCATCTCCGCATCCTGGGCGGTTGGAAATTTCTCTACAGGCAAAGTAATCTGAGCGGTCCCGGCTTCGGCCGCCGGTGGCTCATCAGCCTGGTTCGCGCAGGCCGGCAGGAATGCCGCCAGCAGAGCCAGCAGCACAGCGCTCTGCAAAAGCGTTACTGTCGCGCGGTTCATATGGGACAGGATTTGGGAAATAATCGTTCACTCTCCTCAGGGAGGGCAGGCAAGAAGAGTCCCGCGCTCCACACTGATCGCACTTACTTCGTCAAATTGTAGAAGATCCGGCAGATTGTCCAACACATTACCTACCGTCCGATGCTAACGGATCTACGCATCTCCTGCAATTGACCGCCAGCAATTCTCAAAATAATCAGAAAACCTCCCGAAGGTTGGCGCTGAAGACAGTACCAGCCCCTTGAGAGTGTTGGTCAGGGCGCAACGTAGACCTTCGGGAGGTTGGCGAGAGCTACAATTTCACCTGCCCGTGCGCAGACGGCGCGCCGCTAGGCGGAGAGCGGTTGCCAGGGGCGCGACTGCCTTTACAACCCCACGCCATCCTTTATAATGAAGCTGTCGCATCATACCCTGGGCGGCGACGGCCGTCCCTCATTCCATTCCCTCGATCCAGAGAGGAGATTTTTACGCAGACCCGGGACCTGGAGCGCCAGTCCGCGTTCATTGACCTGCTGACGACGGCAGCGGGGGCGGAGGATGGGCGAATCGTGGTCATTCTGGCCATGCGCTCCGACTTTGTCAGCCACTGCGCGCGCTTCCCCCGGCTGCGGGAGCTGATGAGCCGCCAGTTCCAACTGGTGGGGGCAATGGCGCCGGCCGAGTTGACGAAAGCGATGACGCTGCCGGCGCTGCGGGTCGGCGCGGATATCGACGCCGGCCTGGTCAGCCGCGTCCTGGCGGATATGAAGGGGGAGCCGGGCGCGCTGCCCTTGATGAGCTTCGCGCTGCGGGACCTGTTCGAGGCGGAGCAGGAGGGCGTGGGCCGGCCGATGGACCTGACGCTGGCCGAGTACCTGGAGCGGGGTGGCATTGAGCGCGCCCTGGAGCGGCACGCGAACCAGGTGTTTGCCCGGTTCACGCGGGAACAGCAGACGCTGGCCCGCACCGTCTTTTCCCGGCTGATCTCCGTCGGCCAGGGGCGCGTTGACACGCGGCGTACGGTGGCCCTGGCGGACCTCGTCCCGGCCGGGGTGAGCGAGGAGCAGGTGGCGGCCGTCGTGCGCACGCTGGCCCAGCGGGAGGTGCGGCTCCTGACAACGGACGTGGAAAGCGCGCCGGAGGAAGCGGTCGACGCCGCGACTGAACCGCCGGCAGCGGCGGACGAGGCGGCCGAAGAGACGCCGGCCTGGGGACGGGCCACGGTGACGGTCGCCCATGAGAAGCTGATCGACGCCTGGCCCTGGCTGCGACAACTGGTCGACGAGAACCGGGACGCGATCCGCATGCAGAACGAGGTTGCGGACGCGGCCCGCGAGTGGGAAGAGAATGGACGGGACAACGGCTACCTCTACTCCGGCGCGCGTCTGGCGACGGTCGAAGAACAGCTTGCGGAGGATAACCTGCAGTTAAGCGCAGCAAGTAAGCGCTTCGTCGATGCCAGCATCGCACGGCGCAAGGCCGCGCGCCGGCGGGCACAAATGGCCATCGCCGGGCTGATCATGATCACGCTGGTCGCGGTTTCGCTGGCCGGGCTCAGTTTGTGGCTCTCCGGCCGGGCAAGGGATAGCGAAGCCGAGGCGGTCGCCGAGTCGACACAGGCGGCCCTGAATCTTGAACGGGCGCTGGCCAGCGAAGCGGTGGCCGAGACCCGCACGGCCGACCTGGAGGCGGAGTCCACCGTTTCCGCCGCAAACCTGGACCGGGCCCTGGCCAGCGAAGCCGTTGCCGAGGCCCGCGCCACCGAGGCCATCGGTGCGCGCGAGGAAGCCAGAGCGGCGCAGGTTCGCGCCGAGAAACAGGCCGAACTGGCCTTCGCCCGGCAGCTCGCGGCCCAATCGCGGGCGTTACCGGCGTGGCAGTTCGATCGGGCCCTGCTGCTGGCTGTGGAAGCGGTCACGGTCACCGAAACCTGGGATACACGCAACAGCCTGCTGGCCGTGCTGCAGGCAGAACCGCGCCTCTCTTCTTTTTTGCACGGCGATGGCGGGGCACTGTACAGTGTGGCTTTCAGCCCGGATGGGACGACTGTCGCCGCTGGCGGCAGGGAAGACACGATCATCCTCTGGGACGTGGCGACGGGACAGCCCCGGGGCGCGCCCCTCGCCGCTCACAGCGGGTCGGTGACCGGCGTGACCTTCAACCCGGAAGGGACAGTGCTGGCCTCGGCCGGCGCCGATGGCACCGTCAGGCTCTGGGATGTCGCCAAGGGAGAGCGCCTGGGCGCCCCCCTCTACGCGCAGGGCTTCGAGGTGCTCAGCGTGGCCTTCAACCCGGACGGGACAACGCTGGCCGCCGGCAGCCTTGACGGCAGCATCCACCTTTGGGACGTGGTCACGGGGCAACCGGTGGACGTGCCCCTCGCCGGCCCCGGTGTGCCGGTGGAAAGCGTGGCCTTCAGTCCGGATGGCTCGACGCTGGCCTCCGCCGGCGAGGACGGCGCCGTCATCCTCTGGGATGTGGCGACGGGACAGCCGCTGGGCGCACCCTTCTCCGCCCACGACTACCAGGTGCTCAGCGTGGCCTTCAGCCCCGACGGCGCGACGCTGGCCTCCGCCAGCCTGGGCGGCAGTGTCATCCTCTGGGACCTCGCGACGGGGCAGCCGCTGGGTGAGCCTCTGGTCGCCCACGACCGCCCGGTGACCAGCGTGACCTTCAGCCCCGATGGGGAAACGCTGGCCACCGCCGGTCACGACGGCACCGCCATCCTCTGGGATGTTGCCACGCGGCAGCCGCTGGGTGAGCTCCTCAACAACCACGGCAACCGGCTGCGCGCCTTGGCTTTCAGCCCGGATGGGGCCATGCTGGCTTCCGCCGGCGAGGACGGCAGAGTCATTCTCTGGGACGTGGAAGGAGGGCAATCGCTGGGCACGCCCTTCGCCAGCCACGGCAACCGGGTGCGCAGCGTCGTTTTCAGCCCCGATGGGAGGACGCTGGCTTCCGGCAGCGGCACCGGCACCGTCGTCCTCTGGGATTTAGCGACGGGGCAACCGCTGGGCGACCCCCTGGCCTCCGGCGACTGGGTGCTCAGCGTGGCCTTCAGCCCGGATGGCACGATCCTGGCCTCGGGCAACGAAGACGGCAGCGTCATCCTCTGGGACGTGGCCGCGGAACGGCCGCTGGGCGACCCCCTCGCCGTGCACGGCGAGTCGGCAATCAGCGTGGCCTTCCGCCCGGACGGGACCATGCTGGCCTCCGCCAGCCTTGACGGCAGCGCCATCCTCTGGGACGTGGCTACGGGGCAGCCCCTGGGCGACCCCCTCGCCGGCCAGGGCGGGTGGGTTACGAGTGTGGCCTTCAGCCCGGATGGGACCCTGCTGGCCACCGGCAACGGGGACGGCAGCGTCACCCTCTGGGACGTGGCGACGAGACGTCCCCGGGGCGCACCCCTGGCCGGCCATGGCGACACGGTGACCGGCGTGGCCTTCAGTCCAGATGGGACCACCCTGGCCTCCGCCAGTGGTTCGGGCGTCGCCGGCCGCACCGGCAGCGCCATCCTCTGGGACGTGGCGACGGGCCAACAACTGGGCGCGCCCCTCGCCGGCAACGGCGGCACGGTGCATGGCGTGGCCTTCAGCCCGGATGGGACCATGCTGGCTGCCGGCAACGGCGACGGCAGCGTCATCCTCTGGGATGTGGCGACGGGGCAGCAACTGGGAGGGGCCCTCACCGGCACCGGCCGCTCGATCTACGGCGTGGCCTTCAGCCCGGATGGGAAAACCCTGGCCTCCAGCAGCCTTGACGGCGCCATCATCCTCTGGGACATGGGCGTGGAAAGCTGGCAGGCCCGGGCGTGTGCCCGCGCGAACCGCAACCTGACGCAGGAGGAGTGGGCGCTCTATTTCGGGGATGAGGTGTACCGGGAGACGTGCCAGGAATAAGAGGCGGGAGATATTTACGTGGGTCTGCACCTCGAAGCTGAATGCGGAGCAGGCGATTGCGTTGACTCCCCCGGCAGCGATTGCTATACTGCTCTCAGACAGGCGTAACCCTCGCCTTGCATCTCCATCCTCCCCACTCTGCGCGTCCGACAAGGGTACGTTGCTCCGGAAATGAGATAACAGTCATGGAAACCAATCCACCTGACCGACAGGATCTAAAACCAGCGAACGCAACCATCGACTGGTTGCTTGACTCCGACCCGGCGATCCGCTGGCAGGTCCTGCGCGACCTGACCGGCGCGCCGCCGGAGGAGGTCGCCGCCGAGCGGGCAAAGGTGGCCACCGAGGGCTGGGGCGCCCGGCTGCTCGCCCTGCAGGGGGCAGACGGCCTCTGGGGCGGCGCGGCCTGGAATCACGGCTGGAACTCCACCATGCACGTGCTCTGGCTGCTGCGCCACCTGGGGCTCGATCCGGCCGGCGCCGAGGCGCGCCACGCCGTGGGCCTCGTGCGCGACCACGTGACCTGGCAAGGATGCGGCCCGCCGGAAGCGGACGACAACCCCTTCTTCGCCGGCGAGACCGAGCCGTGCATCAACGGGCAGGTGGCGATGGCCGGCGCTTACTTCGGCCAGGACGTCGGCAGCCTCGTCAACCGGCTGCTGGGCGAGCAGTTAGCCGACGGCGGCTGGAACTGCGAGGCGCCGCAGCGCTCGACGCGGTCGTCATTCAACACCACCATCTGCGTGCTGGAGGCGCTGTTCGAGTACGAACGAGCGACCGGCGGGCGCCCGGAGGTGACCGGGGCCCGGCTGCGCGGCCAGGAATACCTCCTCGAGCGCCACCTCTTCCGGCGGCGCTCCACCGGCGAGGTGATCGCGCGCGATCGCAAAGGCGGGACCGATTGGACGCGCTTCGCCTTCCCTACGTGGTGGCATTACGACGTACTCCGCGGCCTCGAGCACCTGCGCCGCTCCGGCGTCAAGCCGGACGACCGGGTGGAAGAGGCAATCGCGCTGGTAGTGTCGAAGCGCGACCGCACCGGGCGCTGGCCGCTGGATACCGTCTATCCCGGCTTGATGCCGGTCGAGATGGAGGAGACGGAGGGGCGCCCCAGCCGCTGGAACACCCTGCGCGCCTGGCGAGTGCTGGAGTGGTATGCGGGATATAGACCAGCGTAACATGCTCCGGGCCTGACGCCGGGCCCGTCCCCGGCACGCCGGTGGTGCCGTTCGCTCTGCTTCGGGCCATATAGAAATTGAGTAAAGGAAATCTGGCAAAATGGTTAAGATAGGGCACACAGGCAAAGAAGAAGATCTACAGGCAGCAGCAGCCCTCATCCGGGCCTTCGTCGCCTGGCAGCGGGAGACCTATCACGATTACCTGGACATAGTAGACAAATACTTCGCCTACGTCGAAGCGGAAACGGATGACCTGCCGGGCCCGTACGCGCCGCCACAGGGGCGCCTGCTGCTGGCCACCGTCGACGGGGAACCGGCCGGGGTTTGTGCCCTGAAGGCGCTGGGTCCGGAGTCGTGCGAGATGAAGCGCATGTTCGTCTACCCCCGCTTCCAGGGGCAGGGGGTGGCCCGGGCACTGGCCGTCCGGCTGCTCGAAGAAGCACGCGCCGCCGGTTACAAACAGATGTTGCTGGAAACGGGCCCGCGCCAATTGGCCGCCGCCGGTCTTTACCGCAGCCTGGGCTTCGAGCGGATTGCCCCCTATTATGAAATACCGCCGGAGTTTCCAGACGAATTTACGGAGCAGGCTCTGTTCATGGCGCTGCAACTGTAGGTGCGCGCAGAATATATACCCGCTTGCGTGCCGGCAGTGGTTCCCCGGGGTATGCGGTTGGCGTCGAGGTTAGTGGTGGCGATTAACGGAAGCAAGACGACCCTGGTCCTCATCTTGCTGCTGGCGCTGACGGCCGGTTGCCGGCTCCTGGACGGAGGGCAAATGCGTGAGGTCCCGTTTGAAGGTGACGTGCCCTTCACCCTGCAGAATGGGCAGAGTGCGGTGCTGGCAGAGGGTGACCTGCGGATCACGTTCGATTCGGTCATTCGCGACGGCCGCTGCCCGAGCCAGGTGAACTGCGCCGAGCAGGGAGCGGTGGAGATCCTGGTCCTCACGCAACAGGCGGAGGAGGCGCCGGCCAGCCACGAGCTGAACCCGGATCCGGCGCTGGCCGCACTTGGGTGGGCGCCAACAGCGGTCACCGCCGGCGGCTACGCCATCGAATTGCAGGCGGTGGAACCGTATCCTGAACAGCCGGAGGATCTGGAGACGTTTGACGACTACACGGCCACTTTCGTCGTTACCGAAGCGGGCGGACGGTGAGTGCCCGGCGCCATCGTGGAAGGTGCTGTTGATGTGTGCTCCGGTCAGGTACACAGGGCGACGATGACTCATCAAGGAAGTCCATGAAATCACCGACCTGAACCCAACCCGGCCAAAGCCAGCGAGGTCGAAGTCCGCTTCGAATCGGATTCGCCGTCGCGAACACAGGTGGTCTTTGAACATCGCGACTTCGCCCGGCATGGTGAAGGCGCGGCCGAATATCGGGCCACGCTGGCCTCGCCCCAGGGCTGGTCGTACATTCTGGATTGTTACGTTAGCGCCGTGAAAGGATAAGCGCTGCCGATCACAAGCCTGCCCAGCCAGGCCGGCACCTTAAAGGGTGGCCTGGCACCCACGGCGTCCGCCAGGAAGGGCAGCCACTCCGACACAGGCGCGGGCTCGTCGTCGACGACGCTAGATGGCAGTCAGGGGCGAGGTGCGTCTGGTCGCACATTAACAGGATAAAGGCACTCTCATTGTCAGGTCAAATTTGTTGGGAATTTCACAACCCGGCGGGCGTGGCTTCTGGAGACAGGCAGTTCTATACCCGGCACCACTCCACCAGCGGGGCCGCAACCCAGGTCGGTCGCTGCGCCTGGTACAGCTCGGCGGCGTCACTGTAGGTCAGGTCGAGCACGCGCCCGCACAGGGGGCCGCGCAAATAGCGGAACACCTGCCCGGCATCGCGGGCGTCACTCTTCGCCTCGACGCAGTGCCGGTTGTAGCCCCAGTAGTCGCCCCGTTCCAGGATCCGGATACCCGCCTCAACCACAGACCTGGCCCTGGCCAGCCCTGCTTCATCCGGCGGGAAAGCGTCTTCCGGCGGGGTGCCATAGCCGATGCCATGGTGGAAGGGATCGGCCGTGGAAACCACGACGGCGTCCTCCACCAGCCGGGCCAGCGCGTCAATCCCCGGCAGCTCGCCCGGTTTGCCACCGGCGAGATAGGGGTAGCGCTCGATTACCTGGGGCACCTGACCGTCCGCCAATCCGCGCCGCCGGACCTCCGCCTGCCAGAAGTGGCGCCAGCTCATCAGGGCGTGGTCGCCGCGCCACTCCTGCCGGCCGTCGAGTCCGGGCCCCTGAATCCCCCAGAACGGTTCGTCCGCCGGATCGCCGCCTGCCGCCACCCGCCGCCGCGCCATCTCCATCTCATGGGTGAAAGCGTGCAGCACGCTGATCACCACCACCCGCTCCGCGCCACTGTCCAGGCAGGCCTGCACGCAGGCCGCAATCTGGTAGCCGCAATCCTTGACGCCCGCATGCGGGAAGACGAGCACGCCGCCCCGGCGCAGCGTATCGGCCAGATCCCACTGTTCGCCCCGCTCCAGGTGGGCCAGGGTGCCCGCCTCGCCCAGTTCCGCGTGTTCGCGCCTGTACAGTGCGTGAATATCCTGTTGCAGTTGGTCGCGATCTAGATCTTCTTCCACTTATACTGCCGGCCGCACCGCCTGCCACAGTGCCGCATGCGCCTGCGGCGACACCGCTTGCTTCGCCAGGTCCTTGCTCTTCACCCGCTGGCGCGAATCCACCGATAGCGCCGTCACCGTGAGCACGGGCTCGCTGGTGAGGCAATCGCGACAACTGGCGGCGTAAAAGGCCAGGCCGGGCGCCGGCGCCTCTGGGTCCATCATTTCGCCCAGTTCCACATATTGGCCCGTTTGCAGCAGGTGCATCGCCGTATCCGCCTGCTCCGGTTCCACGCCGCCCACCAGTTCGTTCGGTTCGTACCAGCGGTCGTGCGCCGTGCAGAACGGCTTTCCTGCCTCGTCCATGGCCACACCGGCCGCAATCAAGGCAATGAGCCCTATCTCCACCAGCCAGTAAATCCAGGTCAGCGTCTGCCCGATGTTCAGCATCTGGCCCCGGCCGAAGCGGCCGATTTCCATGCCCTCCCGGGCGCTGAGCAGGACGAAGCCGGGCACGCCCCCGCGGCCTACCTCTGCCTCCAGGACGAGGTCGACGAATTGGTCGGCGGCGACGCTGTCCGCTTCGCCAGATCCGGCCCCCATCTCCTCCATGATAACCCCCCGCACGTCGCTGCGAAAGGCCAGGTACTCGCCGGCCCAGAAGGCGCCGTAGATGATGGAACCGGTGACCACGGCCGCCAGCGCCGCCATGCCCGCGTGGCGCACCTTGCCCGCGCGCACCGCTTTCGCGATCAGGTAGCCGGCCGCCGCCCCCATGACGATGGGGAAGAGGATAATCAAGTAGATGAAGCGCGAAACGCCAAAGACGAGCGCGCCGGCGAGCAGGCCTCCAACGAGGCCAAACAAGATCAGCAGCAGCCAACCGCCGAGGGGGATTAAGGAGCGGCTTGCAGCCGGCTTTTCCGCCGCCGGTGGTGGCGGCATCTGCACCGCGGCCGCCGGCGCCTTCTTCTCCCCGCGCATCGCCGCCGCGCACTCCGGGCAAAAGGCGATGCGTTCGCCCGTCTCCTTGTTCCGCGCCCACTTTTCCTGCCCGGCCGTAATCGGGATGCTACAACTGGCACATTGATTCATGGAACCACCCTCCTCGCCCGCCGCGCGGGCGTCATTGCCGGCCGGGAAACATCAGGCACCAGCGCAGGAGCGGGCGGCAGGAAGTGCATCATCCCTCGCCGCGCACCACATCCATTTCCCCACCGGCACGGATTACTGAGAATAGTATAGCATACCTGCGGCCGGAGGCAGTGCGAAATTGGTCACGGTTTCATGGGGAGACCTCTCCCTCGTCTGCCAACGCGAAAGCGCGCTCGACCGTATGCGGTTGCGTTACGTGGTCCAGGCTATAATGGGTCAGACCCAGTCGGCGGCTTAGCTTGATGACGGCAAGCTGGAGCGTTGACGGCCGTTGCGCATACCTGAACTGCCCTTTGACCACCACAAACGTGGCTGAATCTGGAAGTGTCGTGACCAGGGTGTAAGTCTGGTTAACGCCAGGGCGAACAAACGTAAATTCGACCGGTGGCAGCAATCCGCGCTCGACAATAAATCGGGTGTAGGCCCATAGCCCACCGACAATGGCGGCGACCAGCGCCAACACTTGTATGACGATATCCAGCCAGACATTCAACTCGCCTGGGTTCATCTTTGCCTTTCCCGTCCAGCGATCCCTGGATGCAAACCGGCATTTGCGACTGTCGACATACTCAGCTTAACACAGTTTCTGCCTGGAGAACAATGAACTTAGCGCACACCGTTTCAGAACTGGAAAGTGCTTCGTGCATTTTGTCACAGCGTTGACAGGGCAGAGCGCGATTGTTTATACTTTTTATGTGTCTGGAAGCGGAGAGCGGTAAAGAAGGGCGCTACCGGGCAAGCCACGTTCGCGTTAGAACAGTCGAACGCGGGCGGACTTTTCACCACTGACAGTTGACCTGCTGACTTAAAGACCAAAGTTTTGTTCGTCCAACAACAGGAGGGTTCTATGATCACGCGACGGCAGTTTATTACCAGCGGTGGACTGAGCCTTGTCACCGTGTATATTTCGGCGAAAACGGGGGCGGTACGGCGTGTGTTCGCACAACCGATTCCGGGGGGGACGCTGGACCCGACGACGGTTCCCAAGTACGCCGAGCCGCTGATTAAACCGCCGGCAATGCCCCCGGTCGGGACCGTGGGCGGCGTCAAACAGTATGAGATCGGCGCGCGCCAGTTCCTACAAAATGTGCTGCCGGCGAGCATGGGGCTACCCACGGCCGTGTGGGGGTATGGGGCGGAGAACGAGCCGGACACATACAATTTTCCGGGGTTCACCATCGAAGCCGAAGTGGGCCAGACCGTACAGGTAAAATGGGTTAACGGGCTGGTGGACGGCGATGGAAATTTCCTGCCCCACCTGGTACCGGTTGATCCGACGCTCCACTGGGCCAATCCGGGCCAGCTCGGCGGCGGGATTGACCTGGAACCGCCGGATAGCGCCTTCGCTGAAGGAGTCGACCCCTATCTGGGGCCCGTGCCTATCACCACGCACGTACATGGCGCCCACGTGCCTTCGCGGAGTGACGGGCTGCCGGAGACGTGGTGGCTGCCGGATGCGGCGGATATCCCCGCAGGGTACGTCTACCACGGCACCCATTATGGCACCGTGGCGCCGGCAGAGTTAGGAGCAGCAATCTTTGAGTATCCCAACGACCAGCGGGCGACGACGATGTGGTACCACGACCACGTGCTGGGGATCACCCGGCTGAACGTCTACGCGGGGCTGGCGGGGTTCTACCTGTTGCGGGGCGGGCCGGATGACCTGCCCGCGGGCGAGCTGCCCGGGCCGGCGCCGGGCCTGGATGCCGATCCGCTGGGCACTTACTACGAAATTCCGATCGTCATCCAGGACCGGTCCTTTAACGACGACGGCTCCCTCTTCTACCCGGATAGCCGGTTCTTCTTCGACGAGTTTGCCGGCCCCTATGTGCCGGAAACCGACGTTCCGCCGATCTGGAATCCGGAATTCTTCGGGAACACGATGGTGGTGAACGGCCGGACGTGGCCATTCCTGGAGGTGGAACAGCGCCGCTACCGCTTCCGGCTGCTGAACGGATGCAATTCACGCTTCCTGATCCTCGATTTCAGGAACATCCCTGGCGTGGAGGTCTGGCAGATCGGGGCGGAGGGCGGCTTCCTCGCCGCACCGGTGAATATCACGGCCGGTCACGACAACCTGCTCCTGATGGGCCCGGCGGAGCGGGCAGACGTGATCGTCGATTTCAGCGGCGTCGCCGAGGGCGAGTATGTGTTGGGTAACGTGGGGCCGGATGAACCGTTTGGGGGCGGTAGCCCGGGCGAGGACTTTGAGCCTTCTGATCCGGCGACCACCGGCCAGGTGATGCAGTTCCGGGTCATCCCCGCCACAGGAACCGACGAGAGCACGCCGCCCGCCGAGCTGGCGCTGCCGGCGATTGAGGCGTTGGGCGCGGCTGATACGGTGCGGCTGGTCTCCTTGAACGAGATTTCGCAGCAGCCGCCGGGCGCGTCGGAGGAGATCCCGATCGAGGCCGAGCTGGGCAGCGTTGTGGTGACCGACGAACACACCCTTATCGGCATCCCCCTCTCCTGGGATCACGAGGTCACGGAAAATCCGGGCGTGGGCGATACGGAGATATGGGAAATGGTCAACTTTACGGCGGATGCGCATCCGATTCACCTGCATCTGGTACAATTCCTGGTAGTGAACCGCGAAGTGCTTAACGCCGAGTCCCCGCATTACGAGGAAACAGAAGGTGGCCACAATATTGGCACGAAGCTGGATCCCGAGCCATGGGAAGTGGGCTGGAAGGACACGGTGATCGCCTACCCGGGCGAGATCACGCGCATCAAGGCCCGCTTTGACCTGCCCGGCCGGTACGTGTGGCATTGCCACATCCTGGAGCACGAGGACAACGAGATGATGCGCCCCTATCACGTCGGCCCGCTGGGAGAAGGATGGAAGGTGTATATGCCGTTTATCGCCAGGGGGACCGAGAATAACGGCGGCTAGCGGCAGGGCGTACCATGCGCCCCTGCGGAATCCGGATGGGTCTCTGCCTGGGACGCTGCACGATGGGCTGCTGGAAAGCAGATTCGGTCATTGACGCACAACCGGCGAGGTGAACGATGTCCGCATTATCGAGGTTTTACGACTTCTACGATGGGCCTGAACACCGGGACAAGCAATTCGACTTCTATGCCTCGCTCTGTGAACCGGACGCGTGTAACCTGCTCGAACTCGCCAGCGGCACGGGGATCATCACGATTGAACTGGCCCGCCGGGGATTCACGATCACCGGCATCGACTATGATGAAGATATGCTGGCCATCGCCCGGCGCAAAGCCGGGCAGGAACCCGCAGCGGTGCAAGAACGCCTCGAGTTTATTCACGCTGATATGAAGAGCTTTTCCACCGGCAGGCAATATGGGCTGGTGTTTATTCCGACCTGTTCATTCGGCTACCTCTCCTCGTTCGAAGATCAGGTGTCCTGCCTCCGGCACGCGCACGACCACCTCCAACCCGGCGGCCTGCTCGTCATCGAGGAGCGCTACTATTCACCGGAAGAGATTGTGCACATGTTCAACCTCAAAGGCGTGGAGCGAACCTGGGCCGGGCGCGTCAACCCGGAGACCGGCCGGTACACGATGTACAAAGATTGCACGCAGTGGGTTGACTTCGCCGGCCAGACGATCTTCCGCAGTTCCTTCGTCGACGAAGTGCAGGAGGATGGGTCAATCAGGCGCTATGTGAATTCCGGCGGGTATTTCGGCAACCGGGAGCATTATTTCACCCCGGTTGAACTCCGGCTGCTGGTCGAGAAATGCGGCTTTCAGGTCGCCGACGTCTGGGGAGACGTCTCAAAACAGCCGGTCAGCAGCCGGAGCAAGCGCATTATCGTCAGGGCGGAGAAGGGGGCCTTGCGGGAATAATCGA
>Ga0207752_1000291_pt1 | contig 24119 bp, 18 predicted proteins | sample Pon2CUnioCityCA_6_FD_187272 | JGI IMG/M metagenome (GOLD analysis project Ga0207752, IMG submission 187272) | Marine sediment microbial community from Union City, CA, USA - Pond 2C Sediment 2 (SPAdes) | ecosystem: Environmental > Aquatic > Marine > Intertidal zone > Salt pond sediment ...
AGTTATAAGCGATCCGCGTCGCTTCATCGGCGATGGTGGGCTCGATGAGCGGCTTCCATGCCGGATCCTCCCAGGTTCCCAGGCGCGTGTGCATATCAAGGTATTTTTGCGGGATAGGATGCGTGCCTACGACCACCTTGACGTTGTAACGGGCTTCCAGGAATTCTTTGAAGGTTTCGAGGTAGGGACAGGGTGGGTAGCCTACGACAAGCCCCGTAGCCAGGTGGATAACCTCGGCACCATTCTTGACCATTTCGTCGCCGGCATACTCGATGTTACCGCCTGGGCAACCATCGCAGGTTGTATAGCCCACCAGTTCCACCTCTTCGCCTGCGTAAATATTAAAGGCGCCCTCCCTGTTCTTCAATGCGCGGAAACATTTACCGCCTGCACAGCGGCGATAACGGTCACAGATGATAATGCCAATCTTTTTCTTGGTATGCATTGCTCCTCCCTCATGTACCTTTGATCTAGTGGGTCAAATGACACGGTTATCGCCATTTCTACCACCTAACGAATGGCAATTTTCGAGACAAGTGACCCACTAGTGCCCTTCCATAATCCGGCTCCATCATTCCTGGGAAGCCATGAGTTGCTAAACGGCTGTCCTTCTATGCTGACTCACTAACTATTATACCATAATAATTGATGGTTGTACAGTTTAGTGGTATGTTCGATAATCTGAGGTATGTGGGGAATCAGTTCCCGCCTGGCTGGTTCGCCTGTCCAGGAGTGATGTGTTCAGCAGCTAATGCTTGCACCTATCCAGGAGCAACTGGGGACGCATAGTGTGAGTGCCAGTCACGGTCGAAGATCCGTTGGGCCTGCCGGACCACGCCGGGATGGCCGGTGTTGAGGCTGATGCCCCCGTTCCAATGGAAGTCCCCCCAGGCCATGTTGGAGGTGCCGAGGTTGAGGCGCTGCTCGGTGACCAGGAATTTAGGGTGATTGACGCGGCTGTGACCGGGGTAGCGGCGCCCAGGGCCGCTGGTGCTGTCCCAGCCGGGGATGGCAAAGAGGCGGACTTCCAGTCGGCCGGCGTCCAGCCGGGCCCCGGCAGCGGCAATGTTGGCCAGGGCGCGGAGGTGGGGAATCATGGCCGGGGGCAGGTGCGGCCAGCGGCTGGCGAGGAGGCGGACGTGGACGCCGCGGGCAGCTGCGCGTAGGAGGGCGTTAAAGAGCGGGGGCCACCAGAGAAGGCGCGAAGTGTCGCCGGGTGGGTCCTCACTTTGCCCGGGCGGGTAGGGGGGCGGTGCCTCGCTCATGGGGGCGAAGTGCATCACGCTGAGAGAGACGGTTTCCCGGGCCTGGTCAATGGTATGACGCAGTGCGTCAAGATCGTAGGTACGGCCGGGTGGGCAAAGGGCAGGGGGGCTGGCGGTTGTGAAGGCGGTGGCTTGCCGACCGTTCCAATTTACAGATAACGGGCCGTCCAGGCCGGTGGGTGGGGCGAGGACGGTGTCTGTGAAAGGAGTCGGGCAGCGGTCGCCGGCCGGGAGGAGTGGCGACCAACAAGGCAGCGGACGCGGCCTGCCGACGAGCGGATCGGCAAAGGGGACGGGTGCCGGTTCAAGGGCGGCGAACTGCCACCAGGTCTCGAATTGCGCGGTGAGGTCCGCGGTCAAATCCGTGTCGTTTTCGACAATGACGCCCAGCTCTTTTACCTGGGAGAGGGAGCGCCAGTCCATGTTGGCGGAGCCGAGGTAAAGGTGGCGCCGGTCGAAGAGCCACAGCTTCTGGTGGAGGACGCCACCACCGTACCAGGCGTCCATCTCGACCTGCCGGACCTGAATGTGCTCAGGATGGGCGTCGACGAGGGCAACAGATTCAGCTTCCGGCAGGAAGCCGGGGCTCTGCAGGATGCGAATGTGGACGCCACGGGCGGCTGCAACCAACAATTCTTCGTATAGCTGGCGGCCCGTAGTGGCGCCAAGGGCCTCTATCTCGGCCTGGCTGAATCCTACCTCATCGGCGGACTCGGGATGGTGGAGGAGGTTCCAGTAAACGGCGGTGAGGTCTATCTTGTCGCGGGCAGCACGCACCAGGCGCAGCAGTTCCCGGCCTGTGTGGCGGGTTTCTGCAGACGCCAGGTGTTCGAGACCCTGGGGAATGGTTTCTACGAGGTGTGCGGTGGATTGGGGCATAAATGGTTGATTGTAGGTGGTTGATGGTTGTTGGTTATGGGATTTTCTCCGTTTATTGGCGGTCGAGGAGGTGTGCCTCGTGGCCGATGTGGCAGACCAGCGTGTCCTGTACGCCTTCGACCTGCCGGAGGCGCGGCAGCAACGCAGGCACGGTGGCTCTCTCGGCGATGACGTGGACGTTGGGGCCGGCGTCCATGGTGAAATAGGCAACGGGACCGCCTTCCTCCTGACGCCAGCGGCGGACGGCGTGGAGCACGTTCAGGGTGCCGGCCTGCCAGTAGAGGATGCTGGGCGTGGAGGTCATGGCGATGACGTGCAAGAAAAGGGCTTCGGCCTCCATCAATTGGCCAAGCGCAGCGAAATCCTTGGCGAGGATGGCGCGCCGCACGCCGGATAAGGTGGTCTCAAGTTCCTGCAGCCGGGCTTCGTAGAAAGGGCTCGTAGGGGCCAGGGGATGGCCAGCCGAGGAACCGGTCGTCTTGTGTTCCTCGGAGACGATAGCGATTATGTCGACGAGGTCCCAGTGCCCGGGTGGCGCGAGTGGTACAGCATAGGAGTCCTCGTGCTCGTTGCCGGGAAGCCATTCGACGAAGCCGCCGTAGATGGAGCGACAGGCGGAGCCGGAGCCCAGGCGCGCGATCCGGCTGAGGTCGGTGCGGGAGAGTTCCAGCCCCAGCGCGCCACAGGCGGCAACGGTGAGGGCGGCAAAGCCGGAGGCGGAGGAAGCGATGCCGGCACCGGTGGGAAAGCTGTTCTGGGAAACGACGCGGGCGCTGAGCTCTGTGCCGGACAGCCGGCGGATGTGGTCCAGGTGGCGAGAGACGCGGGCGGTGGCTCGGGCGCCGGCCACGTTCCCATTCAGAATAAAGTGATCGGATGTGAGGTCAGTACGGAATTCTACGGTTGTGGTCGAATGGGCAGCGTCCAGGGTCATCGAGATGCTGCCGTTTACCGGGATGCGCATTTCTTCGTCCAGGTTCCCCCAGTATTTGACAAAGGCGATGTTGGATCCGGCGCGTGCTGTTGCTTGCATCAATATCCACCTGGCGTGTGGCTAACCGTCGAAGGGTAATGGTGTACGGTAAAGATACAGGCTGGTGTTGTGCCGGTCAACCTCGGCCACTGCTTTCCCATAATTTGCCACGATCTCCTCTGGAAAGCCATAGTTGTAGTAATGTATATTAAATTAAGTATGGGTTAGTTGTAGAATGATGCAAGCTCCCTGCCCTGAAACAGAAACCGGACGGTGCCAAAAACGGTTACGCTGAAGCTCAAGGCAATTAGCACAGATTTCGACGGCGCGTTGTTCAGGCTGGATATTTCACCGTATCCTCTTCTGGGCGGGCACGGGCAACCAGGTCCCGGTAGAGCTGCGCAAAGGTCCTGAACGTCTCTTCGTTGGAGTGGCCCCTGGCCACGTCGAGGCTTTCCCGGCCGAGTTCGGCCCGGTATGCGGGATTGGCGACGATTTTGAGGATGGCCTCCCCTAATGCTTGCGGATCGTCTGGGGGCACGAGAAGGCCATTTTGTTCCGGCCGGACCAGCTCGGGTAGCGCGCCGGCATTAGCAGCCACGATGGGCAACCCGGTGGCCACGGCCTGCAGGACGGGAATGCTCTGCACTTCGGCCACAGAGGCAATGGCGAAGAGATCCGCGCTGCGGTAGATGCCGGGCAGGTCGCTCTCCGGAACGTAGCCTAGCAGGTGAACGTTGTCTTCGAGACCGAGTTCGTGTGATAGAGACACGATATCATCGTGTTCATCCCCCTTCCCCACTATGAGCAGGTGGGCCTCCCGTTGCGCGCAGACGGGCACCATGGCCTCGACTAACTGGTCGATCTTCTTGTCCTTCATCAAACGGCCAACGAAAAGGATGCGCGGACGGGGCGGCAAGCGGTAGCCGTTCACGATGTCTTCGGCTTCGACCTGGCCGTCGGCAGGATAGTAGCGCCCGGTATCCAGCCCGTTGGAGATGGCAGTGCTGGGCACATCGACCCCGTGGCGGATGAACGCCTGCCGGTGAGTGGGCGTCGAGAAGACGACGTAGTCGTAACGATTGAGGATGGAAACACCCCATTTCCAGGCAAAAGCCTCTATCCCTTTTTCAAGGGGCCTGAGGCCACCGAGGTAATGGGTGACGAAGCGCGGGAGGAAATAGCAGGAGGCGATGCGGGGCACACCGGCCGGCTTCGGTAAGCGTAGGAGCTGAAAACTGAGGATGGCGTTCTCGTGGCTGTGGATCAGATCGGGCCGGAAGTCATCGATAAGCTGCTGGAGCCTGGCCGTGCCGGCCCAGGGGATCCGTCCCTTGCTCCAGAACGGGTTGTTGATGGAGCGCAGCCGCTCGAGCTGCACCCCCTCGTCTTCATCAGAGTATGGGTCGCCCCGGTCGCTGGCCGTTACAACCAGGACCTGATGACCCCGGCGCACCAGGGCACGCGAGAGCTTCTGAACCACCAAAGTAACGCCGCTGAGCGTGGGTGGATAACCGTGACTTAACATCAGAATACGCATCGTATGCCTCCTCGGACGTCGATGTCTGCGTTGCTGTCGAGTTTGTCCATGTCGCGATTCTGTTCCGGCATTTACTTATCCGCATTCTCGGGTCCGGGCCGGGATCTGAGGATGCCTTTCTCCTCAACAGGAGTAATATCCCTAAGTGGCCGTCTATTAGTCCGGGTCGCGCCGGATTTCCCCGAATTGTTGTGGTGCCCCGGCCTGTTGCCGGCGTAGCAGCCGTCCATAGGGCAGCAAGCTGATACCATATGGTAGCAGGAAAAAGACGCCCCGGAAAAGAATTGAGGCCAGAAATGCCTGTTGGAAGGGAGCGCCGAGCAGTACGAAAACGCCTACCATCGACCCTTCCTGGATGCCTAGGCCGCCGGGGACCATAGACAATACTCCGGCCATGACGCCAATTACGTAGCCGGTCAGGGCAACGCCCAGGCCGATGGGCTCACCCAGGGCAGCAAAACAAAGCCACATGACGACGACGCTGCCGAACCAGTCGATCCAGGTGAGGGCCAAAACCAACACGACGGCCAATGGCTGCCGGCGCATTGCCTCTACTCCCCGGGCCAAGGTTGCGTCGAAGCGTTGCAGGGTCTCACTGAAGTCGCGGCGGACGATGCGGCGCCCGAGGGTCGTGAGCAAGCGAACCACCCCGCTGCGCCACCTTTGCGAGAAGATGAGGGCAGTCGCGATGATGGCAACGGCGGCCATACCCAGGGTCATCAAGCCCACGACGGCGATGACACCGGCCGGCAGGTTGGCATTCAGCAGCAGGTAAAGGAAGGCAACAGGTAGCATCAGAATCATGTCCAGACCGGACAGATAGAAGTGCAGGATGGAGGCAGCCACGACGTCCTTCAACGCTGCCCCGTGGCGGCGCATCAAGAAGTAGCGCACGGAGTAGCCGGCTACACCACCGGTGGTAACGATATGGTTGAGTACGATGGAGATGAAACCGATCTCGGATAGGTCCCGGTAGCTCATCTGAATACCCAGGAGCCTGGAAACCAGCGCGAAGGCAACGCTGATGCAGGTGTAGGAGAGGGCCGTAACGGCCACACTGGCCAGCAGCGGTTTCCAGTCGGCCCGTTCCAGTACCGTTGCGAACTGGGCCCAATCGAAGGTGACCAGGACGGCTAGAAAAAGGAGAAGAAGCAGAATCAGTCCGAGGGCAAGCCGTCTTCTAGGCGGCGGGACGTTCGCCTCAAACTGCTCTTCTTCGAGATTATTCTTGAACACTATCGCCACCATTGTCGGGCCAGAATGGGTAGAACATCAGCCACTGTTCGGGATGGGCTGCCACGTAGCGTTCGAGGATCTGGGCCATGCGGTGCGCGTTGACCAGGGTATCGTGTTTTCGATCCCGGGTGCGCTCCGCATCGAATGTTTGGGTGTGCAGGACATAGCCATGCCCCGGATCGTATTGGCAGCTTCCTAAGATGACGAGCGCGTCTGGTAACCGGGCCAGACGCGCGGGCCCGAGGGGAAGGTAGGACGGCCGGTCAAAGAAAGGGACAAGCCCATCTTGCCGGGGGATGGGGTGATCGAAGGCGGTGAGGACGACGCCGCCCGTCTTCAGGCGTCTGATTGCCTGGCGCAATGAATCGGGCGCAATTGGGGTTATTTCCAGACCCCAACGCCTGCGCCACTGGTTGAGGAGGGTAAACCCGTCGTTGGGGTCGGCCACGGATAGGGCCTGAATAGGAACGTCTACGGCTTCGGCCACGGCAGGAATCCCGAGATTGAAGTTCCCCATGTGGGTCCCCAGGAGGAGCACGCCGCGGCCGCCGGCGAGTGCCGTTTGAATCTGGGCAATGGTGGGAGCGGGTAACGGAAGCCCGGCGCCCGCTTCTCGCGCACTTTTCCCTACCATGCGGAAGAATTCATAGTTGGCCCGGCCGGCGTGCACGAATAGCGCCCGCGTGGTCTGATTCAGGGTTTTCTCACCGGTTGCCGGACCTAGAATGTGGCGCAGGTTGTTCCTGACGGTGTGGTATAGAAGCGGCCGAACCCGACAGATGGCGCCGGCCACCATCTCGGCCAGGGCGTACCCGGCCCGGCGCGGCAACATTCTGGCCAGGCGGATACCGGCTTCGGTGACGTTCAAATGGTTAAGTATCGTTTCGAGTCGCATCGTTTGGCGGTATGGGTGCGGGTCAGGAAGCAGGAGAGGAGGCCACTAGGGCTCGCCGGCCACGGTGCGCATGAAGCCGGGAGCCTCAAGGAGCACCGGTAGGCCGCGAAGGAGACAAATGACCGTTGCCAACCAGGCAGCGCCGAGGCCGAGCCGGTAAACGAACTCTTGTGACGCTAACCCGCCTGTGCGTAGGGCCAGCGCCAGGGCGAGCGCGACGAACGCCACAACTTTCACGACGGCGTAGCCGGTGCGCATCGGCGGAGAGGCGACGAGCCACTTACCTAAGGCGGTGTTCATCATGCCATGGGCAGAGACGCCATGTTGCCCGGCCACACTGCGGATCGAATCGGTGAACACGCCCCGGACGATAATGACCAGGGGGATGGCAACCGGAATCAGGCGAAGGTGGGCAAAAACGACCCAGAGGACGAACTCGACAGCCCTGTCCACGGCAATGTCCAGGGCGCCACCTAACAGGCTCTCTTCATGGCGCCGCCGGGCGACGATTCCGTCCAAGCTGTCCATCAGGATGAGCAAGGCGATGAGCAGTGCAGCCAACAAGCGCAGGCCAGTTGTTCCCTGATAGAGTAAGAGGACGATGACGCCGAGCAGCGGCAGGCGAAGGACAGTAATGGCGTTGGCGAGGTTAAGGCGCATTGTGTTTCAAGTTCCGTATCCTAACGATAGAGTGCGATGATGCCGTAATTGCCAGGCTATCTTAATGCCTCACGCCATAAACGACAACGTTAACATCATCGGCCAGGCGTTGGTTGCCTTCGGGCCGGCGTTGCGCTTGCTCCCCCCCACCCTGCTATGCCTGGCGAGTTGAGTGGACATAATTCGTGTGTCCATAGATAATGAAGGGGCTGTTGGGTAGAGTCACCTTAAGAGGTATTGGGGAAACAATGAGTGAAAAGGTAATAGAAACAAAAGAATTGACCGTTTTTTATGGCAAGCATCGTGGTATCGTCGACGTCGACCTGACGGTAGAAAAGGGCGAGGTATTTGGCTTTCTCGGGCCAAACGGAGCAGGAAAGACGACGACGCAGCGCGTGCTGGTGGATGTGATCCGCCCCACCTCGGGGCAGGCCAGCGTTTTCGGCCTGGATTGCCAGGAGCAGGGCGTGGAAATCCGGAAGCGGGTCGGCTATCTGCCCGGGGAAATGGCCCTTTACGATAAGATGAGAGCCCGTGATTTCTTCCGGATGTACGAATATTTGCGACCTGATAACGGCAGCCAAGGGTATTGGCGCGAACTGGCAGACAGGCTGGAACTGGATACGAGCCGCAAAATCCGGGAGTTTTCTCGGGGTAACAAGCAAAAGGTGGGTGTGGTAGCCGCTTTCATGAACCGGCCAGATCTGCTCATCCTGGACGAACCTACGAGTGGACTGGACCCGCTGGTACAGCAAACTGTATTGCGGATGGTGCGCGAGGCCCGCGAGGACGGCCGGACCGTCTTTTTCTCCTCCCACATCCTGTCCGAGGTGCAGGAGGTGTGTGATCGGGTGGGCATCATTCGCGAAGGCCGGCTGGTCGCCACGCAGCGGGTGAGCGACCTGATGGTACAACCTTTTAAGCGGCTACAGATGCGCTTTGCCGAGCAGCCCCCAGATGGGACATTCGACCGGGACGGCGTCACGGTGTTGAGCCGCGACGACCAGAGCATTACGTTGGAGGTAAGGGACGGGCTGCCAGAGGTGATGGAGACGGCCGCGCGGTTTGGTATTGCGGACATTGAGACGCAGCATGTCAGCCTGGAAGAGGTCTTCCTGGCCTATTACGGCCAGGGCAATGGAGAGAACAATGCTTAGGTTAATATGGCAGGAGTTGAAATTCCGGCGCAACGCGATCATTGGCTGGGCATTGGGTCTCAGCTTCTTTCCAATCGTATACATTGGCATCTACCCGTCTGTGGCCGAAGAGATGGCGGGGCTGGCCGACTTAGAAATTTACCAGGCGATGGGGGTCAATCTGGGAGGTTTTGAGGATTGGGTTGGCTCGATCCTGATTGTGTTTGTGCCGCTGGTACTGTCGATCTACGCGTTAATTAACGGTACAGGCACACTGACAGGCGAGGAAGAGGACGGCCGGTTGGAGATGCTGGTGACTCTGCCACTGCCGCGCTGGCAAATCGTGACGGCGAAGGCGCTGGCGCTGAGCATCGCCACGGTAATCATTCTATTCTTGGTGTCACTGGTTGGTGCGGGTGTTTTCCTGGCCATTGAAGGGCAACTCGAAACGGAGCTGGTGGCGATGGATATGGTAACCGGCCTACTAGCCGCCTGGCCGATGGTATTTGCCGTGGCGATGATCGGCATGTTCCTGGCTGCGTTTAGCGCGAGCCGGCGGGCAGCGGCGCTGATTGCGACGGTAATTGTGATCGTCAGCTACTTCGGCAGCAATCTGGCGAATTCTACTTCGGCGCTGGAGCCGTTTGAGCCGCTGTTCCTCTTTACGTACCTGGACTCTACCGCTCGCGCTGTGCAGGAGGGGCAGCAGGCGGGTGACGTGCTGGTGCTGTTGGGTACCGGTCTGGTGGCTTTTGGACTGGCCCTGTTTTTCTTCCAGCGGCGGAATCTGACGGTGGGTGCCTGGCCGTGGGTCAGGGCCGGGAGCGTATAGCGTTTGCCATCATCCCAGGTATCGTGGAGGTCGCTCTATTCAAGGGGCTGGCAGTACCGGGCTGCATGTGATGAGTACTTGATGGGGGAGAGTGATTTGCCGTAAACTAGGGGAAGTAGGAAGAACAAAGTATCCGGGAAATCCGGCAAATCTGCGTCCGATAGCACAAGGAGAGGGAATGGCGAAAGAAGAGAAAGTGCAGCCGGTGGTGGCTTTTCAGGGGGAGCCGGGTGCCTATTCGGAACAGGCAGTCCGGCAGCATTTCGGGGAAACGGTGGGGGTATTGCCCTGCCACTCGTTTGCCGACATTTTTACGGCGATCCACGAGGATCGGGCGCGCTGGGGGATGTTACCGGTGGAAAACTCGCTGGCAGGGTCGGTGGTACCGGCGTATGACCAGTTAATGGACCACGACTTGCAGATCCAGGCTGAAGTGATCCTGCGGGTGGAGCATTGCCTGATGGCCCCGGCCGGGACGGTCCTGCAGGAGATAACGCACGCGCTCTCGCACCCGCAGGCGCTGGCCCAGTGCGCCCACACCTTGCGCCGCCTGGGGATCGAAGCCGTGGCCCATTACGATACGGCCGGGGCGGCGCGGGAGCTGGCGGCGGAGCCGGTGCCCGGCAGTGCGGCGATTGCCAGCGAGCTGGCGGCGGAAACGTACGGGCTGGAGGTGCTGGTGCACAACCTGGAAGATCAGGTCCTGAATTACACGCGCTTCTTCGTCCTGGGCCGGGAGGAGCCGGCGCGGCAAGATCCGAGCAAGACGTCAATTATTTTCACGACGCGGCACGTTCCGGGCGCGCTGTACACAGTGATGGGTGAACTGGCGAAGCGGGAGATCAACCTGAGCAAGATCGAGTCGCGCCCCCGGCGCAACCGGCCGTGGCACTACCTCTTTTACGTGGATTTTGAAGGCCACGAGGATGAGCCGGCGGTGCAGGAGGCATTGTTGGGGATTCTCAAACGCTCTTCGTTCCTGAAGGTACTGGGCTCTTATCCGGCGGCGCCGCTGCCGGGAACGGCTGCGGTGGAAGCGAGCGAGTGATACCCAGACCGCCGGGCGTCGTCTCGGTGATGGTTCTGTAGGGTTTCGATTGACAGCGGATTAGTGGAATTGTAGGAATCTTTGCTTTACAATGACGGGAAGCGCCGCAACAGGCGATACTTATCCAGTCCGCTGTTTCAGGAGAACCCAGTTTATGAGTAAACCAGTCATGCTCACGGTAGACGACGAGTTGCCGGTCTTGAATGCGATTGAGCGCGATCTGCGCAAGTATTACGGTAAAGATTACCGAGTCGTCAAAGCAAACTCGGGTGAGGAAGCATTGATGGCGGTGCGTCGGTTCAAGCAAAAGGGGTTGCATCTGGCTCTTTTTGTCGTGGATCAGCGCATGCCGGAGATGTCCGGCACCGATTTCCTGACAAAAGCGCGCCGGCTCTATCCAGAGGCACGGAAAGTGTTGTTGACTGCCTATGCCGACACGGAAGCGGCCATATCAAGTATCAACGAAGTTGACCTTGATTACTATTTGATGAAGCCCTGGGACCCACCGGATCAGCATCTATACCCGATCCTCGACGATCTACTCACTGATTGGTGGGCCAATGTGCCGGACACGTATGATGGTATCCGTGTAGCAGGCACACTGTGGTCGGCTCGAAGTCACGAGGTCAAAGATTTTCTGGCGCGGAACCGTATTCCTTATAAATGGTTGGACATCGAAAATGATGAGCAGGCCCGGGCCCTCGTCGAAACAACCGATAACCCGGACAATCAGTTACCCATCGTCTTTTTTCCAGATGGAAACGTGCTGGTTGCCCCAGAGAACCGGGTATTGGCGCAGCAGTGTGGCTTAAGAACTGAGGCGAGTGCTGAGTTTTATGATTTGATTGTTGTCGGCGCTGGGCCGGCCGGGTTGGGTGCCGCCGTCTACGGCGCCTCGGAAGGGCTGAAAACGCTGTTGATCGACAAAGAGGCAACAGGGGGACAGGCAGGGACGAGTAGCCGCATTGAAAATTATCTGGGTTTCCCGAGCGGAATCAGCGGTGCGGACCTGGCCCGGCGGGCGACGGCACAGGCGCAGCGTCTGGGGGCCGAAATTCTTACGGCCCAGGAAGTGGTTTCTATCCGGGTCGAAGATCCCTACCGCATTGTCTGTCTTGACGACGGAACTGAACTCAGTTGCCGGGCCGTCGTCTTTGCTACTGGCGTAGACGTGCGCAGACTCGAGGTGCCCGGCGTCGCGACGCTTGAAGGAGCCGGCATCTATTACGGCGCCGCGGTCACCGAGGCTGCGCATTATGAAGGACAGCACGTGTTTGTCGTGGGCGCTGGCAACTCGGCCGGGCAGGGAGCGATGTTCTTCTCGCGCTACGCCAGCAAGGTGACTATCCTTGTGCGTGGCCACGGTTTAAAGGCGACGATGTCCCAGTACTTGATTGACCAGCTCCGGGCTACCGATAACGTCGAGGTCTGCCCTCACAATGAAGTGGCAGAAGTACATGGCGAGCGCCATCTGGAAGCGATCACGGTGTGCAACAGTGAGACTGGGGAAAGAGAAAAGATCCCGGCAGCGGCGCTCTTTGTATTTATCGGCGCCCGGCCACATACAGAGGCGGTAGCCGGTGTCGTCGAGCGGACGGAGGACGGGTTGATCCTGACCGGGTCGGTCCTCACTCAAAACGGACGGCGGCCCACGGGCTGGAAGCTTCGCCGTGATCCTTATCCATTGGAAACAAGTGTGCCAGGAATCTTTGCCGCCGGCGACGTGCGCCAGGGCTCTATACGGCGCGTGGCTTCTGCTGTGGGTCAGGGCGCGGTTGCAGTCCACCTGGTCCACCAATATCTGAAGACGGTCTAAGCGTATGTCTGCCAGCGACTTTTTTCGCAAGATTCCCCTGTTTACAGAATTGAGGGACGACGATTTGGACCGCCTCTGCCGGCTGGCTGAAGAAATGGTGCTGGAGGTGGGCGACGTCCTCTTTGAAGAGGGTAGCCAGGGAGATCGCGCCTATGTGATTGAGGAAGGCGCCCTGGAGGTCTTCAAAATGAGCAACCAGCGCGAGGTGCTGCTGGCCGTCCTGGGTCCCGGACAGGTTTTAGGGGAAATGGCGCTACTGGAAGACCGGCCGCGTAACGCAACGGCCCGGGCGCAGGAGCGCAGCCGGCTATGGACAATCGATCAGATGCAACTGCAGCAACTGATGAACAGGAGTGCCTCGGCGGCTGCATCTATGTTCTACACTATGCTGGCCCGCTGGCGCAAGATTGAGTCTCAGTTACGCCAGAGCGAAAAGATGGTCCAACTTGGCACTCTGACAGCCGGAGTTGCTCATGAATTAAACAACCCGGCCGCTGCTGTGGAGCGGGGTGCTGTGCAGCTTGAATCGGTAACTGCTGACATGGCCGCCACCCTTGTCCACTTGAGCCAAATGGAACTGACGCCGGAGCAGCACGAGGTCTTGGACCAGCTCGCATCCCGCGTACGCCAGGAGGCCAATGATCCGGGTTATCTGGATGCAATTGCTCGAAGTGATCTCGAAGACACCCTTGAGCAGTGGCTAGACAGCAGGCAGGTAGAAGACAGTTGGGAACTGGCACCGACGATGGTCTCGCTGCGCTTGTCAGATCAGGAGCTAGACACTCTCTCTGCTGCATTCACCCGGCGTCAGTTGCAGGCCGTCATTCGCTGGTTAAATGCCAATTATGATACATATAACTTGCTGGCGGAGTTGAGGCAGGGCGCCAAGCGGATCACGACTATCGTCAAAGCGCTTAAATCCTACTCCTATTTAGACCAGGCGCCGGTGCAGAAAGTCGACATTCACCAGGGTCTCAATGATACGTTGCTGATATTACGACACAAGCTCAGGCAAGGGATTGAGGTCACGCGCGACTATGACCCTGATTTGCCGCTGCTGGAAGGGCATGGCAGCGAGTTGAACCAGGTGTGGACGAATTTGATAGACAACGCGGCCGACGCCATTCTGATGGGCCATCCGGATAGTGGCGGCCAGATCATCGTGCGAACCCGGGTGGGAACACCGCCCGATGATGGCTGGATAGTGGTAACAATTGAGGACAACGGTCCGGGGATTTCTGAGGAAGCCCGCGACAGGCTGTTTGAACCGTTCTTTACGACCAAGCCGCCCGGTGCCGGCACCGGGCTGGGCCTGGATATTTCGTACAATATCGTCGTAAACAAGCACCGGGGAGAAATCAAAGTCGATTCGAAGCCGGGTATGACCCTATTCGAGGTGTGGCTGCCGGTAAACTTCGAGCGCCAGGCAGCGACAACGCTACGAGAGGGGAAGCCCACCTCGGCTTGAGAGCGTGATGGCGTACAACCTGGTACCTCATTTCATCCGAAGAAACCATGCCAAGAATAAGGAGGGTGGCCGGTTCCCTGCCACTTCCCTCTTTGTTGACATCAGTGGTTTCAGCATCCTCACCGATCAGTTGATGGAGCATGGCCAGCATGGGGCTGAAGTGCTGGTGGGCGTGATGGGGGCCATTTTTGAGCCGTTGATCGACGCCGTTTACAGCCAGAAGGGATTTGTCACCGGTTTTGCCGGCGATGCCTTTACGGCCGTCTTCCCCCACAGCAAAACCGCTAACGTCCAACGGGCCGTGGCAGCTGCCGTCGCCATCCAGGAACAGATACAGGCCCGGCCGGAGCAGGAAACCCCTTACGGTCGTTTTACCATGTCGGCCAAGGTAGGCGTTGCTACCGGCGAAGTCATTTGGGGAATCGTGACTGCTAAAGATGGGCAACGAGCCAGTTACTACTTCCAGGGCACCGCGATCGACGGCTGTGCCCGGGCCGAACATGCCGCCCGGCAGGGAGAAGTTGTTCTGGATGCAGCCAGTTTTGAGCGAGTACGCAATTTCATCACGGCTGAACCCGTGGGTGACCATTTCCGCCTAGCCACGGTAACCCACTCCCTACCCCCGCCCCAGACTTGCCAACCCCCGGCAGTGGACCCGGAACAATTAAAGCCTTTTGTCCCTCCGGCGGTGATTAACGCCGGCCGGCTAGGCGAATTCCGGCAGGTGGTAAATCTCTTTATCAGCCTGCCCACCGTGCGCACCGAGGTCCAACTCGATATCTTTATGCAAACCGTTTTTGACCTCCAGAGGCAGTACGGCGGCTTGCTCAAGCAGCTGGATTATGGCGACAAAGGGGCCAAATTGCTCTTGTTTTGGGGAGCGCCGGTTGCCCATGAAAACGACATCCAACGGGCGCTGCACTTCATCCTCGACTTGCAGACCCAGACAGCCATTCCCATTAACGGCGGCCTCACTTACCATGTGGCCCACGCCGGATATATCGGCTCATCATTGCGGGGAGAATACACCTGTTATGGCCGGGGGGTAAATCTGGCTGCGCGGTTTATGACCACTGCGCCGCGGGGTGAGATCTGGGTCGACGAGCATATTGCCCGGCTGGCCGGCGGCCAATTCGACCTGGAATTGGAAAGCGAAAGATCGTTCAAGGGTTTTGCCGAACCGCAGACAGTGTATATTTTGTTCGAGCGTACAGACAGCGCCGCAGCTTTTTACGAAGGCCACCTGGTCGGCCGGGAAGCAGAAATTGCCCGGCTGGAAGAGTTTGTGACCCCTATTTATGACGGACAATCCCCGGGCTTGTTTGTCATCTGGGGCGAGCCAGGCGCGGGCAAAAGCCGCCTGGCGCATGACTTCCTGACCTACCACCTTCACCCCGGTACAGCAACCCAGGTGTTTTTTGCCCAGGTGGATGAGATCTTACGCCACTCCCTAAACCCCTTTCGCTACTGGTTGAAACGTTATTTCGGCCAGTCAGAAGGGCTGGCCGAAGCACGCAACAAACGCAGCTTTAACCGCAAGCTGGATCAACTAATCGCAGTCACAGGGGATCCAAAAGTGGCCGATGAACTTGACCGGGTGCGTTCATTTCTAGGCGCATTGGTCGGCCTGTATTGGCCGGACTCCTTCTATGAACAGTTAGATGCCAGGGAACGTCAAGCACTGACATTTTCCAGTTTAAGGGCATTGCTCCAGGCTGAAGGCCAGCGGCAACCGGCCGTTTTAATATTGGAGGACGCGCATTGGCTCGATCAAGAATCAGCCACCTTTCTGACTGCCTGGTTAAAGGACCTGACCCAATCAGAAGCGGACCAGATGCCGCTGGCGGTCCTGGCCACAGCCCGACACGAAGGGGACAACCCCTGGTTGAACGAGATCCATTACCGGGAAATGAACCTGTCCGCGCTCAATCCGGCCGACCTGTCGGCATTAATCGAGACTCATCTGCAGGCCCCGCCGGCTGATAATCTGCTCGCTCTTTTGGTGGAGCGTGCGGAAGGCAACCCTTTCTTTGCCGAACAAATTGTGCGCTATCTGCAAGAGTCGGAACAGCTGGAAAAAGCCAATGACCATTGGCAGCTAGTCCCGCGCGAGAGGTCGCCGCTTCCCAGAGATGTAAATGCCTTGCTGGTCGCCCGGCTGGACAGACTGGCGCCTGCAGTGCGGGAAGTCGTGCAGACCGCAGCCGTATTAGGGCGGGAATTTGAAGTTCGGGTGTTGTCGGCAATGATGCGCGACGTCGACGGGCTGCCCGGCAAGATCGCCAGGGCCGAGGAAGAGGCAATCTGGTCGGCTCTCGACGAGGTTCGCTATCTTTTCAAACACGCCCTGCTGCGCGATGCCGCATACCGGATGCAGCTTCGCGCCCGGCGGCAAGCCCTGCACAAACTGGCTTTGGAAGCGATGGAAACCCTATACGCAGATAATATATCGGGCCGTTTCGGGGAACTGGCTTACCATGCCCGTGCCGCCGGGCTGGCCGAACCGGCCTTCCAGCATAGCCTGGCAGCCGGCAACCAGGCCATGCGCCAGTATGCAGCGGCGGAAGCGGTGGCCCATTATCGCCCGGCAATGAATCTGATCGGCCAGGTGGAGACCGATTCTGCACAACGCCGGCAGTTGTGTAATCTGTACGGCCGGGCCCTGGAACTGACCGGCGACCCGACCGCCGCGCTGACCCACTACGAAACGATGGAACAACTGGCCCGTGAATTGGGCGACCGCCCCCTGCAGCTAGATGCCCTGGTAGCCATGGGAACCATGCGTGCCACCGGGAATGTCATGAGCGATTTTGAGTTAGCGAAAGCGTTGGGCCGGCAAGCCCTGGAGCTGGCCCACTCCCTGAACGACAGGGCTGCAGAAGCCAAAGTTCATTGGAATTTAATCCATGCTTATCGCCTGACCGGCCGCTATGATCGGGCATTGGCCAGCGGGCTGCGGGCCTATGAACTGGCGGAAGCGTTAGATTTGCGCGAGCAAATGGCCTATATCGCCAATGACCTGGGCACTGTCTATATGGGTCTGGGCGAAATCAACAAGATGAGGGCCACCAGTAAGCGAGCGGTTACATTGTGGCGCGAAATTGATAACCGGCCGATGTTAATTGACGGCCTGGCCATTTATGGCCTGTCGCTGGCAATGACCGGCCAATTTGAGGAGGCCCTGGAAGTTTCCCGGGAAGGGCTCGCGCTGAGCCGGGCGGCAAATAATCGCTGGGGGGAAGCAATTATGCACTATACGCCGGCCTTGGTTCACTTACAGCGGTTGGAAATCGAAGGCGGGCTGGAACACGCCAGGGTATCGCTACGTCTGGCCCATGAAGGTGGCGTGATTCTCGCTCAGTTCTATATGAACCTCTTCCAATCGCTTCTCTTCCTCGCGGCCAAGGATTACAAAGAGGCAACCCACTCAGCCGGGCAGGCCTTAGCCGTCGCAGACCAGCATCTTCCCGTTCTAGCATCGGCCCCCACCGCGGTAATGGCCATTGCCCAGATTGAACAGGGAGAATTGGAAAAGGCCGGCGAGTTGGTGAATAGTTTCGAGCTTGACCCCGACAATTTAGGTATGATGAAGTTGTTGTTGCCGGAACTGGCTAAATGCCGGCATTTGCTGGCCCAGGCTGCCTATTCGGACTTGCTGGGCGTTTCCACCAAAGTGATTGCCTATATAGAATTGCAGGGCATCTGTGCAGTAGCCCCCTTCTTTTATCTGCTGCAAGGGCAGGCCTACCAGGCACTCGAAAATCCAGCAGAGGCCAGGAAAACCGTCCAGTCGGGGTTGTCGATGCTCGAAAGAACGGGTGGGCGCTGGGGCTATTCAGAATTAGCAGACTTGAAAACTGAATTAGGAGAACAGGCAAAGAACACCGAATAGAAGGAATTTTGACTGCGCGCGGCGTGGATTCGGGTTGAAATAGTCCATGTTAGACAGTTCGTACAATAAAGACGCAAACATTTCAGGCACTATTGCTAATAGACATATCGGCGGTGGTTCCTTACACTGAGTTCACAGTTGGCCGTCGTGCCCGCCAGCGGGCCACGGTGCCGTTAAAAACAGAGTCTAAGAATGTTCGCTTATAGCTTCCTGCTTATCGTCCTTATTTTAACCGGCCTGTTCCTCATCCTTATTATTGAGGAACAGTTTGCGCGTGGACGGCCGAAGCGGTGAACGTTACTTAGACGACACACACCCAGGAATTCGGAAGGGCTGTCCACCAGGACAGCCCTTTTTCTTTTCCCGGGGTTTGGAGGAAAGAGATGGTTGTTGTCCCATTTACTCTGGTTGCACTCGTGGCGTTTGCCGCTTATGTGGCGGCGGCGATCTGTTGGCAGCAAACTCGTCCTATGCCGGCGCAGGCCGGCCGGTGCGCAACTACGCCGGCCCAGCGTGCGGCTAACGACCCCGCCAGCCGTCTGTTCACCAACCGGTGACAGACGGCTCTTTTGTTTTTAGGAAGAGGAGAACAGAGAATGCGTTCTGATCGTTTGAAGACCGGGTATGACCGGGCACCGGCCCGGGCAATGCTCAAGGCTGTGGGCTTTAGCGACGAGGATCTAAGACGGCCGCTGGTGGGCGTGGCCAACACATGGATCGAAATTGGTCCGTGCAACTACCACCTGCGGAGACTGGCGGCCAGGGTCAAGGAAGGGATTCGCGCGGCGGGCGCTACCCCGATGGAGTTCAATACCGTCTCCATCTCCGATGGGATTACGATGGGCACGGAAGGGATGAAGGCGTCGCTGATCAGCCGGGAGGTGGTTGCCGATTCGATAGAACTGGTGGCGCGGGCGAACCAGTTTGATGCGGTGATTGCCCTTTCGGGCTGTGACAAGACGATCCCCGGCACGATTATGGCCCTGGCCCGCCTGGACGTACCGGGTCTGATGCTGTATGGTGGCTCAATTGCCCCCGGCCGCTTCGAGGATCAGGACGTGACCATCCAGGACGTCTTCGAAGCGGTGGGTGCTTACGGGGCCGGCAAGATGTCGGAAGAGCGTTTCCGGGCGCTGGAGAACGCGGCCTGTCCGGGCGCAGGGGCATGCGGCGGGCAGTTTACGGCGAATACGATGGCCACCGCCGCGGAGTTTCTGGGAATCGCCCCGATGGGCAGCGGGGACGTGCCGGCAGTCGGGAGCGCCAAAGACGAGGTTGCCGTTGCGGCGGGGAAACTGGTAGTTGAAATGCTGGAGCGAGGGGTGTCGGCCCGCCAGTTGCTGGCGCGGGAAGCGCTGGAAAACGCGATTGCCTCGGTCGCGGCTTCGGGCGGTTCGACGAATGCGGTGCTGCACCTGCTGGCCATCGCCCGGGAGGCGGGGGCGGCACTGGCTATCGACGACTTCGACCGGATCAGCGCGCGCACACCTTGGCTGGCCGACCTGAAGCCGGGGGGGCGCTTTGTGGCCCACGACTTGCATCGAGCCGGGGGCATCCGGCTGCTGGCGCAGCGGCTGGTGGAAGGTGGCTACGTCCACGGCGATGCGATGACGGTAACCGGCCGGACGCTGGCGGAAGAAGCTGCCGGGGCGGAGGAGACGGCCGGGCAGGTGGTGGTACGGCCGCTGGACGACCCCCTGAATGACCACGGCGGGCTGGTCATCCTGAAGGGGAACCTGGCGCCGGACGGCTGTGTTGTCAAGATTGCGGGGCACAACATGCGGCACCACCGGGGACCGGCGCGGGTATTCGACTGCGAAGAGGATGCCTTTGAGGCGGTGCAGTCGGGACAGGTCAAAGCCGGGGACGTGGTCGTCATCCGCTATGAAGGGCCACAGGGCGGGCCGGGCATGCGGGAGATGCTGGGGGTTACCGCGGCCATCGCCGGGGCAGGGCTGGACGATTCGGTGGCCTTGCTCACCGACGGTCGCTTTTCCGGCGCCACGCATGGCTTGATGGCCGGGCACGTGGCTCCCGAAGCGGCCAGTGGCGGGCCGATTGCGGCGGTGCGGGATGGGGACATGGTCGTCTTTGACGTGGCGGCGCGGCGGCTGGATGTCGAACTGAGTCCGGCCGAGTTTGAGGAACGGCTCGGCGCGTGGGAAGCGCCCCCACCCCGCTATGAATGGGGGGTGATGGCGAAGTATGCGCGATTGGTGGGATCGGCGGCGGAGGGGGCGGTGTCGGGCTGAGATGCAGGGGGAACGATTTACCAAATCGTTGTACAGGGTAGATTTGAAGGTTAACGAGTGAAATGGAGGAAGGATGATGAAGAAGAGTGGTGCGGAAATCTTGTGGGAATGTCTGGTGAAGGAAGGGGTTGAGGTGGTCTTTGGTTATCCGGGCGGGGCGATTATGCCGACGTATGATGCGATGCTGGATTATCCAGTCCATCACGTGCTGGTGCGGCACGAGCAAAGCGCGGCGCATGCGGCGGACGGCTATGCGCGGTCCACGGGCAAAGTTGGGGTGGCGATGGCCACCTCGGGTCCCGGGGCGACCAACCTGGTAACCGGGATCGCGACGGCGATGATGGACTCTTCGCCGATTGTGTGCATTACGGGCCAGGTTCCGGCCCATCTGATCGGCGGCGATGCCTTCCAGGAAACGGACGTGACCGGCATCACGCTGCCGATTACCAAGCACAACTTCCTGATTACCAGTGCGGACGAAGTGGCCGAGGTGGTACGGGAAGCGTTTTACATCGCGCGCAGCGGGCGGCCCGGGCCGGTGCTGATCGACTTCTGCAAGAATGCGCAGATCGAGGAGACGGAGTTTGAGTATCCGGATGAACCGGAGCTGCTCGGTTACCAGCCACCGCGACACGCGCCGATGGAGGATGTGCAGCGGGCGGTGCAGATGATCGCCGAGGCGGAACGGCCGGTGATCCTGGCCGGGCACGGCGTCTTGAAGTCGGGCGCGATGCAGGAGTTGCGGGATTTTGCGGTGAAGACGCAGACGCCGGTGGCGATGACCCTGCTGGGCCTGGGCAGTATTCCGGCTTCGCACCCGCTCAGCCTGGGAATGATGGGTATGCACGGGGAGGCGTTTTGCAATAACGCGATCCAGAAGGCGGATTTGCTACTGGCCTTTGGCATGCGCTTTGACGACCGGGTGACGGGCAATTTACGCACGTATGCACCGCGAGCGCGCAAGATCCACGTGGAGATCGATCCTTCAGAGATCCACAAGAATGTGCGGGTTGACGTGCCGCTGGTCGGCGATCTGCGCACGGTGCTAAACGACTTGACACCGCTGACGGAGCCGGCCGACCACGAGGAGTGGCTGGACCAGATTGCCGATTGGAAAGCGGATACAGAGCAGCGGGATATTCTGGCGTGGCCGGAAGACGGCCTGCTCTATGCCTCCCACGTGATCCGTGATATCTGGCAGCACACCGGGGGGAAGGCGATTGTGACCACCGACGTGGGCCAGCACCAGATGTGGGCGGCGCAATATTATCACTTCGAACAGCCGTACCGCTGGATTACGTCAGGTGGTGCGGGCACGATGGGGTTCGGCTTTCCCTCGGCCCTCGGCGCCTGGTTTGCCCACAAAGACAGGGAGATCTGGGCGATTGTGGGCGACGGCGGCTTCCAGATGACGCAGGCGGAGCTGGCCACGGCGGCCCAGGAAGGGGCGAACGTTAAGATCGTGATCCTGAATAACAGCTACCTGGGGATGGTGCGCCAGTGGCAGGAGTTCTTCTTCGAGCGGCGTTACTCGGCGGTATACATGCAGAACCCGGACTTCGTGAAGCTGGCCGAGGCTTATGGCATTCCGGCACGGCGAATCGAAAAGCGCGAAGAGGCGGCAGATGCCCTGGCTTTTGCAGAGAACACGCCGGGTCCGGTGCTGCTGGAGTTTGTTGTGGAGCAGGAAGAAGCGGTGTTCCCCATGGTTCCGGCCGGGGCGGACCTGGACGACATGTTGCGGCGGCCGATCCGGCGGCAGCAGGAAGCGGCGGCGGAGGCAGCGGATTGAGAGGGACGGCTAAAGCCGTTACTACTAACCTTAAGGACTCTGAGGAGGACGAGATGAGACAGACATTGATAGCGGTGGTCGAGAACAAGCCGGGCGTGCTTAACCGGGTGGCTTCGCTCTTCCGGCGGCGCAACTTCAATATCGATTCGCTGAACGTGGGGCGGACCGAGGACCCGGCCGTTTCGCGGATGACGATTGTGGTGGACAGCCAGGACACGGAAGCGCGCCTGGTGGAGGCCAATCTGTACAAGCTGGTAAACGTGATCGACGTGCAGGATGTAACAAACCAGGCGTCGGTGTTGCGGGAGCTGGCGCTAATCAAGGTGAAGGCTTCGCCGGAGCGGCGGGGAGAAGTGGTGAGCCTGGCCAATATCTTCGATGCGAACATTGTAGATGTCGGCCCGGATACGGTCATCGTCCAGATTGTGGCCAGCGAGGAGCGGGTGGATAGCCTGGTGGAGTTGCTGCGGCCCTGTGGCATCGTGGAACTGGTGCGGACCGGACACGTGGCGATGATGCGGGGGACGGAAGATGGGGTGCGCCATACGCCGGGTGCGGGGCCGGCGGTGAGCGCGAATGGTGACCGGCAGCCGGTGGCGATGTAGAAGAGTGGGACCGCTAAAGCGGTTACTACGAGCGAAAAAGGGAAGGAAAAAAGATTATGACTGTTATTTTCTATGATCGGGATGCGAATCCTGAGCTGATCAGAAACAAGAAGGTGGCCATTATCGGGTATGGCTCGCAGGGGCACGCGCATGCCCTTAACCTGCAGGACAATGGCGTCGAGGTCACCGTGGGCTTGCGCGAAGGGAGCAAGTCGTGGCCGCGAGTGGAGGCGGATGGCCTGCAGGTGGATACGGTGGCCAACGCGGCGAAGTGGGCGGATACGATTGTGTTGCTGGCACCGGACACGGTCCAGCCCCGCATCTATGAAAACGAGGTTGCCCCACACCTGTCGCCGGGCAAGACGCTGATGTTTGCCCATGGCTTCAATATTCGCTACGAGACGATTGAGCCGCCGCCCGATGTGGACGTCTCGATGGTGGCGCCGAAGGCCCCGGGACACCGGGTCCGTGAGGTCTTCAGCGAGGGCGGTGGCACGCCGTGCCTGATGGCCGTGCACCAGGATGCCAGCGGCAGCGCGCGGGCGAATGCCTTGGCCTACGCCTATGGCATTGGCGGGACGCGGGCAGGCGTGCTGGAAACGACCTTCGCCGAGGAGACGGAAACCGACCTCTTTGGCGAGCAGGCCGTTCTCTGCGGTGGTGTGAGCGAGCTGGTCAAGGCGGGATTTGAGACGTTGGTGGAAGCGGGGTACCAGCCGGAGGTAGCCTACTTCGAATGCCTGCACGAGCTAAAATTGATTGTGGACCTGATGTACCGGGGCGGCCTGAATTACATGCGTTACTCGGTGTCGGACACGGCCGAGCATGGCGATTACACGGCCGGCAAACGGATCGTCGGCGAGGAGACGCGCTACCAGATGTCGGAGATTCTGAAGGAGATCCAGAGCGGGCAATATGCGCGCAAGTGGATCGAGGAGAACGAAGAGGGCCGGCCATGGTTTGAGGACGAGCGCCGGCGCCAGCAGACCCACCTGATCGAAGAGGTGGGCGCCCAACTACGCGAAATGATGCCGTTTGTCCAGCCGGTCACAGTCCGGCCGGGGGAGTAGACAAGAAAAGGAAGGTAACGATGAAGCACAATTACGTACGCATCTTTGACACGACGCTGCGCGACGGCGAGCAATCGCCCGGCGCTACGCTGACCTCGGGCGAGAAGCTGGAGATTGCGCGGGTGTTGGCCCGGCTGGGCGTGGACATTATGGAAGCCGGGTTCCCGGCCGCTTCGCCGGACGACCTGGAGGCGGTGCGCCAGATTGCCATCGAGGTGGGTAACGAAGAAGCAATTCCGGGCCGGGAACCGCCGGTGATTTGCGGCCTGGCACGGGCCACGCGCAGCGACATCGACAAGGCGTGGGAAGCGGTGCAGCACGCGCGCCATCCCCGCATCCATACCTTCCTGGCTACCTCCCCCATCCACATGAAACACAAGCTGCGCATGGATCCGGAAGAGGTCGTGGACCAGGTGCGGGAGATGGTGGCCTACGCCCGCAGCTACTGCGACGATGTGGAGTTTTCGCCGGAAGATGCCGGGCGCAGCAATCCAGAGTTCCTGTACCTGGTTCTGGGCGAGGCGATCAAGGCGGGCGCCACCACGCTGAATATCCCGGACACCGTCGGCTATACAATGACGGAAGAGTTTGGCGAGCTGATCGCCGGGATCATGGCTAATACGCCGGGAATCGAAAACGTGGTGGTCTCGGTTCATTGCCACAACGACCTCGGTCTGGCCACGGCCAACACGCTGGCCGGCATTCGCGCCGGGGCACGGCAGGTAGAAGTGACGGTCAACGGGATCGGGGAACGCGCCGG
>Ga0207752_1000292_pt1 | contig 24015 bp, 20 predicted proteins | sample Pon2CUnioCityCA_6_FD_187272 | JGI IMG/M metagenome (GOLD analysis project Ga0207752, IMG submission 187272) | Marine sediment microbial community from Union City, CA, USA - Pond 2C Sediment 2 (SPAdes) | ecosystem: Environmental > Aquatic > Marine > Intertidal zone > Salt pond sediment ...
CGCCTTTAGCCAGTAATGCCGTGTAATGTGCTGTTTTAGCTTTATGCAGGTTAGCCACGTATTCATCCAGATTATCTGGTTCAGTGAATTCTGGTTTATATTTCTGCAGGAAATGTTTAATTCGCTCTTTGCCGCCCGTCACTTCGAGAACATCTTCGTAGATATCTACTGTCCAGTCCCAGTTCAGGCCCGCATCGGCAAATGCCAAATTAAATGCAACACGATGCCCATCGCGCTCAGTATCGGCCAGTGTTCCATCGACATCAAAAATTAGTGCTTTTAACTCAGGCATTCATTACTCCAAAATCTATTTATTTAATTAATGTGATATTAACCGCTTGATTTATAATGGAAATATCACATATTATGGTTACAGCGCGCTATTGTATCACTTCGAATAATTTTCGTACTTATTGCGTATTCGCTGGCATTCTGGTATTAAAGCGCGTTGTATTTTTATATTTCAATTATTCGACGGCTGGAGAGAACTTTACGATGCCTGCAAAGAAAAAAACTGCTGCTAAAAAGAAAGTTTCTAAAAAGAAAACTGCAGCGAAAAAGACTGTAACGAAAAAAACTGCGTCTAAAAAGAAAACAGCTGCTAAGAAGAAAACGGCAGCTAAAAAAACAACCGCTACGAAAAAAACGGTTGCTAAAAAGACGGCGGCAAAGAAAAGTATTCCTTCAAATATTTCCCAGGAATTCAAGCAATTCGAGCCTTATAAAATTAAGAAAGGTGAAGAATATATGAACGAAGCTCAAGTCGAGCATTTTCGTAATATTCTTGGTGCATGGAAACGGGAGCTCATGGAAGAAGTGGATCGCACGGTACATCACATGCAAGATGAAGCTGCAAACTTCCCTGATCCAAATGATCGTGCTTCACAGGAATCGGATTTCACCATGGAATTACGTACCCGTGACCGCGAACGTAAATTAATCAAGAAAATTGATGAATCAATTGATTTCCTTGACTCGGGTGATTATGGCTATTGTGAAGAATGTGGTATCGAGATTGGTATTCGACGTCTTGAAGCACGTCCTACCGCCAACCTGTGTATTGACTGCAAGAGCTTAAGTGAGATTCGAGAAAAATCGATGGCATAAAGTTTTTATTGTCTGCATAAATAAAAAAGGAAGCTTAAGCTTCCTTTTTTTATGTTTCGAATTTACTGAATCATTGAACTGATAATGCCCTCTCACCAGTTCGACGATCTTCAATAATGCAAAGCTGGTTACTTTTGGCAAATCCCATAATAAAGGCATACGCATCAGGGTTTATTTCATCAAGATTTCGAGCTACCACCAGGCATTTTTCACCATCAATCATGCACGGGGCAACGGTATTGGAATATTGCAAACGATGATCGTTTCCAAAACTGGCCAGGGTTGATGATATGCGTTCTATCCAGTCACTTGGACGTAACTTCTTACCCTCTTCAGTGACACCACGAATTACCCACTTTTCTTCATTACTCACAATAATGCCTATCTAGCTGGTCCAGATTAAAATTAAGGTAAATAATTCTTTCCCATGGTTAACGACACTTACATTGATTACTTTAGGTTTTTAACGCTCAAAGTGGCTTTTAAATCAGTATAATTATGGCATGTCTGAGAACATTGAATACAAAGGACGATTTGCTCCCTCGCCCACTGGCCCATTACATTTTGGCTCACTGGTCGCCGCTGTTGGCAGTTACCTGCAAGCCCGGCACTCAGAGGGAAAATGGCTGGTGAGAATTGATGACATCGATCCGCCTCGCGAAAAGAAAGGTGCCGCGGATCATATTCTCACCACGCTTGAGCAATTTGGCTTTGAGTGGGATGAAAAGGTTTACTATCAGAGTGAACGGCAGGCGTATTACCAGGATGTTGTTGATGAACTCATCCGGCAACAACTGGCTTACCCTTGCAGTTGTAGTCGTAGCAGTATCCTGAAAAAAACAGGGCAACATAAAGGCGAAATCATTTACCCGGGCTTTTGCCGCAATGGTCCTTTAGATAAATCATCAGACTACAATATTCGATTAAGGACAGATGGCGCATTGATTCAATTTAATGACCGCCTTATGGGAGAACACGACGTTAACCTCGAAAATTCTCAGGGTGATTTTATCCTTCAACGCCGTGACCACTTCTTTTCCTATCACCTTGCTTCAGGTATTGATGATGCGGAACAAGGTATTACAGAAGTCGTACGTGGCTCTGACTTACTCAATTGCACGCCCAGCCAACTCTATGTTCAGCAAGTCTTGAATCTACGCAGCCCCCAGTATTGTCACCTGCCAATCGCGGTTAACCCGGATGGACAAAAACTCAGCAAGCAAAACCATGCCCTGCCAATAGAACCACAAGATGCTGTTAATTTACTGGTTAAATCATTAAAGTTTCTAGGACAAATGCCGTCTAATGAACTAATAAAATCAAATAAAAAAGACGTCTGGAATTGGGCGATGAATCATTGGCAGCTGGATTTGGTACCACTAAAATCACAACAGGTAATTTTTTAATTCAACAACTTCATGATCAAAATGCTCAATAACAGTGTTCTTAAAGTGATTGGGAGTGGCAAGCGATTTGAAAAGCCCTTTGCCAGATGCTGGAAAGCGCGTAATTATTCAAAAACTTCAGCCGCAAGAAGCTAGAAAAACTTGCGCACTGCGCGGTCTGGCAATCAAGTGGGCAACTGGTTGATCATATTTAATAAATGTAGAATTCAATAACTAAACAGAACATTACAGACTTATAAAGATAAAACATTGTGGAAACACCGAAAGTAGACAGTATAGAAAACATGGAGCATTACATGCTTTATGGACGTGGTGAAATTATGCAAAAGCTGCGTCAACTGGGTAAAAAGAACTCACTTATTACCCTGTACTTTAATGATCAAACCATGCTCAGTACTGTTGTTGATGTATTGTCTGATAAGAACTTATTAGTACTTGATTATGGCGGCAATGAAGAATTAAACCAGAAATTACTCAAACACGATCGTGCTGTAGTTAAAACTGATTACGATGGCATCACTGCCCAGTTTTCAATTAAAGGGATTCGTAAAGCCCGTTTGCAGGGTAAACCCAGTTTTGCCTGCCCCTTGCCTGAGAGTGTGCTTTGGGTGCAACGCCGGGAATTTTACCGGGTTAAAGTGCCCCTTAGCGAAGTGGTCACCTGTGAGCTTATCCATGGTGATAATGACCACACTGAATACCCTGTACTGGATATCAGTGGTGGCGGTATTGCCTTATTTGATAGCAATGAAGAGTTAGAAATTGAGCCCGGTAATATTTTTCATAACTGCAAGTTGACCCTGGGTGAACATGATGCTGCATTAGTTAATCTTGAAGTCAGGAATATCATCCCGGTTAATCCGGATGAGCCTTCTGAGGGCAGACGTTGTGGTTGTGCCTTCCTCAATCTCAGTGGCGACTTTGAAGTCAGCATACAAAAATTTATTAATCTTGTAGATCAACAACAAAAGCGGATAGAGTAATTTAGCCTCGGATTTATTTTCCCAATAAATTTATCAGAATATCTTAATACGTAATATCGTAAAAAATTCATAATATGACTTGATACCTGCTTTATCTCTTGTAAAGATAAGCCTGATAAGTAATCAGGAGTCATTTATGTCAGAACAAAAACTATATGAAGTTCCCGCTGAATTTGCTGCAAAAACCAATATCACGGCTGAGCAATATAACACCCTATATAAACAGTCGATTGACGATCCGGAAACCTTCTGGGGTGAACAGGCAAAACAGTTTTTAAGCTGGTCAAAACCCTGGGACAAGGTAATGGACTACAGCTTTGCTCCTGATAATGTTTACATAAAATGGTTCCAGGGTGGCTCACTCAACGTCGCCTATAACTGTATCGATCGCCACCTTGATTCCAGGGGTGACCAGGTTGCCATTATCTGGGAAGGCGATGATCCCAATGATGATAAGAAAATCACGTTTAATGAGCTCCACCAGGAAGTCAGCAAACTGGCCAATGTATTAAAGCAACGCGGTGTCAAAAAAGGTGATCGTGTTTGTATTTATATGCCCATGATTCCAGAAGCCGGTTATGCGATGTTAGCTTGTGCTCGTATTGGCGCCGTTCACTCAGTCGTCTTTGGTGGTTTTTCACCTGAAGCCCTGAAAGGACGGATTCTTGATTCAGACTGCCAGGTTGTCATTACCGCCGATGAAGGGGTACGTTCAGGTAAAAAAGTACCGCTTAAAGCAAACACGGATAAAGCACTCGAAGACTGTCCAAACGTGCACACAGTATTAACCGTTAAACGTACTGGCGGCGATATTAACTGGAATGATGAGCGAGATGTCTGGTATCACGACGCCATGGCTGATGCCTCGACAGACTGTCCATGTGAAGAAATGGATGCCGAAGACCCCTTATTTATTCTTTATACCTCTGGTTCAACCGGCAAGCCCAAAGGCATCTTGCACACCACCGGTGGTTACCTGCTCTTTGCAACAATGACCACAAAGTACACCTTTGATTTACAGGAAAATGACATTTACTGGTGTACTGCTGATGTGGGCTGGATTACGGGTCACAGTTACTTACTCTATGGGCCACTTGCTAATGCAGCTACAACCGTCTTTTTTGAAGGTGTACCCAACTACCCTTCTGCTGCCCGTTTCTGGGAAGTCGTTGATAAACACGGCATTACTGTTTTCTACACCGCCCCCACCGCGATTCGTGCATTAATGCGTGAAGGTGATGAGCCGGTTAAGAAAACCTCGCGTAAAACGTTACGCTTACTCGGGACCGTGGGTGAACCCATTAACCCTGAAGCCTGGCAATGGTATTACAACGTAGTTGGCGATGGTCGATGCCCGATTGTTGATACCTGGTGGCAAACTGAAACCGGTGGTCACTTGCTGACACCGTTACCCGGTGCCACACCGCTCAAACCAGGTTCTGCGACACGCCCGTTCTTTGGTGTGAAACCCGGTATTATTGATACCGAAACCAACAAACTGATTGAAGGTAATGGTGAAGCCAGCGGCGCACTCGTCATGCTAGGTTCCTGGCCCGGCCAAATTCGTTCAATCTATGGCGATCACCAGCGCATGGTAGACACCTATTTCAAAGACTTCCCAGGCTATTATTTCTCCGGTGACGGTGCCCGTCGTGATGAAGATGGTTACTACTGGATTACAGGCCGAATGGATGACGTGCTTAATGTCTCAGGTCACCGTATGGGAACAGCTGAGGTGGAATCTGCACTGGTCTTACACGAGAAGATCGCAGAAGCCGCGGTAGTCGGTTACCCGCACGATATTAAGGGACAGGGAATTTATGCTTATGTCACCCCGATCATCGGCGTTGAGCCCTCAGATGAGCTTAAGAAGGAGCTGGTCGAACTTTGCCGGCAAGAAATTGGCCCTATTGCCAAACCTGATGTGATTCAGTGGGCGCCGGGTTTACCGAAGACCCGCTCTGGCAAAATTATGCGCCGTATTTTGCGCAAAATTGCTGAAAATGAACTGGATACCCTGGGTGATACCTCTACACTTGCCGATCCGGCGGTAGTCGATCACCTGATAAACAATAGAGAAAATAAATAAATCTCCACGCCAATTCCTGCCAAATAGCGGAAGGAATTGGCGTATTTTCTTATATTTCTAACGTAATGACTTGATCTTGCGCCTCACGCGCGATTGCCAGCCTGTACCCTGGGTGATCTCATACATATGCTTTAACACCTTGCGTTCAGAGGGGTGCCTTACCGAGCGAATCTTAAATTTACCCGCCTGGAAAATACCCGGCTCAACATCAGTAATCTCATAGGCGCCAATGTATTTAGTCGCACCCGCTTCAATATTAAATGTCCATTGATAGGCATAGCGGCCATCTTTTACCAGGTTATATTCGAGCTTATTCGACTTGAAGCGCGAGATATAATAATTTCCGGGTTTCAGGTTCTCGGCAACAAAATTTCCATTTTTAAAAATTAAGACTCGCGGAGGACTTCTAAAAGGCGGAATATAGAGCTTGCCATATTCACGCAGCTCAACTTCTGTTACTTCACGCCCATGGATATAAATATTCCCATAAACTAAGCCATTTTCAGGATCTTTTACTTCAAACGGTGGTTTAGGTTTTGTTGCACAACCACTGATATTCAGGGCCAAAAGTAGTGCCACGAATAACAGGCTAACTTTAAGAAAGGGGTTCCAGCTTATCTTCATATGAATACCTATTAAAACAATGTAATTTTTAAAAAATATTAATTTATATGAAGTAAAAAGCATGTTTCATGCCAAACAGGCAAAAAATTGCCGGGAGCAATTTTTCATGAACGAAGCGAACCTGAAAAGGTGACGGGCAGGATGCCCAGAATATAAAAAAAGGAACCCTGGGCTAATACACCACAGGGTTCCTTTTTTATCAGACTTTTAAGTAAAGCTTAAGCTTCTGCAGCCGCTGCTTTCATACTTAAACGAATACGACCTTGTTTGTCGATCTCAAGAACCTTAACTTTTACAGTCTCGCCTTCAGTCAGTTTGTCACTTACGTTCTCAACACGTTCTTCACAGATTTGAGAAACATGAACTAAACCGTCTTTACCCGGTAAGATAGTAACGAATGCACCGAAGTCCATTAATTTCGCAACTTTACCTTCGTAAATAGTACCAACTTCAACGTCAGCCGTTAATTGCTCAACCTGGCGACGTGCTTCTTCAGCTGCGGCACCTTCACTTGAAGCAATCTTAACCATACCTTCGTCACTGATATCGATACTAACGCCAGTTTCTTCAGTGATAGCACGTATTGTTGCACCACCTTTACCAATAACGTCACGGATCTTGTTAGGATTGATTTTGAACGTGACAAAACGTGGTGCAAAATCAGACATAACTTCACGAGGCTTATCGATAACCGCGTTCATTTCCTTAAGGATAGTTAAACGGCCTTCTTTAGCCTGGGCTAAAGCAATTTCCATGATTTCTTTTGTGATACCTTCGATCTTGATATCCATTTGTAAAGCAGTGATACCCGTATCGTTACCCGCTACTTTAAAGTCCATGTCACCCAGGTGATCTTCATCACCAAGGATATCAGTCAGAACAGCAAACTTGTTGCCTTCCTTGATTAAGCCCATTGCGATACCTGCAACCGGTGCAGTTGTAGGAACACCTGCGTCCATCATAGACAGGCTTGAACCACACACTGATGCCATTGAGCTTGAACCGTTTGATTCTGTAATTTCAGATACAACACGTAAGCTGTATGGGAACTCTTCCATGTCCGGCATGATACCCATTACACCACGCTTGGCTAAACGACCATGACCAATCTCACGACGTTTTGGTGTACCAACACGGCCTGTTTCACCCACTGAATATGGAGGGAAGTTATATTGCAGCATGAATGGTTCACGGTATGAACCCGTTAATGCATCAATAATCTGTGAATCACGCTCAGTACCAAGCGTTGTTACAACTAACGCCTGGGTTTCACCACGTGTGAATAAAGCTGAACCATGTGCACGAGGTACAACGCCAGTTTTAACAGTGATTTTACGAACAGTCTTAGTATCACGACCATCGATACGTGGTTCGCCATCTAAAATCTTGGTACGTACAACTTTACTTTCAATTTTTTCAATTGCTTCACGAACTTCTTCAGCTGAATGACCGTCTTCTTCTTCAGAAATCAGTTTTTCTTTAACAGCAGTACGAATTTCGCTTAAACGCGCGTAACGCGTCATTTTTTCACTGATAGTGTAAGCTTCTTTAAAGTCAGCTTCAGAAGCAGCAGACACATCAGACATTAATTTTTCATTTTCTTCAGGAGCAACCCAATCCCAGGACTCAGCACCAACTTCAGCGGCAAATTCTTTAATTGCTGAAATCGCAACCTGGAATTGTTCATGACCGTACATTACGGCACCTAACATCACTTCTTCAGAAAGTAATTTAGCTTCAGATTCAACCATTAATACTGCATCTGCAGTACCCGCAACAACTAAATCAAGATCTGATTCTTCTTTGCAAACAGTTGGAGAAGGATTTAATAAGTATTGACCATCTTTATAACCAACACGTGCCGCACCAATTGGACCATTGAATGGTGCACCGGTAATTGATAAAGCAGCTGATGTACCTAAAAGAGAAACGATATCAGGAGAGATATCTGGATCTAACGAGATAACAGTACAGATGATCTGTACTTCGTTAGTGAAACCTTCTGGGAATAAAGGACGAACTGGACGATCGATTAAACGTGCAGTTAATGTTTCGTTATCCGTTGGACGACCTTCACGCTTGAGAAAACCACCCGGAATTTTACCCGCAGCGTAAGTTTTCTCAGTGTAGTCAACAGTCATTGGAAAGAAGTCACGACCCTCAACTTCTTTCTTAGAAGCAACAACAGTTACTAAAACAACTGTGTCGCCCATGCTTGCAATTACAGCACCCGATGCTTGACGGGCGATTTCCCCTGTCTCAAGCTTTACCGTGTGATCACCAAATTTAAATTCTTTTGTTACAACAGCCATGAAGCTTCCTTATATTTTTTAAGTTCGACAGGGTAATCTTGTTCTTATTTACGCAGACCCAGTGATGAAATTAAATCACGGTAACGTTGAACATCTTTTTGCTTAAGATAGTCGAGTAATTTACGACGCTGACTTACCATGCGTAATAAACCCTGACGAGAATGATGATCATGAATGTGCGTTTTAAAATGACCTGAAAGATCATTGATGCGCGCTGAAAGTAATGCCACCTGTACTTCTGGTGATCCTGTGTCGTTTTCGGAACGTTTGTATTCGTTCACAATATTGGCCGTAGTTTCGGCATTGATAGCCATCGCAAGCTCCTCTGTGCATAGTTTTAGCTAGAAAATTGAGCGCGTATTTTACCCGTGCAGCTAGGTGAGTTACAAGTAAAGAGTGAGCTAAATACCAGATAAATAATGGAAAAAGAGAAAAAATGCCCTTTTTATGCATTATTCTCTATTAAAAACAGGCGGCGCGGTGCAACACGTCCATCATCGAGTATTTCACCGATGCCAAGAAAACCTTTCTCATCAGAAAACAGCTTCACTAATCCACAAGTCGGTGCCTTGGGAACCAGTACTGCCTGGCCCTGGCAAATGTAATGCGCCGCATCTTTACTTAAATTGACGCTTTCCCAGTCAACCAGTGCATCTTCTGCAGGCATTAACACTTCATCAGCCGCTTCATAGCCCTGCTCTGCTGCGTTCTCGGTTAACTGCTCAAGCTCTTCAAGCGTGATACTGTCTTCAAGGTGAAACGGGCCGCTGGCAGTGCGGCGTAATGCTGACAGATGTGCACCGCAACCCAGCTTTTCGCCGATATCTTCGGCTAATGTCCTGATATACGTACCTTTAGAGCACTCAACCGCGATATCAATTTCATCAGCTTCATGACGCAAAACTTCAATATCATAGATGTGCACCGTGCGGGCTTTTCGCTCGATCACCTGCCCCTGGTGAGCCAGTTTATAAAGGGGTTGTCCGTCAACTTTTAACGCGGAGTGCATCGGCGGAACTTGCTCAATTTCACCAATGAATTGTTCGATGACCGAAGCAAGCTGCTTTTTGCTGTAATCTTCCACCGGGCGCGTTTCAATAACCTCACCTTCAGCATCTGCGGAAAAGGTTTTTACGCCTAGTTTGATTGTTGCAATATAACTCTTATCTGCATCGAGTAAATAACCTGAGACTTTAGTTGCCTCACCCAGGCAAAGCGGAAGTAAACCCGTGGCCAGTGGATCAAGACTACCGGTATGACCGGCTTTTGCGGCGTTATATAAACGCTTTACGATTTGAAGTGCACGGTTAGATGTTATGCCAAGAGGTTTATCCAGTAATACAATTCCGCTGACATTACGGCCTTTATTCTTACGACGCCCCATTAATGTTAATCCTGCTCGTCATCATCCAAATGACTACCATCCATCCGGTTATCAGGATTTTCCATATTAATTGCTTTATCAATCAAGGCGGACAATTCATTACCATATGAAATTGATTCGTCATATTTAAAATGAATATGGGGAACAATACGTAACTGCATTCGCTTGGCCAGCTCATGACGCAGGAAGCCAGCAGCGCCTTCTAAGACTTTTACCGTTTCTTCTACCGATTGAGATTCATCCAGGATAGTAAAGAAAATATTTGCATGAGACATGTCACGGCTTAACTTGACCGCTGAAATGGTTACCAGGCCAATGCGTGGATCTTTAATTTCCTGCTGTACCAGTTGCGCTATTTCACGCTGGATCTGTTCACCGACACGGCGGGTACGACTGTAATCTTTAGGCATAGTAGTTAATCGTATTAAATTAAATGAAGTGCAAGAAAAACATTTTTAACCACAGAGGTCTCGGAGGAGCACAGAGAAAGCTGTTGCAAACAAAATTCTGTGCACCTCTGTGACCTCTGTGGTAAATATTTTTGGTCAGTTTGGCTATTAAGTAACTTATAAACTACGGGCTACAGATACTCTTTCGTAAACCTCAATTTGGTCGCCGGGTTTAACATCGTTGTAGTTCTTAACACCGATACCACATTCAGTACCCGATTTAACTTCAGCAACATCATCTTTAAAGCGACGTAAAGATTCAAGTTCACCTTCGTATATAACCACGTTATCACGTAATACGCGGATTGGGTTATTACGTTTAACCGTACCTTCTGTGACCATACAACCGGCAATGGCACCAATCTTTGGTGATTTGAATACGTCACGTACTTCTGCAAGGCCAACAATCTCTTCTTTGAACTCAGGTGACAACATACCACTCATGGCACCCTTGACTTCATCAATGAGATCATAGATAACACTGTAGTAATGAAGATCAATATTCTCTTCATCAATCAGGCGTTTTGCTAATGAGTCGGCACGAACATTAAAACCAATTAGGATAGCGCCTGAAGCCATGGCAAGGTTAGCATCAGATTCGGTTATTCCACCTACACCACTTGATACAATTGAAACCTTAACCTCTTCAGTTGAGAGCTTGTGTAAAGCATCAACGATGGCTTCTGCTGAACCTTTAACATCGGTTTTCAGGATAACGTTAACCGAGCTAATGTCACCTTCTTCCATCTGGTTAAACATGTTTTCAAGCTTCGCCGCTTGCTGACGTGCTAACTTGGCATCACGGTTCTTCGCCTGGCGGAACATGGCAACTTCACGTGCTTTACGTTCATTTGCAACAACCGTTGCTTCGTCACCCGCACCCGGTGTACCTGACAGGCCTAATACCTGGACTGGAATAGCAGGGCCTGCTTCAGTTAACTCTGTTCCGTTTTCATTCAGCAGAGAACGAACGCGTCCATACTCAAGACCTGCTAACAGGATATCGCCTTTTTTCAATGTACCTTGTTCAACCAGTACAGTAGCAATCGGGCCACGTCCTTTATCCAAACGTGATTCAATGACAGCACCTTTTGCTGGTGCATCTTTAACTGCAGTCAGTTCAAGAACTTCTGCCGTTAACAGAACAGATTCAAGTAAATCATCTACACCCTGGCCGGTATGTGCTGAAACGTTAACAAAAATCGTATCACCACCCCAGTCCTCGGCAATAACACCTTCCTGTGAAAGTTCATTTTTAACACGATCAGGATCAGCACCTTCTTTATCAATCTTGTTGATAGCAATAATAATAGGAACATCACCGGCTTTAGCATGTTGAATCGCTTCACGTGTTTGCGGCATAACACCATCGTCGGCAGCAACAACCACGATAACGATATCTGTTACGCCTGCTCCACGTGCACGCATTGCAGTAAACGCTTCATGACCCGGTGTATCCAGGAAAGTAATCTCACCGTTATCCGTTTCTACATGGTAGGCACCAATGTGCTGCGTGATACCACCTGATTCACCCGCAGCAACTTTTGCTTCACGAATATAATCAAGTAAAGATGTTTTACCATGATCAACATGGCCCATGATGGTTACAACTGGTGCACGAGTAACGCTATCAATATGTTCGACTGACTCTTGTAATGTGTGTTCAATTGCATCGTCATTAATCAGCTTATAAGTATGGCCCATCTCTTCAACAACCAGGGCAGAGGTATCCTGATCCAGTACCTGGTTAATGGTTACCATTGAGCCCATTCCCATGAGGACCTTAATGACTTCAGCCGCTTTTACTGACATGCGTTGTGCAAGTTCAGAAACCGTAATTGTTTCAGGAATATTAACTTCACGAACAACAGCAGCAGTCGGTTTCTGGAAACCATGTTCTTCAGTCGCACTTGAAGCAGCAGAACGACGCTTAGGTTTTTTCTGTTTACGATTACCCGCTTTATCCGCGTTAACGTGTAATTCTTTTCGGCCGTAGCGGGTATCTGCTTTATCTGCTTTTTTACCCTTACCGCGTTTATCTTTATCAGGTGCCGCAGCCGCTTCAGCCTGTTTCTTAGCAGCTTCTTCGGCTTCTAAACGTGCTTTTTCTTCAGCTTCTATGCGAGCTTTCTCTTCAGCTTCAGCCGCTTTTTTACGTTCTTCTTCATCAATCAGGGCTTGTTTCTTAGCCTGCTCTTCATCTTGCTGACGCTTTACAGCATCTTCAGCAGCCTGCTTCTCAGCTTCAATTCTTTCACGTTCAGCTTTTTCAGCAGCCAGTCTTTCTTCTTCCTCTTCTTCAATGACACTACGTTTTACATAAGTTCTTTTTTTACGAACTTCAACAGTCACTGACTTGTTCTTACCGTGTGTGCCAGTTACTTTAAGTTCACTGGTTGATTTACGGTTTAATGTAATCTTTTTAGGTTCAGTTGCTTTTGACTCATGTTTACCCTTTAAAAAGCTTAACAAGGTCATTTTTTCTTCATCAGTTATTGTACTGTCTGCACCATCAACTTTTACGCCTGCTTCATGTAACTGTTCAAGCAAACGTTCAACAGAAATACCTACAACCTCAGCAAATTGTGTAACACTAACATCTGCCATTCTCTTTTTACTCCTACCCTCTGAAACCTTATTCGCTACTTTTATTAACCGCTATCTTGATCTTACTCAGCAGACTCATCTTCTGCGAACCAAGGTGCCCGTGCTGTCATAATCAATTGTCCAGCACGTTCTTCATCCATATCATCAATAACCATCAACTCATCAATTGACTGTTCCGCTAAATCTTCCATAGTGACGATACCAATCGCACTCATATGGTACGCAAGGTCTTTATCCATGCCTTCCATATCCAGTAAATCCTGTGCTGGCTCAACTGCGGTTAAGTTTTCTTCAGAACTGATTGCACGTGTCAAAAGAACATCTTTAGCACGACCACGTAATTCTTCAATTATTTCATCATCAAACTCTTCGATTTGTTGCATTTCACTAAAGGGAACATAGGCAACTTCATCAATACTTGTAAAGCCTTCCTGAACCAGGATAACTGCAACTTCTTCATCAACATCAAGCAGGTCCATGAAGACTTTTTGCGCTTTAACAGCTTCTTCTTCACTCTTTTCATCAGCCTGTGCTTCTGACATAACATTCAACGTCCAGCCAGTGAGTTCACTTGCTAACTTAACGTTTTGACCGCCACGACCAATTGCTTGTGATAACTGATCTTCAGCAACCGCGATATCCATTGTTTCTGTATCTTCATCAACAACAATTGATTCAACTTCAGCCGGAGACATCGCGTTAATAACAAATTGTGCGGCATTGTCATCCCATAAAACGATATCGACACGTTCACCAGATAATTCGTTTGAGACAGCCTGAACACGTGAACCACGCATACCGACACAGGCACCAACAGGATCAATGCGTGGGTCATTACTTTTAACAGCAATTTTAGCACGTGACCCTGGATCGCGTGATGCACCAATGATATCAATCAGCTCTTCACCGACTTCAGGTACTTCAATTTTAAACAACTCAATTAAAAATTCAGGCGCGGTACGGCTAACGAATAATTGCGGACCACGAACGTCACTACGAATTTCTTTTAATAAACCACGGATGCGATCACCTGGACGCACTGACTCACGTGGAATCATGTCTTCGCGAGGGATAATGGCATCAGCGTTATTGCCCAGGTCAAGGAAGACATTGCCACGTTCAACACGCTTAACAACACCCATCACAAGTTGACCAACCTGCTCCTGGTAAGCTTCGGCTACCATGGCACGTTCCGCTTCTCTTACCTTTTGTACAATAACTTGCTTGGCGGTTTGTGCCGCGATACGGCCAAACTCGATCGACTCAACTTGTTCTTCAACAAATTCGCCGACTTGAATGTTCTCATCTTCAAATTGAGCGGCACTTAAGGTCGTTTGATGATCCGGCATATCCATTGCATCATCTTCAACCACTTCCCAGCGACGGAAAGTGTCGTAGCTGCCATCTTTAGGATCAATCGTTACACGGATATCAACGTCGTTGTTATAACGTTTCTTTGTTGCTGTCGCCAGGGCAATTTCCATAGCTTCAAAAATGACACTTTTATCTACACCTTTCTCGTTAGATACTGCGTCAACAACCAGTAAAATCTCTTTGTTCATTATCCTCGTGCCTCTATAAAAACGACATTTTTCCTGCCGTAAACTATGATTTCAGAGTTAAGAAATCATTTAATACAAAATTAACCTTTATATATCTGAAATGATATTTGCTTTATCAATATCGTCCATTTGTAACTGGACACAGTCATCCGTATCCACTTCTTTCACAATAATGTCTTCACCTTCAACGCTATCAATCACGCCGGTAATTTTTCGCCTGCCCTCAATAGCATGGTACAGCTTCAACTTGACCTTGCTGCCTATAAACTGGGCAAACTGCTCTAAACTAAACAGCGGCCGGTCAATCCCGGGTGATGAAACCTCGAGAGTAAACTGACCTTTAATCGGTTCTTCAACATCAAGTACACCACTCACCTGGTGACTGACGCGGGAACAATCGTTTACCGTGATGCCATCGGGCGAATCAATATAGATACGCAACACGGTGCTTTTTCCCATTGGCAAATGTTCGATGCCAACCAGCTCATAACCAACACCCTCTACGGCAGGTTTGAGCATTTGAGTTAACTTGTCCTGACGAGTATTCGGCATTTGCTATCTACGTTGTTCCAAAATATTTTCTCGGAAAATAAAAAGTGGGCTCAAGGCCCACTTCTAAAATTCCATAAATTCGGGGTGGATTATAGCACTCTATATATTAAGTGCAATCCACTGGCCACTAAAACTTACTGCTTTTCGACCATTACCTTCACTTTATTCCCTGTCCCTTCATATTCGAGGCTAGAAAAATAGAGCTGGTTGGCCATGGCGATACCGCGACCGTGGTTGTCCATGACTCGGCTGGTATCAAATTCCATGTAACCGCTCCAGTCAAAACCCTTGCCCTGGTCGCTAATAACAAACGTGACGGAATCAGGCTTATTAATAACATCAATCGTGGCAAATTTGTCCTTGTTCTGCGGTTGTTCCAGACGCGATGCGATTTCTGCTTCCCACAGGCCTTCTTTGCGTAACCTGGATTTTTCCTCGTAACCGATATCAAGGTTGCCATGCTCAACGGCATTAATCATGAGTTCACTCAGCCCCATAGCAATCTTTTCTGGCTCATCACAGGTACAGGCTAAAAGTGATGAAACCGCGGTCACATCCTTTAAGTTGCGGAACTGGAAATTTGCATTATTGATTAACTTGGCTGAAGAACGGGTGACATTCAGGCTTGCCATTAAAGCCTTGTTGAAACCGCGATCTTTAACCGCTGTTTTAACTACCGAGTGAAGGATATCACTGGTAAATGGCTTGGTGAGGTAGTAATAAGCGCCGGCTTTTAAGCCTTCAATAACGTCTTCTTTGCTGACCTTGGCAGTTTGCAGGATAACCGGGATATACTTGAGTTCCGCATGTGCGTTCATTTTACCCAGCACTTCCATTCCAGACATACGCGGCATCATGCGATCGAGTAAAACAACATCATATTTTTCGGGATCGGCTTCGAGTTTTTCCATGGCTTCAATGCCATCATTGGCCTTTTCTACGACATAGGGTTGCCCCTTACCTGTAAGAAATTCTTCAATAATGTCGAGGTTTAACGGTTCATCATCGACTACAAGTATTACAGGTGAATCCATCAGTGGTCTTAACTCCAAAGTATAAAAATTCCAACTGGCGTTAGAATGATTTCTTAAAATCTTATTATGTTGTCGGTCTAAGAGGGATAAATCTTTAACGCAATAATACTATTATTTAAAAGGAAAAATTGTGGAATTTTTAGCCAATACAGGCTTAATTCTTAATATCTGAGTCAAAATAATGGTTATTCGTCTGGCTGCTACCAACAATCCAGCGGGACTTTTTAATAAAGGATTTTACTTCAGTTGCCGGCATAGCCTTGCTGATGTAATAACCCTGGATAATGTCACAGCGCCAATTGTTGAGCTGCTGCATAACATCAGTTGATTCCACCCCTTCTGCACAAATACGTATACCCAGGTTATGGGCCAGCTCGATAGTCGATTTCACTATCATTTCATCGTCCTTATTTCCAAGCATATCCATGACGAAAGATTTATCGATTTTAATTTCACTGACAGGTAACTGGCGCAAACGACTCAATGAAGAATGACCGGTTCCAAAGTCATCAATTGAAAACGAGTAACCCAGGTCCTGTAAATCATTCATTAAACGACTAAGGCGATCATAATCTGAAAAGAAAATATTCTCGGTAATTTCGAGAATAATACCACCCACATTATTATGCTGTTGTTGCAAACTTTGCATGCGAGAAACAAAGCCATTTTCAAGCACCATAGTAACCGGAATATTGACTGAAACTTTTAAATCAATCCCTTCGAGCAGCCATTCAACGCGTTGCGTCATTGCCGTATCCAGTGCCCAATAGCTAAACTCGTTAATCAATCCTGTTTGTTCCATAACAGAGATAAACATTTCGGTCGGTACGTAGCCGTCATTATGATCTGGCCAGCGTGCCAGGGCTTCGACACCAATCATAATGCCACTGACAAGCTCGATCTTGGGCTGGTAATAAAGTAGAAATTCAGACTGTTCAAATGCCTGGCGAATACTTTGATAAAGTGCAAGGCGGCCTGATGTATCGTCTTTATCGGCCTGGTAAACATGGATTGACTCGGTGGAACGTTTTGCTGCAATGATAGCCGCATCCATATGTTTGAGTAAGGACTGTACATCATCACCATGCTCGGGGTACTGGGTAATACCAATCCTGGCACTGACAGATACAGATTCTTTCGATAACTGTACTGGTTCTTCCAGGATATCAAGGAAGACCTGGGCCTGTTCTATGGCCATGTCATTACTACCGTTCACCATCAACACGGCAAACTCATCTCCGCCTAAACGTGCCAGTGTATCTTTAGAGCCCAGGGTACGAATAAACCGGTTGCTGACTTCTTTGAGTAACTTATCCCCTTCTTCATGGCCCAGTGCCTCATTGATTTCCTGGAAGCGATCAATATCAATAATCATGATCGTAATAAATAAGTTCTGCTGGCTGGCTATATTGATATCTTGTTGTAAGCGATCGCGAAACAATAAACGGTTTGGCAAACCGGTAAGTTGATCATATAAGGTGAGGTGTTCAAGTTCATGGTTAACCGATACCAGGCGCTTATTTAAGCTTTTTAGTTCCGTTTGATATGCTTCGGATACCTGTCGCGCTTCATCGAGTTTTTCCATGGCCATGGCATTTTCAATCGCAATCGCGACCTGCCCGGCAAATAACTCTAATATATGAAGATCGTTTTGAGTGAATTCGCCCCCACCTATCTTGTTAATGCCAGATAGTCCCCCAAGAAAACTATGGCGTCCCATTAAAGGTACCATAATTAAAGTACCCGCTTCATTTTCCCATTTGTTGCGTTCTTCTTCCGAAAGCTCTTCAAGTACACCACGCCACCAGGGTTTACGGTTACGCCAGACCCAGCCACAAACACCGAAATCAAGAGGCAGCCTTTCCCCGATGATTTCATCAATATTGGCACCATCACCCGCCCGGTAGGTGTACTCGGTAAATTCTTTATTTAAGATAGGGATAAGCAAGGTTTCGGCATTAACTAATTCACGCGCACGCTGGGCAATAATAGCGAATACTTTTTCTAGCTCAAGTTGACTCCCTATAGCCTGGGTGGTCTCGGTTAACAACTGAATTTCATATTCACGCTGTTTGAGCTTAGCTTCTAGCCTGGCAATATGCTCATCATGGTCCATTAATACTTTCCCTGGGGGTAAGGTTATTAGAATTAATGTTGTTTACTAATTTAATCAATAAAATCCGTAAGTTAAGTATATACACATAAAAACGATAACAAAATATCATGCAATATCTTAATATAACAACTTAAAGTATTGATTTTAATCAATATTGTATGTGATTTTTGCCACTTTTAAATGTGAAAACTGTGAACTTATGTTTCAGCGTAAAGCTAAGTTAAGCAGCTGAATTTAAACAGCAATACAGTTAAATAACTTATTTCTTCTGGCTGCGTCCAGGCCTGAAATAGTCCTGGTTGTCATAATAAGACTCAACCGCGTTGTCCTTGTCCCAACCAGGCAGGCCCAGCAATGGGAAAGGAGAAAGGTCTTTTGGCTTTTTATACTGTTCACCCGCAGTGAATAATTTCGCCAGGGCACTATCGACCCATTCAAGCTGATGCGAGTTACCTTGCTGCAGTAGACTTTCATCAACATCAAGTAAAATACAGTTTGCGGTCATACCAACATACGGCGCTAACCCTTTTTCATACATGGCATGACCAAAGGTCACCAACCGCAATTTTGTAGCAAGTTCTTCACGCCGCTGCCAGAAAAGTTCTTTCCATTTAAAGTCGCGAATTAAATCCAGCAAAGTGGGATCACTGGCTAATATAACTGCCCCACCCTCATCGAATAAAGACAACATATTCTCGATTGGACTGCGACGACCGAGATCAGCTTGTTGTTCGATACGCACTTTTGCTGCCGGGATATGAATGGCATTTATAACCGCCTTGGTTTTTGGAAACATAAACCAGGTTAAAAACTGAAAAAAATCATGCCAGTTTTCCGTGCGAGTTTGTATTTCACCGCTCAAATAAATGCGTGGTGCATAATGCTCACTGAAATGGCCGGGTTTACCATCCTGTTTTACGATCTTTAGTTCTTGCCCACTATGCGTCAGGATAGGATCAGGTAAAGTCGATAACATCGCCTGGTAGTCATCAAGTCCAGGCCAGCTATCAAACGAGGAAAATTGATCAGCCAGGTACTTTAAAGGTGAAAATATCGGTGAAAAGGATGCAAAATTTGCATCCCACTTTTGTTTTAAATCAATTTGCGTTGAAAAAATATGTTGCATAACTACCCGAAATAAAATGCATTACGATGGTTTTATTAACTTATTTATGGCGCAAGACGCTCATTAAACCACTCACCAGATTCGTTTTTAGTATAAATAAATCGATCATGTAAACGGCTGTCACGCGCTTGCCAAAATTCTATCGTTTTCGGGGCAATTCGATAACCTCCCCAAAAAGATGGTAGTGGGATTTCACCATCAACAAATTTGTGTTTCATTTCATCAAACATCGCATCGAGTAACGCCCGATTTTTTACCACTTTACTTTGATGAGAAGCCCATGCACCAATTTGACTACCCCTTGGACGGGAAAGAAAATATTTTAATGATTCAGCAGTAGAAATTTTTTCCGCTGTACCTGTCACTTTTACCTGGCGCCCCATTGGATGCCATGGAAATAACAAACTTACCTTGTTATTGGTTTTAATGTGCTCAGCTTTACGGCTAGCGTAATTGGTATAAAAGACAAAACCTTTTTCATCAAAGGTTTTCAGCAAGACTGTTCGTTGCCATGGCTGCCCATGATCATCTACAGTTGCTAATATCATCGCACTTGATTCAGGCAGATCGGTTGAACACGTTTCACCGTACCATTGTTCAAATTGCTTTACAGGATCAGTGTGTAAATTTGATCTTTGCAGGCCTTCAGCCATTAATTTATCTCGTAGCTGAGATGTTTTTAAAGAAGAATCGTACATAATTGATTATTTTTGTGGCATTAACGGATTGCAGTTTTTAATCACTACTTGTCCCTGCAACAGGTTTCCTTTTGAGTATTCATTAAAATGACAGGTGTTTGTTTTTGGATCATAATTCTCTACCCAGAGGTTTTCATCTTTCCAGGTCGCGGCAATATGATGCTGGCCAGCGGGAACCGACAACGACATAACACCACCATATTTTTTTACGAAGATTTGCTGAAAATGAAAATAATAAGCAGTCCAGCCAATAATAAAAATACTGCCTGCTGCAATAAAAGCATATTTCCATTGGTCAATTTTGTGCCCAACAAAGACCAGGATTGCAATAACAAGTGCAAAAATGGTTATCCAGTATAAGTAAGTAATCAAAATATTTTCTCCAATTTTAGCCAGGGCTATTTTGATAATATTATCTCTGAGTTGATAATAATATCATTTTAAAGCATAACTATTCTGTTAAACTAGACTTTCTTTTTACTTCCTATGCAACAGCAATAACGAAAGCACCCTCATATTACCCATGTTAGCAGAGACTCAAGATGTATCGATTAAATTAAGTACGCTTAATGCCCGTTACATCCACGCTTCGTTAGGACTGCGTTATTTGCTTGCAAACATGGGGGAACTACGCCAGCTCACGCAACTACAAGAGTTTATCATTAACAGCCGCCCTATCGATATTGTTGAATCACTGTTAGCGGGTGATCCGGATATTATTGGCCTCGGCGTCTATATCTGGAACGCGGGTGAATCCTTGCAGGTTGTTAAGCTAATCAAGAGCATCTCGCCCGAAACTATCATCATCCTCGGTGGTCCAGAAGTTACGTATGAAACAGACCAACAGGAAATCACTGCACTTGCTGACTACGTTATTACCGGCCAGGGTGATCTTATTTTCAGGGAAACCTGCGAAAATATATTAAAGGGTATTAAACCATTACAAAAAATTATCAAGGCGCCACCTTTTAAGTTAAGTGAAATTAACTTTCCTTACGATGAATACAGTGAAGAAGATATCAAGAACCGGGTTGTCTATATTGAAGCCTCACGCGGCTGTCCTTTTAAATGTGAGTTTTGCTTATCCTCACTCGATAAAACAGTTTACCCTTTTGATTTAGATACATTCCTTTTCGAGATGCAAAAGCTCTATGAGCGAGGCGTACGAAGTTATAAATTTATTGATCGCACTTTCAATCTTAAAATTGATAGCAGTATTAAGATTATGGAGTTCTTTCTCGATAAGATGGAAGATGCCAGGCAACATCATGAAAAAATATATTTACACTTTGAACTGATTCCTGATCACTTACCGGAAAAACTCAAGGCCATCATCGAGCGTTTTCCTACAGACAGTTTGCAGTTTGAAATTGGTATCCAAAGCTTAAACCCGGATATACAGGACCTTATTAGCCGTAAACAGGATAATAAAAAAGCAGAGCAAAACCTGGTATGGATCCGTCAGCAAACCCATGCGCATATTCATGCTGATTTAATTATAGGTTTGCCCGGTGAAACCGTTGACAGTTTTGCAACTGGCTTTAATGAGTTGATAGCGATGGATCCCCATGAGATCCAGGTTGGCATACTAAAACGATTACGTGGCACGCCTATTATTCGTCATACCGAACAATATGACATGCGCTATAACCCTGAAGCGCCGTATGAGATTTTAAGTAATAACATTATTGATTTTAACACGATGCAACAGCTCAAGCGGTTTGCACGTTACTGGGACATGATTGCCAACTCTGGTCGTTTTAAAAACACGAAGTCATTTTTGCTGGGTAAAAACCCTTTTGAAAATTTTTTACGGCTAAGTAACTGGCTGCATGCCGTAACCGACCAAACGCATAAAATCGCCCTTGCCCGTCTTTTCAGGTTACTTTATAAATTTATGGTTGAAGAGCTGCAGCTGAATGAAAATAAAACCACTGATTTGCTTTTAAAAGATTATGCCAGCTCGGGTATTAAGGGACATGCGAAGTTTATGTATAGTCAAAACAAAACCTCGCAGCCACCAAAACTGGAAAAACGCCGCTCCGAGTCACGACAAAAAAGACACCGGGCAAAATAACCCCTGCGAATAGAGCAATCAGCTTCCACCGATTACGCCGATTTGCTTGGCATAACTAATAACCTGTTGACGATACAGGTGGTCCTGGTCATCAAAAACAGATTTAAGTAAAGCCAGTGCATCAGCTGTTTTATTTAAATATAAATGGAGTAATTCCATTTCCAGGTATAAATAACTTTCACCCAGGCATTTGCCAAAATAACGACTATCGGCTTGTTTAACAATTTCATAAGCAAGCTCATAATCATTAATGTCCTTTGCCGCCTGGGCCAGCAATAAAACATGTGTGGGATCAGCTAATAAAACTTTGCCGCTGTTTTCATACATCGTTCTGGCAATTCGTAATGCGGCACCTGTATGTTGCTGTGCTAATCGTAGATCAATAATCAGTCGGCCGGTACATTCATAGGCCCGCCCTGTTTTCCATTGTTGTAATTGCTCAAAGATATATTCAAATCGTTCTATAGTTGTATGTTGCGGTTCATGTTCAGCCAGAACGAGATTAATAATTTTACTGCTGTTATTTACACGGGCCAGTTTATAAAGCTGCTCAAGGAACTCCGTTTCTTTTTTCTCGTTTTGTTGTTGCGTTTCCTGTAACTCTCTTTGCCTGTTTGATTTTTCGCTGTCAACCAAGCTGATCCGTTTGTTCTTCATGTACTGAATTTCGTCCTGTAAATCGTCGCTGATTTCTTTATGCCGTTTACGGAAAAAGAACATCATCAATACACCAATAATAGCCCCTGCAACATGAACCGTTACATTGACCCCACCGTGATCGGTCCGGCTATACAGGTCATAAATATCCCAGCCAATATAATAAGTCGAAACCAGCCATACTGGCGTAGGTATAACGACGACATAATAAAATGTTCTGATTCGAGCAAAGGGCATAAAACTCGCGGCAAAGCCCATCATGCCGGAAACAATGCCTGATAGACCCAGTGTTGGTGTTGGGTAGTCAGCTGAGCCCATGGCGATGGCATAAATTAAATTCGTACCAAGGATCATTAAGGCAATCACACCAATAAATTTCCAGCTACTCCCGACTAAAGCTTCCAAAGCCGGCGCAAACGCGAGGAAGAAGACCAGGTTAAAAAAGATATGCAGGAAACTGCCATGTGACAACACAGAAGTAACCATGGTGATGGGATTTAAGGTTGAGGGATCGTACATCAATGCACCATCTAAATTGACTGGAGCATAGTTACTGAACTTTTTTATATGATCCTGGAATAACTTCAGTGTTTCAAAATAGCTATCGCGGTTAAAGCTGTTTGAATAGCGTGCTAAATCATTAAAATTATTTTGAAAAAAATATGGAATGTATTGTTTATCTGCCAGCCCATAATAAAAGCTCACCCAGCTAACACAGTTTGCAGGATCATGACTTAAAAAATCCAGCTCATTGTAATTTGAATTAAACTGGTTGATGCCAATGCAGTACGATTGTGCTGAGCGAACGATTTCTTTGTGGTTATTGGCCTGCAGGGCATAGACTAAAATACAGATGAGGACAACGGCATAGGTAACATAGGGTTTTGTAGCGAGCCTCAGCTCGGCCTTTAATGGAATCATCATAACGATTGATTCTCAATTAAACGATGAACTTCCCTGTTGTGACTGCTTATTTCCCTGTGCTTCAATTAAACTTTCCTACTTATTGTTATTATCCATAGTGGGCATTTCTTTAATAAAGACGTCATGTTTACTATACGGGATTTCAATGCCTTCTTCATTAAAGCGTTTATAAATCGTGGTATTTAAAATATCCAGAACACGGCCACGCAGTTCTGGTTCATCTACCCAGCACAACAATTCAATATCAAGACTGGAATTTCCAAAAGCACGGAAACGAACGCGAGGCTCAGGTTCGCTACAAACCCCCT
>Ga0207752_1000294_pt1 | contig 23999 bp, 13 predicted proteins | sample Pon2CUnioCityCA_6_FD_187272 | JGI IMG/M metagenome (GOLD analysis project Ga0207752, IMG submission 187272) | Marine sediment microbial community from Union City, CA, USA - Pond 2C Sediment 2 (SPAdes) | ecosystem: Environmental > Aquatic > Marine > Intertidal zone > Salt pond sediment ...
GTCACCCGCCGCGTGCGGGTGTGGATTGAAACGTAGAATTCGCCCGCGATGTCCTGGTTCAGTATGGTCACCCGCCGCGTGCGGGTGTGGATTGAAACGCAGATCGCACACGCGCACGAGCACACCGTGAAACGTCACCCGCCGCGTGCGGGTGTGGATTGAAACGATCAGATCGTGGGGTACTGGCTGACACACTCGCGTCACCCGCCGCGTGCGGGTGTGGATTGAAACACATTCGGTGACAGCGATGAGACGGTGTACCTGTGTCACCCGCCGCGTGCGGGTGTGGATTGAAACTCAAACGACGATATACTGATATTGTACTCCCGGAGTCACCCGCCGCGTGCGGGTGTGGATTGAAACAGCATCTCTCGCCGCAAATGCTTATAGGCCCCCCGTCACCCGCCGCGTGCGGGTGTGGATTGAAACTTCTGGCCTCTGGGCGCCTTCTTGCCGACGGCGTCGTCACCCGCCGCGTGCGGGTGTGGATTGAAACAGCATCCCGGCGGTCTTCATCATCAAGTGCAGGGCGTCACCCGCCGCGTGCGGGTGTGGATTGAAACCACGGTGAAATCCGTTTTGAGGTTGGAGTAAGTGTCACCCGCCGCGTGCGGGTGTGGATTGAAACGTGAAGCAGGGCCCGCGGCGGGACACACCGAAAGGGTCACCCGCCGCGTGCGGGTGTGGATTGAAACGTCGGATCGAATTGAGCTTGCCAGGCACCATACAGTCACCCGCCGCGTGCGGGTGTGGATTGAAACGTCTCGTGGTACAGGGCCGTCGCCGCCTGGATCCGGTCACCCGCCGCGTGCGGGTGTGGATTGAAACGTCTTGTCGCCGGGCCAGTCGAGATTGTCCTTGAGTCACCCGCCGCGTGCGGGTGTGGATTGAAACGAGGCGCGATCGAACGGGTTCGTGACGAGCAGCCGTGTCACCCGCCGCGTGCGGGTGTGGATTGAAACTCCCGCCAAGGCACAAGCCCAGTCCGTCTCTGACGTCACCCGCCGCGTGCGGGTGTGGATTGAAACCTGGCCATGCCCGAGGAGCTGCGGCTATTATCGGTCACCCGCCGCGTGCGGGTGTGGATTGAAACCGACGGTGCAGCACCGTGCCGAGGTTCCCGGTGGGTCACCCGCCGCGTGCGGGTGTGGATTGAAACAACTTCGGCAGATCGGCCAGCCACTTCGGACGCTGTCACCCGCCGCGTGCGGGTGTGGATTGAAACTCACTCCACGTTTTCGATCCATAATCCGTGTCTCCGTCACCCGCCGCGTGCGGGTGTGGATTGAAACAGGAAGATCCCCTCGCCCTCCGGCAGCTTGCGGTGTGGATTGAACGACCATCTGTCACGAAGATGTCCCAATCCAAGCCAAAAATCGCCCATCACCACCAATCCGGCCTAACCCTTGAAGGCGGTTCCCAAGCCCCCAATGTTGATACAAGAATCCGCCCGCAACCGAGATTTCCCAGGGTGGCCGCAATCATCAGGGATTCCTCCAGGATCATCCCCAGCGACAAGCTCATTGACTGAGGAGTTCCTCGAAGCGGAAGCCGTCTCCGCATTGCAGCGACCGAACCTTCGTCCGCAGCCATTCTTCGCCGCTCGCATCGTTCAGGATCGTGCCCCTAAGCTGCTTCAGCGAGTCAGGGCTCGGCTTGAGCCTTTCAACGTCGATCGCTGGCAGCATCCTCAAGACCTTTTCCAGCCGAGTCTCGCCCGACTCCCACGGCTTTCGCTCCGCCTTGAGTTCCGCCAGTCGGATGTTGTAGAGGGCGATGAACGCGCCAAGCCTCCTGTGTGGACTGGCGAGTACGCCGTCATCGTCCGACACGTCCAACTCGACGGCATCGGCCGCCGCGTCGAGGACCGCCTTGATGGCCAGGAAGAGGCGGACATTCTGCCCGGCTGTATCCAATCGGTCCCTCAGCTCCGATCCGACTTGCTCTACGGACTTCTTTGGCTTGTCATCGTGACTGACCAGCCCGAGGATCAGTTCCGCGCTCCGGGTGATCCATTCGCTGGGCCTGGACGGGCCTTTGTAGTCACCCGTCTCATCGAGCCAGATCTCCGGGGCATCCTCCAGCACGGCGTAGACGTGCCGGAATCGCTCGTCGTCGTCGAACCAGTGTCGCTGATACCGGTCCACGAAATCCTTCCACTCGGGAAGCTGGGCACAGTCGTAGAGCTGCTGGCCCGTGACATAGAGTATATCCACCAGCTTCATGGTGTCCTGTGGCGAGAGCTTGCCCCTCTTCCATTTGGTCAAGAGGGGCTTGGCCTTCTTTGCATCCTCCTTGTGATAGACCGCCGGCAGCTTGCCGCTGGTGTGGAGCTTGTGGATCTCATCGATGGCCTGATCGCGGAGATCCGCGTACTGCTCCGGTACGGCGGGTACGAAGTCCTCGAAGGTCTCTATGTCCACCCCGGCCTCGTCTATCGCCTTCTTGGCCTCTGGCGGCGCGATCGCGCAGAACCGCTCCTCGATCACGTAGCCGAGGCTGTACTCGTACTCCAGTTTCTTCTGCCGCTGGGCGGCGACGATCTCGTCGTACTGCCTCCGTGTGACGACGTGGGGACCGATCGACTCGAACAGTTCCACCGTACGGCGCTTGTCGGCATCCTGCAGGAGGTGATCCAGAGAGCTGATCTCCAGGCAGGCGTCCTTGCAGACCCATCCCGCCAGCATGTACCCCTCACGAAAGCCCTGGCACAATGCGATGAACTTGTTGTAGTCCCGCGTGTCGGCTGTCTCCATCGGGGCATTCCGCATGGCCGCTATGTCGGCTTCCGTGAGCACGGAGCCCTTGGCGCGATAGGCGTAGATCATGTCCTGCAGGACGAGCTTACCGGCCTCCCAGCCGCTCAGACCCTTCACCAAGAGCCCCTTCACCGCCTTTGCGGTCACCGTCCGTGTCATCGCTCAATTCCTTGACTGTATTACCGCTTCCAGGCGTTCCAGCTTAGCCGCGAGTTCCGTCTGCTCGATGGCCTTGAGCATGGACTGGAGCACCGCCTGCTCCAGCTTGGCCTGCGATTCGCCGATCTCGCCGGCCCGATAGCGGCTCAGCACGCTCTGAAGCTGCCCGCAGATATCGCTGCTGTTCAATTTTGGACCAATTCTGGTCCTCTGGCCCACCTCGACGTACTCGCCCTTGAGTTCCTCGAAGTACCGAAGTTGCAGATCCAGCAGCTTTTCCATCTTGACCTGAGAGAGGTCCCGGCCGCCGATCTCGGCCTGAATGGCCTTGAGTTGCTCTCCGATGAGGCGTATGCGTCCTTCTTTGAGCAGGAAAAACTCGTCCTGTAGTGCCTCCAGCTCGACGGCCCGGGCCTGAGCGATCTGAGCCTCCAATTCAGCATTCCAATTGACCAGCGTACCCTTGGAGACGCCCAGTTCCCCGGCGATCCGGGCGTAGCTATGCCCCTTCGCCCTCAGTTCCACGAACCTGGTCTTCTGTTCTTCCTTACCCATGCAAGGCCCTTCTGATGTGCCTGGCACCATTGTATGGTCATACGACCATCTTGTCAATTATCGCAGATTCCAACCATCGAAGCCCTCTTGCTTTACGAGGCATAAGAAAGGAGAGAGTCCGCGAACCTTCCATTCGATGAGTGCGCCAATAAGACAGGCACACTGGGTTGTGATAGGGCCTTCGGATGCCATGTCCGTTGCGAAGGAGGGCAGAAATACCCGGCTCGGAGAATCTCGAAGGAAGTCCAAGGCGTTCTCTCTGGGGAATCGAAGAAGGGCCGACACTCGCCGAGAGGAAAGATCGTCACCAACCATTGTGACACTCACAGGTTTCTTGGTGTTCTGGGAGCCTTTTGGGAGAATGGCACCCACCTCCGGCCGATGAGAAACGCCTTACTATCGTACGGCGTAGGACGGGGCGTTCTGTTGACGTGGATTTCTGGAAAAAACTTGTGAACATCCGATTTTCGGGCTTGACAGGTCTTGCGGGGCGCGGTATTCGACGCAATTGGATGTGCGGATTTGGACAGCCCAGTGGGAGATATCTATGAGTGAGTGGGCTTGGCCCGGCGCGAGAAAGGCCGACAGAGTGAAGCGGTAAGGACCAGGCAAAGAGACTAGAGAGAGACTCATCTCGCTGAGTGCGATCGCAGCGGTCGTGGATGGAGCCGGCCGGTCAGCGGTTGGCCGGATGATGATAGTCCCGCAGATTCAAGAAGACATAGATCCAGGAACCGCGCATAGACAAGGAGGTGAAACGGTTTTCCACACGCTTACGATGAACAAGTCGATGGTTTGTGCGTGCGAGAAGGATTGAGAACGCCGTACGCTTGAAAAAGCGATGAGCCAGCAAGTTAGCTTTGGAGAGCATTTGCTGGCCCACCGGGTCGCGCCAGAGGGGCATTTGCGCGCCTCCGGCCGATGACCTACCATAGGCACACCGGCTACGGTTCGTCAAGCCTTTTCTCCGTCTGCCCACAAGAATCGATGTCCGTTTTGGCATCGGTGCGCGGATTGTACGGCCACACCAACAGGCCATCGACCGAGGATAAGCCTCGCGCGTCACGCCCGAGGACAGGAGCAGTCTCTTCGTACAGGAGGTCCGTACCATGAAGAAGATCCGTGTCGTCCACTGGATGGTGCTTTCGGCGCCTGTGCTGCTGGCGGCCCAACTCGCGTTTTCGGACACTGCCGCCGACCTGAAACAGGCGGAAGAGCTCCACAAAGCCGGCCAGTACACCCTGGCCGAACAGGTCTATCTGAAGGTAGCCAGCGAGGCCGACCCGAACAACCCGGCCGCGATGGAGGCCGCGTTCAACGCCCGCCGCAAGCTGCCACTGATCTACCTCGCGACGGAGCGTCAGCCCCAGGCAAAAGAAGCAGTACAACAGTTGCTGAGTAAGTATGCACAGCATCAGTCCTTGCCCCATGCTCTCCATGAGATCGTCGAGCAGGCCAAGGCTCTGAACAAGACGATACAAGCCGGCCAGCTCTATGAGAACATCCTCGCTACGCAGCCCCAGCACCCGCAGGCCATCTGGCTGAAGATGAGTATCGCCATTGCCAGCGTCCACCTTGGCGATGATAAGGCGGCGGAGGCCATGCTCCAGAACCTCACCGCACGGCACGCGGCCGACCGGTGGGCAGCGGAGGCCCTCAATCACGTCGCCTGGGCCTACCGCAAGCTCGAAGACTACGAGAAGGCCCGCACGATCTACCGGTACGTTCTGGACAACTGGCCCGCGAAGGCCCGCACGGCCTTCGCCCAGCACGGCCTCATCATCTGCGATCTCGGGCTCAACGACCGGCAGGCGGCCGATGCAGCCCTGGATGTACTGCTTCAGAAGTATAGCGATGATCCGAACCTTCCCAACCTGGTCTTATGGGCGGCGTACGAGTACTCCCACGCCGGTGAATTCGAGGCGGCTCGCGAGCTTCACGAGTTCCTCATAGAGAACTACCCATCGGAGGCGGTCAATGCCCAGGTCGGACTGGCGCTAACCGGTGTGGAGGCGAAGGATGGGGACCAGATCGAGGCGGCCGTCCAGAGCCTGCTGACACAGTTTCCGCCCAGCGAGGCCAAGGCGACAGGCCTGTATAACGTGGCCAACGCGCTCGCCTGGAAAGAGGTCGCGTACGTAAGGCCTCGGGACCAGGAACCTCCGGAGCCTTCTCCCTACAGCCAATCTCTGCTCGCCATCGCCAACAATCTGCGGACGACCTATCCCGGGACCGACGGAGCGATGTGGGCCGAGCGGGACCTGGCGACTGTGGCGCTCCAGAACGGCGATGACGCCGCCGCCGAAGCGGCGGTTGGCCGACTGATGGCGGACTATGCCAATCACCAGGATATGCCGGCCGCCTTGCAGTTCGTGGGCAACCACTACATCCGCCTCAAGAGGGATGACAAGGCCGGGGCCATCTATCAGCATCTCGTAGACAAGCACCCAAACCATGAGGTTATGCCCCTGGCGAAGGCCGGACTCGCCCGAATCAAGATCCGCCAGGGGGATGATGCGGCGGCCGAGACGATCTTCCAGAAGGTCGCCACCGACTGCGCCAACAGCCCCCGCCTGGCAGAGGCAGTGGACATGATAGCCGAAGGCTACCTGCTCCGCGCCGCCGGCCAAAGCCGGGCGGAGAAACTTTCCGCCCCCGGAACGCTGCAAGAGGGACTCTCGACTCAGGTGAAGACCGATTACCTCAGAGCCATCGAAAAGTGGGAGTCCATTCTCAGCCGGCCGGCCCCCGATCCATACGTGGCCGGAGTGGCCTGTTACAGCGCCGCCGCTGCCTATCTCCGCCTCGGCGAATATGACAGCGCCATCGGCAAATGCACGCAACTGCTCGAACGCTGGCCGGAGCATGACGATGCCTGGAGAGCCCAGTTTCTGATGGCCAAGGTCTACAAACGGCAGATGCGGGAGGCGACGGCAGACACCTCTGAGACGCAACTGGCCATGCGACAGGCGTTGGAGCAATTGGTTCAGAGGTATCCCGCGTGTCCAGCTGCGCCGGGTGTTCTCCGCGCGCTACAAGCAAGCAGCAACAGCGGTGAAGGAGGCCAGAAATGAACAGGCGGACCATAATCATAGTGATGGCAATAGGCGGTATGTGCTCATTGGCCGCTCCCAGCTATGCGTGTACGTACCCTCCGGATGTGTATATCTGGGACTGGCTTCACTACGTAGGGCTCGGCGACAGTGTCACTATCGAGGCCGATGAGTCCTCTGGCACCTATATCTGGAGTTGGTACTGGTGGTCGTCTCCCTCCACCGGCCTCACCAACCACGGCGGGACCGACTGGTACGGCTCTTGTCCCAGTTCCAGCCGCACCTTCTCGTTCTCCAGTGCCGGGGAGTACCAGATCTGGGCCGAGGCGGAGAATGACGACTACCTCACAGATTCCGACTACGCGAGGGTCTACGCCGTCGAAGTCGCCTCCGTCAAGGAGTATCTCAGCGATTCAGACGCAATATATGTGCCCGTAGGAGGCACCGCATATTTGCAGGCCCAGCCGAACCCGAGCGTCTCGTGGCCCAGCGGCCAACCCACCTGGACCGCGAGTGGCGGCGGCAGCATCCAGTCGTGCAGCGATGGGGCCGCCGTCCTCACCGGCCTCGATGACTGGGGAGCCTACTTTCCCTTTGCCAAGTGCGGGCCCAGCGATACTGGAAAGTCCCTGATCGTACTGGCCTTCCAAGTGGACATTACGACCCCATCGGGCGGCTCCGGATCGACCACGGTCGGCAGTCCTCTATCGCTGAACTGCGACCCGCTGCCTGACATCTCAGGCGATTATGCTTGGTCTGTGACCCCGTCCACGGGCGCCAGTGTCTCGCCGGCCACGGTGAAGAACCCGACCTTCACCGCGAGCCAATCCGGAACCTACACGGTGCGCGTTGAATACAGCAAGGATTATGGTGGCCTGATGACGGCTATCGCCAATGACGAAGCCACGATCACCGTTGCGGACCCCTCCGTGGAGATCACGAGTCCTTTGACTTTTCCACAATACACCGCTGTGGGCAGCCCCCTGTCTTTCACCTGCCAGACGACAGGTGCAGGTGGCGGCACGATCACTTGGACAGCCAGACTTCTGCCGAGCGGTAGTTATACGTCCAGTGGCTTCTCCGATCCCGCCGGGACCACGACCAGCTTCACGCCCAGCCAATTCGGTGACTATGACGTGATGGTCGAGTACACCGAAGGGGGCACTACAGCTTACGATACAGGCTCCGTCACGGCGGTGGCCGTAGATATTACGAACCCCTCGACCTTCCCGGCGTATGTCGCCCCGGGCGATCCTGTTCAACTGAACTGTACCCCCTCAGCTGCTGGCGGTACTTATGGCTGGTCCCTGGAATATGCATCCGGTCCAGCCAGTTTCTCTGATCCACATGCGCAGAACCCAATCTTTACAGCCACCGAGTCGGGGGTGTACGTGGTGAGCATCACATACACGGTGGGCGGCGTCACCGTCAGCGACATGGACGGCCCGATTGCCGTGGTGGATGTGAATATTGCGACGCCAGCAGTGTTCCCCGCATATATCGCGGTAGGGAGCCCTCTACAGTTGGATTGTGTTCCCGGCATCCTCGGTGGCACGTATAGCTGGTCCCTGGAGTATGCACCCGGGTTAGCTAGTTTCTCTGATCCATACGCACAAAATCCTACCCTGACGGCCATGGACGCCGGGGCGTACGTCGTGAAAGTGGACTATACAGTCGGCGGCGTTACCGTTAGCGACACAGCAGGTCCGATTGGTGTGGTGGATGTGAACATTACGACCCCAGCAACCTTCCCGGCGTACGTCGGTACGGGGGATCCGTTGCAGTTGAATTCTTTTGCCTCCGTCCTGGGCGGCGCGTACCAATGGTCCCAGGCCGCCGGACCCAACAGTGTTACCTTCTCCGACCCCAATGTGAAGAATCCCACTTTCACGGCCAGCCAGTTTGGCACCTACGCCGTGAAGGTGAGTTATACCGTCGGCAGTGCTACCGTAGAAGACACATCGGGCGCAATTGCTGTCGTCGAAGTAGATCTCTCATGGAACCCCCTTTATGCCCGTGGCGATGGGTGGCGTCAAGTGATTGTCACGGCCAAACATCCTCCAATAGCGGATGGCGCGTGGACGATCAAGGCTATCAGTGGTTATGACCCGGCCAAAATAGAGATTGGTTATGATTATACCGGCTACTACTGCAGGTTGTCACTTGTTCAGGTGGGTGAGGAATTCGCGTATACATGGCCTACCGGCGCAGCGCCACCAGCGTGTCTATACATACGATTCGGGCCGGGTGCGCAGATTCTGGAGGATCTTGTTCTACGTCTGTCATACAGCGTGGACGGGATTACAGAAGTTGTCGCCTCCGAGGCTCGAGTGCCGCGACCTGTGACCATATGTAGCATCGCGAACCCTGAAGAAACGCCGCTACTGGTGAAGTTTGAGGAGGTCTACTATACCAGCTACGAGGAGCTTGATCGATCACTTTGTTATCGTGGATTCCGTCTGGACTATGACGCCGCATCGTCCAAGTGGATTGGGACAGGGACAAATGGGAATACAATTGAGGCATCATGCACATCTGCTGGCAGCATTTTCGTTCGAGCCATGGGTGCAGATGGCGGCGTTTTTGACTCCGGAGAAGACCAGGCATGTAGAGAGTTGCCCCAAGAAGTGGAAAACGAAAACGGCACGTCTGACATGGGTGGGGCGTGCATTGTTGCACTGTGGGAGGTCCGCCAATGGGACCCGCTGGCGCACTATCGACCGGGTGACACAGTCGAAGGTTCCTCGTGCGATGGGTACACCGAGCTCTATACCTGCATGGTTGAGCATGACGCGGTTGCCCCGACGGACTTGAGCACAAATTCGAACTGGTATCTCGGGTACCCTGCGGTGGAATACTTCAGCGATCAATGGGACGTGAGCCTTGACGTGGGCGGACCCCCAACCCGTTGCGCCATCCGCGGATACATTCTTGCCAATCCTTCCTGCATCTATCACGAGGACTACTTCGGCAACGATCTTGAGACTCGGCCGCAGGGGACCCTCCGCATGACGGTCCTCCAAGGAGCAGACAGTGTACGCCTCTGGAGAGGTGAAGTGGGGACCGGAGAGCTTCTCGTTGGCGCAGGAGCCCCACAGAGCCGAGAGTGGTCCTTGCCAGACTTGTTTGCCGACGTTGAGCTGCCCGAGGAGGACCCCTATTGGTGGGACATGGCTGACACAGATCTTGGATCTGAGTCTGACACTGGCCTCGGGAAGCTGTATCTGGAGGCTGTTGCTCCCGGTCCCGCTAGCATCTGTGTGGAAATGGAACACGGGGGTGTGCGGCGCAAGTTCTTTGACATAAATGCCGGCCTGCAATTCGAGGTACACGGACCAGACGAAATCTCAGCGGACGACCGTTCCGTTGTGCTGGTAGCTGGGGCATTTTTTGAAGACGGCTCACCTGTCGAGGACGGTTCGGTTGTGGAATGGTTCGTTAGTGGAGACGATGGCGTGCTGTCAGCGAGCCATACTCTGACACGGGATGGCTGTGCAGCTGTCACCCTGTCAATGGGCACGACGGCTGGCGAAAGCTGTGTGATGGTGGCATGCCTCACGTCCATTGTGACTGGCGGAGTACGTCGTGCCTGTTCATATTATCCAGTGTCGTGCGGCATACACATAGTCCCTGGCGAGCCGGTTAGTGCCAACTCTGAGATTGTGAAGAATAAAGGTGGATACGCCGCTGACGAGAAGAATCAGGCCATCGTGACGGCGACCTTCAGGGATCAATTTAACAATCCCGTGGCCGAAGGTATGCCGGTGGCATGGCGACTATCAGGTTCTGGCACGATCCTGGATCAGAGCACCCAAACGGACTATCGCGGGATCGCCACCGCTACCGTCCAGCCCGGGTTCCTGCCCCAGAATCAAACGGTCATTGCACAGGCAGGCAACGCAGAGCTGTCCGTGATTGTGAACGTCTATCCGATCAATAGCATATTGACTTCGACCAAGACAAGCCTGGATGTAGCCGTTGGCGAGACGGCCACCCTGACTGCGACCTTCACGGATTCGTCGGGCCATCCGGTGACTTGGGCCACATCCGTGACGTGGTATGCCTCGAATGGTTACATCAATGGGCAGACTACGTACATAGACTACACGGCCAATGGCATCTCCAGCGTTACCCTGTCGTCTGCCGGTGCCCGCGTGGAGAATATATGGGTGTCTGCCGCAGCGGCCGGCAGCCCCGGCCAGTACATGGAGATCCCCGTGACATGCAGCGCTCCGACGTACCTTGTTGTCGAGCACGATGTCATTGTGGGTGATGAAACCACCGATGGCACTTTCGCTGTGGAGACCCTGGATGGATCGGCGGCCATTCCATACTATGCCAGTACGAAGGTCGATATTTATGGTTCACCGGGCGCTGTTGCCACCTGCGGCATCTCCGGGGCCTTCCAGCCTGTGGCCTCCTACCCTATGGATGCCATTGAGGGAGGGACTTTCAGGGACTCGGTCGGATCCAACCACGCCACGATCCATAACGTCGTACTGGATACGACTCACTACGCGGAAGGGTCGGCCTCCGCCCACTTTGACGGCTCCGACGATTGGCTGGAACTTTCCGATGATGACACGCTACATATCAGTGACGGGCTCCGCATCCAGTTGTGGATACGTCCGGAGGTCTTAGGTTCTGCCACACTAATCGGCAAATCCGGAGAATATCAAATCGGCCTGGATGACACGGGACACCTGACTTTCACCGTAGACGCAGCTGGCGCTCTCTACACAGTCACCTCAGCAGGGATCGTTCAAGCCGGCCAATGGCATTGGGTCCACGCCGTGATGAGCGATGGTGTTCTGTCGCTCAGCGTTGATGCAAGTGAGAGCACCGTCCCGTATTCGGGCGAGATCACGCCAGGCACCGCGCCAATCCTGGTCGGAAGCTCCTTCCAAGGCAACATAGATCACCTGGTTATCTCCCGCTTCCAGACCGGTTCCAGCAGTCTGGTCACGCTCTCGGGAGTAGATGCGGACAACAAGGTAGTGTTGGACGCCAATGGTCGTGCGGTGGTGTGGCTGAACTCGACAGGATCTTTCGATCCAGGGCTCTATGGTGAAGAGACTGAGGTGTACGTTTCGGCCAGCCCCAGCCATACGCAGAAGATCACCATTCTATGCAAAAAGTACTTTGCACACCAGAAGAATGTGGTTGCCGGCTTCGTGTGGGGCGGAGGTTCGGGGCCCAGTGCATTCGCCGGCGACGTTGCTGCCGGCGTGCTTATTTGGGGTGACGTGCGGGATCTCACCATCCAGGGCGTTCGCGCCGCTTGGCCTTGGGCTGAGGCCGATAAGGCAACCTTGGCCTTTGCCACGATAGGTCTCGGCCTGGAGCTTGCGCCAATTGCAGGAGAACCCGCTGATGCGTCAGTCGGTGCGGCCAAGACGCTCGTCAAACGGCTTGGCTCCGGCGCATTCCGGCAGGGTTTTGTCGAAGTGATCCTCAAGACCTGGAAAAGCGAGGGTGCGTCGGCAGCAATGAAGCTGATTTGGGATAACGGCGATTTCATCATTCACGTGGCAGGTGCGTCCGACAATGTGGTCGATGGCCTTAAGGTCGCCTGCAAGAACGGCCCCGAGTTTACACAGCAAGCCTTCAGAATCCACAAGACTCTTGGTAGCCAAGCCACCGATCTCGTGGCCGATATTGCCCGCCGGGCGGACCTCGGAGACGAGGTTGCCAGCAAGGTTGCCAAGGTATTGGGTGAATCCAGCGACGAAGTCCTGGCCGCTCTCAAACAGGGAGACGAACTCTGCACGGAGGCCGTCGAAGGTCTGGCCAAAGTGTTGAACCACGGAATTGACCCGGAATTGACCAAGAAGATCTTGGCCAACCAGAACCTGCTTTCCGATGCGTACAAGCAAGCCGACCTCTTGAAGGACATGGGAACAGTAGCTGATATCCCTGGGTTCCACAAGCTTACGAAAATGATGCAGAGTAGCAATAGTGCAGTCCATGGTTTCCGCTATGAGCTTGAGATCGCTGCACACCACAGACGCGCCGGGGCATCGATCACCTTCATATCCAACCATATCGACACGATTGTAGGTAAGACAGATGTTGACCTGATCATCGAGGGCGTATACTATCAAGCCAAATCAACCAGCGGAGCATTCAGAAGTCTGGATACAACAAAGGCTTGGGTAGCGAAGGCTATGGCTGATATGGGAGGTTCAGCGAGTTACAGTAGGATAAAATACGTGGTCCCATCCGCAGCGGACGTCCCCGATAATATTTTGCTTTGGTTCCGTGGGGTCGGGATAGACATCATACCTATCCCTCACCTGTGATGGAGTTGATGAGTATGTCAGTTACGTTTGACTTCTGTTCGGAACGATTGCTCTCACTCGACGAAATACAGGTTGCTTTGTCCAATGCCAAGCGGCACTACGAGTATTCGGACAAGGCGTCTGGGGAGCGACACGTCTTTGTCACGCTAAACCCGGCGACCATTGCCTCCTCTGGAGATGTGGGAAGCTACGCCGCGTTCAAATCGCTGTCGGTGCAGGGGTGGTTATCGCTTGCGCAAACTCCCTTCTCAGCTTTTGAGCGAATACTGAATGACTCCCGAAATGACTTGGCACGCTTCGCGTCCGTCTTCGTGGATATCGGCTATGAGGAGAAGGAAAGCAAGCAGACAAAACGAGACTATGACAGGATGGGTATTGCTCTTCAGAAGGATGAGCTCCTATTCAGCTACTTGCCGCATGGCTCGCGAGTAGTCAAAGACTACGCTTATCGACGTACGTTCCTCGCGAGGCTCATAGAGATCGCGGCTCTGCCATTGATTATCGAGGATAAGGGCCCTCAGTACAGATTGGTCCATGCGCAAGGAGGATATTTGTGGATCAGCGGGTATTCCCCTCCGGATCTCAGTCCGTCGATTTTCAAGTGCGAACTGCCGGGCGACTCGATTACGACTGCACTGGCGCGCCTGCAACGAGCCCTCGCTGCCCTCGCAAGCAGTAAACGATTCGAACACAGTTGGTCGGCCTATCTTTTGGAGGAACATGAACTGAGCACCGGTGCTCATTCATGTGCTGAGCAAATGTATGGGATCCTTATGAACAAAGGCTTTCCCGCCGAGAGTTACACCGTGGGTCTCCATCTCACGATCACGCATGTGGAAGCGGTCGAACATCTGAGGGCACTCTGTGGACCGAAAGATGAAATCCTTGTCCCCCTGTGTGGCTTTCAGCTTCCTCACGAGGATGAACATTACTTCAATCTAGAACTGAAGACAACGCATCGCGGGCATCGGCTGCTAGTCGAAGCATCCGTTCCAATCGACGTAAACGAGCTCAGTACCCGTCTTGGCGTAGAGTTGGTGGAGCGCGGGCACGGTTGATTTAGACACGTCAGATCCGAGTTCGCAAACCAGGGCTTCTTGTAGGGGATAGGAAATGGACGAACAAATAGCCACACAACTTGGCACGGGTGTGCTGTGCATCGTTGTCGGCCTGTCTGGATGGCTTGTGCCGTATCGATGGAACATCCTTCGACTCCGGCGTCTTTTTCGCGATGCGCTGCCAGAGAGCCAGAACCGTATGGTTCCGAAGGTTATTGGCACAATCCTGATAATTGTTGGTGCGATCGTCCTGATCGCCACCGCTGTGATAGGCAGACTCGAGTAGGCTAGTTTGCGTAGGAAGGGAAGCAGGCTGCTCCGATCACACCCACCGTTCGGCCGGGAATATAGAAAATTCGCGACAGAGAAAAGCCGGAAGCTGGAAGGAGCGTATGGCGACCACATGGTGAGATTCCTGTACTTGATAGGCATCTGTGCGCTTCTGGCTGCCTCCGGCCTCTTCAGCCTGAGCATCTGGCAATGGTCCAGGGACGATCCTTCGTGCGACAGTGTGTTGTGTTCTCCGAGCGCGGTGCAGATGTACCAACAGGGCGTCCGCGAGCATGAGCGGGATGCGGAGGAAATGACTTCGCCGTTGGTAGTGCAGGCAGAGACGCTCGCTGCTCATCTCGCCCCCGCCCCACCGACCCGGAAGGACAAGGAAGAGGCCCCGGTGGTGGCCGCTGCGCGGCAGGAGTCTTCAACGCCTGGGCCTGCGGCCTCGTCGGTGAAGTTCAGGCTGCATGGGACGAGCTACTATCCGAACCAGCCGGGCAGGTCGATGGCTCTGATTGGCGAGCTTGGCGCCCCGGAAGGCAGCGAACGATGGGTGAAGGAAGGGGCCCAGTTGGGTCATTTCGTCGTTCACGAGATCCGGCGGGGCGCTATCGTCTACCGCGACGGCGAGGACCTGCGCGAGATGGCGGTCGAACGCAGTGCGAGCCCGCCCAGCCTGGTCCGGGACCTCCGCCCCGGCTCCCTTAAGGTCAGTGCCGCTATGGACGGCGGGGGCCCGATTCTGCCGGCCCCGGCCGGCCCCAACGGCGTCGAGACCGCCGGCGGGGATTGAACAAAGACAACAGATGATGGAGTGAAACTGCTGAGAACGCGAGGGAACGCAGAGTAGGCAAGACGGGTGGTCAAAGAGCCGGAGGCGTCGTAGGTCTCCCAGGTTTGGACTCGTCCTCCCTTTCCTCTGTATCCTCAGCGACCTCTGCGGTTAGCAAGCGGTCAATAAGGCAGGGAGGCTGTCATGGAGCGAGTACGATACTGCCACGGGAAGTGGTCGAGTTGGGCCGCGTCGCTCATTGTGCCGATGGTTGCGCTGTGCGGCTGTAGCCACGGGCCGGCCGCTGTGACCAGTCAGGCCGGGCCGAGCAAGCAGAAGGTTTTCGAACTCAAGGAGATTGCGCCTCCGCAGGCGATGGGTCTGCTGTCGGAATTGGACCCGGGAACGGCCGCCATCCTTCCCGGCCGTAACGCGCTGGCCGTGACCGGCTCTTCGAGCGATCTGTACCGGGCGAGCCTGCTACTGGAGTTGGTGGATACGAGGGAGGAGTTCGTCATCGAAACCCTCGCTCCCATGTCGGACGCCAGAGCCGTCCCCGCGAACAGGGAGATCGCCGAAGCGCTCGGGGGCATTGCTCTCGGCACCTTCGCCAACCCGCCGCCAGCGGGTGAGCACACGCGGGCCCTCATCGACATCCACGGCGAGTCCGTGATCGCCGTTATCCCCACCCGCCTGCACCGTGAACTGGTGGCCTTCATCAAGCTCGGCCCTGACGGCCTGAGGCGAATCCAGGGCGAGCCCGTGACGAAGGGGAGCCACGAGGTCCCAAGGCGTGAGGCGCCCGCCATGCCGGAGGAACGGGCGGACCTGCCGTCGCCGGCGGACCGCGAAGCCGCCCAGGACGTGGCCTCCGCCGCAGTGCCGCCGGAAGCGGCTGAACCGAATGTGGGCGGGACCGCGCAGGAGGTGGCTGCGAAGATCCTCCCACAATCCGCCACGGCCATGGCTGACACGCCTTGTGAAAGCGTCGAAGTCGCCGGCGACAGGAGCTTGCCTTCCGAGCCAGTTGTCGCGTCTGTGGGGCAGCAGCAGGAGAGTTCAGACAGCGCTGTGGAGGCGCTGGACGCCCGGCCGGCCGGGGTTGCCGCCGCATACGAGTCGCCGGCCCTGGAGAACGGGAACGACGTTCTGGAACTGGATCTGCCCGATAGGCTGGAGATGATCCAACTGTTGGACCTCGTGGCCGAGTATCTGAACCTCGATTACATGTTCGAGCCGGAGAAGATCAGAGGCCAGTCGGTCTCACTGCGGCTGCACGGCAAGATGCGCGGCGAGATCCGGGTCAAGGACCTGTATCCGTTGCTGGAGTCCGTGCTGAAGTTCAAGGGCTTTGCCATGACGTGTCACAAGGGCAATCTGGTGACGATTGTGCCGGTGACGGACGCGTTGACGGCGGACCCGGCCTTGATCGACTCGACCGGCGGCAGCATGGAGGCGGGGGATATGGTCGTGACGCGGGTGTTCGCCTTGCAGTACGTCAATACCGCCAGCGCCATGAACCTGTTGGAGAATATGAAGTTGAGTGTGGCGGCCGCGCCGGTCGAGGAGACCGGCAGCCTTATCGTGACCTGCTACGCCCACCGGATGGACCGGATCGAGCGGTTGCTGAGCATGGTGGATCGGCCGGGCAAGCCCAAGGAGTTCCGCTACCGGCAACTGAAGTACACGATGGCCAATACGCTCACCAAGAAGGTCGAGGCGCTCGTGGCCGAGCTGCAGACCATGCCCATCAGGGTCGCGCCGATGGAGCAGAAGCCGTCTGCGCCGGTACTGACGGTCAGTGCCCCCGCGCCGGCCTCTTCTTCTCTGCGGAAACCGAGCGAGGCCACCGCTTCGGAATCGGCCGAGCGGTACACGGTCTACCTCGACGCCGACGAGCGGACGAACCGCATCCTGATGATCGGTCATGCCGAGCAGTTGGCGATTGTGGAGGAGGTCGTCGATGCCCTGGATGTGGCCCAGCACGATCCTCGGATGCTGAAGGTGTACGATATCGTGCATCTCAACGCCGCCGAGGCGCGAAAGAAGCTGGAGGAGCTGGAGGTGATCGGCAAGGCCAAGAAGGCCGAGAGTACGGCCCCATCGGTGTTTGTCTCCAAGGCGGCCTCGTCCGACCGGATTACCGGGACGGGCTCCGTGGAGACAGCGGTGACGGCGGAAATGCAGGTGACCGTGCTCGATTCTACGAACTCGCTGCTGGTCAACGCGACGGATGAGCAGCACGCCCGCATCGCGGATGTACTGGAGTACGTGGATGTCGTGGAGCAGGACCTGCGGAGTTTGAAGGTTTACGACATGAAGTACGTCGATGCCGAAGAGGTCAAGAAGCAGCTCGCGGAATTCGAGCTGATCGGCAAGAAAGGCAAAAGCGCCGAGCCCTCCACGGCCGAGCCGGAGACCCCGACTGCCGCAGCGGCCGGCGGCAGTCCGGAGCCAGCGGCGACGATGCACGAGCCGCAGGTGTCGGTTCTGGAATCGACCAACGCGCTACTGATCAACGCCACGGAGTTTCAGCACGCCCGGATGTCCAAGGTGATCGACCACGTTGATACGGCCGCCCGCGAGGAGGCCATTCCCTACGAGATCTACTTCCTGGAGAACCAGGAGCCGGAGCATCTGGCGGAGGTCTTGCAGAAGATCCTTCAGGAGACGGTTCAGGACAAGGAGGCCAAGGTCGAGAAGGTGGTCCGTCGCAGCGAGGAAGAGATCGTGATCGTGCCGGATCAAAACACATTCTCCCTCATCGTCTACGCCAGCAAGAAGAACCAGGAGTGGATCAGCAAGCTCATCAAGACGCTCGACAAACGCCGGCCGCAAGTACTCATCGACGCCACGCTCGTGGAAATCACCAAGGCCGACGCCTTCACGTACGATCTGAATCTGCTGGGGACCTCTGATGTGGCCGGCACCTCCGGCATGACCGGCGCCGATCCCAACATCATGGGCAAGTTCTTTCAGTCAAGCAGTGGGCTCTTTACCGCCTTCTATGGGGACCAGCATATCCAGGCCCTTCTGGAGGCCATGGAATCGAAGAACTATGGCCGCGTGCTGGCCAAGCCGAAGATCCTGGTAAACGACAACGAGCCCGGAATGATCAAGACCACGGATGTCACATACGTCGAGACAACCTCTTCGATCCCCGTCACGTCGGGCACCGCCGGTCCGCAGACGAACTTTGTCGAAACGGCCGTCCGGTTCGAGCCGTATGAGGCCGGCATTACGCTGGACATCACACCCCATATCAGCGAGGGCGACCTGTTGCGCCTGGACATCGCCCTTACAAGATCTGACTTCCTGGAGACTGAAAACCCGAAGAAGCCGCCGAACACGCGGTCGAACGAGGTCACTACCAAGGTGACGGTGCCCGACGGCAGCACCATTATCCTGGGCGGCCTGCTGAAATTGAATCAGAACAAAGGCAGCCGTAAGGTGCCGCTCCTGGGCGATATCCCTTTGATCGGCGGACTGTTTCGAGGCATCAGCAACAAGGACACGCAGAACAAGCTGTACGTCTTCGTCAAGGCCGAGATCATTCGTCCCGTCGAGGATATAGGTGAGGGCATCGACGAGCTGACGGCCCTCTCCGAGCGGGACCGACAAGCGTTCGAGCGGCACGAACTGGAGTTCCAGGACTATGAGAGCTGGCCCGGCATCAAACCTGAGCCCGTCGCCCCTGCGAAAGTCCTTGACGTTCGGTGACAAGCCCCTCGCGGAGGCCAAGGGCAGGCCCTCGAACGCGATATCTCCCCCCGCGCCCGGTTGGCCGCTGCACAGGCCCCATATTCCGGCGCAGTGTCGCAGTCGCAATGCATTCAGGCAATCACGCTCAGGCCAGCGTTCTGCGGATTTCCCAAGCCTTCCGCAGAACACGTCGTCCCGCTGGCCCGTTGGAGGGGGGGCTGGGAGCATTTGTACGGGTGACTTCCGACAACCCTCATTAGTCCGGCTGTTCATACGTTCGCACCAAAGCCATGATTGCGGCCTTGATATGCTCCGGTAATTGGCCCCAGACTGCCACGATGTCCGCCAGGTCCGGCAGTCGTGAGGTGGCGATGTCACCCGATCTTGGCCCTTGAGGTGTCCACTGGGGTGTCAACGCGCCTTGTGGACTGTCGTAACTGCTTGCTGTGACTGGCCTTGCTGTTTCACTGCACTGGTTTTGTAAACCAGGGGTTGTCGGTTCGAATCCGACCGTTGGCTTTGGAAACCGCGTTTTCGGGGGCATCAAGCGTGGTCTGCTGTCCGTGCACGTCCAGGGAAATCAGCGGCTTTCCGCCCAGAAGCGCCAGGCTGGGCGCCAAGTGGAAATCCGCCGGGAGGGGTGTTCATGGCAACTGCGAGGGCGGCAGCCAACAAAAGGCTACGGCTGAGCTGTCGCAACAAAGAGTATGCAGGCAAGGCTTTCATTGAGCTGAGTAGGAGTCGCTCATAACGGCGTACTCGAGAATGCGAACAGGGACATCGACAACCATCCAAGCACTGGATTTGTCCCGCCGAACCACAAGGAATGACTGGCTCGCTTCAAGATAGTCTCGTTCCCTGGGACAGTTGAGACGCACGCGCCCCCGGGCTGCGAATTGACATTGGCACTCACACAGTTTGAGTTCTCTTACCTCTCGCCCCTCCTTGATGCGGGTATTCTCGCTATCGAACTTCTCCACGGCTGCTTCGGGACTGTTGGATCGTCCACTACATCCCACGGCAAATAACGAACACGACACGAACATAATGACGTACGTACTCTTCAATAAGGTCCCTCGTGGTTGACCTGCCCCCCATTTCTGGCCCAATCGTGATGAGACTTTTTCGGATCATATGGCCTCGTGGTATTCCGGAGGTCGTGTCCGACGGGAGGCGCGGACTGACTGTGCAAAACAAAGCCAAGTTTCGCTGTTAATGGCCTGCAAATAAGGGTCGAGCGGAACGACAAAGCCAATTTGCCGGGTACTCTGAGATGGGCCGGGCCGTCCAGCATCCTCGGAGAACGGGGGGGGGCGGGACCTGGCGATTGGGCTGTTGGGCCGCCCTTGCGGGCTGGCAGAAGCGCCCTCCATCGTCTATAATGCCCGCTCGATAGTCCTTGAGGAGATCCGACATGGTTGATGTTGCCTATCAGAAGTGTATCAACCCCGATTGTGGGGTCGAGTTCGATTGCGGGCAGTCGATTTTCAAGTGCCCCAAGTGCGGGGACCTGCTCGATATCCGGTACAATTGGGAGCAGATTGCCGTGCCGGACAAGCTCGGCGCGTTCGCCATGCGCTGGGCGAACCGGGACAGGCCGCTGGATCTCTCCGGGGTGTGGCGGTTTCGCGAGTTGCTGAGCTTCTGCCCGGACGAGAACAAAGTCACGATCGGCGAGGGGCAGACGATCCTTCAGCCGAACTGCGCGATCGCCGAGCATTTGGGGATGAAGCCGGACTGCCTGTTCCTCGAGTACGAAGGGCTGAACCCCTCCGGGTCGTTCAAGGACAACGGCATGGCGGCCGCTTTCAGCCACGCCATGATGGTGGGGGCCAAATCCTGCGCCTGTGCCTCGACGGGCAATACATCGGCGGCCGTGGCGCTGTACGCCCATAGTTGCGGGCTGAAGTGCACGGTCTTCATCGGCTCCGGCCGGATCGCCTTCGGAAAGCTCAGCCAGGCCATGGACTACGGCGCCCAGACCATCCAGATCCAGGGCGATTTCGACGATTGCATGAGACAGGTTCAGGCCGTCTGCGTCGAGCTGGGCCTGTACCTGCTCAACTCGCTCAATCCCTTCCGGCTCGAAGGCCAGAAGACGATCATGTACCGCATCATCGAGGGGCTCGGCTGGGACGTGCCCGATTGGATCGTCGTCCCCGGCGGCAACCTCGGCAATTCCAGCGCGTTCGGCAAGGCGTTCGCCGAGCTCAAGCAACTCGGCCTGATCGACCGCATCCCGCGCATGGCCATCATCAATGCGACCGGCGCCGACACGCTCACCGACCTGGTCAACAACAAGAAGCTCGCCTGGAACGGCGGCCACGTCGAGCAGAAGATCATCGATGACTACTATGCGGACCTGACGGCCCGGGGGTTCTCGCCACACACATGCGCCTCGGCGATCGAAATCTCGCGTCCGGTCAATCTGAAGAAGTGCCTGCGGGCGATCGACGTCTGTGACGGCGTCGTTCGGGCCGTCAGCGATGAGGAAATCTGCGACGCCAAAGCGCTCATCGGCAAGTACGGCCTGGGCTGCGAGCCCGCCTCGGCGGCGACCATCGCCGGACTGAAGCACCTGTTGGCCGAGGGGATCGTCGGCAAAGACCAGCGCGTCGCCTGCGTGCTCACCGGCCATCCCCTCAAAGACCCGAACGTCACGGTCAACTACCACAAGGACAAACAGGGTCCGTTGAGCAATCCGCCCATCGAGGCGTCGAACGACTTCGATGAGATCGTGAAGCTCATCCAGTGACCGGCGTGACTGATGGGGTAGGGACATGATGATGGCATCTCGAATTTGCGGCATTGTTCTGACGGTCGGATACTTGTGCATGATCTCGTCGTCTCAGGCGAGCGACGCATCCGGGCCGGCCACGTTCTTCGTATCGCGCGAGGGTAACGACGCATGGTCCGGCCGAACGGCCGAGCCTGACGCAAACCGGACGGACGGCCCGTTCGCAACGCTGCACGCCGCCTGCCGGGCCGCTCGTGCGTTGGGGAAAGGGAAGGCGCGCACGATCGTGGTGCAAGCGGGTGAATACTATCTCGACGAACCGCTCGTGCTTACCGCTGAGGATAGCGGCCTGACCATCGAAGCGGCGCGCGGGGCAGAGGTCCGGCTGTACGGCGGCAGGCGAGTGTCCGGCTGGAAGAGGGACGGCGAGACGTTCTACGCCGCGGAGTTGCCCGGCGTTGCAGAAGGCACGTGGGACTTCCGCGCTTTGATTGTCAACGGGCGTTACTGCCCGCGGGCCCGACTCCCGCGCGAGGCCGTCTTTGAACACGAGAGCGTCTTCGACGTCCCCTGGATGACCACGACCGGCGGCGGCTGGAAACGCAAACCCACGGACGCCGAACTCACCACGATGCGATACAAGGCCGGCGATCTCGGCGCGTGGCTGGATGTCGGGAACGCGGAGGTCACGGTCTATCACATGTGGGATGAGTCGCTTGTGGGCGTTTCGGCGAACGACGCCGACTCGCGTACACTCACCTTCTCGAGCCCGTCGGGCCATCCGCCGGGGGCGTTCGGCGTGAAGAAGTATGTCGTCTGGAACGTGCGGGAAGGAATGACACAGCCGGGGCAGTGGTACCTCGATCGCACGGCAGGCAAGGTCGTTTACTGGCCCCTGCCCGGCGAGGATATGAGCCGAGCCGCAGTCATCGCGCCCGTTGTCGAATCGATCATCGTACTCAAGGGAACGAAAGAAAAGCCGGTCAAGGATGTCACGATCCGCGGCCTGACGCTCTCGGCCACGACGACCCCGCTCAAGGCAGGCGGTTTCGGCGCGGGCCGATTCAACGGGGCGATCGACGCTGTGTTCGCTGAGGACTGCACGTTCGCGGACCTCGAAGTGGTCAACGCCGGCGGCCAGGCCATCAAGGTCTCGGGCTCGAACTTGCGAATTCAAAAGTGTCACACGCATCACGTCGGGGCCTGCGGCATCCGGTTCCAGGGCGACGGCTTGCAGATTACGGACAACCACGTTCACGACGTCGGTCTGACGTATCCCAGCGCGATCGCCCTGACCGGCGGCGGTAAAGGCTGCGAGATCGGCCACAACCACGTCCACCACACGCCGTATTCCGCCGTCACCTGCGGCGGCCAGGACAATCGCATCGAGTCCAACCGCATCCACCACGCCATGCAGGAGCTGCACGACGGCGCCGGCATCTACTGCTTTGCCGGCAAGAACCTCGTTCTACGCGGCAACTTCATCTACGACATCGTCGATACCGGCGGCTACGGCGCCTCGGCCTACTATCTCGACGAGCGGTCCGAAGGCTGCCTCGTGGAAGAGAACGTCTCCATCAACGTCGTTCGGCCCTCGCACAACCACATGGCCGAGGGCAACACCATTCGCAACAACGTCTTCATCAGCGACGGCGATATGCAACTGACGTTCCCTCGCTCCTCAGGATACACCTTTGAGAGGAACGTTCTGTTTGCCAAGGGCCGGATTACGTTCGACAATTACGAAGGGATCGTAACCGCCGCGAACAACATCTTCTACAGTGAAGCAGGCAAGGTGGAATGTCACAAGCTCGACCGATACAGCCGGACCGAAAGCTATGCCGTCGAATCTGATGACTCCAACCTTCAGGCCGACCCGCTGCTGACGGCTTACCAGCAGGGCAAAGTCGAGTTCGCTCCCGGCTCGCCCGCGCGCAGGCTGGGTATCGAGCCGATCGACGTGAGCGGCGCCGGCCCGCGGCCGTAGCGGTCTTGACCCCATGGCCGCTCTGGGCTAAAACGTAGCCGGCCACGGGATGCACGGAGAAAGAGACCCCGGGCCGTGGCCGCACAGTCGGATAATCGATTTGTGGAAGGGAGTCGGATCATGACGAACACGAACGAATCGCCTGGCGCATCGCAGAACTCGACACCCCATGACGCCGGGCCGCAAGACCCCATGAATCCGTCGTACGCCGTCAACTCGGCCGGCCCGTTTGATAAGGAAACCAACAAGGATGCCCGCTTGTGGGCGATGATCTGCCACCTGGCGAGCTTCGCCGGAGTGTCCATTCTGCCGGGATTCGGGTATGTCATCGGTCCGTTGGTGGTCTGGCTGATCAAGAAGAACGAGTTTCCCTTTGTCGACGAGCAGGGGAAGGAGGCCGTCAACTTTCAGATCACGATGTTCATCTATAGCATTGTGGCCGGGCTGCTCATCTTCGCCTGTATTGGGATCGTCCTGCTGCCGGCGGTGACCGTGGTGGATATTGTGTTCATCATAATCGCGGCCATCAAGGCCAACGAGGGTCAGCACTATCGCTACCCGTATCCGTTGATTATCCGCTTCATCAAGTAGGTTGCGCGCTCTTGCGGCCTTTTGTCGCGGCGGGCGCCGGCTCGCCCA
>Ga0207752_1000295_pt1 | contig 23979 bp, 19 predicted proteins | sample Pon2CUnioCityCA_6_FD_187272 | JGI IMG/M metagenome (GOLD analysis project Ga0207752, IMG submission 187272) | Marine sediment microbial community from Union City, CA, USA - Pond 2C Sediment 2 (SPAdes) | ecosystem: Environmental > Aquatic > Marine > Intertidal zone > Salt pond sediment ...
TGTATCTCGACCGATTCCAGGAAGGCGAGGAAATCGTCGAGTACAACGTCGTGTAAGCAGGTAGGGCGTCTGCGCTATCGAATTCCCTCCGAACGGTCATGCGGCTTGACAACTGTCGCGGTATGTAGTATACTCTTGATATATCACAGATATACTCCACACCGATGGTGCCGTCTCTCAACTTAACCTACTCGTTGAGGCCTTCAGTGTGCTTCCGTTGGCTTCACTCAGGTGAAAAGACGAAGGGGTCGGTGCGTGCGGCTTAGCGAGAAGGCGTATCAGCTCATCAAGAAGAAGGTGATCACGCTTGAGCTTCCACCTTCTGCCGTGATAGATGAGCACAACCTGATGCAACAGCTGGATTTAGGCCGCACGCCGATTCGTGAGGCGCTGCAGCGCCTGGATTCCGAAGGCCTGGTGACCGTCGTCCCTCGCCGGGGAACATTCGTCAGTGACGTCAGCGTCACCGATTTGCAAAAGATCTTCGAGTTGCGTATCATCCTGGAGGGATTCTGTGCCCGCCTCGCCGCTCAACGGATCACGGAAGATCATATCGAGAAGATGGAGTCGGTGTTGCGCGATCTCGAAGACCTTCAGGATGGAAATCCTTCCACTTTGATAAGTATCGATAAACGCTTCCATAAGCTGCTATACAGAGCTGCTGACAACGAATTCCTGACCGAGACGTTGGATCGCTTGTACGATGTCAGTCTACGTCTCTGGTACCTCGTCCTTAACCGCCTCGACGATGTGAGGGATGCCATCGAGCAGCACCGTGAGGTCCTCAATGCCCTCAAGGAGGGTGACGCGGCTCGGGCCGAGACCCTTGTCCAGGCCCACATCGTGGATTTTCAGCGGAATATCAAAGCTGCACTTTAGTCTATTGATGCGCGGTTTCGACCGCGCGTTTTCCTTCTGTACCTGAAAAACTCGAGCGCTGAAGGTGTCCCCGCGAGGGGAACAGGGGAAGTCCGGTGAAAGTCCGGCGCTGTCCCGCAACTGTGAGCTAGTCATTTAGCGAGAGTAGCCAGCCAGAGCACCTGCCTTCGGCCCGATCTAGGATCTCCGAGGAGAGGGAGCAGATCGTACAATGAGGTATCAGACGTGCCTTCAAGCGTCTCTAGACAGGCCCGTCTGGACTCATTCTACGGCTGCTCCCTCTTTGCTTTCATTGAGTTTTCTTCGAAGTGCTTATTCGACGTATTATTACTCAGATGATACTAAGAGAGCTTGTTCAAATCGCTTGAAAAGGAGGTGACCACACGATAACACGTTCTATAGAGCACCATTGCACACAGTCCAAAGGTATAAGAGAAATTCCATTAGTGTAAGAAAGGGAGAAGAAGCGAAGATGAAGACCTTTCGCAAGTTGATTAAGTCGTTGCTACCGCTTATGGTAGTCGCAGGGCTGGTCTTTGCGCTCGGTGGTTGTGCTCAGCCCACGCCCGAACCGACCGAGCCTCCCGCTGAGGAAGAGGCCACCGAGCCGCCCGCGGGAGAAGAACAGGAAGAAGAGACCTTCAAGCTGGGCGTCCTCGGCCCCTTCAGCGGCCCGAGCGCCCGCACAGGCGAGGAGTTCAAGGGGGCCGTGGAGATGGCCTTCGAGAACGTCGACTACAAGATTGGGCATTACAACATCGAGCTCGTCTGGGTGGACTCCCAATCGGACCCGGCCAAGGCTTCCCAGGCTTATGAGCAGGCCATCGTTCAGGATGACATTCAGGCTGGCCTTGCCAACTGGCACAGCTCGGTCGCCGTCTCCTGCATGGAGATCGCTGCCAAGCACCAGGTTCCGCACTTCTCACCCTACGGGGCGACGGAAGTGGTGAATGAGACCTGGCAGTCCGACCCGGACAAGTACTTCTACTGGGTCAACAAGTGGTGGCCCACGCCGAAGAACTTGAGCAAGAGCTACGTCCAGTCGCTCGAGAACGCGATCGAGGATGGCACGTGGCAGCCCGAAGCGAAGACGGTCGCCATCTACGGCGAGGACACGGACTGGGGCCGCAGCTTCGGCGAGGGTATCGCCGAGCAGTTCGAAGCGGCTGGTTGGGAGATCGTGGGCAAGGAGTACTTCGGCCTCGACCAGACCGAGTTCTACCCCCTGCTCAACAAGTTCTCGGACCTGAACCCGGCCGTCCTGGCTGGCACCAGCACGGCGGCTCCCTCCATCTCGGCCTTCATCAAGCAGGCGGACGAGGTGGGGCTGGAGAGCCTGATCATCGCCGATGGCCTCGGCTGGGTCGGCGAGTGGTACGACCTGACCGGCAACTCCTCCAACTATGTCATCGATCAGATCCCTGGATTCACCACCGAGGAGGGCAAGCAGTTCGCGGAGGAGTTCCAGGCGGAGTATGATCTTGAGCCCAGCCCCTCAGCAGCCGGGTTGGCCTACGACGCCGCTGGATTCTTCATCGGTGCTGCCCAGAACGTCTACGAGAACGAGGGTGAGCTGACGTCGGGGAGCCTGGCCAGCTTCGCCAAGAACCAGGTTCAGACCGGCGACTGGTCCTACACCGGTGGCATCGTGATGGAGGAGTACAAGTACACGCCCGAGACGGTGCCCGACCCCGTCACGGGTGAGGGTTACTACACCTTCCCGGTCCTCCAGTACTTCGAGGGCGAGGGACACGTCATCTTCCCGCCTGAGCAGGCCGAGATGTCCCTGACGCCCAAGGGCGAGACGCCGGAGATCAGTGAGGCGCCTGCAGAGGAAGAGGCCGAGGGAGAGCCCATGGAGGCGACCGAGACTTTCAAGCTCGGTGTGTTGGGCCCCTTCAGCGGCCCGAGCGCCCGCACCGGTGAGGAGTTCCAGGCCTCGGCCACCATGGCCCTCGAGGAAATCGACTCCCAGATCGGGCCCTACAGCATCGAGCCGGTCTGGATCGACTCCCAGTCGGACCCGGCCAAGGCCTCCCAGGCCTACGAGCAGGCCGTCGTCCAGGATGAGATCGACGCGGGTATCCTCAACTGGCACAGCTCCGTGGCTGTCTCCGTGATGCAGATCACGGCCAAGCACCAGGTACCCCACTTCTTCGGCTTCGGCGCGACCGAGGTCGTCAACGAGACCTTCAACCAGGACCCCGAGAGGTTCGGCTACTGGATGTTCAAGGGGTGGCCCACGCCGAAGAAGCTGAGCATCTCCTACGTCCAGGCGCTGGAGGATGCCATCGCCGAGGGCACGTGGGAGCCCGAGTCGAAGACCGTCGGCATCTACGGCGAGGACACCGACTGGGGCCGCAGCTTCGGCAATGCCATCAAGGGTCAGTTTGAAGAGACGGGTTGGGAGATCGTGTCCGAGGAGTACTTCAGCCTCGATCAGACCGACTTCGTGCCCTTGCTCAACAAGCTCAATGAGCAGAACCCCGCTGTCATCGCCGGTACCAGCACGGCAGCTCCCTCCATCTCTGCCTTCATCAAGCAGGCGGACGAGGTGGGGTTGGAGAGCCTGATCATCGCTGACGGCCTCGGTTGGGTTGGCGAGTGGTACGACCTGACCGGCAACTCCTCCAACTACGTCCTCGACCAGATCCCGGGTTGGGCCACGGAGCAAGGCAGGGAGTACGCTGCCCAGTTCGAGGAACGCTGGGGCATCCAGCCCAGCCCCTCGTCCGGTGGTCTTTCCTACGACGGCACCAAGTTCTTCCTGGCCGTTGCTCAGGACGCCTACGCGGAGTACGGCGAGCTGAACAGCGAGGTCATCTACAACTTCGTCAAGGACAATGTCTGGACCGGCGACTGGACCTTCACCGACGGCATCGTCATGAACGAGTACGCCACCAACATGGACGTCGTTCCCGACCCCGTCGTGGGTAAGGGCTACTACATCTTCCCCGTCCTCCAGTACTTCGACGGAGAAGGGAAGGTCGTCTACCCGCCCGAGTGGGCCGAGCAGCAGCTCCAGCCCAAGTCGGAGTAGACCCTCGCCCGGATACCGGGCAGTGAGTTGACGTCGGGATGGCGGGGCGTGCTTGCAGCAAAGTCTGTAGGAAGCCCCGTCATCCCTCCGCTCCAAATGTAGCGCCTTACGGCTGGGCGCTAGGGAGGTAATCGTAGATGGCAGCTAACAAAGACGACCTCGTCCTGCACACGGAGAAGGTGGTCAAGAACTTCGGAGGGTTGACGGCTGTCAACCGTGTATCTATGGACGTGAAACGGGGGCAGATCTATGGACTGATTGGCCCTAACGGCGCCGGCAAGACCACGTTCCTCAATTGCATTGCTGGCGTCTTCCCCCCGAGCGACGGGAAGGTCTACTTCTTGGGTGACGAGACGACGGGAGAATCGGCGGATGTCATGTGTCGCCGCGGGATGTCGAGGACCTTCCAGATCTCCCGTCCGTTCCCCAAGTTGACCGCTCTCGAGAACGTCATGGTCGGCGCGGTCTTCGGTGCCGACGGTGACAGCGGAAAGTCCCCTGATGAGCGCGCTGAGGAGATGCTCGAGTTCGTCGAGTTCCCGTGGGATCCCGATGTCCCTGCCGAGCGCCTCAACACCGTACAGCTCAAGCGGCTCGACCTGGCCCGTGCGCTGGCCTGCGACCCTGAGCTCCTGCTGCTGGATGAGCTGGCGGCTGGCCTGACGCCTGGTGAGTTGGACGACATCATGGCGGTCATTCGGGAGATTCGAAACCGGGGGATCACCATTATCGTCGTGGAGCACATCATGCGCGTCATCCAGGGCATCTGTGACCGGGTGATGGTAATCGAGTACGGCACCCAGATCGCCGAGGGTACTCCGGATGAGGTCCTGAATAACCCGCGGGTCATCAAGGCCTATCTCGGTGAGGGGCATTAGGAGAGACCGGGTTTTGTTGGCCGAACTGAATAACGTGACGAAACCTGGTTCTTGTGTAGTTTCAATAAGGAGGCTCCGTTGCTTGAGTTAAAGAACCTTGATGCCAGTTATGGCTTTCTCCAGGTCCTATGGGACGTATCCCTTCACGTCGACGACGGCGAGTTCGTGGGGCTAATCGGTCCGAACGGCGCGGGCAAGAGCACCACGCTCAAGTCCATCGCCGGTCTGCTGACCCCCAAGGGAGGCGAGGTACTCTTCAATGGCAAGAAGATGAATAACGTGCCCCCCCACCGGACGACCCAGATGGGGATCAGCTATATCTCGGAGGATCTTAACCTGTTCGTCGATATGTCCGTGCGCGAGAATCTGCTTATGGGCGCGTATACAGTCCGGGATCCAGAGGAGCAGCTGGAGACGTTGGATTTTGTGTTCGAGCTCTTCCCCCGACTGGAAGAACGGAAGGGACAGATGGCCGGCACGATGAGCGGCGGCGAGCGCAAGATGCTGGCCATCGCTCGCGGCATGATGTCGACCCCTGAGCTCCTGCTGGTGGACGAGCCGTCGCTGGGTCTTGCTCCCCACCTGGTCACCGACGTCTTCAATTCCCTGAGGAGACTTCAGGAGGCCGGTGTAACCCTTATGCTGGTGGAGCAGCGCGTGAATGCCACGTTGGAGATCACCAATCGGGCCTACGTGCTGGAGCAGGGAAAGATCGTTATGGAGGGACCCAGCAGCGAGTTGATCGAGAATAAGCACATCAAGAACGCCTACCTGGGCATCTAACGCTGGTACAGCGGTATACTGGTAAATCGGCATAACCTTGTGCTAGTAACTCGGTATGATGAATCGCACGATAACAAATCTACTAATGTACCAATTTACCAATCCACCGATCTGCCGATCTGCCAACCTGCTGGTCTACCAGAAGGAGAGAGAGTATGAAGCAGAAGACGTCGTTCGCTGATTCGCTCACGGAGACCGTCTCGGAGAACATACCCGCGACGATCGTGATTGTGGCCACTGTTGTACTTGCTGTGGTGTTGGGTGTGGTGGGCGACCCATCGCAGGTCATCATCAGTATCATCACCGGCGGTATGTGGGCGCTGTTGGCCGTCGGGTTGGCGCTCGTTTTCGGCGTGATGAACGTCCCCCACTTCGCCCATGGCGAGTCCTTCATGGTCGGCGCCTACGTGGCCTATTTTGTGTTCAACCCGATAAATACGTACTTAAGTGAGAACCCCAACGCGTTTCTCAGCGCCGTGGCTCCATTTGTCGCTATCCTCGCCTCGGGCGTGGCCGGCGCTGTCCTCGGGGTCATTCTTGAGAGGCTCCTCTTCTATCCCCTGCGCCTCAACAGCAAGGCCGGTGAGTGGGTGATGAATGCCTTCCTGCTGACGGTCGGCATTTCCTTCATCATGACCAACGGCACCACTCTCTTGATCGGCCCCAACTTCCGCGGCATCCCTGGTTATTGGGAGGCCCAACCACTCCAGTTCCTGGGGACCAGGGTTTCTCTGGATCGCGTCATATCCTTCTTCATCGCTCTTGCCTCCATCGGTGTCCTCTGGTTCTTCCTGCGCCGAACCCGTACCGGTCGCGCTATTCGAGCGGTTTCGCAGGATGAGGTCGGCGCTCAGATGATGGGCATCAATCTCAATTTCATCTACCCTTTGACCTTTAGCCTGGCGACCGCCATGGCCGCCTTGGCCGGCGGTAGTCTTCTCTTTATGTTCCAGGCCTATCCGACCGTCGGGAAGACGCCGCTTTACTTTGCCTGGTTCGTGGTGATGATGGCCGGATTGGGCAACGTGATTGGCGCGATCGTGGGTGGCTTCATCGTCGCCGTTTTCCAGACTGCGACGCAGCAGTTCGTGGGTATCTCCTGGGCCAACGTCGTTCCCACTGCCTTGATGATCGTCGTCCTCCTCCTCGTTCCCCACGGCATCTTCGGCGCGGAGGTCGGGGAGTAGGGGGTGTAGAGCAAAGAATCCGAATCCTCTCGGGTGATGGATCTCTCTGAGTGCACAAAGGAGTGTAATGATATGACATCCATAGATCTAGATCTGGAGCGGCGGCAGGCTCAGACCGGAGTGTGGGGCACGGTGAGAGGTGTGCTGAACCGCCTCGGCTTTTCCCCGCTGGGCACCGCGCTGTTGATCATCGTAGCTGTCCTGCCCATGTTTCCTTACTTCAACCAGCAGCATATCTTGCGATGGCTCATCGCCGGGGCGTTGCTGGCTGCTCAGGCGGCCGCCTTCGACTTCACCGCTGGCTACATCGACGTGGTGAACTTCGGCTTCGCCGCCATCCTCGGTGTGGGGGCTTATACTTCCGCCATTCTGGCCAACGAGATGCCTTTCCTCATCGTCCAGCCCGGGATCTCGCCTTGGATCGGTATCTGGATCGGAGGCCTCGTGGCCGGTCTGCTGGGGCTGGGACTTGGCTGGTTGACCCTCCGCTTGCGTGGCATCTTCGCCGCGGTCATGGCCTGGTTCGTGGGTATCGCCCTGTTGGGCCTCGTCCAGAACCTGACGCCTCTGACGCGTGGCGCGCTGGGGCTTGCTCCGCCCACGTTGTTGGAGGCTACGAGCAACCTCCCGTATTTCTACATCATCCTGGTGATGATGCTCGTCGTCTATGTCGTTCTCAGGCAGGTGACCCGGTCCCACATTGGCCTCGCCTTCAAGGCCATCGGACAGAACGTCTCTGCCGCGAAAGCATCCGGGATCAACCCGACCTACTACAAGGTGCTCAACTTCGCGCTATCCTGCGCCTTCGCTGGCTGGCTCGGTGGCTTCTATGCGCACTACTACGGCTCTCTGACGCCGAGCACGATCATGCCCACCTCCAAGACAGTGGAGGTGCTCGCCATCGCCTATATTGGCGGTCGCGGGAGTATGTGGGGCGGGATGGTTCTCGCCTTCCCCTTCGTCTTCTTCATCGAGTATCTGCGCTCCAGTCTCACCCAGCTCCCTGGCCTCCACCTGGTGATCTACGGCGTGTTGATGGTCCTGGTGATGATCTTCTACCCCGACGGTCTGGCCGGGCTCTGGAACTCAGCTCTTGAGAGGATAAGAGGATCGAGAGGCTAGGTCTATGGGCAAGGTCTTCATTCCTGACGAGGAGACGTTTCCCGACACGGCCGATGCCGTCGTCATCGGTGGCGGCATCGTCGGCGTGGCGACCGCTTTCTGGCTCTCACGGGCTGGCCTGGACACGGTGCTGGTCGAGATGCGCGATGGGTTGTCCACCTTGACCACGCCGGAGTCCATCGAGAGCTTCCGTGCCCAGTTTACCGAGCCTGCGATGTCCGAGCTGGCCCAGGAGAGCATCGAGGTCTTCGATAACTTCGCCGACGTCATCGACATCCCGGGCTACGACATCGACATTCACCACCAGGGCTATCTCTTCGTCACCGAGGCCCCCGACATAATCGATGACGTGAAGGGGGCCGTCGAGAAGCATCACGAGTTGGGCGTGACCGATTCGGAGTTCCTGACCCGGGACGAAGCTCGGAAGCGCTTCCCCTACCTCTCCGAGACCGTGGTCGCCGGCATGTTCCGTCAGAAGGACGGTTGGCTCTCTACCCACGAGGCAACTCAGGGGTTTGCCAAGGGCTGTGATGCAGATTTCTTGGTCCGCACCGAGGCGACCGACGTTCTGCGAGATGAGCATGGGGTTTCCGGCGTTGAGACGGACCGCGGCACCATCGCCACGCGCACCGTGGTGAACGCCGCTGGCCCCTTCGCCGGGAAAGTGGCTGAGATGGTGGGACTCGACCTGCCGCTGGAACCGGTGCGGCGTCAAAAGGTCTTCCTTTCCCAACAGCCTCGCGTTCCTCAGGACGCCCCGCTCACCATCGACATCGTCCGCGATGCCTACTGGCGCCCCGAGACTGACGGTGCCTACATCGCCTGGGTCGATCCTGGTGAGCCCGTCGATGAGGACCCTGCCGAGGATCCATACACTGATCCGCATTTCGCCGCCATCGTCCTCGACAAGCTCCGACACATCACCCCCTTCTGGGAAGAGGTCGCGATGAACCTCAAGCGTGCCGACGTCCATCCCAGCGCGGGCTACTACGTCTACACGCCCGACGACCAGCCCCTTATTGGGCCGGTGCCGGAGGTGCCGGGCTTCACCCTCAACTGCGGCTACTGGGCTGGCGTGATGCTGTCACCAGCGGCAGGCCGACGGGTGGCCGATCTGGTCACCGGCGAGATGGAGCCCGAGAGCAACATTCTGCGCCCCACCCGCTACGAGGAGGGCATCGAGCTGGAGGGCGGCAGCTTCTTGCGTGGGCATTAGGTATGGCAGGATTAGACATGGCGGAAGAAGACGGAGGAGAGACAATGGAGATCCGGGTTCCTCACGGTCACCAGCTGTTGACGGTTGAGCTTCCTGAGGACCAGGTCGTGGGCGTGTGTAACCCGCGTCCAATGGAAGCAGCTGCCGACCCCGATGGGCTGCTGCGAGATTCGATCGAAGCCGCCCTCGAGGAACAGGATCTGGCTGCGAAGGCTGGGCCTGGCGCGACGGCCTGTATCGCCGTCACCGACCGGACCCGCAGCACGCCCAACCAGCGTATTGTGCCTATCTTACTCGATCAGCTCAACGCCCTCGGAGTGCCCGATGAGCGCATCACGGTCATCAGTGGTGGCGGAATGCACGCCCCGGATGGTCCACAACAGCTCGCGCAGAACGTCGGCCAGGAGGTGGTCGATCGTGTCGCGGTTCTTATCAACGAGCCGGACAACGACACGATCATGGTCGAAATGGGAACCACGGACCTGGGCACGCCCGTGGAGGTGCACGAACGGTTTGCCAGGGCCGATATCAAACTCGGCGTCAGCAACGTGATGCCCTGCATGCTCGCCGGTTGGTCAGGCAGTGGCAAGATCGTCATGCCCGGTATCTCCAGTCGACGTGCCATCTACCATAACCACAAGTTCTTTGTCGAGCCCTTGATGGAGCTCAATTGCGCCTCGTTGATGGGCGTGATGCCCCCGGACAATCCTATCCGCGGGGACATTGAGGACTTTGCCACTGTTAGCGGCATTGACCTCCTGGTCAACACGGTGCTCAATTCGGAGCGGCGTCTTGTCGACGTTTTCTGCGGCGACCATATTGCCGCCCATCGCGCTGCCCGGGATTGTATGCGTCCCCACGTGGAGGTCAGCCTTCCCGAACCTGTAGATGTGCTCATCGCTGGCGTTGGCGACCCCGCACTGGAGGTAAGCCTATTCCAGGGGGGCTCGCGCGTCTGTGGGGGCGTCGATCGTTATCTGAATCCCGGCGGCACGTTGATCATGGTCAACGCCTGTACCGAGGGGATCTACGAGGGATTCGAACACGAAGAGTTCCGTGAATGGATGCGCCAGATGCCCACGCCCAAGGAGATCGGGCAGCTGGTCGACGACGAGGAGATGGGCGGCGAGAAGGGATGCGTCCTGTTTACCTTCGCCTGGCTACTGCACGAGATGAACTGTCGCATCATCGTCGTCACCGACGGAATGACCGCCGACGAGCTGGAAGAGATCCATCTTGAGCATTCGTCCAGCCTGCAGCAGGCCGCCGACGACGCTCTGGGGAGCTACGCGCCGCACGCATCTGTGGGCGTCATGCCCTACGGCGGTCTTGTCTTGCCAACATTGCAGAACAACTGAGGAGTACGACAATGCTTCAAAACTGGTGCGAGTTTCTCTCGCGCGACGAGATAGACCAAATCCACAAGACGAGCATGCAGACAATGGAGGAGGTGGGGGTCAAGTTCCCCCATGAGGAAGCTCTCGCCGTGTTTGAAAAGCACGGGTTCAAGACCGATGGCGAGAAAGTCTTCTTCCAAGAGCAACAGGTGATGGACGCCCTGGCGTCGGTCCCGGAGCAATTTGCCATCCACGCTCCCAACCCCGACAAAGACGTGGTCGTCGGCGATGGCAGTCCGGTCTTTGCCCCCGGATATGGCGCTCCGTTCCTGGTCGACTACGAGGTGGGCAAGCGTGAGCCGACGATGGATGACTACGAGGACTTGGTGCGCCTCGCGGACGCTTTGCCGAACCAGGATATGAGCGGACATCTGCTCGTGGAGCCCTCGGATGTCCCGTCAGGGGCTGCTCACTTGCTGATGCTGAAGGCGCACATGCTCCATTCAGACAAACCCTTCATCGGCAGTGCCGAGGGCGAGGTCGGGGCACGGCATACGATGGAGATGGCCGAGATTCTGTTCGGCGAGGAGATCGGTGATCGCCCGGTGACCGTTGCCCTCATCAACAGCCTCAGCCCCCTCGGCTATAGCGACGAGATGCTGCGGGCGCTGATGGTCTACGCTAACCATCGTCAGCCCGTCGTCATCGCCGCGCTGGCGATGGCCGGGTCGACCGGTCCTATCACCCTGGCTGGCCTGCTCGCGATGCAGAGTGCAGAGCTTCTGGCTGGCGTTGTCCTGACTCAGCTGGTCAGCCCGGGGACGCCCGTTTTCTACGGCTCTACTTCGACCAACATCGATATGAAGACCGGCGCGCTGGCCATCGGGAGCCCGGAGCTGGCGCTGATGATCAGTGGTCACGCTCAACTGGCCCGCTATTATGACCTGCCGTCGCGTAGCGGTGGGGCCTTGGCCGATGCCAGTTTCCCCGATGCTCAGGCCGGGTTCGAGTCGATGTCTGGCCTCTTAACCACCGTCAACAGTGGAGTGGACTTCGTGCTCCACGCCGGCGGGATCCTCAGTTCTTATCTTGCTTTCTCCCCTGAAAAGCTCGTCCTGGATGACGAGATGTGCGGTATGATGCGCCGCTATGAGGAAGGGATCGAGGTCACTCCGGATACTCTGGCCTACGACGTCATCGCTAGCGTCGGCTCCGAGGGGAACTATTTGATGGAGATGCACACCGTCAAGCGCTGCCGTACCGAGTTCTGGACGCCCGCGGTGGTTGATCGAGGGGGGCTCGAGGAGTGGATGGACACCGGTCGGGAGAGGGCAGTTGATCGCGCTCACGCACGCTGGCAGAAGTTGGTGGCAGAGCACGAGGATCCAGCGCTCGACGAGGCCACGGTTCGGCAGTTAGAGGCTTTTGTAGAGGAGCGTTTGTCCTGATACGTTCCCTCGCCCGAAGGACACACATGGAATAAGCAGGTCGGGTTTGGCGGTTTCGCCCGGGCGACTTCCGCCTGGCGGTTCCCACCCTGCCCGACGACAATGAGGAGGCACAAATGCTGGTCAAGAACAGGATGACGAAGAATCCCATCACCGTAAAACCCGACCTTCCGATCGCAGAGGCATTGGAGTGGATGCGGCGAGAGAAGGTACGTCATTTCCCTGTCGTGAACAAGAAGGGTGAGCTGGTCGGCGTCGTTGCGCGTGATGATCTCTTGTATGCCTCGCCGTCGCCGGTGACGTCCCTGAGTATGTGGGAGATCACCTATCTGATGTCCCAGGTTACCGTTGAAGAGGCGATGACCAAGGAGGTGCTGACTGCCTCGGAGGACATGCCAATTGAGGAAGCCGCTCGGACGATGTTCAACGAGAAGATCGGCTGCCTCCCCGTGATGCGTGACGGCACCGTCGTTGGCATCATCACCGAGTCTGATCTGTTCGAGGCTTTCTTGGAGCTTTTCGGCGGACACGAGAAGGGCGTACGCTTGACGGTGCTCGCTCCCTACTACAAGGGGTCGCTGGCCGACATCTCCACGAAGATCACCGAAGCGGGAGGCCTCATCTTAGCCCTGAACGTCTTTGAGGGTGAGGATCCATCCAACTGGGGATGCACGCTCCGGGTGACCGACATTGAGAAGGATAGGCTGGTGGAGGTCGTGAAGCCTCTCATCGTAGAGGTCCTGGACGTACGTGAGATATAGCGCGTCACGATGCCCCTGCGCGCTCGCTTTGCACAAGGTGAGATGGACAGGCGTTCGCGGAGCTGTGACGAGGAGGGACGGCATATAGGCTTAGAGCAAGTTTAGCCATTGATAGATTGTCTTTCGGGTCAAGTATCATTGTTGAAGCTATGAGACGCAGCCTGGTCAAGCGCCGGTCAATCTTGGCCTCATGCACGGCCTATTCGAGATTGATGCCGGTCTTGCCTCGGCCAATATCAACTGAATCATCAATGTAGGAGGTAAAGGTCGAAATGAGCGAAATTCTTGAGCAGATGACCACAGCTGTCATCGAAGGAAACGTCGACGCCATGGAGGATCTCACCCAGGACGCCCTGGACGAGGACTTGGGGGCCAAGGATATTCTTGATAATGGCTTGATGGTCGGCATGGACCACGTTGGTAAGGAGTTCAAAGCTGGCAATATGTTCGTGCCCGAGGTCTTGCGCTCGGCCAAGGCGATGAAGACATCTATGGTGATTCTGCAGCCGCTGTTGTCAGCAGCTGAAGCTAAGGCCGTCGGCAAGGTGTTATTGGGCACGGTGAAGGGCGACTTGCACGACATCGGCAAGAACCTGGTCGGTATGATGTGCGAGGGCGCCGGCTTCGACGTCCAGGATCTGGGCACAGACGTGGAGCCCGATCAGTTCCTGGACGCGATCAAGGAGTTCGAGCCCGACATCGTTGGCATGTCCGCCTTGTTGACGACCACGATGCGCTCTATGGGTGACATCATCAAGGCCATCGAGGAGGCCGGACTGCGCGACCAGGTGAAAGTCATGATCGGCGGTGCGCCGGTCACGCAGCGTTTCGCTGACGACATCGGCGCCGACGGCTACGCGCCCAACGCCGCCTCTGCGTCCGATCTGGCCAAGAAATTCGTCGGCGCAGCCTAGCAGCGCGGCTGTAACTGTAGTTGGGCTTGGCGGTTTCCGCCCGCTACCCGACAGGCGTCTCGGTACCCGGGGCGTCCTGTAAGACTAAAGGAGATCTTCTAAATGAGGACAAACTATCAAGTTAGCTCAGGTGTGCGCTTTCGCATGCTCACTGACGATCAGTTGCAGGAGCTGTTTGAAGGCGTGTTGCACGTTCTGGAGAACACGGGCCTTGAGGTCCACCACGAAGAATCGCGGCAGATCCTCAAGGATGCCGGAGCGTGGGTAGACGGAAAGCGGGTTCGCCTGCCGTCGTGGCTGGTGAAAGAGTCGTTGAGAAAGGCCCCCCGTAGCTTCACCCTGTACGCACGCGACGGTGACCGCGAGAACAATATCCACATCGGCCCCGGTCGAGCCCATTTCGGGCCTGGCCCGACGTGCCCCAATTTCATTGATGTGGAGACGCTCGAACGTCGCCCCTACGTCAAGGACGACGTGTCCGCCGTGGCGAAAGTAGTCGACGCGCTGCCCAACATCGACTTCTGCGAGTCGCTCGGCTCCGTCGACGACGTCCATGCGGACCTGAGCGCGCTCTACGAGTTCGCTTTCATGTTCCCGAACACCAGCAAGCCGATCGTCGCCTGGTCGTTCGACAAGTACGATTCCGAAGGGATCCACCAGATCGCCGTTGCCGAAGCCGGTGGTCAGGAGGCGTTCGAGCAGCGCCCGAACTACGTCCATTATTGCGAGCCGCTTTCACCGCTGGTCAGCACCTTTGAGGCGCTGGACAAGCTCGTCTTCGCGGCTCGGAAGCGAATTCCATTGGTCTTCACCCCGTGCCCCATCGCCGGTGGTACCGCGCCGATCACGGCTGCCGGGATCATCACCCAGGGCGTCGCCGAGTCGTGGATGGGCTTGACCATTGCCCAGGCGATCCAGCCTGGCCTGCCCTTCATCATGGGCGGCGTCTTCTCCGTCATGGACATGAATGCCATGATCCTGGCCTATGGTGCACCCGAGCTGCCGCTGATGATGGCTGGTCTCACTGAGCTTGCCCACTACGCTGGCCTGCCCCTCTGGCAGACGGGCGGCTGCACTGACTCCAAGACCTTCGACGAGCAGGCGCTGATCGAGGGCTCTATGTCCGTCTACTTCTCGGCTCTGACCGGGGGTGACCTCTGCCACGACGTTGGCTATACAGAGAGCGCTATGACGGGCTCCGTCTTCCAGCTCGCTGCCATGGATGAGGCCATTGGCTACGCGCGCCGCATCACCCGCGGCATTGAGGTCAATGAGGACACCCTGGCCACTGAGGTGATTCACGACGTCGGCCCGAATGGCCACTATCTGCGCGAGGAGCACACGCGCCGCTACTACAAGAACGAGTTCTGGTATCCCAACCTGTGTGATCGGCGGAATTACGAGGAATGGAACATGATGGGCCGCAAGACGATGAAGGATCGCACCATCGCCCGTGTGCGCGATATCCTGGCAAGCCACGAGCCTGCTCCTTTGAAGGAGGGGACCGACGAGGTGATCCAGGAGGTGCTGGAAGGGGCCGAGGATCGCGTCCAGCAGGACTGGTGGCAGGATAGAGAGATCGCCGACTGACACCGTCCGGGAAAAACGACGTAGGCCGGATTTGCTATCCGGCTGCTGAGCACGAGAAAGACGATGGTCGGACTTGCTGTCCGACTGTTTAGGGACAACAAGATTTAGAGGAGCGAAACAATGAGCACAGTTTATGAGAAACTCGCCACCGCGGTTCTTGAGGGCAACAGCGACAAGGTACCCGATCTGGTGCAGAAGGGCCTGGATGAGGGTAAGACGGCCAAGGAGCTCTTGGACAACGGGCTGGTCGTGGGTATGGACGAGGTGGGCGTGCGCTTCAAGCGCGGCGACATGTTTGTGCCAGAGGTGCTGATGTCGGCCGAAGCGATGAAGGCGGGGATGACCCCGTTGCGCCCGCTGCTCGCCGAGGCTGAGGAGGAGATGCTGGGTACCATCGTCCTCGGCACTGTCGAGGGTGACCTTCACGACATCGGCAAGAACCTCGTCGGAATGATGTGTGAGGGGGCTGGCTTTGAGGTCGTCAACCTCGGCTTCGATAAGCCGCCCGAGGCCTTCATTGACGCCATCAAGGAGCATCAGCCCCACATCGTCGGTATGTCTGCCCTGCTGACGACCACGATGCGCGCAATGGGTCACACCATCAAGGCCATTGAGGAGGCCGGGTTGCGTGATCAGGTCAAGATCATGGTCGGTGGCGCGCCGGTCGACCAGGATTTCGCGGATCGGATCGGGGCCGATGGTTACGGATCCAACGCCCCCTCTGCTTCTGATCTGGCGAAGAGTTTCGTCGGTGGTGCCTAGGGCAACTTGCCCCGGGCAGCCTGCCCCGTCGACCGAGGCTAGAGTTCAAGATAGGAGATTTGTCCATGCAAGTTAAGAAGACGAATTACAAAGTGAATGCCACCCCCACCTTTGAGGTGCTCACCGAAGACGAGATCGAGGCCATATATTTCTCGGCGCTCCGGGTGCTGTACGAAACGGGCGTCCGGGTCTATGAGGAGGAAGGCGTCGAGGTTGCCCATTCCGGTGGCGCCATTGTGGAGGACACGACGGAGGACAGCAGCCTGGTCAAGATTCCACCGTGGATGATTGACAAGGCGCTCTCCACGCTGCCGCGGAAGGTCGTCGTGGTGGGGCCTGATCGCGAGCACCGTATGGAGCTTTATAAGAACCAAATTTACTTCGGTGCCGGTTCCGACACGCCGTTCACCTGGGATCCTTTCACCGGCGAGCGACGTCGCGCCAAGTATGACGACGTCAAGAACTTCGCCAAGATCGCTCAGGCGATGCCTAATATGGATTTCCACATGTCGCTTGGCATCGTTCAGGACGTAAACGTCGGTACCTACGACCGCTGGCAGTATCTGGCTATGCTTGAGGGCACCACCAAGCCCATCAACATCACCGCTGTCGATTTGGATGGTCTCCGAGATCAGCTGGAGATGGCCTACATCCGCGTCGGGGGCAAGGAAGAGTTCGAGAAAGGGCCCACGTTCTCCCTCTACATCGAGCCCGTGTCACCCTTGAGCCACTCTGAGGAGGTTGTGCAGAAGCTCCTCTTCGCCACCGATCATGGCATCCCCTTCGTCTACACACCGTGTCCGCTGGCCGGGGCGACGTCGCCCTCCACGCTCGCCGGCACGGCTGTGCAGGCGCTTACGGAGAGCCTGTTCGGCATCGTCCTCAGCCAGCTGCGCAAGCCGGGTGCACCGATGATCATCGGCGGCCTGATGTCCAACATGGACATGCGGACCACCGTCTATTGCTACGGTTCCCCGGAGATGGCGCTGCTCAGCGCGGCCTACACCCAGATCACCAAGTGGCTGGGAGTTCCGATGTACGAGACAGCCGGCTGCTCCGATGCCAAGATGTTCGACGAGCAGGCCGCGATGGAGGCCACCTTCAACGCCACCACTGCCGCGCTCACGGGTGGCAACATGATTCACGACGTCGGCTACCTCGAGCAGGGGCTGACCAGTTCTATGGATATGATGGTGGCTACCAACGAGATCGTCGGCCGCGTGAAGCGGATCCTCCGCGGTATCCCGGTCACCGATGAGACCAAGGCGTTGGACGTGATTGAAGATGTCGGTCCTGGCGGTCACTACTTAGAGCACGATCACACCTACAACCGGTTCAAGGACTTGATCTGGCAGGGTGAGTTGACAGACCGTCAGAACTGGGAGAGCTGGGACATGGGCGGGCGCGAGACGTTCCGTGACCGCGTCCACGCAAAGGTGTTGGAGATCCTCGAGGCGGAGACCGAGCCGCTGATGGAAGAGGATATGTATCAAGAGCTCCGTCACATCTGCGAGTTGGCGGACGAGCGCCACAAGGATGAGGAGCTGGACTACGATATGTTCGTGTGAGCCGAGCCGTCAAGCTGTCTGCAGCCACTGGGCTGCAGACAGCCTGCGGCTTTGGCGTCCCTTGCGAAGGCCATGAGCAGCTCTGTCGATGTCGTTTCCAATGCAGGCCAATCAACGAACCTTTCATCGATGCTCGATCAACGTCGCTGCTCAATGCTGGATTAACAACGTCCTAGCTACCTTAGGTAGCCGCTACCTAAGGTGGCTGCCACCTAAGGTAGCCGCCCTGATGGTGGCGTCAATGCCGATCATAGACGTCGCTGTTCAATGCTGTTCAATCCATCGTGCCTTTCAATGCTGGTCGAGAGCGCCTTTGCCAAAGAGGTGCTGTGAGCCTTCGCAAGGGCTTCAATTCAAGCTTTGCTGACTGGCCCCTCTTCCCACGTGGGAAGAGGGGCTGGTATAGGTTTGGTGAGGTTAGCGTTGGATAAGGATAATAGCTCACGTAAGCTGGTTCTAGGGATAGACACCGGGGGCACGTATACCGATGGCGTGCTCCTGAACTACGATTCGCGCGAAGTGCTGGCCACCCATAAGAGTCTGACCACGAAACGCGACTTCGCCATCGGTATTGAGCGAGTGATCGAGGGTATTGCCATCGAGGACCCCTCGGAGATCCGGATGGTCTCCGTCTCGACCACGCTGGCGACCAACGCCATTGCCGAGGGAAAGGGAAAACGGGTTGCCCTTCTGCTGGTTGGGTATGACCCGGAGCTTATATCCTCCTTCAATATGGGAGCCCGATTCGCCACGCCCAACTATTACTACTGCGATGGGGGGCACGATCTCTACGGTCGGGAGAAGCAAGAGCTGGATCTCCCCGGCATTTTGGATAAGATCAACGAGGTCAAGCGTGACGTCGATGCCATTGCCATCTCTAGCTACTTCAGTCCGCTGAATCCGGAGCACGAGAATCGCGTCTACGAGGCAGCATCGAGAGTGTGCGATCTACCGATTGTGCTCGGACATCAGCTCTCGACCAGACTGGGGTCGGTGGAACGTGCCACCACCGCCGCCCTCAACGCCTCTCTCTTGGCTGTGTTGCAGGACTTCGTCATTGCCGTTCGGCGCGCGATGGAGAATCGCCACATTGACGCGCCGCTAATGATGGTCCGCGGCGACGGGACGCTGATGAGCGACGAGTTTGCCTCTCGCACGCCGGTCGAGACCATCCACTCGGGCCCGGCCGCTAGCGCCATCGGTGGACGCTTCCTTTCAGGGCTCGATGATGCTTTGGTGCTCGACGTCGGGGGTACGACCACGGACCTGGCCCTCATTGAGGACGGAGAGGTAACCGTCAGCGAGGAGGGAGCTACGGTTGGTGACTACGAAACGGCGGTCAGTGCAGCGGATCTATTCTCGGTGGCTCTGGGTGGGGACAGTCATATCACCCTCGGTCGAGAGAAACACATCCGCCTGGGGCCCGAACGTGTCCTCCCTCTGGCCCACCTGGCAGCAGATTACCCCAACGTCAAGAGTCGGCTTCGGGCTCTGGCCCGACGAACTTGGTCCGAGGCCAGCCCTGAGTGGCTGGAGTACTGGTTCCTGCTCCGGGAACCTGAAGATTCCCGTGTGTTGCAGTCGGCCCACGCGAAGAACCTGGTCGAGCTCTTGGACGGCGGTCCGAAGCCGGTGCCCGAGATTATCGAGCATCTCGATGTGCTCCATGCGGCGCAAATTGGGGCGGACGACCTGTGGCGCCAGGAGATCATTGGCAAGGCAGGCCTGACGCCCACTGACCTCCTCCACGTTGAGGGACGCTACACCCCGTGGGATATCGAGGCGTCGGAGTTAGCCCTACAGGTCTTCTCACAATACCAGTTCGAGGAACCTGACGAGATCCGGGATAGGGCCTGGCGACAGGCTGTGGAGATGATTGTCCACGCCGCCGTCACCTTCTTGAGCAAACAGACGCTTGCGCCCCCCACCGAGGGTGGACGGGAGAAGGATGACATCGCGCGGTGGTTCTTCTTCAACAGCGTCTACAATACCCATCCTCATCTGGAGACTCTCTTCCGGTTACGCGAGTCAATCGTCGGCATCGGTGCACCGGCGAGTTTCTTCTTGGAAAAGGTCGCCGAGGTGCTCCATACCGACCTGATCCTCCCTGAGCACCACGAAGTAGCCAACGCGCTGGGTGCCATAGCGGGCAGCGTGATGGTCAGCGAGGAGGTCCTCGTCTATCCGAGGCTGGACAGCTCGGGCTTGGAGGTTCTGGGTTACTACGTCCAGACCAGCGAGGATCGGAAAGACTTCGACGACGAGGAGCTGAAGGAGTCTCTGGCCTATGCCAAGGACTTGGCCCGCGAACGTGCCTTGGGTGCCGCGATCCGTTCCGGCGCAGACAATCCCGAGGTCGTTGTCGAGATGGAGACAGAGGGGCTGGATACGTATCGTATCCGGGCCAAGGCGATGGGCAATCCTCGCCTGGCCAGATGACCCGAAGGTGGAAACGTAAAACGTGGGATGGGTTTCACGGTGATAGCTGTTACGTCTTACGAATTACGCATTACGGAGGTAGTCTATGCAGTTGGTGGGAGTTGATGCGCAACGCGCTCATGAGTTAGTCTGGGAGAAGATCACGACGTTGGAGTTGCCTCCCGGCGCCCCAATCAACGAGCAGGAGTTGGCGGAAGAGTTCGATATGGGGGTGACCCCGGTGCGTGAGGCGCTGAAATGGCTGGCTCACGAGAATTTGGTCGACGTCACGGAACGCCATGGCCTCTACGTCGCCGACGTCAACGTCGAGGACCTGCAACAGCTCAGCGAGATGCGTCTGTCGCTCGAGTCGCTCAGCGCGCGTCTCGCTGCGGAGCGGGTCGAATCTGACGACTTGGTCGTTCTGCAGGCCCTGCGCAAGGAGCAGGCCTCTGTAACCCCGGAGGAGAGCCGTGACCTATTCGATCTGGATCACCGGTTCCATCAGGCGGTCGCCAAGGCCGCCCATAACAAGTATCTCGCTCAGACGCTTGAGCGCCTCTTCGGCTTGTCGCGCCGCCTGTGGTACCTGGCACTGCCCCATCTGGAGCTTCTCCCCGCCAGCGTCGAGAAGCACCTGGACCTGGTAGAAGCCATTGAGGAGGGCGACGCCGATCGCGCCGAGGAAATTATGCGCAAGCACGTCAAGGAATTCTACGACGAGGTTCGCGAGATCCTGGAAGCGCAGAAATGAAAGGCGTCGTCGTGTGTCGAGTACGGATGGTCCCTGTGGCCTAGTCGGGGATTGGGTGGTCTGTTTCGATGTCCGTGTGTTCGACGTCCATGTAGTAGAGTAAAAGGGCTGATCGGCGGCTGCGGAGATTTTCTCTGACCCCTTGAGAGGGCGGTCTCCCGCGGCCGCCTTTCCGATTATAGCCTGCAGGGAGTCCAGCCGGTCCTTATCTGTTGGTTCGAGGTGCTGGCGCGATTGGGCTCTCTCAGGTTCGTAAGTTCTACACTACGAGGCAAGTCTTATATGGAGCGATTCATCGAATCTTTTATCAGTGATCAGGTAAGTCGGGCCGATACCCGCACCGGCTATCGGGAGCCTCTGGTCGGATTCGCCAGCGCTGATGACCCCCGGTTCTCTCAGTTGCGGGCCATCGCCGAGCCCACCCACCTGTTGCCGAGCGATCTACTGCCCGGCGCCCGCTCTGTCATGTCGTTCTTCCTCCCTTTCGCACGAGAGATCGTGAGGGCCAACCGGGAGGATCCGCGTGCTGTCGCCCGGGAGTGGGCGCGGGCCTACCTGGAGACCAACGAGCTCATCGATCACATTAGTAGCGGGCTCATCGCCGCTCTGGAGGAACGGGACGTGAAGGCCGCCACAGAGCCGGCCACTCACAGCTATGACCCCGACTTACTCATAACCGGCTGGTCGCACAAGAGTGTGGCTGCCATCGCTGGTCTCGGCAGCTTCGGGCTCCACCACATGCTGATCACCGACGCCGGCTGCGCTGGGCGTCTCGGTAGTCTGGTGGTGGACGCAGTGCTGGAGCCAAGCTTGAGCCCGACCGATCCTCATCGTGAGCGTTGCCTCTACTTCCACGATCAGAGTTGCACCGTATGCGTGGAACGCTGCCCGGTAGAAGCGCTGACCGAGACCGGTTTGGACAAGCGTCGTTGTCACGAACGGCTGCTGCTGACGGCAGCTTATCACTTCCGGGAGTTGGGCCTGGCCGACGTGTGCGGGAAATGCGCCACCGGTCCTTGCGCCTTCCAATCCGCAGTCTGAGAGGAAACCCTATCTTCAATGGATACAAAAGCAAATGTAGCGGTGGCTGATCGCACCGAAACAACTGGTTACCTGGCGGTGTTGCTTGCCACGGCTTGTTGGGGCACGTCGGGCATCTGGGTCCAGTTCATCGTCGACACCAGCGGTATCTCGGCGCTCGCCCTGGCCTTCTGGCGCGATTTTGTCACCTTCCTTGTGCTGTTGCTCGGGCTACGCCTGCTCCACCCGGCCTGGCTGAAGGTGAATCGGCGCGACCTAAAATGGTTGATTGGCTTGGGGGGGAGTCTGGGGATCTTCCATGTCTTCTGGAACTTGGGTGTGTTGGTCAACGGAGCCCCCGTCGCCACCGTGCAGCAGGCTGCCATGCCGGCCGTCGTGGCCATCGTCGCATCCCTGATATGGGCCGAGCCGCTGACCGGACGAAAGATAGTGGCCATCGTCCTCACGTTTGTCGGTACAGTCCTCGTGTCCGGTATTGACGTTCTTGGGGAGACCGGCATCACCCTTGGCGGCTTTCTGATTGGTCTCGGTATTCCGCTCAGCTATTCTGCGTGGAATCTGTTCGGCAAGCGCGTGAGGGACGACTACAATCCCGTGACGACGCTGACCTACGGATTCGGCTTCGGGGCGTTGGTGTTACTTCCCTTTCAGTTCTTCACCCCGCAGCCCTGGCCCTTGCCTACAGAGACGTTCCTCTGGTTCGTCGGGCTCATCAGCGTGGCGACGATCCTCGCTTTTTCCCTTTATACCTTTGCCCTGGGTCGCCTCCAGGCGAGCGTGGCCAGCATCCTCGCCATGGCGGAGATTCCCATCGTCGCTGTCTACGCCTATTTCCTCCTGGGCGATCGTATGTCGCTCGATCAGATTGTCGGCGCTGCCCTGGTCATTGCAGGCGTCGTGATGCTCTCGTGGCCCAAGAGGAGGAGGGAGCGGCTTAGCTAGGCCTTAGCCGCCCGTAAGATTGAGATTGTGAGGAGGAGAGATGGCTATCAGAACCCTGCCGATGGAGTTATTGGAGCAAAAGGGCATCCCCTACGAAGCCCATCAGCATGAGGAGGACCAGTATACGGCAGAAGGTGTGGCCCATGATCTGGGTGTCCCTGTCGCTCAGGTGGTCAAGGCTATGCTCGTGCGCTGCGACGGGAGCTGGTATGTGCTGGTCGTGATTCCGGGGGACGAGAGGCTCGATCTGGAGAAGGTACGGGCGAGCGTTGGGGCGGGCAAAGTGAACCTGGCTTCAAAGCAGGAAGTGGAACGCGTCACCGGCTACACCGTGGGGGCAGTCTCCGTGATTGGCTTGAAGCAGGGCGGGGTGCTCACCTTTGTGGACGAAGGTGTGTTGGATTTGGAGCAGGTGATTATCAGCTCCGGTCGCCCGGAGGCGGGTCTGGCGCTCTCAACCGACGATATGATCGCCGCGCTTGAAGGGGCTCAGGTCGGGGACTTCTGCGAGTAATCCTCCTGCCCGGCGATCATTCTACTCTACTGTTCTACCCCCTTTGAGGAGAGGTAATCTATGAAAGTTGTATTGGGCGTTGATACCGGTGGGACGTACACCGATGCGGCTTTGGTCGATCACGAGACGGGGAGTGTCCTCGCCGGCGCCAAGGCTCTGACCACGCGCCACGATCTCTCGATCGGCATTCGGCGCGCGATCGAGGCTGTCTTGAATCGCGAGGCCGTGTCCCCTGGCGAGGTCCATCTTGTCGCGTTCTCGACCACGTTAGCGACGAACGCCATCGTCGAGGGGCAGGGACGCCCTATCGGATTGTTGCTCATTGGCTACGATCGGGAGCTGGTTCGGCAGTACGACCTTGAGCGTGAGTTGGCCACAGAGCGGTTGGCGTACGTCGGTGGTGGCCACGACGTGGTCGGGGACGAGGTGGAACCCCTGGACGAGGACGCGGCTCGCGAAGCCATTCTATCCTGGAGGGATGAGGTAGAGGGGCTTGCGGTGTCGGGCTTCTTCGGCGTCTACAATCCGTCCCACGAGCTGCGCGTGAAAGCCATCGCCGAGGAGTTGACCGGTTTACACGTCACGTGTGGTCACCAGCTTACCACGCGTTTAGACTCTGTGCATCGGGCGACGACGGCCGCGCTGAACGCTCAGTTGATTCCCCTGCTCCGGGAGCTGATCTCCACCCTTCGCGAGACACTGCACCATCTCGGTGTCGCGGCCCCGCTGATGGTCGTCAAAGGGGATGGCTCGCTCGTGCGCGCCGGATGGGCGATGCAGCGGCCCATTGAGACAATCCTGTCGGGACCCGCTGCTAGCGTGGTC
>Ga0207752_1000296_pt1 | contig 23972 bp, 20 predicted proteins | sample Pon2CUnioCityCA_6_FD_187272 | JGI IMG/M metagenome (GOLD analysis project Ga0207752, IMG submission 187272) | Marine sediment microbial community from Union City, CA, USA - Pond 2C Sediment 2 (SPAdes) | ecosystem: Environmental > Aquatic > Marine > Intertidal zone > Salt pond sediment ...
GACCCTTTGCAAAGGGCGCCTGAAAAGGATGCCGTGGTTTGACGGTGGCAGCCTCTTCGGGGGGTGTGGGGGCGAAGCCCCCACGGCGCCCAGTAGGAGCCATCTCCCGATGGCGATAACGGCCGCAGGCCGTTTGAAAAATCGCGGAAATCATGCCGGCTGCGCCGGCAATCGCCATCGGGAGATGGCTCCTACTGGGGGGCGGCCGCAGGCCGTTTGAAGCGCCGCGAAAATCAAGCCGCCTTCGGCGGCAATCGCTATCGTGGAGATGGCGCCTGCCGGGGAGGCGATAACGGCATCAAGTTTATTTCGCGAGGTTTGCACGGCCTGCCGGGCGCATTCCCCGGCAAAGGCCGGCCGGCAGCCGTCGCGTCACTCTTCAAGCGGCGGCGGGGTGATCTCTTCAAAGATCAGCGGGTCTTCCTCGGTGGGCAGGTAGACATCGCCGTAAAAGGTCTCTGAGATCATCATCTCGATGCTGTTGTTGACGCGCAAAGTGAAACGCACGGCGGCATCGACCATGCCGGCCGCCTGCTGCGGGTTGGCGCCCACGTAATAGCCGCCCCAGCAGGCGAGCACCGCGATCACCAGAATGTAGGCCACCACCGGCGCGCGCTGCGGGTTGTCGCTGGCGTATTTGCCCAGCGCGCCCTCCAGCGGCAGCCAGAAGGCGGCGACCACCGCCAGGCAGATCACCCCGAGGGTGATCAGGATGATCAGCGTGGCGATCACTGAGGCTGCCGGAAAGAGAAGAAAGCTGAGGATCAGCATGACGACGGCGGCGCCGGTGAGGAAGAAGGTCAAGCTGGCTGTCCCGGTCTGAGGATTATTTTTGTCAGCGATGGTCTGCCGCTTGCAGCGTCACACGGGTGCGCCGCGACACCGGACCGCCATCGCCGGCGGCTACCGTTCTACTTGGGAAGCATGCCCTTTGCAACTTTTGGGCCGCGCGCTGTTGGCGGCGTCACGCGGCCGCTCAGCGCTGCGTGGCATCGCGATAGGCCAGGTAGTTGCGCTGCGTGGCGATGTGCCCGGCGATGTGCCGGGCGTCGTGCCAGACGCCCCAGATGAAACTGGAGCCGCGCCGCGACAGCCAGGGCAGGCCGATGAAATAGATGCCCGGCTCGCTGGTGACCACGCCGCGCTGGTGCTGCGGCTTGCCGTGCTCATCGAAGGCATCGACCTGCAGCCAGCTGTAGTCGGAGCGGAAGCCGGTGGCCCAGATGATCGAGCCGATACCGGCCGCGGCCGGATCGAGTTCGAGGATCGGCTCGCGCAGGCAGTCGGGATCGGCGGGGATGTGATACGCCTCCGGCTCCTGCGGCAGATCGAGCCCGTTGTCTGCGATGTAGCGGTCGGCGGCCTCCAGCGTGGCCAGGTACTTGCGGTCGCCGGCGGCGATGTTGTCGGCCAGATCGGCGGCGAAGCGAATCACCCCGTCGGCGCAGGATTCGGTCAGCCCGAGCAGCGTGATGCCCTGCTGCGCGAGGCGGCGAAAATCTATGGTGTGACCGCCGCGGGCGCCGCTGACGGCGACGGTGACGTGCTCGCGACCCGGCTGCACTTTTTCCTGGTCCCACTCGCCGAGCACCCCCAGCCACCAGCCGTAATCGCGATTGCGATAGCGGCGCGGCAGGCGCTCGTGGGCGCCCACCGAGAGATAGACCCGCCGCCCGCTGCGCTGCAGCTCATCGGCGATCTGCACCCCCGAGGAGCCGGCGCCGACCACCAGCACGCCGCCGGCCGGCAGCTGCGCCGGGTTGCGGTATTCGGACGAGTGCAGCTGCGTCAGTGCGCCCGCGCGCTGATCGGAGGGCGGCACGCTGGGCGGCACGATGGGCGGGATGGCGGGCAGCTGGAACGGCCCGGTGGCGACCACCACGCGCTGTGCCTGGATGGCGCCGGCGGAGGTTTCGACGGCGAAGCCGGGGCGACCGCTGTTGCGCCGCACCCGCTGCACTTCGACGCCGCTGCGGATCGGCGCGCCGAGCATCTTCGCGTAGTCGGCGAAGTAGTCGGCGACGCGCTCTTTGGGGGCGAAGGCGTCCGGGTCGAGGTCATCGAATTCCAGCCCCGGAAAGCGGTCGTGCCAGGCCGGGCCGTTGGCGACCAGCGAATCCCAGCGCTGGCTGCGCCAGCGTTCGGCGATGCGGCCGCGCTCCAGCACCAGATGTGGCACGCCCTGTTTGCCGAGGTGTTCGCTGATGGCCACGCCGGCCTGGCCGGCACCGACTACCAGGGTGTCGATGTCTGTTAGCTCTGCGGTCATTGGTTCGTCCGTCGTGTGCTGCGCGACTGTGGGCGCCGGGAATCATGGGCGGGGATCATGGCTGGGGATAATAAAACAAGTTCGCCGGATGCAGAGAGACGCGCTATTTTTGCCTCTGAATTCAGGGCCGCTCGAAGGCCGCGCGTCGCGCGGTCGGCCAGGGGGAGCAGTGATGACCGTCCACAAGCGCATCCGCAGGTTCAACAGCAAAGACACCTATCCGGAGCAGAATCTCGACAACGACCTCTGCCAGGCGGTAGTGGCGCGCGGCACGATGGTCTTTGTGCGCGGCCAGATCGGCCAGAATCTGGATACCTCGCAGAGCGTCGGCATCGGCGACGCCGCGGCGCAGGCCGAGCAGGCGATGGCCAATATAAAAATGTTGCTGGAGGAATCCGGCAGCTGTCTGCAGCATATCTGCAAACTCGTTATTTACATCGTCGATCCGCGCTATCGCGAAGAGGTCTACCGGGTGGTCGGCCAATGGCTGAAAGGCGTGTATCCGGTGTCCACCGGCATCGTGGTGTCGGCGCTGGCGCGGCCCGAATGGCTGGTCGAGATCGACGCCACCGCGGTGATCCCCGAGCAATCCCGGCCGGAAGGGTGAGGGCATGACCATCTCCATCGCCGCCCGCTGCGCCAGATCCGGCCAGCTGGGCGCCATCATCGCCTCGTCGAGCATCTGCGTCGCCAGTCGCTGCGCCTTTGTCCGCGCCGGCGCCGGCGCGGCGCTGAGCCAGAATGTCACCGACCCGCGGCTCGGCCCGCGGATGCTGGAGATGCTCGCCGCCGGGGTGCCGGCCGCCGAGGCCGTGGCCGCCGCCGCAGCCAGCACCGAACACGCCGAACACCGCCAGCTGGCGCTGATCGACAGCCGTGGCCGCAGCGCCCATCGCACCGGCAGCCAGGCGCTGGGCGTGCACGCCGCCGCCACCGGCAAAGACTGCGTGTCGGTGGGCAACCTGCTGGATAACAGCGGCGTGCCGGCGGCGATGGTCGCGGCCTTCCAGGCCAGCGCCGGGCTGCTCGCCACGCGGCTGATCGGCGCCATGGCCGCGGCCATCGAAGCCGGCGGCGAGGCCGGGCCGCTGCATTCGATGGGTCTGCTGGTGGCCGGCGACGGCAGCGACGGTGCCGACTGGCCGCTGGTCGATCTGCGCATCGACTGGAGCGACGCGCCGCTCGCCGACATGCGCAGCCTGTGGGCCGAATACGCGCCGCAGCAGAACGCCTATCTGACCCGCGCGCTGGACCCGAACGCGGCGCCGTCCTACGGCGTGCCGGGCGATCCGTGAAGCGGGCCGGGAGAGCCATGAACAGCCGCGAACTGCTACAAAAACTGCTGGCCTTCGACACCACCAGCCGCAACTCCAATCTGGCGCTGATCGACTTCGTGCGCGACTACCTCTGCGCGCACGGCGTCGACAGCACGCTGGTGCACGACGACAGCGGCGCCAAGGCCAATCTCTACGCCACCATCGGCCCGCCGGACAAACCCGGCGTGATGCTCTCCGGGCACAGCGACGTGGTGCCGGTGGACGGCCAGCAGTGGTCGAGCGAGCCCTTCGAGCTGGTCGAGCGCGACGGCCGGCTGTACGGCCGCGGCGCGGCGGACATGAAGGGCTTCATCGCCTGTGCGCTGGCCGCGGTGCCGGCGCTGCGGGCCACCGATCTGCACACCCCGGTGCACCTGGCGCTGAGCTACGACGAGGAGGTCGGCTGCCTCGGCGTGCGCCGGCTGATCGACATGCTGGAAGGGCTGGCGCCGCGCCCGGCGATGGCGATCATCGGCGAGCCCACCTCGATGGCGCTGGTGATCGGCCACAAGGGCAAGCGCGCGATTCGCGTCGAGGTCGACGGCCACGCCTGCCACTCGGCCTACCCCAGCGAGGGCGTCAACGCGGTGGAATACGCCGCCGAGCTGATCGCCGAGATCCGCCGCATCCACGCCCGCTTCAAGCGCCACGGCCCCTTCGACAGCGACTACCGCGTGCCGCACACCACCCTGCACGTGGGCAGCGTGAGCGGCGGCACGGCGATCAACATCGTGCCCCGCCAGTGCCGCTTCGATTTCGAGATCCGCCACCTGCCGCAGGATGACCCGGAGCGGATCATCGGCGAAATCCAGCGTTACGCGGACGAAGTGTTGAGTGCCGAAATGCGCGCGGTCGATGAACACGCCGGCTTCCGCTTCACCGGGCTCTCCGGCTATCCGGGGCTGTTCACCGCGGCGGATGCGCAAGTGGTCGGCTTCGTCCGCGGCCTGCTCGACGGCGAAGCCGCGCCGGGCAAGGTCAGCTTCGGCACCGAGGGCGGCCTGTTCAGCCAGCGGCTGGGCATTCCGGCGGTGGTCTGCGGCCCGGGCAGCATCGCCCAGGCGCACAAGCCGGACGAGTTCGTCGCCACCAGCCAGCTGGCCGCCTGCGACGCGCTGCTCGCGCGCCTCGGCGCGGCGCTGGCGCGGCCGGCGGCGGAGCGATTCAGTTGAGCGACGCGGCGATGCTGTCAGATTCGGCTTTCGATGCCGGCTTTGCCCTGGGCTTCAGCGGGCTGGATTTTATCGCCCTGGGCTGGTTCTTCAGCTGCTGGATCGGCTACGTGCTGGTGGTCGATCACACCCGCCTGCGCGAGCGCAGCATCACCGCGTACATGCGCGATTTCCGGCGTCGCTGGATGCAGGGCATGCTGCTGCGCGAGCAGCGCATCATGGATGCCACGCTGCAGGGCAACCTGCTCAGCGGGGTGGCCTTTTTCGCCTCCACCACCATCTTTGCCATCGGTGGCCTGCTGGCGATGCTCGGCGCCAGCGAGCGCGCCGTGGAGCTGGTCGCCGATCTGCCCTTCGCCGCGCCCACCACGCGCGCCCAGTGGGAGGTGAAGGTGCTGCTGCTGGCGCTGGTGTTCATCTACGCCTTCTTCAAGTTCGCCTGGGCGTTTCGGCTGTTCAACTACTGCTCGGTGCTGATCGGCGCGGCGCCGGAGAAACGCGAACTGGACGACGAAGCGATCGCCTACGCCGAGCGCGCGGTGCGCATCAATGCGCTCGCCGCCAGCCACTTCAATCGCGGCATCCGTGCCTACTTCTTCGCCCTCGCCGCGCTCGCCTGGTTCATCCATCCCTGGCTGTACATGCTGGCCACGGCGCTGGTGATTGTGGTGCTGGTGGGGCGCGAGTTTCGTACTCGTAAGTTTTTCGAGCACAGCTGAGAAAGGGCGCTGTGACGCCATTTGCAGCGGTATGGCCGGCGCCGGGGGATGGCGGGGCGGGCGGAGCCGTTCCAATGCCCGGGGCGCGGGAGTAGCCTCGGCGGACGCATCGCGAACACTGGTCTGCTGTGGGGATTCCCCGCGAGCCACGCAAGCCGTGCCGTCCACCGCCGCAGGCATCTGCCACGAGCTGCGGGGCGTGGCTGGCGGCGCCACGGGTTTCGCCGCGCCTGCGGCCAGCGTTGCGGTACGCCACGGACCGGCGGCGAGGGCGTCGCCGGCCGCCACAAGTCCCGCGCACGAGCCGCGGGGGGAGCTATGCCATGGAACACACCAATCCCTGTTGCCCGGAGATGCCCGAGGGCAAACAGTGCGACTATCTGGATTTCGTCTACCGCCTGACCCACGTCGCCAGCGTCGATCTGGCCAGCGGCGCGCAGCGGGTGCCGGTCGAAGTTGCCATCCACGTGCGCATCGAGCGTTGCAGCGGGCCGCTCGAACTCGGCAATCTGGTCTACAGCACCACCCTGCTGCCCGGCGAGAAGGTGCGCCTGTTCACCGTCGACCGCCGCTCGCGCTTCACCTTCGACAGCGAATCGCAGCTCAGCTACCGCCACGAGCGGGTCGCCGAAGAGCAGTTCTACATGGACGCGATGGACAAGTACATGTCCGAGCTGCACAGCTCCGACCGGCGCTTCGAGCAGACCAGCAGCTCCGGTTCGAGCACCAGCCAGGCCGCCTCGCGCGGCCTGCTCGGCACCCTGATCAACGGGCCATCGGTGGGTGTGTCCGGGGAGTTCAACGCCGCCAGCACGCGCGACTTTTTGCGCGAGCTGAACGTGCAGGCCGAATCCAGCCACAACCGTTCGGTGGAGATGACGCGCAGCTCCAGTGCGGTGTCGGTGGGCGAGGTCAGCAGCCGCCAGCACGCCGAGGGCGAGAGCGAAAGCCATCTGGAGAGCAGCACTCGGCTGTTCAGCAATCCCAACCGCTGCCGCGCGGTGAGCTACCTGTTTTATCAGGTCAACAAGGTGCAGACCACGCGGCTGACGGTGCGTGCCATCCGCACCCGGGTGATGGACCCGGCCGGCGACAGCAGCGTCGCCAACCGACCGATTGCCAACGACGAAAAGCTCTCGGTGCTGCCCGCCGGGGTGCTGGCCAGCTCGAAGCGCGCCGCCAGGGTGAAGGCCACCGCAGCCACTGCCGATTTCGCCAGCGCCAGCTTCAGCGCCGCCCCGCTGGTGCGCAACAGCTTCGTCGCCAGCCACGGCTTTAACAGCGGCCTCAACAGCAGCCAGGCACCGCTGCCGGTGGATGTCAACGCCGCCGCCGCGGCACAGGTGCGCGCACAGCTGGCCGAGCAGGGCATCCTCGACGCCAAGGGCAACGTCAGCCGCGAGGTGCGCGCCGAGCTGGAGTTCGAGTTCCAGAGTGCGATCCCCACGCCCGGCGTAGTGGTCAAGGGCTGCCTCGACGAGTGCAACACCTGCGAGCCGGCGCTGGAGGAGCAGATCGCGCTGGAGCTGGAGCACCAGCGCCTGAAGAACCGCCTGCTGGAACGTCAGATCGAGTTGCTCGACCAGGCGCAGGAGTACCGCTGCTGCCCGGTGGGCGAAGAGGAGGGCGAGGACGACGACGATTGAGGCTGGCCGCGGCCGGGCGCGATCGAGTTCGCCCGGTCGCGCAACCCGGCCGATCAACTCAGCCGGCCAACTCAGCCGGCCAACTCAGCCACGCAAGGCGCTGAAAAAGCCACCGATGGCGATCGACAGCGCCTCCGGTCGCTGCGGCTGGCGGAAGCCTTCGAGCACCGGCTCGCGCATGCCGGGCAGGTAGAGCAGGTCGATCAGCAGCTGGTTGAAGGCACCCTGGCCGTCGCGGTTGTGCGCCGCGGCGGCCAGAAAGGCGGCGAGTAGTTCGGCGTCGCGCAGCTCCTCCCACAGGCGCCCGGTGACGCTGGCCAGCACTTCCAGATCGCACCCGACCGGATGGGCCAGGGCGCTGGCCAGCATCTGGCGGCGGATCGCTGCGACGGATTTTTGCGCGGCGCCGCTCTGCCCAGCACGGTTCTGCGCGGGCCGCTGCGGGCCGCCGGCGATGCCGCGCAGGCAGGCGGCGGCCACGCGCGGCGAGGCGGCGTCGCCGCCGGCCAGTTCGCGGTCGAGGCGCGCCTGCAGCGCGGCGCCGATCTCGACGCCCGAGGCCTCGCTGTCCAGCGCACCGCACAGCGCCTCCAGCGGTTCCACCGGCAGATCGGCCAGCGCCGCGGCGATCAGGCCGGCGTGCTGGCGGTGGCGCGCGGCCACGTCGGCCAGACCCTGCATGCCGACGAACGCCCACTGCTCCCAGCCGCTGTCGCCGCGCAGGTAGTCCAGCGCGTGCGGGTAGTGGCGCGATGCCGGCAGTTCCAGGGCGGCGGTGACGCGGGCGTGGAAGCTGGCCAGGCGATCCTCGCGCGGTTTGAAGGCCACCGGGCTGTCTTCGGGCGTGTCTTCGAGCTGTTCGCCGCTGCGCAGCGCCTCGATGTTCTGCCCGACGCGCGCCAGCAGGCTCTCCAGAAAACTGTCGCGCGCCGCCGGGATCAGCAGGCCCTGTTCGTCCAGCGGCAGGCGCAGGAACCAGACCATGCGTGCATCTTCGCGCTGCGGATACCAGAAGACCACGCCGAAGCAGGCGTGCCGCTGGATCGGCCAGGGCCAGGGGCTGTGCAGCGCTTCGAACAGCTCGAACTGGCGCTTGCCGCAGGCTTCGATGCGCCGGCCGAGGTCGTAGACCCGATAGCTGGCCCCGGTCTGGCGGAAGAAATCGCCGATGCTGGCGATGTTGCGCGCGTCCCCGGCGCCCGGTTGTTGCATCGTCCCGTCCCCGCAAAAGCGGCGCAGTGTAGCAGAAGGGTTGTGGCGGTCGCGGCGCTCAGCTGCCGATCTGCACGCCGCTGTTGCTGAAGCCGGGGATGGCGCTGGCCGGCATCGGCTCGCCGAGGAAAAAGCCCTGGCCGCGGTCGCAGCCGAGCTGGTGCAGCAGGGCGAACTGTTCGGCGTTTTCGATGCCTTCGGCGACCACCGTGGCATTCAGCGCGCGGGCCATGCCGATCATCGCGCGGACGATCGCCAGGCTGCGGTGGTTGTGGTGCATGTCGCAGACGAAGCCCTGGTCGATTTTGATTTCGTCGAGGGGGAAATGGCGCAGGGCGTCGAAGGATGAATAGCCGGCGCCGAAGTCGTCGAGGGCGATGCCGACGCCCATCTCGTGCAGCTGCTGCAGGGTGACTCGGGCCTTGTCGAAGTTGGCCAGCACGGCGGTTTCGGTGATCTCCAGCACCAGCCGGTGCGCCGGCACGCCGCTCTCGGCGAGTAGCTGCTCGACGCGGCTGACCACGTTCGGCGACAGAAACTGGCGGCGCGACAGGTTCACCGACAGGGTGCCGGGGTCGGCCTCGAAGGCGATCAGCCGGCGAAAGTCGCACAGCGCACGGCGGAGCACCCATTCGCCGAGGGCGATCACCAGCCCGCTGTCCTCGGCCACCGGGACGAATTCGCCGGGCGACACCGCGCCCAGCTCCGGGTGCTGCCAGCGCACCAGCGCTTCGACCCCGGCGAGGTGCTCGGTGGTCACCGCCAGTTGCGGCTGATAGCAGATGTCCAGCTCGCCGTGTTCGAGGGCTTCCTTGAGGTGGTGCTCGATGCGCCGGTGGCGCGCCGAGCTCAGGTTCATCTCGGTGTGATAGAACTGAAAGCCGTTCTTGCCCATCGCCTTGGCGCGCAGGCAGGCGGCGTCGGCGTTGTCCAGCAGCACGTTGAAATCCTCGCCGTCCTCCGGGTACATGGCGACGCCGATAGAGGCATTGACGCAGATCTGTGCCTCATCCAGCAGATAGCCCTGGCGCAGGCGCCCGAGCAGCTGCGCGGCGAACTCTGCCGCCGGCACCCGCGAGGCCAGCGCGGGCAGCATCGCGGCGAACTCGTCGCCGCCGATGCGTGCCAGCTGGTCGCTGCGGCCGATTACCCGGCGCAGCTCGTGGGCCACGGCCTTGAGCAGCAGGTCGCCGCTCTGGTGGCCGATGCTGTCGTTGATGTGCTTGAAGTTGTCCAGATCGAAAAACAGCACGGCGACCTTGCGCTGGCGCTGCGCGGCATCCTGCAGGGCGCGGTTGAGCTGGGTGTGAAAGTGGCTGCGATTGGGCAGGCCGGTGAGCACATCGTGGCTGGCCAGATGGCGCAGATGGCGCTGGGCGCGCTGCATCTGGGTGATATCCAGATACAGGCAGACGGTGCCGCCGTCGCGGGTGCGCCGCTCGCGCACCGCGTAGTGGCGGCCGCGCGCGTCGCTGATCTCGATCGACTCGCCGGATTCGCGCTGGCGGAACAGGCGCGCCTGCAGCTCGGCGTGGTTGTCGCGATCCTGGCTGTAGATCTGCTGGCTCAATGCCTGGTAGCTGGCGCCGGTGAGCGGGCGATCCTCGGCCTCGGGCAGCATCTCGCGGAAGGCGCGATTGTGGTGCAGCAGACGATCGCCGGCGTCGAACAGGGCAAAGCCCTCGCTGAGGTCGGTGATGGCGTCGTTGAAGCGCTGCTGCTCGCGCTGCAGGCTGCGCCGCAGGCGCTTGCCGTGGAACAGGCTGATGGTCAGCGCCAGCAGCAGGCCGAACAGCGTGGCGACGTACAGGCCGACCCGCTCCGCCAGGCTGCGCAGGTGGAACTGCTGGCGATCCAGGGCGTGGCTGACGCTTGCCGCGGCTGCGTCGTCAGCGATTTCAGCGGGCGGCGACGGCAGGTTGAGCAGCGCCTGCTCCAGCTGCGCCAGATGGTCGTTGAGGCCCAGCGTCAGATACAGCGCCCAGACCATCAGCACCGCGCTGAGCACCATCTGCAGCGCGCTCAGCTCGTCGCTGCCGGTGGCCGCGGGCAGACCGCTGCGCTGACCCGCCTGTCGCAAGCGCTGGCCGGGCAGCTGTCCCGGCGCGCCGCCGCTTTGCAACTGCCGCCGCCGGCCGCCGACGCGCCGCCTGTTTGCCGTGCGGACTTCCCGCATGTCCGACACCTCTATCGTCGCCTGCCGGCGCTACACCTGGGTGAACTTTCCGCTTGCCGAATGGAGGCTTGCGGCCTCTCGATCCGGCGCGGATTATACCCGCTCACCGGTCCGTCCGCGTCGCGCCCGAGCGCCCGCGGGCGCCGCGCCAGCACGTCGCCCCCGAAATCGTGGAGATGCCCGCCATGCCCGAGACCCGCCCCGGCACTGCCGCCATCGCCGCCGCCACGCCGCGCCTGCGCGATATTTTCGGCGACGATCTGCTGCCGGCCGACGATCCGGCCGCCGCGGCCTACGCCGATGACCGCAGCAAGTTCTACACCCCGGCACCCGGTGCAGTGGTCTGGCCGCGCCGCGCGGCGCAGTTGCAGCAGCTGGTGGCGCTGGCCATCGACGCCGGCCTCGCGCTGGTGCCATCCGGCGGGCGCACCGGCCTGTCCGGCGGCGCGGTGGCGGCGCGCGGCGAGGTGCTGGTCAGTTTCGAGCGCATGCGCGCGATAGCCGATTTTCAGCCGCTGGATCGCAGCGTGCGCTGCGAGCCCGGGGTGATCACCGCCGAGCTGCAGGCCTTCGCCGAGAAGCAGGGGCTCTGCTACCCGGTGGATTTCGCCAGCAGCGGCTCCAGCCAGATCGGCGGCAACATCGCCACCAACGCCGGCGGCATCAAGGTCATCCGCCACGGCCTGACGCGCGAGCGGGTGGCCGCGCTGGAGGTGGTCACCGGGCGCGGCGATCTGCTCCGGCTGAATGGCCGCGGGCTGGTAAAAAACGCCACCGGCTACGATCTGCGCCAGCTGTTCATCGGCGCCGAGGGCACCCTCGGCTTCATCACCGCCGCCACCCTGCGGCTGGCCGCGGCGCCGCCGGCGCAGCGGGTGATGGTGGTCGGCGCGCCGTCGATCGAGGCATTGATGCAACTGCTCGACGCCTTTCAGCGCGAGCTGGCGCTGTCGGCTTTCGAATTCTTCTCCGATCGCGCCCTCGGCCGGGTGCTGGCGCGCGGCCAGGTGCCGGCGCCGTTCGCCGCGCGCTGCCCGCTGTACGCGCTGATCGAGTTCGACGCCCCGGGCGAAGCCGAGGAGGCCGCCGCGCTGCGCGTCTTCGAGGATTGCCTCGCCGCCGGCTGCGCGCTGGACGGCGTGCTCAGCCAGAGCGAGCAGCAGGCCCGCCAGCTGTGGCGGCTGCGCGAGGATCTCTCGGAAACCCTCGCCGAATTCACCCCGTACAAGAACGATCTGTCGGTCTGCGTGCACCAGATTCCCGACTTCATCGCCGCCTGCGATGAGGTCATCAGCGCGGCCTACGCGGATTTCGAAGTCCTCTGGTACGGTCACATCGGCGATGGCAACGTGCACCTCAATATTCTCAAGCCGGCGGACTGGTCGGTGGCGGATTTCAAAACCCGTTGCGAGCGCGTCAACGCGCAGCTGTTTCCGCTGGTCGAACGCTTCGGCGGCTCGATCTCCGCCGAGCACGGCGTCGGCCTGATCAAGCGCGACTACCTCATCCACAGCCGCAGTGCGGCGGAGATCGACTACCTGCGCGCGGTGAAAGCGGTGTTCGATCCGCACGCGGTGATGAACCCCGGCAAGCTGCTGGCTGTCGAGGTTACCGATTGATGCCGCAGCGAGCGCCGCCCGGCGCCAAAAGGAGACCCCCATGCGCATTCTGTTGATCGCTCTGGTTCTGCTCAGCACCCCGGCCTGCGCCGTCGATCTGGCACAGATCCGGCTGCCCGAGGGCTTCGCCATCAGCCACTTCGCGCGCGACGTGCCCAACGCCCGGCAGATGGCCTGGGGCGACGACGGCACGCTGTTCGTCGGCAGCCGCGGCGCCGGCAATGTCTACGCCCTGCGCGACGAGGACGGCGACGGCAGCGCCGAACGCCGCTGGCTGATCGCCGAGGGGCTCAACCTGCCCAGCGGCATCGCCTTTCGCGACGGCAGCCTGTACGTCGCCGCGGTCGATCGGGTGCTGCGCTACGACGACATCGAGCGTCGCCTCGACGCGCCGCCGCAGCCGGTGCTGCTCAGCGACCAGCTGCCCGGCGACCGCCACCACGGCTGGAAGTATCTCGGCTTCGGCCCCGACGGCATGCTCTACGTGCCGGTCGGTGGGCCCTGCAACGTCTGCCTGCGCAGCGATCCGCGCTACGCCGGCATCCTGCGCATGCACCCGGACAGCGGCGAGGTGGAGGTCTTCGCCAGCGGCGTGCGCAACAGCGTCGGCTTCGACTGGCACCCGCAGACCGGCGTGCTGTGGTTCAGCGACAACGGCCGCGACTGGCTCGGCGACGAACTGCCGCCGGAGGAGATCAACCGCGCGCCGCGCGCCGGACTGCACTTCGGCTTTCCCTTCGTCTACGGCGACGGCCAGCCGGACCCGGAATTCGGTCAGCGGGCCGGCGATCAGTCATTCACCGCGCCGGCGCTGCAATTGCCGGCGCACAACGCGCCGCTGGGTATCGTTTTCTATCGCGGCGAGCAGTTTCCGGACAGCTACCGCAACGCCCTGTTTATCGCCGAGCACGGCAGCTGGAACCGCAGCGAAAAGCGCGGCTACCAGCTCAGCGTGGCCTTCGTCGAAGACGGCCGCGCCAGCGGCTATCGGCCCTTCGCCAGCGGCTGGCTGGCCGGTGGCAGCGTGCGCGGCCGGCCGGCGGATGTGATCAACGCAGCGGACGGTTCGCTGCTGGTATCCGACGACGCCGCCGGCGCCATCTACCGCATCAGCTACCAGCGCTGAGGGCGAGCCGCGCGGCGCAGCTCGCAGGCACTGCCGCTGGCTCCATGCCAGCGGTGGCGCTGGACTAGTCGGCCCCCGGCGGCGCTCTGCTATCGTGCCCCGATACGCCGCCGGGCAACCGCTCGCGGCGCGGCCCATCCCCGCGGAGAGACAAGCGTGAGCAAGCATTCTGAACTGGCGAGTCGCGACATCGCCAACCACATGCACCCCTTCACCAATCCGGTCAAGCTGGAGGAAACCGGCCCCTTCGTGATCAGCCGCGGCGAGGGTGTCTACGTCTACGACGACCAGGGCAGGCAGTACCTCGAAGGCATGGCCGGGCTGTGGTGCGCCAACCTCGGCTTCTCCGAGCAGCGCCTGGTCGATGCCGCGCAGCGCCAGCTGCAGCGCCTGCCCTACTACCACAGCTTCACCGGCAAGGTGCCGGACGTGACCATCGAACTGGCCGAAAAGGTCATCGCCATGGCGCCGGGTATGAGCCACGTGATCTTCGCCAGCTCCGGATCCGAGTCGGTGGACACGGCGATGAAGCTGGTCTGGTACTACCACAACGCCATCGGCAAGCCGGAGAAGAAAAAGATCATCGCCCGCGAGCGCGCCTACCACGGCGTGACCATCGCCGCCGGCAGCCTCACCGGGCTGGCCTACGCCACCAGCGGTTTCGATCTGCCCATCGACCGCGTGCTGCGCACCGGCTGTCCACACCACTACCGCGACGCCGAGCCGGGCGAGAGCGAAGAGGCCTTCGCCAGCCGCCGCGCCACCGAGTTGGAGCAGCTGATCCTCGCCGAGGGGCCGGAGACCGTCGGCGCGATGATCGCCGAGCCGGTGATGGGCGCCGGTGGCGTGATCCCGCCGCCGGCGACCTATTTTGAGAAGATTCAGGCGGTGCTGAAGAAGTACGACGTGCTGCTGATCGCCGACGAAGTGATCTGCGGCTGGGGGCGCACCGGGCAGATGTTCGGCTCGCAGACCTACGCCATCGCGCCGGACATGATGACCAGCGCCAAGGGGCTTTCCGGCGGCTACCAGCCGATCTCCGCGCTGCTGGTTTCGGCGCCGGTGTACGCCGCGCTGCGCGAGCAGAGCGATCGCCTCGGCGCCTTCGGCCACGGCTTTACCTACACCGGGCATCCGGTGCCGGCGGCGGTGGCGCTGGAGACGCTGAAGATTCTCGAATCCGACGATGTGCTCGGCCACGTGCGGGCGATCGCGCCGAAGTTTCAGCGCGATCTGCGCGCCTTCGCCGAGCACCCGCTGGTGGGCGAGGCGCGCGGCGTCGGCCTGATCGGCGCCATCGAGCTGGTCGCCGACAAGGCCAGCCGCGCACCGCACGCGGCCAGCGCCGGCGTCGGCGCGTTCTGCGTCGCCGCGGCGCAGCGCCACGGCCTGATCCTGCGGGTGATCGCCGGCAACACCGTGGCCTTCTGCCCGCCGCTGATTATCAGCGCGGCCGAACTTGACGAAATGTTTGCAAAATTCGCCCGTGCGCTGGCCGATACCGAGACCTACGTCGCCGGCCTGTAATGCCTCGCCGGGCATATCGTGCTGAAATAGCGCCCGGTCTGCGGCGGCAATCCGGCCGCCGCGGAAAAACAAGGAGATTGAGCATGCAGCGCTTCGTCAAGTCGGGCCGGAGCCCGGCCACCGCCACCGTTCTCAGCACCGCGCTGGTCACCGCTTTGCTCGGCACCGCCGCCGTCGGCCTGCCGGGTGAGGCCCACGCCGGCTGGGACGATTGGAAGAAAAAGCTCGAACAGGCGGTCGATGATGTTCGCGGCGACGAATCCGCGGACGGCGACGCGAGCGGCCAGAGCGCCAGCGAGACACCGGCCGGTAGCGACGATGCCGCGGCCGCCGGCACGGCCGACAGCCGCTCCAGCGGTTTCGGCGATCTGCAGCTCGACGCCGGTCTGCGCGAGGCGCTGAAGGTCGGCGCCGGGCGCGCGGTCGAGAGCCTCGGCCGCGAGGACGGCTTCCTCGGCAACGCCGATCTGCGCCTGCCGCTGCCGGAGAAGCTCGAACCGGCCGGCAAACTGCTCAACCAGATCGGTCAGGGCGAGCGCGTCGATGAGTTCGTCACCACCCTCAATCGTGCCGCCGAGCGCGCCGTGCCGCGCGCCCTGCCGATTCTGGAAAAGGCCGTCACCGAGCTTGGCTGGGAGGATGTGAAAGCCATTTTCGATGGCCCCACCGATGCCGCCACCCAGTACCTGCGCGACTGTTGCAGCGCTGATCTGATCAGCGCCTTTTTGCCGGAGGTCTCCAAGGCGACCCGCGAGGCCGGCGTCAGCGCCGCCTATCAGTCGCTCTCCGAGCGCGCCTCGGGCCTGACCGGCGGCTTCGGCCTGCCGGACATCGATGATTACGTCACCCGCGAAGCCGTCGATGGGCTGTTCAGCACCCTCGCCGCGGAGGAGGGCCGCATCCGCGAAGATCCGGGTGCGCGCACCACCGATCTGTTGCAGCAGATCTTCAACTAGTTTTTATTTCTTCTCTTCTTTCAATCGATAGATCAGCTTGGGCGACGCGCTCGCCAAAGAATAAAAAGGCCGGGGCATGCATTTGCCCCGGCTTTTTATTTGGGAAGCTCTGCAAAACTGCTGCGCTTACCCGGCCAGCGACGCAGAAGCATTCACCGTCACGGTGTTCGATCCCAACGTCGAAGTGCTCGCCGGTGAGGTGACCATTCGTCGCGCCCACTACAACGATCGGGCCGACAAGCTGAGGGTGATCGCGACGACGACGATGACTACAACGACGACGACGATGACGAGGACTAGGCGCGATTGAGCGTGCGGCGGCGGATAGCTGCCGCGCGCCTCTAGCGCAGACCTTCCGAGGGCCGGCATCGCTTTGCGGTGCCGGTTTTTTTGTTGCCGAAAAGGGCGACAGCGGCGACAGTCCACGGCCCCGCCCGCAGCGGGAATCCCCGGCCCGCTCGCGTTAGACTGTGGTTCGAGTGAAGGACTACCCCGGGTCTAGCGGAGGCTGTCAACAGATGCTCTACCTGATCGCGAGTCTGGCGTTGCTGGCGCTGATCGCCGGTCCGCAGCTGTGGGTGCGCTACGTGCTGCACCGCTACAGCCGCCACGTCGAAGCCATTCCCGGCAGCGGCGCGGAGCTGGCGACGCACCTGCTGCAGCGTTTCGAGTTGCCCTCGGTAAAGGTCGAGCCGGCCGGCGCGGCCGGCGATCACTACGACCCGGCGGACAACGCGGTGCGCCTCAGCCCGCGGGTGTACGACGGCAAGTCACTGACCGCGATCGCCATCGCCGCCCACGAGGTCGGCCACGCCATCCAGTTCAATCGCGACGAGCCGGTCAGCCATCTGCGCAAGCGCTATCTGCGCCGCGCGCGGCTGATTCAACAGATCGGCGCCGCGCTGGTGGTGGTACTGCCGGTGCTGGCCGGGGTGCTGCGCGCGCCGCAGCTGGGCCTGATGGCGCTGCTGGCCGGGGTGGCGACGATGCTGCTCTCGGTGCTGATGTACGTCGCCGTGCTGCCGGAGGAATTCGACGCCAGCTTCAACAAGGCGCTGCCGATTCTCGATGAGGGCGACTATGTGCCCAAGGCCGATCTGCCCATCGTGCGGCGCATCCTGCGCGCCGCGGCGCTGACCTACGTCGCCGCGGCGCTGCTGGATGTGCTGCGGCTGTGGCGCTGGGTGCGGCTGATACGCTGAGCCGGCGGCGCGCTCATTCTCGCTCGGCTTCGCCGTAGCCACCGCCGCCGGGCGTTTCGACCACCAGACAATCACCCGCGCGCACCTCGACTCGCGCCTGTGCGGACAATGCCTCGATGCGGCCATCGACCCGCTCCACCCAGTTGCGTCCCGGCTGGCCGGGGTCGCCGCCGGCCAGGCCGTAGGGGGGCACGCGGCGGCGATTGGCGAGAATGTTGGCGGTCATCGCTTCGAGAAAGCGCAGCCGGCGGATGACGCCGCTGCCGCCGTGGTGGCGGCCGGCGCCGCCGGAGGCATCGCGGATGCGGAACTCCTCCAGCCGCACCGGGTAGCGCCACTCCAGCACTTCCGGGTCGGTCAGTCGCGAGTTGGTCATGTGGCTGTGCACCGCGTCGGTGCCGTCGAAATCCGCCCCCGCGCCGGTGCCGCCGCAGAGGGTTTCGTAGTACTGGTGGCGGGCGTTGCCCCAGGTGATGTTGTTCATCGTGCCCTGGCTGGCGGCGACCGCACCGAGCGCGCCGAGCAGGGCGTCGACGATCACCTGCGAGGTTTCGACGTTGCCGGCGACCACCGCCGCCGGGTAGCGCGGATTGATCATCGAGCCCTCGGGGATGACGATCTGCAACGGTTTCAGGCAGCCCTCGTTGAGCGGGATGTCGTCGTCCACCAGGCAGCGGAACACGTACAGCACCGCCGCGCGCGCCACCGCTGCGGGCGCGTTGTAGTTGCCGGCGTGCTGTTCGCTGGTGCCGCTGAAGTCGATCAGCGCGCGCTGCGCCGCGCGATCGACGCGGATCGATACCTGCACCGCGCTGCCGTCGTCCAGTTGGTAGCGGAAATCGCCATCGGACAGTGCGCCGAGCACGCGCCGCACGCAGGCTTCGGCGTTGTCCTGCACGTGCTGCATGTAGGCCTGCACCACTTCGAGACCGAAGTGCTCGATCATCTGCCACAGTGCTCGGGCGCCCATTTCGCAGGCGGCCAGCTGGGCCTGAAAGTCGGCGATGTTGGTGTCCGGATTGCGCGCCGGGTAGGCGCCGCTGGCGAGCAGTTCGCGCAACTCCGGCTCGCGGAAGTGGCCGGCATCGACGACTTTAAAGTTGTCGATCACTACGCCTTCTTCTTCGATATGCGTCGAATCCGGCGGCATCGAGCCGGGTGTGCGCCCGCCGATGTCGGCGTGGTGGCCGCGCGCGGCGACGAACAACAGCAGCTGGCTGCCGGCTTCGTCGAACACCGGCCGCACCACGGTCACATCCGGCAGATGGGTGCCGCCGTTGTAGGGGGCGTTGAGCATGAAGGCGTCGCCGGCGCGGATCCGGCCGGCGTTTTGGCGGATCACCGCCTTGATCGACTCGCTCATCGAACCCAGATGCACCGGCATGTGCGGCGCGTTGGCGATCAGATCGCCGGCGGCGTCGAACACCGCGCAGGAGAAATCCAGCCGCTCTTTGATGTTCACCGAGGCGGCGGTGTTCTCCAGCACCGAGCCCATCTGCTCGGCGATCGACATAAACAGATTGTTGAAGATCTCCAGCATTACCGGGTCGGCCCCGGTGCCCAGCCTGACCCGCGCCGGCAGCGCTTCGACGCGGCGCAGCAGCAGGTTGTCTGCGGCTGTGCGCACGGCCTGCCAGCCGGGTTCGACGACCACCGTGCCGGTGCGTTCGATCAGCACCGCGGGGCCGGTGACGGGCCTGTCTGCGGGCAGCGCGTCGCGATCGAAAAAGGCGGTGTCACGGATCTCGCCGGCCATCTGCACCGGGTGGTGTGCGAGTGGCTCGGGCATCGACATCGGCAGCTCTGCGGTCGCGCTCAGATTCGGCGGCTCGCCGGCGCCGATCACCTCCACCTGCAATGATTCGACGATCAGCGCCTTGTCCGGCGCGACGAAGCCGAAGCGCGCGCGGTGGGCGCTTTCGAAGTCGGCGACGATTTGCGCCAGCTCGCCGAAGGGGATCTCCAGCGCGGTGTCTGAGCCGGCGTAGCGCAGCATCAGCCGGTGCTGCGCCGAGATGCGCCCGGCGGGGATCTGCTGGGCGCGCATCTCGGCGCGGCCATCGGCCTCCAGCTCGACCAGCGCGCCGCGCAGTTCGCCGAGCAGCGCTTCGTCCAGCGCCGCCTCCACTGCCCGCTGGCGCAGCAGGCGCGCGTCGGCCAGGCCCATGCCGAAGGCCGACAGCACCCCGGCGTGGGGGTGCAGGAATACCGTGCCCATGCCCAGCGCGTCGGCCACCAGACAGGCGTGCTGGCCGCCGGCGCCGCCGAAGCAGCACAGCGCGTAGTCGCTGACGTCGTAGCCGCGCTGGGTGGAGATCTTTTTGATCGCGTTGGCCATGTTGTCCACGGCGATGGCGAGAAAGCCTTCGGCGACCTGCTGCGGCGTGCGCCGGTCGTCGCTGGCGGCGCGGATGTTTTCGGCCAGCGCGGCGAATTTTTCGTGCACGATCCCGGCATCCAGCGGCTGGTCGCCGTTCGCGCCGAAAACGCGCGGGAAATGTGCCGGCTGCAATTTGCCGAGCATCACGTTGCAGTCGGTGACGGTCAGCGGCCCGCCGTTGCGATAGCAGGCAGGGCCGGGGTCGGCGCCGGCGGAATCCGGGCCGACGCGGTAGCGGCCGCCATCGAAGTGCAGCACCGAGCCGCCGCCGGCGGCGACGGTGTGGATCAGCATCATCGGCGCGCGCAGGCGCACCCCGGCGACCTCGGTTTCCAGCGCGCGCTCCAGCTCGCCAGCGTAGTGGGAGACATCCGTGGAGGTGCCGCCCATGTCGAAGCCGATCAGTTTGTCGAAGCCGGCGTGCCCGGCGGTGCGCAGCATGCCGACCACGCCGCCGGCCGGGCCGGAGAGGATCGCATCCTTGCCCTCGAAGAAGTTGGCATCGATGAGCCCGCCGTTGGATTGCATGAACATCAGCCGGGTGCTCGATTCGCTGCGCGAAGCGTTTTTGGAACAGCCGCCCAGTTCGCCGGAGACCTGCGCCACGTAGCGGCGCAGGATCGGCGACAGATAGGCATCGACCACCGTGGTGTCGCCGCGCGGGATCAGCTTCATCAGCGGGCTGACCGAGTGGCTGACCGAAATCTGCGTAAAGCCGACCTCCGCCGCCAGCGCCGCCAGCCGTTGCTCGTGCTCCGGGTAGCGATAGCCGTGCATCAGGCAGATCGCCGCGGCGCGCAGGCCACGGTCGTGGGCCGCCTCCAGCTCGCGGCGCGCCAGTTCTTCATCCAGCACCTGCACCAGTTCGCCGTGCGCGCCGAGGCGCTCGTGCACCTCCAGCACCTCGCTGTAGAGCATCGGCGGCAGCTCGACGCGCAGCGCGAACAGCTGCGGCCGCGTCTGGTAGCCGATGCGCAGGGCGTCGCCGAAGCCGGCGGTGGTGATCAGCAGGGTCGGTTCGCCTTCGCGCTCGAGCAGTGCGTTGGTGGCCACCGTGGTGCCCATTTTCACCGCTTCGATATCCTCGGCCGGTATCACCTCGTCGGCGGCGACGCCGAGCAGTTCACGAATGCCCTGCACCGCTGCGTCGCAGTACTGGCGCGGATTCTCCGAGAGCAGCTTGTGGGTGACCACGCTGCCATCGGGCTTGCGTGCGACCACATCGGTGAAGGTGCCGCCGCGGTCGATCCAGAACTGCCAGCGCCCGGCGGGCCTGTGGCTGGCTGGGTCGGTGGCAGTGCTGTCGGAGCTGGCGTCGGGCATCTTCGGCTCTCGCGCGGGGGGATTTGCGCAAGCTAGTCAAAAGCTTGCCGGCCGGCAAGCCCAAGGCCCGTCGCCCGGTGCTCGCCGGGTCTCCGAGCGTGCCCTGCCGGGCGCTGAACAACCGCGTAGCCGCTGGTATTTCTCATTGATTACTATGCGCGGGCTGGCGTCAGGGCCGGCTCGAAATGGGGGTGATGGATGGCCGATGGGCGCGCCCTTCGATGCGGCAGTGCAAAAATGAGACGTGATTTTAGAGTGGCTGCCAGCGTAAACTCGCAAGCTGTCTAATTTACTGGCTGCATGCATCCCTCAATGGTGCAGGGCAGCCACCACTGGAGTTGAGCCATGGATATCATCAAAAATTTGCTCTCGGGGCAGTCGGAAGAACTCAGTTCGCTGCTCGCCGAAAAGGGCTTTAGCCTCGACGAGGCCGGGCGCTTTCTGCCAGAGGCCGGGCAGAGCGTCAGCGACGCCGCCTCCGAAGCGGGCGCCGGTCTGCTGACCAGCGATTCGCCGATTGACGCACTACTGGAAAATATCGATATCGCCGCACTGGCGGAAAAGGTAGGCATTGCGCCGGAGCTGGCCGAGCAGGGTCTGCAGGCATTGCTGCCGGCGGTCACCGAGGCGCTCGGCGGCGAAGAAGGCGCCTTGTCTTCGCTGATGGAAGGTGGTATCGGCGGCGTGCTCAAGCGCTTTTTCTGATTCGCTATCGCTTTGAATTGCCCGTCGGTGCGCTCGCACCGGCGCGGTTGACGCAAGCCAACCCATCACCGCAGGAGCCGACCATGGCCAGTATCAAAGAGCTGAAAGGCATCGAAGAAAAACAAATCGCGCTGCTCGCCGAGCAGAACATCAAATCCGTTTCCGCACTGCTGGATAAAGCCTGCGACAAGCCGGGCAGAAAGGCGCTCGCCGCCAGCACCGGCATCGAAGAGGCCACCCTGCTGCAGTGGGCCAATATGGCCGATCTGTTCCGCATCAAAGGTGTCGCCACGCAGTACGCCAATCTGCTGGAGGCCGCCGGTGTCGACACGGTGAAAGAACTGCGCAACCGCAATGCGGACAACCTGGCCGAGAAAATGGCCGAGGTGAACGCCGCGGAAAAACACGCCCAGCAGCTGCCGAGCGCAAAAATGGTCGCCGAGTGGGTGGCGCAGGCCAAAGAGCTGCCGCCGAAGATGACCTACTGATACTTCACGTCCCGACCGCGCCTGCGCAAGCCGCGCAAGTCGCTGGCGCAGGTGTTGCTGTAGCTGCTGGGGCCGGAAATGAGCAAAGTCGATCTGCGCCGCGAGCACGGTGGTCGGCGAGGTCGAATCCGGCGATCTGGAGCCACTGCGCGGCCCGCGCCGGGCGATGGCCCAGGCGATGGCACAGTCGCGCGACGAGGTCGTCCCGGCGACCCTCTGCGACGACGCCGACATCGATCACTGGCCGGCGGGCAGCGATATCAGCGCGCGCCTGATCCGCGCGATGGTCGCCGGCGTCGCCGCCGAAGCGGCGCTCAACGTCTGGTACGACGGCCGCGCGATCGGCCGGCGGGTGCAGAAAAAGATCGATATCGCGATCGCCGTGGACACGCCCGAGGGTCTGTTCACCCCGGTGCTGCGCAACTGCGCCGAGCGCGACATGGCCGACCTGCGCCGCGGGCTGGAGGCGATGAAAGCCGCGGTGAAGGCGCGCGATATCCCGCCCGGGGAAATGCGCGGCTACACCCTGATGCTGTCCAACTTCGGCACCATCGCCGGGCGCTATGCCGCGCCAGTGGTGGTACCGCCCTGTGTGGCGATACTCGGCGCTGGGGTGATCCGCGAGCAGGTCGTCGCCGCCGATGGCCAGCCGGCGGTGCACCGCCTGCTGCCGCTGTCGCTGACCTTCGACCACCGCGCGGTGACCGGCGGCGAGGCGGGGCGGTTTTTGGCGGCGGTGCGGGCGGATTTGCAGCGCGCGGATTGAGGGTCGGTGGTTGCCGGGTGATCCGCTCGGCCAACCCCTCGGCCAACCCCTCGGGTAGATCACCACAGCTGTACGCTGCGGTCAGCGATGTCGCCGAAGTTGGCAAACCGCTGGCCGATTTCGAATCCGTGATCGACGCGGGCGAAAAACACGCCGATGCCGGGCATGCAAAATTGGCGTGATAATAGTTAATTGCCGCACAATTTGCGCCTGAATTCAGGTGGATTTTTCAGGGGCACCCCAGACCTCTCAAGAGTTGGAGCCTCCGGTAAGCACGGGGCGGTTCAGTCAATATAACCGATCTTGGCTACTCTCTCACAAAACAATGCCATCCATATTGCTATGTTGCCGCGGCTGATATCGCAGCGTGGGGCAAAATGCAACCACCTGCAATATGACTATACCGATATAGAACAGCCGCCACACGATCGTTATGGGCACTGAATTTAAACAAGCAGATCGAATTATTTTTGTGCCAGCGATAACTGATAACGAGCACCGTAAAAATGGCGACTGACACTCGGCAATGTCGACTGTTATAGCCATGAAGAAAGCCGGGAAACTATTCCCGGTCAAATAAAGAGGGACCTTCCGTGCAACAACATTTGCCTTCTCCTGTTATGTTCAGAGAGGACATTAATGGCCTCAGAGCCTGGGCAGTCATTGCCGTTTTATTGTTTCACTTCCCACTCATTGGCCTACCTGGTGGGTTTTCCGGTGTGGATGTATTCTTTGTCATCTCAGGGTACTTGATGACGTCCATCATTGTTGGCGGTTATGAAAAAGGGAAATTCTCCATCTGGAGATTTTACATGGCCCGCGCACGAAGAATACTTCCAGCCCTATTGGTTGTGGCTGCCGCATTGTTGGCCCTGGGATGGTTTTGGCTGCCGACAGCCGACTATCTTGAACTGGCCAATCAAGTGTTGGCAGCTCAAGGATTTTCTTCAAATATATACTTCGGCCTTCAAGGCAACTATTTTTCTCAAGCGCCATTTGAAAAATGGCTATTGCATACATGGTCGCTGGCAGTGGAGGCTCAATTCTACCTGCTATTCCCGATTTTTGTCGCCTTGGTCTGGAAATTTTTCAAGGGATTAAAGAACATCACTATCGGGTTATCCATACTGTTTGCAGCCTCTTTGATACTCAATCTCGCCATAACTCAGTGGAAGCCGACTGTTGCTTTTTATCTTTTGCCGACGCGTGGCTGGGAGCTGGCTGCGGGCGGATTGGTCTATCTAATAAACAAACAGAATTTTGTATCTGAATCCACAAAAAAATACGGATATTGGCTTGGCTGGGTTCTGGTGATAGCCAGTTTTGGATTTCTTTCTGAGCACCTTGCCTGGCCAGGTTACTGGGCCATC
>Ga0207752_1000299_pt1 | contig 23787 bp, 26 predicted proteins | sample Pon2CUnioCityCA_6_FD_187272 | JGI IMG/M metagenome (GOLD analysis project Ga0207752, IMG submission 187272) | Marine sediment microbial community from Union City, CA, USA - Pond 2C Sediment 2 (SPAdes) | ecosystem: Environmental > Aquatic > Marine > Intertidal zone > Salt pond sediment ...
CCTTCCATGCCTTCTTTTTCAGTCACCAGGATTAACTCAGCCCCGTAACTTAGCATTGAGGCACGCCTTTCAACACTCAGGTTATCGGGCATGATTAACACCATACGGTAACCTTTAATAGCCGCTACCATGGCAAGGGCTATCCCCGTATTGCCACTGGTCGCCTCGATAAGTGTATCACCAGGGTGAATTTCACCCCGTGATTCAGCGTGCTGAATCATGCTCAGGGCAGGACGATCTTTAACCGAACCCGCCGGATTATTGCCTTCCAGCTTTACCAGGATAGTATTAGAGGTATTACCCGGTAAACGTTGTAATCGCACCAGGGGGGTATTACCTACAAAAGATTCAATTGTCGGAAAATCAGGTTTGCTGGAAGAATTCATGCATGATTACTCTTAATTTTTTACTCTTTTAAAAGGTAAAGTAGTTCAAACTATTATTGTGCTTAGTTTATAATAATCGCTTAGTTTATAATAATTTAGTCCATATGTGCAGCAAACAACGTATACCATTATAGCCATATCAAGGACCGCTCGATTCATCACATTATTAGTAGTAAATCAAAATGACAAAAATACTGGATATTGAACAATCAGTTACCGCGGCAAATGGTAATGCCAAGTTAGCAAAAGACCTTTTCATTATGTTACTTGATGATTTAAAAGCCCGACTTGATCATATCGAGTCCAGTTTCCAGTCTGAAGATATGACATCATTAGCTGAACATATCCATAAGCTCTATGGCGCCACGGCCTACTGCATTGTGCCAAGATTAAGAAGCAGTACCGAAGTTCTCGATCAAACATTGAAAGAAAAAAATTATTCCCAGCTCAATGAACTCGTCGAGAATGTCATGAATGAAATCAAACAATTAATGCAAGAAGGGCCTTCTCATATTGAAAAGGACTGGTAATTATAAAAATTACAATTCCCTTAATATAATCTCGTAATTATAATCCAAGCGTCACAAAGGCAACGGCATAATCTTTTTCATCCGCCAGGCTTAAATGCGTTTGTTTAATCTTGTTATCACGCAAAAACTTTTCCGCGACTTCCAGCAGTTCAAGTTCAGGTTTTCCTGCATTATCATTTATTACACCGATATGCTGAAGAGATAGGCCATTACTAAAGCCGGTTCCCATGGCTTTAGCCGTCGCTTCCTTTGCCGCAAAACGTTTAGCCAGGTACGCGGCTTTATTTTGCTTATTCGCAAATTCTGAAAATTCCCGCTGCGTCAGTATTCGCCGTGCAAACTTGTCTCCATATTTTTCCAGGCTATCGCGCATGCGTTTGATATGAACGATATCAGTGCCTATACCAAATATCATAAGGCTTAGTTAACTCTTACTGATTCCATTAGGATTTTCATTTCTTTTACTGCCGCATCCAGGCCGGTGAATATACTTCGCGCAATAATGGCATGACCAATATTCAGTTCGCGTATCTGGGGAATAACCGCAATTTCTTTTACATTATGATAATGCAAACCATGCCCTGCATTGACATGCAAACCGGCACTGTCCGCATAGTCAACGGCTTCTATTATGCGCTGATACTCTTTTTCTTTTTCGTAACTATTCTCAGCATCAGCAAAATGCCCGGTATGTATTTCAATTACAGGCGCGCCACATTCAAGCGATGCGTCAATTTGTTTTTTATCAGCATCAATAAATAAAGATACGCGAATATCACGATCAGCTAAACGTGAGCACGCTTCTTTCATTCGTAACATTTGCCCGGCGACATCCAGCCCACCTTCTGTTGTCAGTTCTTCACGTTTTTCAGGAACCAGGCAACAATCTTCAGGTTTAATTTCTTCGGCATAACTTAACATTTCATCAGTCACAGCCATCTCAAGATTCATACGTGTTTGTAATATTTCTTTAAATATTTCGACATCACGTTCCTGGATATGGCGTCGATCTTCACGTAAATGCAAGGTAATGGCATCTGCACCCGCCTGTTCAGCAACGAGTGCTGCCTGAACCGGTTCAGGGTATATCGTTCCGCGTGACTGACGTAGGGTTGCAACATGATCAATATTCACGCCAAGCAATATAGGATTCAATTTATTCATAACGGTTTGTACCAGTGTAGACTTCTTGTTTTCAGTGGTTTATCACCCAAATGGTGACTTAGTATAATTCGCATCAGTTGTTTGGCTTCTTTTTGTGTTTCCACACAACTAAATTTTTCATGATTTAATTCAATTAATGTTTGGCCCTTGATGATAAATTCACCTTCAACTGTATTGTCATTGCAGTAAACTGGCCCATTTTCTATATCATAATAATAGGCGCTGTCCTCTTTTACCGGGCTACCACTATCTGAATCAGTCAAAAGATTTAAGCCATAACCTATTTCAGTTAAAAGATGTTTTTCAAATCGCCTGAGTACAATTTCATCTTCATCCTTTGCAAAATTCCCAAGGGTATCCTGGTAAAGTTCAAATAGTTCAGGATGTGGGTCATGAAAAGTGGTTAAACGCTGCATTAACTCGTTGATATAATAACCACTCATCACCTGTTTACCGGTTAAGTGTATATTACTTTTTACTGACTCTGCACCGGTTAACGTCTGCACATCACCTTTACCTGACCATGAAATCAACAGTGGAGCAAACGGTTGTAAAATACCCTGCAATTTTGACCGGGCAGAACGTGCTCCTTTTGCTACCAGGGTGACGCGTCCAAACTCCCTTGTAAACACATCCAGCAATCGACTGCTATCACGAAAATCCCGGCCATGCAGTATAAAAGCGGGTTCCAGGCTAACTCGATGGCTTTGTTGATTCACTCTAAAGCACCTGCTTAGTCGTCGGTATAACCGAGACTATTTAATGCCCTCTCATCATCAGACCAGCCTGTTTTCACTTTTACCCATAACTGTAAAAACACTTTTTGTTCAAACATTTTTTCCATATCAATACGGGCCTTGGTGCCAATACTTTTTAGCTTTTCACCATTCTTACCAATAATAATGGCCTTTTGATTTTCTCGTTCGACCCAGATAACGGCGGCAATATCCAGCATCTTGCCATCTGCAGTAAACTTTTCAATTTCCACAGTCAGGTTGTACGGAAGTTCCTTGGTAAGATTACGCATGAGTTTTTCACGAATAATTTCGGCTGCCATAAAACGTGAGCTGCGATCGGTAATCTGGTCTTCAGAATAAAATGCTTCAGATAACGGTAAATAATCTGAAATCAATTTTTCAAAGCCTTCGATATTATCGCCCTTGGTTGCCGATAGAGGAATAATATCTTTAAAGTCATACTTGTTTTTGATTTTTTCAATAAAGGGTAATAACTGATCTTTTTTCTTAACCAGGTCAACCTTGTTCACCGCAAGAATAACGGGGGCAGAAACATGCTCAAGACGTTTTATGACCAATTCATCTTCATCGGTCCACTTTAGTGCTTCAACTAATAAAACAATAACATCGACATCTTTAAAACTCGCACCGGCAGTGCGATTCATATAGCGGTTCATGGCTTTTTTTTCATTATCATGAATACCCGGCGTATCAACATAAACAATCTGAACATCATCGGTTGTTTTAATACCGAGAATACGATGACGCGTGGTTTGCGGACGATGGGAGGTAATACTGATTTTCTGTCCAAGCACATAATTCATTAAGGTTGATTTACCCACATTTGGGCGACCAATTAATGACACGTAGCCACAACGAAAATTATCTTTTGAATTATTGCTTGATTTATTCATGAAGGATTGATTTTAATACTTTCTCTGCTGCAGCCTGTTCAGCTTTACGCCTGCTGGAACCGGTTGCGTTAACTTGGTTAGCAAAGCCCTGGATGGAACAGGCGATTTTAAATGTTTGCTGGTGTTCTTTACCTGATATCGAAATCACGCTGTACTCGGGTAAAGGTAAACCTTTTGCCTGCAGGTGTTCCTGCAAACGTGTTTTCGGATCTTTTAATATGCTTGAAGGTTCACACTCATTAATGCGGTCGTCAAAAATTTTCAGAATAACTTTTTGCACAACCGAGATCCCGTTCTCTTTATGTGAATCAAGATAAATGGCACCAATAATGGCTTCAACTGCATCCGCTAATGTTGAAGCCCGACGAAAGCCACCACTTTTTAACTCACCTGAACCGAGTTGAATATACTCACCTAGGTTGAGCTCAGTTGCTACTTTACTCAGGGTAGCACCCTTAACCAGGCTAGAGCGAAGACGAGTTAACACACCTTCTTTTTCTTTGGGGAAGCGGTTATAAAGTTCACTGCTTATAACCATTCCGAGAATTGAATCGCCGAGAAATTCCAGCCTTTCATTATTGTGACCACCCATACTGCGATGGGTTAATGCTAAGAGTAACAGGCTCTCGTCTTGAAATTGGTATCCAAATATCTGGCCAACTTTTTGTACCGGATTTGCCTGGTTCAAATGGCCGGAGCCTCAACGCTCTTCTTGAAACTGATAATAACATCCAGGTTACCAAACATGTTCTTCCTGACTTCATACTCAACGTCAACCAGGACTTCATTTTTAATTTTTTCTATAAAAATATCGTCCTTGGTGACATCAGAGACCATGTTGACATCCAGCCGGCGCATAATCATGGTTTTGATTTCGTTACTGGTTTTATCACCCAGGCTACGTTCTTCTTTCAGACCTGAAACAACGTCGCCCACTTTAAAAGAGTCAAAATAGACAGGCATGATTTTTAAGAAAATAATAGCAACAAAGGCAATAAGAACAAGTAGTGCCATGATACTTATACCAGTGAGACCTTTTTGTTTATTCTTTAACTGCATTTTGTACTCCTTCTCCATCTACTTACTTATATTTATTATCGGAATTAACCTGAACTTACTGAATACCATTTCCTATACGATGCCACTTTGGCCAGTTTCCAAACTCCCAGCTCATCCAGACAAAAAATGCCCGCCCCACAAGGTTTTCATCCGGCACAAAACCCCATACCCGGCTATCACGGCTATTGTCCCTGTTATCACCCATTACAAAGTAGCTATTTTCAGGGACCAGTAATACAAAATCTGAAGCCGGCTGTAAATCACTGACGATAATGTCATGTTTTACCCCGGGATCAGCGATATTCTCAGAGGAACGCTTAAAATTATAATAACCAAACGGATAATCACCTTTTGGCTGCTGTTTCGCGATTTTTCCGTTTATATACAATACCTTATTATAGTAGCCGATTTCATCGCCCGGAACACCGATTACCCGTTTTATATAATCAATTGAGGGATTTTCAGGGTATCGAAAAACCACCACGTCACCGCGTTCCGGCTGACCTGTCTCAATAATTTTCTTGTTAAGAACCGGTAAACGAATACCGTAATTAAATTTACTCACAAGAATGAAGTCACCTATTTCAAGGGTCGGTAACATTGAGCCTGACGGGATTCGAAATGGCTCAGCAATAAAACCGCGTAAAATAAAGACGATTAATACAACAGGGAAAAGAAACTTGGAGAATTCAACAATAGCGGGTTCATTCGTTATTTTCTCACCCTCTGCATCAGTTGTTTCAATTTTGTCTCTTTTAGGCGCAAGAAACCAGTGATCAATAGCCCAGATAGCACCTGAAACCAGGATAACAATGGCCAGTACAAGTGAAAAATCGATATTCATGTTATTTATCTTTTCCTGTGTTTAACACGGCAAGAAACGCTTCTTGTGGAATTTCAACACTGCCCACCTGCTTCATTCTGCGCTTACCTGCTTTTTGCTTTTCTAATAATTTTTTCTTACGTGTGATATCACCACCGTAACACTTGGCAGTCACATTTTTACGTAAGGCTTTTACATTAGTCCTTGCAATAATTTTTGCACCCAGCGTTGCCTGGATAGCGACATCAAACATTTGCCGCGGGATAATTTCTTTCATGCGTTCGGTTAATTCACGTCCACGTGCAACAGATTGATCACGATGAACAATGACCGATAAAGCATCAACTTTTTCACCATTAATCATAATGTCCAGCTTTACGAGGTCAGCTGCCTGGAAACGTACGAACTCGTAATCCATCGAGGCATAACCGCGACTGGTCGATTTCAAGCGATCAAAAAAGTCCAGTACGATTTCATTCATTGGCATTTCATATTCAATTGAGACCTGGTTACCCAGGTACTGCATTTTTTTCTGTACGCCACGTTTTTCAATGCATAGAGAAATAACATTTCCCACATAGTCATGCGGTACCAGGATGCTGGCCACAACAATGGGTTCACGGATTTCATTAATGAAGTTCGGCTCTGGTAATTCAGCCGGGTTTTCAATTTTAGACACAACACCTTTAGTATCTTCAATTTCAAATACAACAGTGGGCGCCGTGGTAATCAGGTTGAGGTCATATTCACGTTCCAGCCTTTCCTGGATAATTTCCATATGCAGTAAGCCAAGAAAACCACAACGGAAACCAAAACCTAACGCGGTTGAGGTTTCTGGTTCATAAAACAAAGCCGCATCATTAAGGCGTAACTTTGAAAGTGCTTCTCGCAGGTTTTCATAATCATCACCCGCAACCGGGAAAAGTCCAGAGAATACCCGTGGCTGAACCTGTTTAAACCCTGGCAACATTTCATCAGAAGGTTTAGACGTATTTGTAATCGTATCACCAACCGGGGCTCCATCAATGTCCTTGATACCGGCGATAACATAGCCCACTTCACCCGCATCGAGCGAATCCAGGTCATGGCGCTTGGGGGTAAAAATACCGACGTGATCAACAAGGTGATCCTGACCGGTAGACATAATGCGAATTTTCTGTTTTTTCTTAAGGCTTCCGTTGACAACCCGCACCAGCGAAACCACGCCGAGGTAATTATCAAACCAGGAATCAATAATCAGGGCCTGTAAAGGCGCATCCTTATCACCTTCCGGTGGCGGCACCATACGAACGATATCTTCGAGCAGGGTTTCAATTCCTATACCGGTTTTAGCCGAAACCCGTGTTGCATCAGCCGCTTCAATACCAATGATTTCTTCAATTTCCTGACTAACACGTTCTGGCTCAGCTGCTGGAAGATCAATTTTGTTAAGAACAGGAACAACTTCAAGCCCTTGTTCAATGGCGGTATAGCAGTTCGCTACACTTTGCGCCTCAACACCCTGAGCGGCATCCACAACCAGCAAAGCTCCTTCGCAGGCCGCCAGGGAACGAGAAACTTCGTAGGAGAAGTCGACATGTCCCGGTGTATCGATAAAGTTAAGCTGGTAAATTTCACCATCCTCGGCTTTATAATCGAGCGTCACACTCTGGGCTTTAATCGTAATGCCGCGCTCACGCTCAATATCCATTGAATCTAGCACCTGGCTGGCCATCTCACGCTCAGTCAAGCCACCACATATTTGAATAAACCGATCCGCCAGGGTCGATTTACCATGATCAATATGCGCGATAATTGAAAAATTTCGAATGTGGCTCAAATCACTACTGGAATTACTCACTGGGCACTACTCACAAACTACTCCGTTAAACACAAAAAAGGCGCTTTTAGCGCCCCGAATTCGACCAAAATCCTAATCCGCTAGTTTAACGGATTTCCTACCTCGCTTATATACTGTTGTAGCGCTTTTATATCAAGAAAATAATGACAAATCTCCCTGTCCCCGGCTTTCAATACCGGCACCAGGGTGCCGTACAGTTGCTCAAGCTCATCATTTTTATCAATGTAAATGATTTCCAGGGCGATCCCAGGTTGCTCAAGGTATGGAGGCAATTGTGCCTCCATATCTTCACATAAGTGACAGCCAAGACGGCTGTACAAGGTCAACTGATCTTTTAGCATCGAACTAAATTAAGCTGGCTTAGTCACCAATCTTCAATGGTATAAAACGAGGTGATCCACCGCGTTGAATCAATACCCTTACCCACTTATCTTCGGGTAAATCTTTCACAATCTTAAGGAATTGTTTTGTCGTTTTAAGCGTCTTGCCGTTTAATTTAAGCAAAATATCACCACGTCGAATTCCTGCTTTTTCAGCCGGGCCTTCAGCAACAGATTGCACCATGAGTCCATGATCTACACTGGCGCGTTTACGTTGTTCAGCTGATAAAGAACTCACTTCCATTTTTAAACGGTTACTTTTTGTTTCTTTTGGAGAACTACCGTGTTGCGCTAACTCTTCTTCGCCAGGAAGTTCTGCAATTTTCACTGTTAAACGTTTTTGTTTACCGTCTCGAATGATCTTTACTTTAACATTCGAACCAATCGGTGACTGACCAACGGCAAGTGGTAAATCAGATGAGCGATTAATGGTTTTATTACCAAAATGAGTAATCACGTCACCCACTTCTATGCCAGCCTTTTTAGCAGGTGTATCATCCATGACGCGTAGAACAACCGCACCCATTGGGTTTTTCATTCCAAATGACTCTGCCAGTTCTTTATTTACATCCTGGATGAGTACACCTAACCAGCCCCACTTGGCATGACCACTTTTCTTGAGCTGCTTAACAATGTCGTTTGCCACATCAACAGGAATGGCAAAAGAGAGCCCCATAAAGCCCCCGGTACGGCTATAGATTTGAGAGTTAATGCCGATCACTTCGCCATCCATGTTAAACAATGGACCGCCCGAGTTACCCGGGTTGATGGCCACGTCAGTCTGGATAAACGGAACATAACTTTCACTCGGTAAATTTCGGCCAATTGCACTTATCACCCCCACCGAAACGGAATGATCAAAACCAAAAGGAGAACCAATCGCCATCACCCATGAACCCACTTTCAGGTTTGATGATGAGCCAATCTTAACAACGGGTAAATTGTCCGCTTCAATTTTTAACAAAGCGATATCACTGCGCGCATCTGAACCGACAACCTTGGCTTTTAATTCACGGCGATCTTTTAAACGTACAACAATTTCATCAGCATCTTTAATAACGTGATGGTTCGTCACCACGTAACCATCCGAGTCAATAATAAAACCAGAGCCTAATGACTCATTTGTTTTTCTTGTTTTTAAATTAAAAGCCTGTTCATTTTTTAAATTATTATTTTTCTGGAAATTTTGTTGTTCTAATTTTTTTCGATCTGGATTTTGCTGTTCCCAATTTTGTTGCTCGAAGAAATGACGAAATAAATCGCCAAAAGGACCATCTTTAGGAAAACCCGGAACCTGGCCATGAGGTCCAGTTCGTTTTTGTATTTTTTGCGTGGTACTAATATTGACCACTGCATCACTATACTCTTCAACTAAATGCGTAAAATCAGGCAAGCCTGACATTTTTGCTGAAACATTAAAACTCAAAAATGTAATCAGAAAAAAACCGGCAACAGCAGTTACCTTTTTAAGCACTGGTATCGACATAGTATTACTCACTTTTAAAATTATAAATTTACAAGAATTGATGGATTCGATTTTTTCAATATCACGGGTTGGTAGCTTTCATCCTTGGCTATCGCGGAAGAAAAAGTTTTTACCTGCCGTAACCCCAGCAACAACCCCACAACAGAAAAAACAATAACAAGTAACTCGTTATTCTGAATCTGCAGGTTTGCTGAAATGACCTGACCAACCAGTGCAAATATAAACATAAATACAAGAGGCAACATATAGGTCATAAATGCCCCTTTCAATAGTGACTGTTCATTTAAACCAATCACAACTTCATCACCCACCTGGGCATCGATATTATTAATCGCCTTAATTTTTGACAACTTATTGCCAATGACTTTTGATAACACAGACGTACCACAACCTTTACTTGCACTACACTGGCCACATGCAGATTTTCTCTGTGTTTCAACCCAGGTTTGATTGTCTTCAATTAAAACGACAATGGCAGTTTCGGTAATCATAAGAAGTTAATAACTAATGTTTAACGTGCTCGACAGAATCTGCAATCATTTTAACGGTAGCATGAGGCACTTCACCTACGACAGTCACATGATAGTCACCCACTTCACGGCCATAGGCATGCACGGCGCCCATTGTCGAACCACCTATAAGGTTCTTACTTGATTTCATTTTCTTTTCAACAAAAACCGAAACAGAGGATAAACCATCGGAAAACATAAAGTGCTCAACCGGCATCGCACTCACCGTCATATTATGGTGTCGCTGCACCCCGGGAACAAAACCAGTAGGAACACTTGTAACCCGCCAGTTCATGCTTTTGTTAACGTTGTTCTTATCTTTAAATTCTTTTGCTTCGTACCAGGTGAATTTTTTAGTCTGGCTTTTCGAAACCAACCGACTTTTTTCAATTACGTCAGGATATTTAACCTGCATAAACATAAACAACTCAACGATATTCTCGTTTTCATCGAGCAGGTGATCTTTTAATAACAGGCCTGTATTTGCATCGACCCAGAGTGAGTGGCCATAACGATATTTATCTTTTGGTTTTATCACCAGTTTTTTTGCTTTTTGACCTGCAACAACGGCATCCTCACCAAAATGAAAACTATAGGTTTTTAATAGCTGTTCGATTTTAAGCGGGAACATGGGAGGGAATTCTGCATCAGGACGACTTTTATCAACCACCACTGATTTTTTATCAGGCAGAACACAGGTAACTGTATCACCACTACGAATAACTTCTCGACCGCTACCATCAAGAGAGATGAGACGTTCATATTCACCCGTTTTATCAACACTGTGAATAATCTGCATGGAGGTCAGGTCGTTATTCTGACCGTATACAAAATTACCCTCGTAGTTAATCATGTGGGCAGCGTGATGCATCCTGGCTAACCACTTCTCGACATCCGCCTGTGACTGGAAAGCCTGTACTGAAAAAGTGATTAAAAATAGTGTAAAAAATGAAACAAACTTATTTATCATTATTGACCTGTTTTGATGAGGCTGCAGGAACATAACCAACGATACGGGTATAAGGCATTACGCCACTCACGCGTACCGAGTTTGAAAACTCGTTATGATTAACCAGATAACCACTTAACTTGGACTCAACCGCGGCATCCAGTTTTTTACGTGTAGTAAAACTCACCTGCCTGATTTGAGCGGGTGTTGATGCTAATTGAGTTTTAGCTGGCTGAGTATTAGCTTTTGCAATTGTATTGTTATCAGTTGTTGTGAGCTGTGCTTGTTGCACACTTAAAACGGCAATCGTACCGACAGCGGCAGCAACGGCTAAACCTGCCACCTGTTTCATTACAAAGCGTGGATTCATTCGTTGCCAGATGGGAGTCAGAATAACGGGCTCAGATTTTAATGATTCACTTACCGCCGCTGAAACATCCAGGGTAGGAAAATCTGATAACTGTCCTTTAATTGCATCACGCGCTAAATGGTATCGTTGCCATGCCTGCTTCATGCTTTCATCTTTCTCAAGATTATCCAACACGTTATCAGCATCGCGCAGTTCACCATCCATTAAGGCAGAAAGCTTGTCAGTTTTGTCATTCATAATTTATATCTCTTAAGTCAAACTTTAGATACGAGTTTTAATTTTCATCCAGCAGTGGTTTAAGTTTTTCATCGATGGCTTCCCTGGCCCTGAAAATTCGTGACCTGACGGTCCCAATTGGACACGACATGGTTTCAGCAATTTCGTCATAACTTAAACCTTCAATTTCTCTTAATGTAATCGCCATTTTTAAATCATCGGGCAATTCATCAATCGTGCTAAATACCATTTCAGCAATTTCATCTTTGAGTAAAACTCTTTCCGGTGAAGCCTGTTCCTGTAGACCATCGGCTCCCGCGTATTGTTCCGCTTCTGACGCCTCGACATCATCGCGTGGTGGGCGTCGTCCCTGGGCAACAATAAAGTTTTTAGCCGTATTAATCGCAATACGATAAACCCAGGTATAAAAAGCACTATCACCACGAAATGTTGCGAGTGCGCGATAGGCTTTAATAAATGTTTCCTGCGCCAAATCCTGTACTTCGGAAGGATCGCGGACAAAGCGTGACAAAATATTCATGACTCGTTGCTGATATTTCAGAACCAGTATATCGAATGCCTTTTTATCGCCTTTTTGTACACGCTCAACCAGCGCCTGATCTATATCTCTTTCACCCATTCGGGTCGTTCCTTAATCCTTAAATACCTTAAAGGCTCCCGAACATCAAAATAGACATTAAAAGCGGGATAGAGTTCATAGTAACTGAAGATTTTCTTAACTTAAGTATATGTCACTATGAAAATTCTTTACTGTATCGGTTTTTATATTGTTTTTTTCGTGCTTTATTCAGTAAAATCAAAATACACCATCACTTTAACACCTTTCAATATAACGATATAGAGAATCGCATTTTTCATGCAACATAATACAGATATCCTGATTATTGGTGGTGGTGCAGCGGGTTTAAGCCTGGCTTTACGCATGGCCGACACCCATCATATCTCATTGATTTCAAAAGGTATTTTACGAGAAGGCTCAACCCTGTATGCCCAGGGTGGTGTTGCCGCAGTACTCGATCCCAGGGACAGCATTGAATCCCACGTGCAGGACACCATCGCTGCCGGTGCAAACCTGTGTAATGAAGAGGTGGTGCGATTTACGGTCGAACATGGTGCTGAAAATATTGAGTGGTTAATCGAACAAGGCATCGAGTTTACCCGAACCAGTAATAACAAGGACTATCACCTCACACGCGAAGGTGGACACAGTCAGCGTCGTATTATTCATGCCCAGGATGCCAGCGGCCGGGCTATTGAAACCACGCTGGAACACCGGGTGCGTACTCACCCTAATATTGAAATATACGAGCACCACAACGCGATTGATCTCATTACCACTGCGAAAATCGGGCAAACTAATCACAACGCATGCCTCGGTGCCTATATCCTTGATCGAAAATTTAACCGGGTTGAAGTGTTTCATGCAAAACACACTGTTCTCGCAACCGGGGGCGCAAGTAAGGTTTACCTGTATACCTCAAACCCGGATACATCGACGGGTGATGGCATCGCCATGGCCTGGCGGGCAGGTTGCCGTGTGGCCAATATGGAATTTAACCAGTTCCACCCAACCTGTCTTTATCATCCCGATGCCAAGTCATTCCTGATTACCGAGGCGGTACGCGGTGAAGGCGGTATTTTACGCTTGCCTGATGGCACCCCTTTTATGAAAAAATTTGATAAGCGCGCCGAACTCGCACCGCGTGATATCGTCGCCCGCGCGATCGATCATGAAATGAAGCGATTAGGTTCAGAATGTGTTTATCTTGATATCAGCCATAAGCCGGCAAAATTTATTACCCGCATGTTCCCCACCATTTACAATAAATGCCTGGAGTACGGAATTGATATCACCAAAGAACCCATACCAGTTGTTCCGGCTGCACATTATACCTGTGGCGGGGTTATGACCGACATCAATGGACTCACCGACGTTAACCAGCTTTATGCCATTGGCGAAACCGCCTTTACCGGGCTGCACGGCGCAAACCGAATGGCGAGTAATTCAATTCTTGAATGCTTAGTCTTTGCCCAGGCAGTGAGTAAACATATATTAAGCCAGGCTAAGACCGAAGTAGAAAATATCGAGCTACCACTCTGGGATGAAAGCCGGGTAACAGATTCAGATGAGGAAGTGGTTGTCACCCATAACTGGAACGAGTTACGTCACTTTATGTGGGATTACGTTGGTATCGTTAGAACCGATAAACGCCTGCGCCGTGCTAAAAGCCGGGTTAATTTATTACTAAGAGAAATTGATGAATACTATGGCAACTTCAGGGTAACCAGTGACTTACTGGAATTACGGAATCTTGCTGTGGTTGCTGATCTTATTATTCAGTCCGCCATCGACAGGAAAGAAAGTCGGGGTTTGCATTACACTTTGAACCATCCCAAGTTAAGTGAGCACCCTGAAAATACCGTGCTCAAACCCGGTGGCTATATTCATAAACCGGTTTAATATTAAAAACGGGAAAATTAAATTTTATATAAGCTCTTCTGCATCTTCGTCTTCCGGGTTGTTTATAAAGCGCAAACGTACCCTTAATTGTCGTAACTCATTTTTCCCCATTGAATCAGGTAGAAGTAAAACATGAAAGTGGTTCGTTCTTTCAAATTTATTTGTTACTTTAAAATTTAACCAGGTTAGATAATACGTTACGATGCATTCGCCTTGTAGCTCCGCATCGAAAAACTCTTTATTGTTGACTTCAATTTTCCATTTATCATCGCTGCTTAACTGGATAGCTGTTATTTTATTTTTTTGATGCTTTTTAATATAACCCCAGCTAATTGCGGTTAACACTATAAGCAAGCCAAGTTGCTGAAATAAATGTAACGAGGATATAAAAAGGCTAATAACTGAAAGAACAAAGATAATAAAAAAGTAGGCGTTAAATAATTTTGAATCTTTAATTGCCAGGTCCAGCGGCATCTCGAACTTGTTTTGCAACATCTGCAATATCCTTGTTAGTTGGAACCTCTTGTCCCATTAAATAATCCAGTAAAATTTGATCCTGGCAATTAAGTAACTGGTGAAACGCTTTCTTCATCTTTAAGGGCAAGTCGGAATAACGCTTTTCAATAAAGGCTTCCAGCATCAGGTCAAGCTCAAGCATCCCACGTCGACACTGCCAACGTAAACGTGCTTCATCTTGTTCCAGGTTGCTGGGAAATAACATGGCTTAAACCAGGTCCTTAACCATTAATTTTTTAATACTATGAATGGCTTCTGTTGGGTTTAATCCTTTCGGGCAAACATTAACGCAGTTCATAATTGAGTGGCAGCGAAACATCCGGTAAGGACCATCGAGTTCCTGTAAACGTTCAGCTGTAGCCTGGTCACGACTATCGGCTAAAAAACGATATGCCTGTAATAATGCTGCCGGGCCTCGGAATTTGTCCGGGTTCCACCAGAATGATGGACATGATGTTGTGCAACAACCACAGAGGATACACTCATACAAGCCATCAAGTTTTTTCCTTTGTTCAGGCGATTGTCTGAACTCAACCTCGGGAACAGGATCATGCACGGTGAGATAGGGTTTAACGGCTCGGTAGTGGTGATAGAACTGTTCCATATCGACAACAAGATCGCGTATCACTGGCATACTCGGAACAGGTCGAACTTCAATCGGTTGTTTTAATTCGGAACAACGGGTTTTACAGGCCAGGCCATTCGTACCATTAATGTTTACCGCGTCTGAACCACACACCCCTTCTCCACATGAATGCCTGAAGGTCAACGTTTCATCCTGCGCTTTTATTAATAACAGGGCATCACGTAACATCATGTCATCAGTCACGTTATCCAGAACAAACTCCTGCATATAAGGCTTTTGATCTTTTTCAGGATTGTAGCGGTATATTTTAAATCGCATTATTTAACCTGTTAGTAGACACGTGGTTTCGGTGGAAAGCTTTCTACTGATACCGGTTGCAAAGTGACCGGTTTATAATCCATTCGATGATCTTCTTTATAATATAGACTATGTTTTAACCAGCTCACATCATCACGCTCAGGATAATCAATACGTGAATGCGCACCGCGACTCTCCTTACGCTCCAGGGCAGACTTAACTGTTGCCACGGCAAGGTCAACCAGGTTTTCAAGTTCCAGGGCTTCAATGCGTGCCGTGTTAAAGACCTTACTGTAATCTGTGATACGAACATTGTTCATACGTTTTTCAAGTGCCAGAACTTTATCAAGACCTTCCTTCAAAACATCTTCTGTCCTGAAGACACTACAATAATCTTCCATGGTTTTCTGTAATTCTGCACGTAAACCACTAACCGATTCACTGCCATCACCTAGATCTTTACCTTCATCCCAGCGTTGTAAATGAGCAAGCGCCTGTTCAAGACTTTCATCATCGATTTGTCGGTGATGACGATTTGTTTCTAAATATTTTTTAATGTCATTGCCCGCAGCACGCCCAAAGACAACGATATCCAGCAGTGAATTACCGCCAAGACGATTGGCACCGTGCACCGATACACAGGCGCATTCACCAACTGCATACAAACCAGGAATAGATTCTTCACCCTGATCAACCGGAACAACAACCTGTCCAAACCTGTTTGTTGGGATCCCGCCCATGGTGTAGTGCGCGGTGGGGAAAACGGGAATTTCTTCTTCAGCAGGATCGATATGCATAAAGGCTTTTGACATATCACATATGCCGGGTAATCGTTGATACAAAACATCACGCCCAAGATGATCGAGTTTCAACATGACGTGATCGCCATTGGGGCCACACCCACGCCCTTCCCTGACTTCTGTGGCAATCGCACGACTCACTACGTCACGACTGGCTAAATCTTTTGCATGCGGTGCATAACGTTCCATAAAACGTTCACCATCTTTATTCACCAGGTAGCCCCCTTCACCGCGTGCACCCTCTGTGATTAACATGCCTTTGCCAGCAATGCCGGTTGGATGGAACTGAAAGAATTCCATATCCTGTAAAGGAATACCTGCACGCAAGGCCATGGCCAGGCCATCCCCGGTATTAATATGTGCATTGGTATTGGTACGGAAAAGTTGCCCAGCGCCACCGGTGGCTAATAACGTGGTCTTCGCCTCTATTAATAATGGCTCACCTGTTTCAATCTCGAGTACCAATGCACCGAGAATAAAACCATCTTTATCTTTAATCAGATCAACTGCAAAATATTCATCAAAGAAATGGGTTTTAGCACGAATATTTTGCTGGTACAGGGTGTGTAAAATAGCGTGACCGGTTCTGTCTGCCGCAGCACAGGTACGCGCAGCCTGTTCACCACCAAAGTTCTGACTTTGACCACCAAAAGGACGTTGATAAATTTTGCCACTGTCCATACGACTAAACGGTACACCCTGGTGCTCAAGTTCATAAACAAGATGTGAAGCAGAACGACACATATATTCAATGGCATCCTGATCGCCAAGATAGTCACTGCCTTTTATGGTGTCATACATGTGCCAGTGCCAGTTATCTGGCAAGACATTTGCCAGCGCGGCATTCATGCCCCCCTGGGCGGCGACGGTGTGAGAACGGGTTGGAAATACTTTTGAAACGACCGCAACATGAGCATCAGCTTCAGCAAGCTGTAAGGCTGAACGTAAACCGCCACCACCCGCACCAATTACCAGTGTGTCGAATCGACGTCGCTCTAAATTTTCTATGCTCATACTTTTACCAGGCTAATAACAATCAATAACAGCCACGTTGCCATTGCAGTTAATGCAAAAGCGAGTCCTGTTAATAGAATAAAACGTACACTACTGGGCTTGGCATAATCAACCAGGATATCGCGCATCCCGACCCAGGCATGTATTAAAACAGAAAGATAAAATAAGATTGTTGTAATAAGGATTAACGGTTGTGATAAAAGAGTTATCCAGCTGTGATAGGTAACCGGAGAATTAACTACTCCCCATGCAAGTAATGATAAAGCGTATATTGCTATATAAATCGCAGTTAATCGTTGTAATAACCAGGTACGCATACCTTGTGCTTGCAAGCTCATAAAATCCACACCCCGCTAATCACCAGGGTAAGAATAAGCGCAGCAAAAATTACGAACCATGCTGATTTACGCGCAACAGCTAATGACACACCAATATTTTGATCGATAAATAAAAAACGAAAGCCTGCAAGCAAATGATGCAGAAAAGACCACAGCAATAAAATTAAAGCGAGCTTAAACCAGGGTGAAGAGAAACTGGCTATGGCTTGTTTAAAGCCGGCTTCACCTGATAATGAAAGTTGTAGAAGATATAAGCTATAAGGTATGGATAGAAATAAGATTAAGCCACTAATGCGATGATTAATAGATGCAATTCCTGTAATCGGCAATCGAATTTTTAACAGGTTTAAATACTTCGGCCGGTTATCTGATCTTTTCATACAAAGCCTAAGGTTATTGATTTAAAAATAAGTCACTTCTTAAATCTGCTATTATTAAGACTAGTTTATTTTAAGATTCACCGCCATGCGGTATAATTCAACCCACACTTATCGTGAGTAAATTGTATTTTATTTATCAGCAGTAACTCTATTGATACAGCATACAGTAATAATTTTCAAATTATAAATTTCACAGGTTAATTATGAATACAGAATGGGAAAAGTTTCTCTCAGCAAGAAATGCCACATTAGAAAATAACCACATTGAAAACTTTGGTCATTCTATCACTGAAGAACAACATGCTTTTTCAAACCTGGTACTGGCTGATCTCAGTCATTACGCTTTAATCAAAGCCAGTGGAGATGATGTCACAGAGTTTCTGCAGGGCCAATTTACTAACGACATAAAACTCGTCACTGATAATCTCAGCCAACTAAGCGCATACTGTAATCCCAAGGGCCGTATCCTGGCGAACTTCAGGATCTTCAAATACAAAGATGATTTTGTATTACGGTTACATGCAGATATATTAGAACCGACGTTAAAACGCTTACGCATGTTTATTATGCGAAGCAAAGTAGAACTGCTTGATTGTGGTGATGAGCTAACACGTATCGGTATCGCTGGCGAAAATGCGACAACTAAATTATCAAGTATATTCACAACGTTACCTGAAAATACTGATGAGTCATTAACCGAAAATGACACGACCATCATTAAGCTGGCAGGAACTGTACCTCGTTATGAAGTGTATGGCCCACTGGAGACAATAAAAACATTGTGGGAAACACTGGAAAACGATGCCGTTAGCATTGGTAAAAATAGCTGGGACTTGCTCACCATCCGCGCAGGGATCCCGGAGATTGTGACCGCTACCGTGGAAGCCTTTGTTCCGCAAATGGTTAACCTGCAGGCAATTAACAGTCTAAGCTTTACCAAGGGTTGCTACCCCGGCCAGGAAGTGGTTGCGCGGATGCATTACCTGGGAAAAGTTAAGCGACGCCTCTATATCGCATCAGCCGAAATGGATACTTTACCCATGCCCGGCCAACCCATTATGACAAGTGCTGAAAAGGAAGAAAAAGCAGGGCAAATTGTCATGGCAAGCTGGTCAGGTGACAATATTGTTGAATTATTAGCCGTTTTAATTATTGAAAAAGCGGAAAATGAAGCTCTTCATATCGAATCTCACGACGGAGCATCACTTACGCTGGCAGACTTGCCTTACAGCCTTGAAAAAGATGAAAAATAAGTAAATAAAACTTAATGTTTTCAGGAAAATGTCGATAATAAACGTATAACAATATACAAGGATACAAAAATGGATGCTGCTGCTGAAGAAAAATTCCTCGATCAACTCTTAGAGGATCTTGAGAACGACAAACTCGTTCTGCCAACACTTCCTGAAGTTGCCCTCAAGGTTCGTGACACATTAGAAGATGAAAACTCGTCACTGCTTGACGTGGCAAAAATTATTACCAGTGATGCGGCGCTTTCTGCCCGTATGATCCAGGTTTCAAATAGCCCGTTACTCCGTGCCACCCGTGCAATTGAAACCGTTGAGGCTGCGGTCACCCGAATGGGTAGCAATATGATCCGTAACCTGGTTACCAGCATGGTAATGGAACAAATGTTCCAGGCTACCTCCGATGTTACTGATAAGCGCTTACGTAAAATCTGGGAGCACTCCACTGAAGTGGCGGCTATTTCACATGCCCTGGCCAGCCAATTTACCAGGCTCCAACCCGACCAGGCGATGTTAGCCGGCCTGGTACATGATATTGGCGCCTTACCGATTTTAAGCCGTGCAGAAGATTACCCAGATTTAATCGCTGACGAAGCTGCCCTCGATCGTATTATTAATAGTGTACATACCACCATTGGTGCAGAAATCCTGCGCAAATGGAACTTCCCTGAAGAACTGGTTGCCGTAGCCGAAGAACATGAAGATCTCAGCCGTGATTCTGCGAATGGCCCGGATTATGTCGATGTTGTTATTGTGGCGAACCTGCAAAGCCTCATTGATACCGATCACCGTCATACCAATGTTGACTGGTCAACAGTGCCAGCCTTTGGCAAACTCGGTCTTCAAGCTGATGTCAGCGTAGTGGATATGGATGAAACAAATGCCAATATTGAAGCCGCTCGTGCAGCCTTAGCTTAATTTAAAGTCATTCAAGTAGAACAAAAAAGCATCCTTTTAGGATGCTTTTTTATTGCTAGTAATAAAATTCAGGTCGCCCCCCCTAAAACCTCTTCGAGGTTTATTGAGGATGACCTGCGGCCTTTCAGGCCTCCGGCCTCATATGTGGGAAGAGAAGGACATCGCGGATTGATGGTGAATCAGTAAACAACATCACCAGTCGATCAATACCGATACCTTCCCCTGCTGTTGGCGGCATACCATGTTCCAATGCAGTAATATAATCTTCATCAAAGAACATCGCTTCATCATCACCGGCTTCTTTTTCTTCAACCTGTGCTTTAAAGCGTTCCGCCTGGTCTTCTGCATCATTAAGCTCTGAGAAACCATTGGCAATTTCACGACCACCGACGAAAAATTCAAAGCGATCAGTCACAAAATGGTCATCATCGTTTCGACGAGCAAGTGGAGAAACTTCTGTTGGATAAGCGGTAATAAAAGTTGGATTCATCAAGCGGTGTTCTACCGTCTTTTCAAAAATTTCAATCTGAACTTTTCCTAAGCCGTAACCATCTTTGAGCGGAATACCGAGTCGCCCTGCAATCGCACGGGCTTTCGCTAAATCATCGAGCTCTTCTTCTTTAATATCATCATTAAAATGAAGAATTGATTCTTTAACGGTCATACGATCAAATGGTTTTCCAAAATCATAAACATCATCCTGGTATGGAACCTTGGTTTTACCGACGACATTTTCAGCGATGGAACGTAACATTTCTTCGGTAATATCCATTAAGTCACGATAATCTGCGTACGCTTCATAAAACTCGATCATGGTGAATTCGGGATTATGACGGGTCGATAAACCTTCGTTACGGAAGTTACGGTTGATTTCAAAAACACGCTCAAAACCACCGACAACTAAACGTTTTAAATATAACTCTGGTGCAATACGTAAAAACAGGTCCATATCCAACGCGTTATGATAAGTGGTAAATGGTCGCGCAGTTGCACCACCTGGAATGACCTGCATCATCGGTGTTTCGACTTCGAGGAAGTTTTTCGCCGTTAAGAACTCACGTATGTGGCTAATGATTTTAGAACGCATAATAAATGTGTCACGCGATTCATCATTCATGATTAAATCAAGATAACGTTGACGGTAACGTGTTTCCTGGTCAGTGACGCCTTTAAACTTTTCAGGTAACGGGCGCAATGATTTAGTGAGCATACGAATACTATCTAACTTAATAGAAAGCTCACCTTTGTTGGTTTTCATCAGGATGCCTTCACCACCAATAATGTCACCGATATCCCATTTCTTAAACTGTTCGTTATAAACACCTTCAGGCAAATCATCACGTGCGACATAAAACTGGATGCGACCCGACATATCCTGAACTGTTGCAAAGCTTGCCTTACCCATGACACGTTTGAGCATCATACGACCCGCCACGCTAACCCGAAGATTTAACTCGGCCAGTTCTTCTTTTGACTTCTCGGCATATTCAGCCTGAAGCTCACCTGCCATTACGTTACGACGGAAATCATTTGGGAAAGCGACACCAGCTTCACGTATGCCCGCTAATTTCTGGCGACGCTCAGCTATGAGTTTATTTTCATCAATCGGTGCTTGTTCAGTTTTATCATTCATATTCATTTCTCGGTTTTCATATTAAACGCAGAGGTCACAGATACGCAGAGGTCGCAAAGTATTTTATAAAAAATATTCTTCGCGTCTCTGCGTTCTCCGCGTCTTTTACAATTTGTCTACAACCCGCTCTTTAAGCTGGCTTCAATAAACTGGTTTAAATCACCATCTAATACTGCCTGGGTATTACTGGTTTCAACATTCGTGCGTAAATCTTTAATCCTTGATTGATCCAGAACATAAGATCGGATCTGGCTACCCCAACCTATATCGGTTTTGCCATCTTCTAATGCCTGCTTTTCAGCATTTTGTTTTTGCAATTCAAATTCGTAAAGTTTTGATTTAAGTTGCTTCATCGCGTTATCTTTATTTTGATGTTGCGAACGACCACTTTGGCACTGTACCACGATACCAGTAGGTTCATGTGTTAAACGCACAGCTGAATCGGTCTTATTAACGTGCTGACCACCTGCACCACTGGCACGGTAAGTATCAATACGTAAATCAGCGGGATTGATTTCAATTTCAATATTGTCATCCACTTCAGGTGAAACAAACACGGAAGAGAATGATGTATGGCGACGGTTGCCCGAATCAAAAGGTGATTTTCGAACTAAACGATGCACTCCGGTTTCTGTACGCAACCAGCCAAAGGCATACTCACCGGTAAACTTAATCGTTGCGCTTTTTATACCGGCAACTTCACCTGCAGAGGCTTCAACCAGCTCGGTGGTAAAACCGTTACTTTCACCCCAGCGAAGATACATGCGCAACAACATTTCTGCCCAGTCCTGCGCTTCTGTTCCACCCGAGCCGGACTGGATATCCAGGAATGCATTATTCGCGTCCATTTGACCTGAGAACATGCGTTGAAACTCAAGCTGTTCGAGTGATTTTTCTTTATCATCCAGCTCGGCGTCAACAGAATTTACCGTATCCTGGTCTTCTTCTTCTGCAGCGAGTTCAAGCAACTCCGTTGCATCAGCTAAACTCGAATCAAGCTCATCGATGATATTTACAATTTTTTCGAGTTTAACTCTCTCACGACCCAGTTCCTGGGCGCGTTCCGGGTTATTCCAGACATCTGGCTCTTCGAGCTCGCGTGTGACTTCGGTTAACTGTTCTTTCCTGGCTTCATAGTCAAAGATACCCCCTCAGGACGTCGGTGCGCTCCTGAAAATCTTTGATACGAGTTTTGATTGGATTAATTTCCAACATATTGAAATCCATAAAAAATAAAGGCCAGATTCTACACTATTTGTTATTGCGAGAGAACAAAGTGACCGAAGCAATCTTAGCGTTCATGTGTCAGGCCAGAATTATTCATAAATGAAAAATTCCTGCTCTTTGTTTTAGCTGGGCGTCAGACTGAAGCCTGAGCTACCTTTATTCCCGGCATTCACTGCAGGTCGGACTTTAGTCCGACGCCTTGTTATCTAAAACAATCAAAACCTGCAGCCCAATACAACCAGTCACTCAAGCTGAATCTCTTGGTTATACTGGTTCGATATGCTCAACCATGAGTTGCAGGCTTTGCCTGCCGCGAAAGACATTCACATCCAGGCGATAAGCCACTTTAGCCTGTAGCTGATCATTCGACCAGTCCTCATCAGTGGTATTGAAAGCAATGGCGTCGACCTCTATGCGTGAGCCTTGAGGCTGAAGCGACATTTTTAGATGCTTCTCACCTACAATTCGTTTATTAATGATATTGAATACACCATCAAACACCGGTTCCTGGAAGGTTTGTCCCCAGGGGCCTGCATAACGAAGCTCCTCGGCTGTTTGCAAGCTAAATTCTGATTCAGTGAGTTCACCATCACTCAGCACAATTCCTTTTAGATCATCGTCGCAAAGGTGGCGCCTGACTTCTGCATCAAATGCCTGGCTAAATATTTCATAATCCGCTTCCGCAATGGTCAAACCTGCTGCCATCGCGTGACCACCAAACTTGGTAATCAATTCAGGATGACTGGCAGCCACACTATCGAGCGCATCACGGATATGTAAACCTTTCACTGAACGACCAGAACCTTTTAAACAATTGCCATCTGTTTTGGCAAAAACAATCACGGGACGGTGCCAGCGATCTTTTATTCGAGAAGCAATGATACCGACAACACCTTCATGAAATCCTTCATCAAACAAACACAATCCAAAAGGCAGGCTCGCGTTTTCATCTTGTTGTATATTATCTAGCTGCATTTCATCTAAAA
>Ga0207752_1000300_pt1 | contig 23772 bp, 22 predicted proteins | sample Pon2CUnioCityCA_6_FD_187272 | JGI IMG/M metagenome (GOLD analysis project Ga0207752, IMG submission 187272) | Marine sediment microbial community from Union City, CA, USA - Pond 2C Sediment 2 (SPAdes) | ecosystem: Environmental > Aquatic > Marine > Intertidal zone > Salt pond sediment ...
AACACGCGGGGATGACCCAGTTGCTGGCCCAGGCCCTGAGTAGTACCGGTGCGCTCTTTCCCTTCCTCAGCCCCTTCATCGGTGCCCTGGGCGCCTTTATGACGGGCAGCAATACTAATAGCAACGTGGTCTTTGCCTCGCTACAGCAGCAGACGGCACTGGCCCTGGACGTCTCTGTCGCGTTGATCCTGGCGGGACAGACGGCCGGGGGCGCCATCGGTAGCATCTTCGCCCCGGCAAAGGTGGTGGTGGGTGCCAGCACCGTCGCCGGTGCCGACGATGGGCGCGTGCTCTTACTGGCTACCGCTTACGGGGTCGGCATCATCGCCGTGCTCGGTGTCCTGGTCTGGCTCCTGATTTAGCTCTCCCCGTTATAGATCGTTAGAAACGGTGCCCGTCTAACTTGAGCGCGCCTGTCAGCAGATTCCGCTCCCGCAGATCCGCTACCAGGGAAGGGATTTCGGTGTAGGTGTGGCTGGCGATGCCCAGCGCTTTGGCCACGCTGGTATTTCGCTCCTGATCGTCGATGAAGAACATTTCCTCGGGCCGGGCATCCAGCCGCTCCATGGCGATTTCGAAGGCCCGTTCTTCTGGCTTGGCTACCCCGATCCGGTAGGAGTTGAGGATCGCATCGAAATAGTGATCAATCTTCAATTTCTCTCCCAGAATCTCCTCCAGACGGTTGTCCCAATTGCTGAGAATGCCCAGCCGGTACCCGTCATGGAGGTGGATGATTAGCTTGCGCATTGAAGGATGGAGCCCTTCACCCTCGTGGAGGGCGGCCACAAAACGCGCCCTTTCTACTGATTCCACAAATCCATGAGGACGCAAGAGGCGTTCCCACATCTCCGTATGCAGCATCTGGCCCGTCTTTGCCGCCTCCCACTCCTCGCTCGTATAAAAATCGAGCCACATCTCCTCACCTGACGCGTATCCCAGCCTCTGGGCCAGCTCTTCCCGCCGCTCCCATACCTTTTCCGGTTCGAGCGGGGCCACAAGCACCCCGCCCACGTCAAAGAGGATCGTCGTAATCATTACAGTACCACTGGCTGCTGGTCGACCCGCGAGCGCTCGGCCATCATGATGCACAGGATCTTGTCTACGGTCTCTTCCTGCTTTTCCTGGGCATTGACCACCCAATAATCAAATTCTTCAATTCGCTTCATCTCCTGGCGGGCGGTGGCGATGCGCAACTTCAGCCCTTCCGGGGTTTCTGATTTGCGTTCTTGCAGCCGGGTGACCATCGCCTTTTCTGACTCGGCCGTCAGGAAGATGGAGATTGCTCTGGGTACCAGTTTGCGAATCGTCGCCGCCCCCTGGGGATCGACGCGCATGATTACGTCCCGGCCGCTGGCCAGCGCGTCCCGGATCTGGGCTTTCGGCACGCCCTTATAATCATTGTAGACCAGGGCATACTCCAGCAACTCATCCTCGTCAATCATCCGCGCAAATTCGTCGGAGCTGACAAAAAAGTAATCACGGCCGTCGACTTCCCCCGGTCGCGGTGGGCGGGTGGTGGCGGTGACCACAAAGTAGAAAGAATCGGGCCGGCGTTCGATCAGCCTGCGGGCAATCGTATCTTTGCCCACCCCAGAGGGACCGGAAATAACGATCAGTAGGGGGTGGGCCGGCCGATGGTAAGCATTTTGTGTTTCGTTCAAGCTTGCATCTCCTCCTCGTGAACGTATAATTTTTATCATATTGTCTTGAATTTCGCTATATTGGGTTCCGGGTAGTTCCCAGCTAGAGCGCCAGCCAAAACGGTACGCGGGGCACCCGGTATAGTGTGAGAGGTGAACGACTTATGCCCGTCTATGAATTTCGTTGTCAGGAATGTGGCCGGCTTGCCCGGCTGACCTACTCCTTTAGCGAGTATGACGAGGCCACGCCTGTCTGCCCCCAATGCGGCAGCGAAAAACTGAATAGACGTATCGGCCGGGTTGCGTTGGGTCGTTCCGAAGAGGCCCAGATGGACTCCATGCTTGACGAGAACGCGCTGGCCGGGCTGGATGAGGAAGACCCCCAGGCCCTGGGTCGCTTCATGCGCAAAATGAGCCGGGAGATGGGCGAGGATCTGGGAGACGAGTTCGAAGAAGTCGTCGACCGGTTGGAGAAGGGCCAATCTCCAGAACAAATTGAAGAAGCCCTACCGGAGCTGGCCGACGATGCCGGAGCTGCAGCGGATCCCTTCTGAGATATGATTGCGGTGCGGTACGGTTGGAAAGAGCGTGCCGCCTTTAAGTTAAAAGGAGCCTGATTCGGGAGCACCAGGTTGTGCCTGTCTCACCTGTAACCGCTCGCTGACGATGGCCAGCACTTCTTGATGGACCTCGGCCGGGGGCCGGTCTCCATCCAGTACCACCCAGCGTTCGGGATCTGCTGCCACCAGGGTCTGGTAACCGGCCTCAACCCGTCGGTAGAAGGTCGCGGTCTGCAAATCCATCCGGTTGATTTCCTCCCCCGGTGCCTGGCGTCGCTGCAGGCTCCGTTTTACGTCCAGTGCCAGCCAGATGGTCAGGTCTGGGCGCAGGCCGCCGGTGGCGAACTCGGTGATGGTTGCCAGATCGTCCAGGTTCAGCTCCCGCCCGTATCCCTGGTAAGCCAGCGTACTATCGGCGAATCGGTCACAGAGCACGATCTTGCCGGCGGCCAGCGCCGGCCGGATCACTTCCCGCACCAGTTGGGCCCGGGAGGCAGAGTAGAGGAGAATTTCCGCCGCTGCCGTCATCGCCGTGTTGTTCACGTCGTGAAGGCAATCTCGGATCTGGTCGCCGATCCTGGTCCCCCCTGGTTCTCTCGTCGTCAGCACGGGCAGGCTCTGCCGGCGCAAGGCAGCGGCCAGCAGGGCAATCTGGGTGGTTTTGCCGCACCCGTCCAGGCCTTCGAAGGTAATGAACATCGCCTAGTCGTTACGCGGCGTGTCAAAGATGCGGACGTGCCGGTTTGGTTCGCGACCGTAGCTATGGGAGACCAGGTTCGCCTGGCGGGCGAGCTGGTGCTGGTAACGGCGCACAGAGGCACCGGCCGGGGACAGATCCACACTGTCCTCGCCGGACTGAATCCGCTGGATAGCCTGCTCCGCTTCGGCCACGGCCGCTTCAAAAGGGTCCTGGGGGGTTGCCCCCAGGTCGAAAACCTCCATCAGCGCGTTTTCCATCTGGGTGGTGGTATTTGCCCGTAAGACGTAGATGGGAATGCGGCGCTGTTCGGCATCGCTGATCACGCGCCTCCGGCGACGGTAGTAATTCTTCAAGGTGATGAGAACGTCGGCCTTATTGATGTCCTCGACCAGTTCCACGTCGACGCCGAGCTTCTTCGCTGCCTGGCGCAGGCGATTGCGGGCCACGCCGTACGGATAGACCTGCCGGCTCTTGTTGTTCACGCCATTCTCGCCGACGATGGTCGCTTCTGGACGCCGTCCATCGCCCCCTTGCTGCTTCTCAGGCCGGCGTCGCCGTCGCGGTCCGCGGTTGTACTCCAGCGTTGTGCTCGGGCGCCCGCTTACTGCCTGCCCGGCCGGTTGCGCCTGTTCCCGTTCCACCTGGATCTCGCCTTCTTCGTCGCGGTAGCGCAATTCCACGCCCAGGGCCTGCCCGCGCAACATTGAATCCACCGATGCTGCTACGTCCGGATGGACCACCAGGCGCTGCCGGTCCTGGATCTCAATCAGCACTTCAAAGGTTGGGGGGGCGCGCCGCTCCAGAACGGTTTTCTGGGTACCGCGCCGCCGGGCCTCCTCGTCGGAGAGGGTTACGCTCTCGATGCCGCCGACCAGGTCAGAGAGCGTGGGGTTCAAGAGCAGGTTTTCCAGGCTGTTACCATGGGCAGTACCGATCAATTGCACCCCGCGCTCGTTAATCGTGCGGGCAGCGGCCGCTTCCTGTTCCCGCCCGATCTCGTCGATGATGATCACTTCCGGGTTGTGGTTCTCTACCGCTTCGATCATCGTCTCGTGTTGGTGGGAGGGGCGCGGAACCTGCATGCGCCGCGCGCGACCTACGGCCGGGTGCGGGATATCGCCGTCCCCGCCAATCTCGTTGGAGGTATCGACGATGACCACCCGCCTAGACTCGGCCAGAATCCGGGCCATTTCTCGGAGCATGGTCGTCTTGCCCACGCCCGGCCGGCCCAGCAGCAAGATGCTTTGCCCACCTTCTACCAGGTCGGCGACAATGTCGATGGTGCCGTACACGGCACGACCCACCCGGGCAGTGAGGCCCACGATGTTCCCGCGCCGGTTGCGAATTGCCGAAATCCGGTGCAGGGTCCGGGCCATCCCCGCCCGGTTATCGTCGTCAAATTGGCCGATCCGGTTAACGACGGCATCAATCTCTGCCTTCGTTACCTCTTCTTCCCGCAATACCTCTTCGCGGTCGACGTAACGGGCAGTCGGTCGCCGGCCCAGATCCATCACAACTTCCAGCAGATCCGCTTTATCTCCCAATTCGTCCAGGCGGTCGCGAATGTTGACCGGCAGCACCGCTAGCAGGGCTTCCAGATCTTCCTGTGCCTGTTCTACTGCTTTTTCCTCAAATATCATACGCTTCACTGAAAGAACTTACCGGGCCCGGTAAGTTCTTTCCTTAATTCCGTTCCTTGGTTCTTCCTTGCTACGCATACTCGATCTAACTAACGCCAATACAATAGTAGAAAAGAAGTGGGAGCGGGCAAGGGTTTGGGACCTGTATCTATTGCGCTTCTTATCCTAATCGCGTGCCAGGGTCGGCTGCCGCTCTGGCGCCTGTCCGTAATGCTCCAACAGGCTGGTCGCCTGGGCCCGGTGGGCCTGGAGCAGCTTGCTTAACTCGCCCGCCTTCTGTTGGGCGGGCATCGCGAGATGTTTTACCATGACTGCCTGGCTCTTGCAGCGTTCGAAACCATTGTCAACCAGGGCGTGCTGCAGCCAGCTCTGGTAACGGGGTACACAGCAATAGATTGTGTGGCTTGCCGGTCCATCAGAGAGGGAAATTGCCGCCTTAACGATGGCCGTGCTCTGCTCATAGCCGCTGGGATGGATGAAAGTCTGAATCCAGGTAGCTACCGATCCTTCCTGAATATGCACAAAGGCAGTCAGTTCCCCGGCATCTCGCAAGATCCAGATCTGGCCATTCTGCGGCGGTGCCGGTTCGACAAGCTGGATCAGCGGGGGAACCGTATTGGCGTACAGCCACTCCACGTCCCATTCGTCCACCTCCTGGGCCAGTTCCAACAAGGTACCCCCCTCAATCTCAACATCCTCTTGCGCCGCACCCTGGAAGACCCAGATATCCTGGCGCGTGTAAACGGCAAAACCGGCTTGCCGCAGGACCGGTAACTCCGGCCCGATTTCCTCTACTTCGGCAATCAGGCTGTGGACACCGCGCTTGCCCATCGCGACTATCGCTCCCTCCAACAGGGACAACCAGGCGGTTTCGTTAATTGGCGACTCTGCTTCCTGCTTTTCGTCGGGATCTGTTGCCCCCAGGCAAAGCAGGTGTGCGTGGGCCTGATCCTCTGGCAGATATAGCTGGACAAACCCGGCCGAATCTCCCCCCTCCTCTCGCCAGATATACGTAGCCGAATCACGCCGGGAGATCATGTTGAAAAGGGCACCGCGCAAGGGCTGGCAACTCCTGGTGAGAGCGGCCTCCGCGTGTAACAGCGTGCCCTGGTCGCTAAGCCTCCGCACCAGGGGTAAATCGCGTAGACTAAAAGGACGAATCATTTGAAAAAAGTGTAGCAGCTACTCTCTCCTTTGTAAAGTAATGCCATGCGTCATCCCTTATTGGTGACAATCGACCTATGCTATACCCTGACGCACCTGGCTAAAGCATGATATAATCAGCACTCACTTGCGACACTCACTATTTTCTGTGGAGGTAATGTTATGTCATCTCTTCTCCTCACGGTCCGCGAAAGCATTCGCTATCGGGGGCGATCGGGCCATTATAGCTGGTTGGCCCACCGGCTTTCCGGGCTTGGCATCCTGGCTTATCTCATCATTCACGTATGGGAAACGGCCAACGCCAATTTTAACCCACCTCTCTATGAATGGTCGATTGCCCTGTTCAAGCATCCACTATTTGGTGTAGGTGAGGTCCTCTTGCTGGCGGCCTTGCTCTTCCATGCTTTCAACGGGATTCGCATTGCGCTGCTGGATTTTAAGCCTGACTGGTGGCAATACCAGCGCGCAAGCGCGTTAATCGTCTGGGGCCTGTTCGCGCTCGCGTTTGTGCCCATCGCGATCTACATGTTCCTGGGCATTATCGAGTATTGTGGTGAGCCGACTGCCTGGGGTAGTAGTTGTTGGGCTATCCCGCCTTATCCTCTCCCCTGACCGCTGACCACCAATCTTAAGGAGATATCAATGGCAGCAATTACTGAACGTGGTGATGTCACAACCCGCATCGCCAAATTAAAGGCTCAGAGCCCGCTTGAACGTTACGGCTATCTTTTCATGCGCCTGTCAGGGGTTGCCCTGATCGTTTTGGCCCTCGGGCACATGATGATCCAGCACATCCTGAATGATGTTCATAGCCTGACGCTAGAGTTCGTTCGCCAGCAGTGGATGTCATGGGGCTGGCGTACTTACGATCTTTTCTTGCTCGTCTTCGCCATCATGCATGGGTTCAACGGTTTGCGTGTTGTCTTGGAAGATTACGTCCACGGCGAAGGTGCGGTGAAAGCGATCCGTTGGGTCCTGCTCATCTTTATGATCATTACCATTGTCTGGTCGGCCGTCGCCATCATTACCTTCGATGCCGGCGTCTAGGCAGAGTTAGCGAAAACGCATTCAGTATTGCGTGTGGGGTATTGGCATGTGGTTCCAATACAGTACACGGAACACAAAATGCACCGAAAGAAAGGCTTAAGGTACAATGAAACCAAAGGTACACACATTTGATGCAGTAATCGTAGGGGCCGGGGGAGCCGGATTGATGGCCGCCCTCTACGCCAGTCGCCAGGCGAATGTCGCCGTCATCTCCAAACTTTATCCCACCCGTTCGCACACTGGTGCGGCCCAGGGGGGTGTGGGCGCGGCCCTGGGGAATGTCAACGAAGATCATTGGAAATGGCACGCGTACGATACCGTGAAGGGCTCGGACTATCTGGCCGACCAGGATGCGGTAGATGTGTTATGCCAGGAAGCGATTGACACGGTGATTGAGCTGGAGCATATGGGGTTACCGTTCGACCGGCTGCCGAACGGCCGGATCTCCCAGCGTCGCTTTGGCGGTCACACCGACAACGAAACTGGCAAACCGGTAGAGCGGGCCTGCCATGCCGCGGACCGTACCGGGCACATGATTTTGCAGACTCTCTACCAGCAATGTCTGAAGAACGATGTTAATTTCTTCGACGAATTTCACGTCGTGGACCTGATTCGGGTCGGTGACACAGTACGCGGCGTCGTCGCCGTCGAGATTGCCACCGGCGACTTCCATATATTTCACAGCAAAGCGGTGATGTTCGCCACCGGCGGCTGGGGCCGTTGCTGGGAAGTTACCTCCAACGCCCACGCCCTGACCGGCGATGGCGCAGCGATCTGCCTGCGTCGCGGGGTTCCCTTGGAAGACATGGAGTTCTTCCAGTTCCATCCCACCGGCATCTTCAAGCTGGGCATCCTCATTACCGAGGGTGTGCGTGGGGAAGGGGGCGTGCTCCTCAATGATAAAGGGGAGCGTTTTATGGAGAAGTATGCGCCTACCATCAAAGATCTGGCCAGCCGCGACGTCGTCAGTCGTGCCATCTATCTTGAAGTGCAGGCAGGCCGGGGAATCAACGGCAAGCGGTACGTGCACCTGGACGTGACTCCGGAAACGGTAAATTACTACTATGAAAAAGACGGCGAGGACCGGCGCATCGACGCGGACTACATTGAAGCGAAATTGCCCGACATTGCCGACTTCACGCGCACTTACCTGGGTGTGGATCCGGTAAAAGAGCCGATGCCGGTTCAGCCCACCGCCCATTACGCGATGGGGGGCATCCCTACCGACGTAGACGGGCGCGTCCTCATCGATGCTGACAACTCGGTTCTTGACGGACTTTACGCTGCTGGCGAGACTGCCTGCGTCTCCGTTCATGGGGCCAACCGCCTGGGAACTAACTCTCTGACCGACCTGGTCGTTTTCGGCCGGCGAGCGGGCCAGACCATGTCCGATTACTGTGCGCAGGCTGAGTTGGAACCTCTGCCTGAAGGCGCAGCCGACGAGGTCATCGCGGAGTTTGAGCGGATCAGTAGTAATCAGGGGAACAGTACCCCTTACGAGCTGCGCGACCGCATGCAGCAGTTGATGACGGCCAAGGTCGGCGTTTTCCGCGTGGAAGAACCAATGCAGGAAGCGGTTGCCGAACTGGGCGAGCTGCGCCAGGCGTTTGCGACCGATATCTCCATTGACGACCAGGGCAAGCGGTTCAACACGGATTTGCTTGAGGCATGGGAGCTGGGTTGCCTGCTCGAACTGGCGGAAGTCACCGCTGTATCTGCTGCGGCCCGCAAAGAGAGCCGGGGTGCCCATGCCCGTGATGATTACCAGGAGCGGGACGACGAAAATTGGCTCAGTCACACCCTCTGCTTCAAAGATGGCGATGGTTATCGTCTCGACTACAAGCCGGTTGTGATTGATCGTTACGAACCAAAGGAGCGAGTTTACTAATGAGTCAGATACCAATCGCCGGTGACCAGGGTGTAACTGTCAACCTGCGGATTCGCCGCTTTAATCCGGAAAAAGATAGCGAACCATGGTGGGGGGATTATACGCTTGAAGGCGTGTCGCCCACCGACTCCGTCCTCGATCTTTTGCATCAGGTCAAGTGGACGATTGACGGTTCCCTCGCCCTACGCCGCTCCTGCGCTCACGGTGTTTGCGGCTCTGATGCCATGCGTATCAACGGGGCCAATGCACTCGCCTGTAAAACGCTGGTGGCACGCCTGATGAACGGCAGCGGCCCGGTCCGCGTGCAGGTTGAGCCCATCCTCGGCTTGAAGGTCTTGAAGGACCTGATCGTGGACATGGACCCTTTCTTCGACCACTACAAGTCGGTTCTGCCCTGGTTTGTCAACGATGATCCGCCACCGGCCGATGGCCGTGAGCGCCTGCAATCGCCAGCCGACCGTGAGAAGTTCGACGATACCACCAAATGTATCCTCTGTGCCGCCTGCACCACTTCCTGTCCCAGCTTCTGGGCGGACGGGCGTTACGTGGGACCAGCAGCGATTGTCCAGGCCCACCGTTTCATCTACGATAGCCGGGACGAGGCTTACGAGGAGCGGCTAAACATCATGGCCGAACAGTTCGGCGTGTGGAAGTGCCGTACCGTCTTCAATTGCACCACTGCTTGCCCCCGCGAAATCGAAGTGACCAAGGCCATCGCCGAGGTGAAGATGTCGATTACCACCGGCAAGGTGTAGTCTGAACTTCATGTTTGCGGTCAGTGGCGCCACGGTTCGAATGTTTCCAGGATCGAACCGCCGATAAACTCGCGCAAGATCGAATCGCTGGGCACCCGCACCGCGCTCGGAATCGGATCGAACCATTGCAGGAAGGCCAGGAGCCGGTTTGCTTCAACCCGCTCCAGCGTGCCCGGCTCTACCTGTAACAACAACGGCTGGGCCAGGGGCTTCAACATCGACAGCTCGTATACCAGCGCCGAGTTGAAAAAGACGTCCGCATTGTTCTGGTGCGGGAAGATATACTTCTTTTCTCCCCGGCGGACGCTGGGCCAGCGCCGGATCGTATCGGTGGCGTTATACCCACGCTTGGCCGCATCGCGCACGATTCGCCGCAACATACGCGTATCCGTTGTCGGGACCCGGTTGTGGCGGTCCAGATTGAGCTGGGTAAAGGCGGAAACGAAGACCTTGTACATCGCATCTTCCGGGACGCCCAGGGTCAGGCGTGGGTTCAGGGCGTGGATCCCTTCCACCAGCAGAATTTCCTGGGGGCCAATGCTCAACTCGCCTCCCCACTTGCGCCGGCCGGAGTGAAAATCGAATAGGGGCTGCAATACCGTCTCTCCGGCCAGTAGCTGCTTCACATGTAACTGGAAGAGCGCCAGGTCTAATGCCTCCAGCGCCTCAAAATCAAACTCTCCGTTGGCATCCCGAGGCGTATCTTCCCGGTTGACGAAGTAGTTGTCCAGATTAAGGGTTACGGGATGAAGTCCCTGGGCAAGCAATTGCACCGACAGCCGCTTGGCACAGGTCGTCTTCCCGGCCGATGTCGGGCCGGAAATGAGAACAATCCGCACGGGCGGCCGCCGGCCGGCAATCTCCGAGGCGATGACGGCCAATTGCCGCTCGTGCAACGCTTCGGCAATTAAGATCACTTCCTGGATGCGACCGCTGTTGATCGCCCAGTTAAGGGTAGACACGCTGGGTACGCCGATCAGCTCCAGCCACTTATTATACTCTTGAAACACGCGGGCCAGCCGGGGTTCATCCTCAAACGGTAGCAGCCGCCGGGGCTGGTGGCGCCTTGGGAACTGCAGAATAAAACCATCATGATAAGGGCGCAACGCGAACAGATCCAGGTAGCCGGTGCTGGGCACCATAAAGCCGTGGAAGTAATCTCTTACCCCATTTAGCTCATACAGCGTCAGGTAATCCTTGCGGCGGCGGGCAAAGAGATCGGCTTTTTCCGCATCCCTGTTTTCGTGGAAGAGTTGCAGGGCTTCGTCCAGCGGTACGCGTACCTGGGTGATAGGCAGATCGGCGTCCACCAGTTCTCGCATGCGTGCCTCCAGCCGATCCCGTTCCTCCTGGGTGAGGGCCTCACCATTGTGCGCCTCGCAATAGTAACCACCGAAGGGCATCGAATGGTCAATGGTGATTGTCTTATCCGGGAACAGCTCGGTAGCTGCGGCAATCAACAGGAAACTCAGGGAGCGCCGGTAGATTCGGACGCCGTCAGAGTCGGCCGTTGAGATCGGAATTATTTCCGCGTCGCTGCTGAGCGGCTCGGTTAGTTCCCGTAGCTTGTTATTGACCAGTGCGGCTACAATCCGGCCGGGTGTCTCCGGTTGTGCCACTTCAATAAACTCTTCTACGGTCGTTCCTACCGGCCCGTCAAAGGCCCGGCCGTCGGGCAGCCGGATCTGGACGATCTGGCGAATGGGAGCGGGTGTAATTCGTTGGTTAAGCAATTGTTCCTTCATCGTGGGGAATACCTTTCTTGGGCTTGAAAAACCGGAGGTGGCGAAGCGCAGTTACCGCGCTTCCATTTCTCTTGTCGCCGTGATCGGTGACAAATAGTCGACGATCAGTTCCACGCTCTCCTCCATTCCGCGGGTAATAATTGTCTCGACCTTCTCCAGCGGAATCTTGTGGAAGACGTTTGCGGCCATCCACTGCCGGTCGTCCAGGTTAGCAGCGAATGCTTCCGGCTTCATATTCATGCGCTCTGCATAAATTGTAATTGTCGCCGTGGTGCCTCCCGGCCGGAGTTGGGCCGCCAGCATGTCACGCCAGCGAATCAACTCGCCATCGCCGGTAAAGGGCAACCAGTGCCGCGGTCTCGCCGCGGCCAGCGTCTGGCCGGCTGTGGCCGGCAGCGTGGCCATCGCCTGCTTATCCAGGTAGGTCAATAGCGTATTGTGTACCAGGAAACGCTCCCGGTGGTCTACCGGCCAATCCTTCGCTTCCACAAAGTAGGGAATCAGGATCTCCCAGTACCAGCATAGATCCAGGAGGAGGTGTGCCCGGTATCCGGCAATGAATACTGCATGAGCCAGGGGCAGCCCGGCAGCGTCGGCGAGCTGCGGGTGCTGTTCCAGCATCACCCGGTGGGCGACGACATCCGGCGCCGGTGGCAAATCGTAAAAGTGGGCAACCTCGCGCGGCACGTCGCAGATCGTCTGGAAATCCGGGGCAACGTTCCCCAGGTAGAAAGCGGGCCACGCCTGAGCCAGCAGACGTGCCGTTTGCCTGTCTAATAGGCTGTGCGCCCGGATGCGCTCAGCGACCGCGAGATGCATAAATGGTGTTGGCATAAGGGAAAGGATTTTAATCGGAAATTGACGGAATGTAAAGTGTTCGGCCTGCCTGCGCCCCCGGCGCTTATCTCAGTCTTGGTCTGGGAATCCGTTAGAAAGATTCCAGATCTGCCAGCCCGTAGCGGCCAATGCCGGCGCCGTCGTAGCCTGCCAGGTAACCGCTGCGTGGCGCAGCGGCCACTTCAGGTCGGCCGGAACATCCCGCTCGACCGGCACCGCCAGCTTTTCCTCCACCGGTAAAAAAATCGCGTCCAGCCGCAGACCATCACTCACCGGCGTGTCCCGCCTGGGATAGACGTAGCAGGGATATTTGAAGAAAATCTCCAGGTCACGCAAGAAGATCTGGGTTTTCCGGCCGCTGCGCGTAAACCCGAAGACCTCCGCCCGTGGAAAGCGTTGCCCCTCTTCATAGACCCAGCGATAGAGGGAAAGCGCTTTCCGTTCTCTCCCCCAGTCGTCCAGGACCACCGCCGGGAAGATGAGCTTCTCCGTGCCCTGGACAATGAAGGCGAAGCGGAGGAAGAGGGGGGACTCTGTTTCCGCCAGCAGCAGTCCCATCGCGCCATCCCGCCGGTAGAGGGTTCCGTGTATTTTCTGGCTCAGTGGTTGCATAGGTGCAAGCAGGAGACCTGACAGATTTCCTGTTCAGAAACTGTCAGGTCTCTGGAACATTCTCAGGCCGGTTCGCCGGCTGGTTCTACGGTTGGGCCGGCAGCCCTGATCTCGTTAGAAACGCCCTCTTCGAATTGCTCGAAATTCTGGATGAACATCTCTGCCAGCTTCTGTGCCTGGCGGTCATACGCCTCTGGGTCTTCCCACGTCTGGCGCGGATCCAGGATCTCATCCGGCACACCCTCGATCGACTGGGGGATATGCAACCCGAAGATGGGGTGCACGAAGGTATCCACGTCGTCCAACTCGCCGTTGAGCGCCGCCGAAACCATCCGCCGCGTGTAATTCAGCTCCATCCGGTGCCCTTCGCCGTACGGCCCGCCGGTCCAGCCCGTGTTCACCATCCACACATTCGAGCCATGCCTGTCAATTTTCTCTCCCAGGAGCCGGGCGTACTCGCCGGGATGCAGGGGCATGAACGGTGCGCCGAAGCAGGCGCTGAAATTGGGGATCGGTTCGGTGACCCCGCGTTCGGTACCCGCTACCTTGGCCGTGTAGCCGCTCAGGAAGTGGTACATCGCCTGTTCCCTGCTGAGTTTGCTGATTGGGGGGAGCACGCCGAAAGCGTCCGCAGTCAGGAAGAGAACATTGCTCGGGTGGCCGCCCTCCCCGACACGGGTCGCGTTCGGCACGTGGCTAATTGGATAGCTGGCTCGCGTGTTCTGGGTCAGGCTGGAATCGTCGAAATTGATGCGCCTGGTTTCCGGATCGTAAGCGACATTCTCCAGGATTGTGCCGAAGCGACGGGATGCCTCGTAAATCAACGGCTCTCCTTCCGGGCTCAGTTCGATTACCTTAGCATAGCAGCCACCTTCAAAATTGAAGATCCCTTCATCGCTCCAGCCGTGTTCGTCGTCGCCGATCAGGGTCCGCGCCGGATCGTTGCTCAGGGTCGTCTTGCCGGTACCGCTCAAACCAAAAAAAAGGGCCACGTCATCCGGATCCTGGCCATAGTTAGCACTGCAGTGCATCGGCAGCACCCCGCGCCGGGGAAGGTAGTAATTGAGAGCGGTGAAGATGCTCTTCTTGATCTCGCCGCCATACTCGGTTCCCCCGATCAGTACCAGCCGCTTCCCAAAGTCAACCAGGATAAAAGTCTGGCTATTGGTGTTGTCGAACTCCGGGTTGGCGTGAAAGCGGGGCATGTCAATTACCGTAAACTCGGGAACGAAATTCTCTAACTTCCTTTCGTCAAATTCGCGGATGAACATATTGCGGGCAAAGAGACTGTGCCACGCATATTCGGTAATGATCCTCACGGGCATCTGGTATCGTTCGTCGGCACCTGCATAACCGTCGAAGATGAAAATGTCCCGCTGCTGGATGTAGGCCAGGATCTTCCGATACAAATCGTCGAAATCTACTTGCTGGAATGGCCGGTTCACTTTCCCCCACCAGATTTCATTCTCGCTGGTCGGCTCCTTGACGATGAATTTGTCGTTGGGAGACCGGCCGGTATGGTCACCGGTGCGCACGACAAGCGGGCCAAGATGAGCGAGGACGCCTTCCCGGCGACGGGCGGCCTGCTCATACAGCATCGGGGTGGTCAGGTGCCAGTAGACCGTACTGGCATTGCGAATGCCATGATTGTCTACCCCATAACTGCTTGGATTCGGGCCGAAGTATTGCATTTAAGTGCCTCCTCTGTGTTGTAAATAGTGGGTCAGCTTCTGGGAACCGCTTCACAAGGGCTTTTCGCAATATCCTCGTCACACTCGAGGAAAAGCCGTCACTAATCTGTGAAACGATTCACGAAACCTGAACCTAGTTTAATTTACTATTTGAGGAAGGTCAAAAATGGAGCTTTGCAGTTGACTTGACCTGGAGAGAGGGCTATACTTATCCGGTGTTGGCTATCCGGGGCATGGCTCAGCTTGGTAGAGCGCTCGGTTTGGGTCCGAGAGGTCGTCGGTTCAAATCCGGCTGCCCCGACTATAACCTATCTTGGTTATGATGCAGGCGGGCATAGCTTAGTGGTAAAGCCCTGGCCTTCCAAGCCGGTGACACGGGTTCGAGTCCCGTTGCCCGCTCTTTTGTTCGGTTGCGGGTTCCGCAACCCCCGGGCCTGTAGCTCAATGGTAGAGCAGTCGGCTCATAACCGATCGGTTCCAGGTTCGAGCCCTGGCAGGCCCACTCCTTATTGTCGTGATTGTCGTGCGTCCCGCAGTAGCGGGGCGTTTTTTGTTTCAGGGGGCAAGCACCGTGGGGGCCAGGGGAATTCCCGGGTACTCCTGGCGTATCCGTTCGTCCAGGACGGGTAACGTCCGGCCGGTAAATGACTCATAGAGGGTAACCAATCCCCCGACCGTCTGGCCCGCCTCCGCCTGCGCCGCAACCTCCAGGAAGTGCGGATCGCCTACCCGGGAACCGGCAATCCACTTCAGGGTCGGGATCGCACCCAGGGCCGGCACGCTGTCATGAAGATCTGACCAGGCCCACTGCGAGCCATCGGCCTGATAGCCGATGAGCCGGGTGGATACTACCAGATCTCGCAGCACCGGCCGCGACGCGGAAAAATAGTTGCTCGTCGTCAGTTGTTGCCGGGTAGACGAAAGGGGCTGAGGCAGGTGGCTGGCGCCACGCCAGATAATGCCCTGGCCCAGGGGGACATAATGCTCGCCCGGCTCAGGGGAGAGCGTGACGGCGCGAGGGATCCCCCAGGGACCGTACGCGGCCGGCAGCGAAATGCCGCTTTCTGCCCCATCCCGAATCTCGGTGACGTATCCGTCCTCAGTCCGCCAGTGCAGGTAGAGGCGCGGCCGTCCCGCCAGCGTATTATCCCAATCATACCCTACCAGCCGCCGTTCACCTTCCACCAGGGACCAATAAACCGCGTTCTCCGTACTTAGGGGCAGGGGCATGGCGCTGACTTGCAGCCCGCTCAATGCCGTCCGGTTTTCACCCGCCTCGTCTGGTAACGGCGTGCCCCCGTTTGCTTCGTAGGCGCCCACTAACAGGGCATAGTCGCCCGGCGTGGCTCCCGGCCGGGGGGTAAGGGCAAAGCGGGTTAGCGTCAGTCCGGCCGGTTGGGACACTGCGCGCTCGTCTGCCTGGGCGTAGAGGGCACCGTCGGCTCCCACCAGGTGGGTGAAAAGGGCGATCGGGGATTGGGGATTGGCAATTGGTTGCCATGCAAGCGTCAGGGTGGTCTGGTGCGTTAGCGGAACGGTATCCTCTTCCAGGTGGTAGCCCCTTAATTGGATCCGATCGCCGAAGGTTACATCCAGCGGCCGGTAGCCGGGAGGGAGTGCGGTCAGCGGTTCCTGGGGGAACAGGAAGGCTTCTCCCAGCGGGCGCGGGGGCGGCAGGTCGGCGTACGCGCCGGCATCATAGTGAGTGGCGACCACCGCCCGGCCGGCAGCATGCGCCTCGCCAATCTGGCGCGCCCAGGTGACGGCGTATGGCTCCCCGATGGGAAAGACGTAGCGGACTTCCACATCGGGCCGCACCTTTTCCACTTCCTGTACATACTGCAGCGGCGTAAACCAGTGCCAGTCGGCCAGCAGCACACTCTCAGACGGTGCCCCGGCCAGTAACGCTGCCATGTAGGCCCGCGCGTCATCCTCTTTGTGTAGCCATTCAAAACTGGCATAGTGCCCGATTCCCTGTTGCAGCGTGACAACCAGCAAGACGGCCGCCAGGAGCTGGTTCAGGGGCAGGGGGAAAAAACGGTAGAGCAGGGGACCGCTCGGCCATTCTGCTTCCAGCGCCATACCCAGGCAGATCACGGCCGGGACGTAGGCAGGCAGCATATATTCTACCGTCTGGGGCGCGCGGTAGCTGGCGGTGACCAGCGTGTGCAGGGCAAAGCTACCGCCCAGGAGTAGTGCCAGTGGCCGGTCCCGCCGGAGCAGGAGCAGTAACCCCAGCGCCATCCCACCCAGTAGCAGCGGGTAGAACTGGAAACTCAGCACGTTGCCCATGACCTGCAACCGGGGCCAGAGGGTGGCCGGGGTGCGGAAATAGAAGAAGTCGTTACTGAAGCCCCGGGCCAGCACGTGGTCCAGGAAGCCGGATACAGTCGCCAGGGAACGATTTGCACCGGGTGCATCTGCGCCCGCCCGCAGCGGAAAGTACAGTAGCGGTAAGAGACCCAGCAGCCCGGCCAGCGCCGGGCGCCACCAGCGGCGTGGCGACCGTAACAGGCCCGGATCGAGCCAGAGGACGACCAGTAAGAAGATGGCACTCATGAAAACTAGCGAGGCGTGGTGCACAATTCCCAGGCTCAGGGTCAGTGCCAGCAGCGCATAGAGGCGCTCCGGTTGCCGCCCCGCCGCTCGTTGTTGCCTGATTTCCAGCAAGAGCCAGATGGCCAGGGCCGTAAAGAGGGCGGTCAGGCTGCGCACGTTTGCCGTCGTCGCCTGCGACCAGAAGGTGGTGGCCGTCCCCAGCGCTGCTGCTGCCAGCACACCGGCTGCCACCCGCCCGGTCTGGCGGTACACGGCGAGGTAAACGATGGCCACCGTCGCCGCGCCGGTCACGGCTGAGAGGAGGTTTACATTGTAGGCCGGCGACCGCCCCAACGGCAGGCGGCTGAACAGGTTGCCCAGCAGCGTATAGAGGGCGAAGCCTGGAGGATGGGCTACGCCCAGGGTGGCGCTTACCAGTTGTAGCTCTCCGTTATCCGCCGGGAGCACCCCGGGGGCCAGCGTTGCCACGTAGAGGGCGCCCGCCAGCAAAAAAAGCAGCCAGGGCAGCGCCCGCACCACGGACGGGAGCGTGACTGCCGTCGCCTGCCAGCCAAGGGCCAGGGCCAATCCGGCTGCCGCCAGCGCCATGCCGGGATCCGGTTCTGGATAAATGACGTACAGCAACAGGGGTAGGGTGGGCCACGTGAAAGCCTTGGGCAGCCGGCGGCAAAAGAGCCAGGCAAATAACAGTGCTAGGCCGGTCAGCAGCACGGCACCGAGCGGCCCCGGGTGGAATGCCTCGCTCAGGAGGCGTCCGGCGAAAAGCCCGGTTGCCAGGGCCGGCAGCAGCGGACTGTCAGGTGGCAAAATGGTGTGAAGCGAGCGTTGTTGGCTCATGGAGGCCATTATACGTAATGGACGGTTCCGGCGTAGCGATGGTATCTAGTACATATTGACTACTTTTTTTACAAATCCCAGGCTTTTGCTATACTATAACTCAGGGAATTGTGGCAGGCACCAGTCGCTTGGGCGGCCGCGCAGACGATGAGCGCGGCTGCCTCTTTTTTTGCCCCGTCTATTCCTCCGTTATGACCGGTCGCCGGCGCCGGGCCAGCTCCTGCAAAACTGCTTCCCAGGACACCTCCCGGGCCACCAGCAAGACCAGGACATGGTAGAATAGATCGGCAGTTTCTTCGACGAGCCGGTCGTTTCCCTGACCCTTCGCCGCCAGGATCACTTCCACCGCCTCCTCTCCCACTTTCTTGATTATTTCGTCTTCCCCGGCCGCCAGCAACCGGGCCGTGTAAGATTCTGCCGCCGGTGCCGCCTTGCGTGCCTGGAGGACGGCGAAAAGTTCTTCAACAATGTTCGCATAATCTCCACTCTCCAATTTGCAATCTCCTCTCACGCTAATTCGCGATAAAAACAACTTGTGTTGCCCGTATGGCACGCCGGTCCGGCCGGGTCCACCAATAGGAGCAGCGTATCGGCGTCGCAATCCACGCGCACTTCCTGGACCCGTTGCACGTTTCCGGAAGTAGCTCCTTTGTGCCATAACTGCCGGCGGCTACGACTCCAGAAGTGGGCTTCACCCGTCTCCCTGGTCAGGCGCAGCGCCTCGGCATTCATCCATGCTACCATCAATACCGCTTTGGTCGTGGCATCCTGAACCACCGCCGGAATCAATCCTCGTCTGTCAAATTTTAATTCCATAAACCACCACCTCGCGAAATATCAAGAAATCCATTATTTCTGCCAATCCGCGTCCCCGGCTTCCTCCGTCACCCGCACCGGGATTCCCTGGGCGGCCAGGTACGCCTTCACCTCGCGGATCTGGAGCTGGCGGTAATGGAAGAGGGAGGCAGCCAGCGCTGCATCTGCGCCGCCAGCGGTTAGCGCTTCGGCGAAATGGGTCAGCGCGCCGGCGCCACCTGAGGCGATCACCGGCACGTTTACCGCGCCGGTCACTGCCTGCGTGAGCGGAATGTCATATCCCGCCTGGGTGCCGTCGGCATCCATGCTGGTCAGCAAGATTTCGCCCGCACCGCGGGCCACCGCCTCCTGCGCCCACGCCACCGCATCCCGGCCGGTCGCCGTGCGCCCCCCGCTGACATACACTTCCCATGTGCCTGGCCCGGTCTCCCGGGCATCAATTGCCACCACCACCGCCTGGCTGCCGAACTCCTCCGCGCCGGCCGTGATCAGCGCCGGCGTGCGCACCGCGGCCGAATTGATGCTGATCTTATCCGCTCCAGCCCGTAGCAGCGCCCGCATATCCTCCACGGTGCGAATGCCGCCGCCGACGGTGAAGGGAATGAACACCTGGTCGGCGACCGCCCGCGCCATCTGCCGCACCGTTTGCCGGGCCTCATGGGTCGCCGTGATGTCCAGGAAGACCAGCTCGTCCGCCCCTTCGGCGTCGTACACGCGGGCCTGTTCTACCGGATCCCCGGCATCTCGCAGGTTGACGAAGTTAACGCCCTTCACCACGCGCCCGTCCTTGACGTCCAGGCAGGGAATGATTCGTTTGGCTAACATGCTGTCACTCCTTCGGTTCCCACGTTTCGCCGGGCACGTCATGTGCCTCGATCCCGGAGACGGCTGCAATCGCTTCTGCCAGGTCCAGGTGGCCTTCGTACAGCGCCCGGCCGCTGATCACACCCGTTACCCCCTGGTTGGCATACGCCGCTGCCTCTCGCACATCTTTCAGGGAAGCAACGCCGCCGGAGGCGATGACCTGCAATCCGCTCTTCTGGGCCAGCGTCGCCGAGGCAGCAGCATTGACGCCCGTCAGGACCCCATCCCGGCTGATATCGGTGTGCACCGCCGTTGTTACGCCAAGGCTGGCCATCATCTGGCCCAGCGCCGTGGCGCTCATGCCCCCTTCTTCCTGCCAGCCGCGTGTTTTCACCTGCCCCTCCCGGGCGTCGATACCCACCACCACTCTTTCCGGACCGAAGGTGCCGACTGCCTGCGCCACCACTTCCGGCTGTTCAATGGCGATGGTCCCCAGGACGACCCGTGCCACCCCTTGCTCGAAGGCCCGTTCCATGTCGGCCAACGAGCGGATACCGCCGCCGAACTGGATCCGGGCGCCGGTTCCGGCCAGCCGGGACAGGATCTGCCAGTTTGCCTGCCCGCCTCCGGCAAACGCCCCGTCGAGATTGACGACGTGCAGCCAGCCGGCCCCGGCCGCCACCCACCGCACGGCGATCGCGACCGGATCATCGCCAAATATCGTCTGCCGTTCCCGATCTCCCTGCTCCAGCCGCACCACCTGCCCCTTGCGCAGATCGATCGCCGGATAGATCGTAAATGCGTCGTTCATCTGTTCCTCCTTTAAGAATGGTGGCCACTTCGCAAATCTCCAATCTCCAATCTCTAACATCCCTTCTCCAATCCCCACTCAACGAAATTATGCAGAATACGCAACCCTACTTGCTGGCTCTTCTCGGGATGGAACTGGATGCCGACCACATTTGCGTGCCCGGCAATCGCCGCAAACGGTTCTCCATAGACAGTGCGCGCGATCACATCCTCTGCCCGCGCCGGCCGGCAATAGTAGGAATGGACGAAGTATGTGTGGGTGCCACTTGCTGCACCCTGCAGGAGGGGGTGGGTGCCGTCGTGCTCGATCTGATTCCAGCCTATATGTGGCACCTTTAGCTCTTTATCGGCGAAACGCACCACCCGGCCGGGAAGCAGGCCGAGTCCATCATACCGGCCCCTCTCTTCACTTTCGTCAAACAGCAGTTGCATGCCCAGGCAAATCCCCAGCAGTGGTGTCCCCCGGCCGGCTGCTTCCAGGATCGGCTCCGTCAGCCCGCGCGTCTGCAAGGCAGCCATGCCCGCCCCGAAAGCGCCCACGCCGGGCAACACCAGTTTCTCTGCCCCGCGGATAGCCACCGGGTCGGCGCTGAGCCGGACTGTTGCCCCGGCATGTTCCAGCGCTTTTTGCACAGACCGCAAATTGCCGATGCCGTAATCAATCATCGTAATCATGGTTCCCTCCGGGAACGGTTACCGGTTGGTAGTTGGTAGTTGATGGTCATTGTCATTGACTGTTCGATTATCGCGGCTGGCGTCAGAATCGGGCTGCGCTTCAGCATCGCCAATTATTCAGTCAGGGTACCCTTCGTCGACGGGACCTCTTCGCGTCGCGGATCGATTTCCGTCGCCTGGCGCAGGGCACGGCCCAGCGCCTTGAACAGCGCTTCTGCCTGGTGATGGTCATCCCGGCCGTACTCAACCCGGGCGTGCAGGTTCATCCGCCCGTGGACGGCCAGCGATTCGAAGAAGTGCCCGACGAGGGAGGTCGGCATCTGCCCGATCTGAGGCGTGTGCCACTGTGCCTGGATCACGCTATACGGCCGGCCGCTCAGGTCTACGGCGACGAATGCCAGTGCTTCGTCCATCGGTACATAGGCATGCCCCATGCGCTTGATCCCTCGGCGCTCGCCCAGGGCTCCGGCCAGCGCCTGCCCCAGGACGATGCCCACGTCTTCGATGGTATGGTGAGGGTCAATTTCCAGGTCACCGGTGGCTGCCAGCTCCAGATCGAAGAGCCCGTGAACGGCCAGGTGGCGCAACATGTGGTCCAGAAACCCCACCCCGGTCTTTATTGCGTGCTGACCGCTCCCGTCCAGCGACAATTTGCACAACACGGCTGTTTCCAAGGTTGTTCGTTTAATCTTTGAAGTGCGCATGATTTTTCCCAGAGATTGGCGACTGGTGATTCGAGATTGTTTGTCCATCCCGGTAACCAGTCGCTAATCGCTAACCTCCAATCTCTAATCTCGATTCTCAAGCAAACGGAGGGCCTGCAACAGACGGTCTGTCTCCTCCGGCCGGCCCGCCGTTACCCGGACACAATTCTCCAATCCCGGCTTGGCAAAATAGCGGACCAGAACCCCATCCGCTTCCAGTGCCAGCTTCAGCCGCCGGGCATCCCGGCCGTGTACCCGGCAGAGGACGAAATTCGAGCGGCTGGGATAGGGCTCCAGGAACGAGATCTGGGCCAATTCCCGTTCCAGCCGGACCCGCTCCGCTCTTATTTTCATTACCTTTTCTTCCAGCCACTCACTATCGGCCAGGGAAGCGATGGCTGCTTCGCTGGCAGCCACGTTAACGTTGTACGGTTGTTTGATCTTCCACAGGTGAGGCATCAGCCAGGCGGGAAACGCCCCGTACCCGATCCGCAGACCGGCCAACCCGGCCAGTTTGCTGAATGTGCGCAGTACCACCAGGTTTTGCTGTTCCTCAACCCAGGTGATGCGACTGTTGCCGCTGAATTCCACGTACGCCTCGTCCAGAACTACCAGTAACGGCAATTGTAACAAACGGACCAGCGTCTCGTCGTCGACGACACTGCCATCAGGGTTGTTAGGAGAGCAGAGGAAGAGCACGCGTGCCTGCGGATTTGCGGCGACTGCCGTTTCGATCCCCTCCAGATCTAGCTGGAATTCGGGTAACCGCGCTACCTCAATAAGCTCGCCCATATTCACCGCCGTTGAGAACGGGTACATGCCGAAAGAAGGAGGGCAGTTTATCACCCCGTCGCCCGGGGAGAGCACCGCCCGCAGTACCAGGTCGATCAGCTCGTCGGCGCCGGCGCCGGCCATGAGCAGCGCCTTGGGCAGGCCCGTATACTGTTCCAGGGCGTCGCGCAACGCGTTCGCCTCCGGATCAGGGTAAATATGCAGGTAGCGCGCCCTCTCCAGGGTTGCCCGCGCCTGGGGCGATGGGCCGTAAGGGTTTTCGTTGGCGTCCAGCTTCACGATCTCCTCGGGCGCCCGCGCCAGCCTGGTAGAAAGCACGTCAAAGGGCACAATCGGCACATAAGGTTCCATGGCGACGATATCCGGCCGCACAAAATCGGCCGGGTTGAACTCACGCATGTGTGGCCTCCTGTGTAGTTTGGCGAACGCGGGCCGCACTGGCGTGAGCGGTTAGTTGCTCGGCGGCGGCGATGAGGGCCGCCGGACCACACAGGGCGGCCGAACTGTCGTCGTCCAGCGCCACAAAGCTGTTAATGTGCACGAAGTCGAAGACGTTCAGGGGGGACGCAAAGCGGGCGGTGCCCCCGGTTGGCAGGCTATGGCTGGGCCCTGCCACGTAATCGCCCAGCACCTCGAAGCTGCGCCCGCCCAGGAAGAAACAGCCGCCGTTGCGAATCTTCTCGGCCAGCCCGGCCGGGTCCGCTACGTCCAGGCAGAGGTGTTCCACGGCAAAAGCGTCTGCCACTTCCGCTGCTTCCGCCAGATCTTGGGTCAGCACGATCCCGCCGTTCGCTGCCAGCGAGGTGGCGATAATCTCGCTCCGGCTCAACGATTCCAGTTGGCGCCCCACCTCGATCTGCACGGCATCCGCCAGCCGCCGGGAGGGGGTGAGGCAGATGGCTGTCGCCAGTACGTCGTGTTCGGCCTGGGCTAATAGATCGGCTGCCACCCAGGCCGGATTGGCGCTGTCGTCGGCAATCACCATCGTCTCCGTGGGGCCGTAAAGGCCGTCGATGCCCACCGTTCCGTACACTTCTCGCTTCGCCAACGTGACAAAAAGATTGCCGGGCCCGGCGATCTTATCTACCTGGGGAATTGTCTCGGTCCCATAGGCCAGCGCACCGATTGCCTGGGCCCCGCCCAGCGTATAGATCGTCTTGATCCCGATCAGGTGTGCCGCTGCCAGAATCACCGGGGGCACTTTTCCGTCTCTGCCGGGAGGGGTGGCCACCACAATCTCTTCCACGCCGGCCACTTGCGCCGGAATCGCCGACATCAGCAGGGAAGAAGGCAAGGGGGCTGTGCCGCCGGGGACGTAGATGCCCACCCGGCGCAGCGGCGTCACCCGTTGCCCCATTCGCCCGCCCAACGCCTCGGTGGACCATTCTGGCAGCGGCTGGTAGCTGTGGAATGCCCGGATGCGCTCGCTGGCCAGTTTCAACGCCTCGACCAGTTCCCCGCTCAGCGTCGCCGCCGCTGCCTCAATCTCCGTTGCC
>Ga0207752_1000301_pt1 | contig 23767 bp, 20 predicted proteins | sample Pon2CUnioCityCA_6_FD_187272 | JGI IMG/M metagenome (GOLD analysis project Ga0207752, IMG submission 187272) | Marine sediment microbial community from Union City, CA, USA - Pond 2C Sediment 2 (SPAdes) | ecosystem: Environmental > Aquatic > Marine > Intertidal zone > Salt pond sediment ...
CAACTCAGTCGTGTTGGCTACTACCAATCCTTCGTCCAGTAGCGCCATATAGGCAAAGTTACCGCGGCGGGCTACGGCCGAAGGACAGCGTCCTGGAGAAAGATAGTTAACCACTCGCGGCTCCTGTCTGTTACCAATATCGATAACGTATAGGCCTCCACTAGCCGGTGCCCCCTCATACTCAACGGATACATAGCACTGTCTATCAGTAACATAGATGTTCTCGATAATGCTCATCTCATCGAGAAGAACGTTTGCCCGCAGCTCCGGTTTCTCCGGCGTCGAGATGTCAAAGATGTCCAATTCCGGCCCAGAGCCACAGAAAAGGCTGGTCCCCTGTACGCGAACGCAACTGGTGATGCCGCCACAGTGGCCCACTATCTTGAATTGATCAATTTTACCCATGAGGCTACTCTCCTGAGTTTAGATATGGAAGCTATCTGAGCGGAAGGGGAAGCTGGCGCGCCGGCCGGTACCCATCCAGAAGGACGAATGGTGCCAGCCGGCTGGTAACCACGCCAATCTGGCGCAAATCTTGCAGGTTGCGCAGCCGGCCCCGGCGGCGGGCATGCAGGATGGCGTTGGCGCCATTAGGGCCGATACCGGGTACCCGCAGCAAGGCCTCACGGTCGGCCCGGTTCACCTCCACCGGTTCATGCAACAGGTTGGCCTGGGCCCAGCCCAGTTTCGGATCGACCTCCAGCGACAGATTACCCTCTTGATTAAAGGGCATCTCCTCCATGTCGAAACCGTAATCACGGAGGAGGAAAGAGGCCTGGTAGAGACGGTGCTCGCGCCAGGGATTCGCCGCCGGCTGCTCGGCCAGGGGCGTGTCGTCGATGGGGTGGAAGCCGGAGAAATAGGTGCGGCTCAGGCGCAATTTCTGGTACAGGTAGTCGGCCGTGGTCAGCAACTCCAGGTCGCTCTCGCCCACCGCGCCCACCACGAACTGCGTGGTCAGCGAAGGCCAGCGCCCGTTCCAACCCTCGCTGGCAGGCTGGCTGCGGCGGATCTGCTCCGCCCACTGCAACGGCTGCAGCAATTCTTCCATGAACTGCTTCAGGGGGGCCAGTTGTTGCAGCCGCTTCGTGTTCGGCCCTTCCAGGTTGACCGAAATGCGGTCCGCCAGTTGCATCGCCCGCTCCACCTGTGTCTTCTCGGCGCCGGGCATAATCTTCAGGTGCAGGTACCCGCGCCAGCCCAGCTTGTGTCGCAAGACCTCGGCCGTGTCCAGGATCCGGTCCTGGGTCGAGACCCCACCTTTAATAATGCCCGAGCTAAGGAACAACCCCTCGACCAGGCCCGCCCGCTGCATGTCCATGAATGCTTTGCCCATCTCCTCCGGCTTGAACGTAACCCGCCGGTAATTACGGCCGGCGCGGAAGGGACAGTAGTAGCAGTTACGCTCGCAGGCAGAAGTGAGCAACGTCTTCAGCAGGGGCATCTTGCGCCCGTTGGGCAGGACGGCGTGGCTGATGGGCAGATCGGGCAGGTTGCCCCTGCGCCTGGGCTTGGCCTGGGATTCTCGAGGCAGGCCACAGGGGTGGGTGCCGGCAGCGTTCACTTTTCCCTTCTCCTGTCCAACGACCTTCAACGGGATCTGTTCCGGCGGCGGGCCGCTGCGCACATCGCCATCCGGTTCCAGGGCCATCTCCCCGGCAAAGACAGAGAACTTCTGTAGGACATCCATACCCCTATTATAGAACATCTGTTCAACAAGCGTCAATAGCCGCTGGTTGTCAGTTGGTAGTTGGTGGTTGGTGGTGTTGGCTTTCAGTTAGAGCGTTGGCTTTCTAGAATACTGTTACTTGAGAACCTGTTGCAGCCAGGATAGATAATCGGCGCTGCCGGCGGCGACGGGCATGGCCAGGATCTCGGGCGTATCGTAGGGGTGCAACTCTTTGATGGCAGCCTCTAATTCGATATAGACGGCCCGGCCGGCCTTGATCAGGCAGAGCCACTCTTGAGCGGTTTCTATTTCCCCCTGCCAGCGATAGGTGCTGGTGATCGGCCCCAGGATCTGGACACAGCCGGCGAGCTGCCGGTCGACCAGTTCATGGGCGATGGCCTGCGCGTCTGCCTGGCTGCCGGTGGTCGTGAAAACCTGGATGAATTCTTGCATAACCGCTTTTCCTCCTTTACTTGTAGCCACTGCTGGTATTTCTGCCGGGACAGAGTCTGCCGCGCGCAGCATCCCCGGCATTTTCGACGTCAATACAGTAGATCATACACGCCGGGTGAGGAGTACGCTATAATCAGAGAAAAAGCGAAAGTCGTGAGTAAAAGGCCATGAGCAAACGAAAGAAGCGTTCCGGCAAACGCAGCCGGCAAAGTACCGACGATCTCTTGCGTAACGGCCGGGAGGCATTTGCAGAGGGAGATTACAGCGGCGCGCTCAACACCTGGGAGCGAGCCGCGCGCCAGTTACCGGCAGCCAAGCAGCCGAGAGCGGCAATGGCCGAGGCATACTTCCGCCGGGGCGTGGAGCGTAGCGTGGCGAGTGAGGAAGAAGGATACCTGGATCTCCAGCGGGCCGTGGGGCGCCAGCCGGCGAACCGGCTCTACCGTTATCATCTGGCGCTGGCGGCGCAACGGCTCGGTTTGCTGGGCGAGGCGATTGAGATTTACCGTGAGTTACGGCAGCAGGCGGATGAGGTGGCAGAGCGAGCGGCCTACCCGCTGGCGCTGGCCCTGAGCCAGCAGGGGCAAGCGATAACGGAGACGGAAGTGTGGGCGGCGCTGACGCCGGCCCAACAGCAGGCACTGCAGATCGGTGATCTTTTCAACCGGCGACCGTACGAGGTGCCGGAGGATGCCGAGCCCCTCTGGCAGGGGCTGGCTGCCTTTGACGAAGGCAACTATGACGTGGCTCGGCCTGCCCTGACCCAGGCGCGGGCGGGGCCACCGGCTGCCCAGGGGATTGCTAACTTCTATCTTGGCGCGATGGCTGCTGCGGAAGAGAAGTGGGCGGACGCATTAGTCGCCTGGGAGGCTGCCGGCGCCGCCGGATTTGAGCCTGAGCGGCTCCGGAACAACCTGGGCGAAGCATACCATCGGCTGGCGGAGAAACGCCTGGAAGAAGGGAGGATGGAAGATGCCCATCAGTCGGCATTGGCCGCCAACCGTTATAAAGACGACGATAACCAGCTAAACCAACTCCTGGCTCATTTGTACCAGCACAAGGCGCATGCAGCGGTCGGACAACAGAAATGGAACAGGGCGATCACTAATTGGGAATCGGCCGAGAGAATAGATGGTGGAAATTTCCGTCTGGCCTACAATATCGCCCTGGCCCTGGAGAAGCTAGAGGATTATGGGGAGGCAGCCGAACGCTGGCGAGAGGCCATGCGCCGGCGCCCTCGCCGGGACGATCATCCGGACGCCCTCACAGATGAACAGGTGGCCCGCCTCTGGCAGCATACCGCAGAAGCATACGTGCGGATTGGCGATTACGAGGAAGCGGCTCGCGTCTACAATACGGCAGTGAAGTGGCAGCCGGATAATCTGACAATTCGCCTGGCCCGGGCCGAAAGCCTGCTGGTAGACGGCCGCTTTGAGGCCGCCGAGAACGAAGTCGAACGGATCTTGAAACAGGATGCAGATTATATTCCGGGCCTATTGCTGAAGGGGGATCTATACTCCTCCTACAGCAACTGGTATGGTGATAAGATCGCCGTGCCGGCATGGGAGCGAGTGCTAAACCTGGATCCAGGTAATGTGGAGGCGGAGCAGCGGCTGGTCGATTACTACCTGAACCGGGCGGAAGAAGCGCTGGAATGGCCGGGGTTCTGGACGAAGGGTAGTGTGATTGACGCCTATCAGAAGGCACTTGCCTACCGCCCGGAGGATGGGAGGATCGAGGCCCGGCTGGCCCAGGCCTACCTTTTCTTTGGCGAGGAGGAGGCAGCAGAAACTTACCGGGAACAGGCATTGGCGCACGCCCCCCAGGATGAACAGGTTTACCAGTACCTGATTATCGGGTACATGGCTGTCCAGGATATGGAACGGGCGCTGGCCCTGGCAGACCGCGCCCAGGAAACTATTCCCGATCTACCTTTTACCTTTAATCTGAACATGGCCAGCAATTGTCTTTACAATCAGGCATGGGAGATGGCCGAGCCGTGGCTGGCGCGGGCAGAAGCGCAGGCACCGGCCGATGTGCCCGTATATCTGCTTATCGCGGAAATGAGCATGACGGTTGCCGGTGCGGAGATGGTCGCGCGCACTTACCTGGAGAAAGCGCTGGCAGCGGACCAGCAGCCGGGTCACGCGCACGCATTGTGGGGTATCCTGGAGGCGCGGGATGGGGAGATGAAGGAAGCTCGCCGTCACTGGCAGCAGGCAGAACGGCTGGCCCGGGAGACCGAAGATGAGGAACTGCTGGAAAGGGTCGAAAAGATCCAGACGTTCTTCAGCGATTCCTCCAACTTTTTCCGTGCTCCCTTTGGCGGTGACGTGTACATTGACGACGACTTCTTCTTTGAGGACGACGACCTCTACTTCGAGGACGACGACCTGTTTTTGGATGAGGATGACGATGACTTCTTCGGCGACTGAAGGGCCCGGGCGCGGGCCGCAACCTGACCTGAACAGCAATGACCCTTACGCTGTCCTGGGGCTGCCGCGAGATGCCGAGTTGCGCCAGGTAAAGCGGGCCTACTTTCGCCTGGTGCGCGACTATCCGCCGGAGGAGGCGCCAGAGGCCTTTAAGCGGATACGGTCGGCCTACGAACAGTTGCGCACGGCGGAGACGAAGGCGGAAACCGATCTTTTCCTTTTTCAGCCTCCCTATCCGTGGGAACCGCGCAAGCGGCGTGGTCGTCTGGACCTCGACTTCGACCAGCAAGACGTTTACCGTTATCTGGCCCGATCGGAGGATCTCGGGCGCAAGAATTTTGAAGATGATTACCGGCCGGTGAAAGTATGAGTGACCGCCGCCAGGTGTGGGCCGTGCTGGCCGAATTGTTGGGCAAGGTTGAGGCGGGGGCCATGGAGGGTGGTGTACCGGCTGCCGGGTTAGAAGAAGTGCGGCAGGAAGTGCGCCGCCTGGGCAAGGCGCAATTCAAGGCCAATACGCTTGCCGAAAATCAGGCCGAGCGCTGGGAAGAGGCGCTGGCCCTGCTCCGCCGCCTGCAACAGGAAGAAAGCCCTGCCCGCTCCACTTTCCCACCGGCGGCTGCTACCGATTCCCAGGCATTGTTGGCGGCAATCCTGCCGGCACTGGACGGGCTGGAGGCGGCAATGGCTACCGGCGAACGCTACCTGGTTCTGCGTGACCGGGCTGGTGACAGCAGGCGCCTTTCAGAAGAGGAACGGAGTCGCCTGCTCTCTCCGGCTGACCGGGCGATGCTCGCCGGCTGGCTCGACGGGCTGCGGCTGGTGCGGCAGCGGTTGCTGGCGATCCTGGAAAAAGGAAACGTGACCCCGATTCCCACGGTAGGTCATCGCTTCGACCCGTATCTGCACCGGGCCGTAGGCACCACCGGGGAAGCGGAGGGTGAGGCGAATATGGTTGTCCGGGAAGAGCGGCGGGGGTACCAATCGCCGGCCGGCATCTTGCGCTACGCTGACGTGATTGTCTACAAGCCAGAGCAGGATAAACAGGAGCCATGAGCAAGATTATCGGCATTGACCTGGGAACCACCAATTCGGCGGTGGCTATGGTACGGGATCATCAGCCGCAGATTTTGCCCCACCGGGAAGAACGACTGCTCCCTTCCGTTGTTGCCTACAGCAATGGGAAGTGGCTGGTGGGGACGCCAGCTCGGAACCAGTATGTGCTCAATCCGGAGAACACGGTCCGCTCCATTAAGCGGGAAATGGGCAGTGACCAACGCCTGATGCTGGGTCCGCGGGAGCTGACTCCGCAGGAAATTTCGGCCTTCATCCTGCGCGCGTTGAAGGCGATTGCCGAACGGCACGCCGGGCAGGAAATGACAGATGCCGTGATTACAGTGCCCGCCTACTTCTCCGATGGGCAACGGCAGGCCACCCGCGACGCCGGCCGTATTGCCGGGCTCAACGTCCGCCGGATTATCAACGAGCCGACAGCGGCCGCCCTGGCTTACGGTCTGAACCTGGAGGAAGATCGCCTGGTCCTCGTTTACGATCTGGGTGGGGGGACCTTTGACGTCTCCCTGGTGGAGTTAATGGGTGGTGTGGTAGAGGTCCTGGCCAGTCACGGCGATACCCGCCTGGGTGGCGATGATTTTGACGAGCGGCTGGCAGAACATGTGAACGAGTGGTTTTTGGAAGAGCATGGTGTCTCCCTGCGCGAGGATCGCCGCGCCTGGGCGCGCCTGTTGCGGGCGGCGGAAGGGGCGAAGATCGAACTCTCCTCCCATCCTTTTGCCTGGATCCGGGAAGAGTACATTGTCGAGAAAGAGGGGGTGCCCCTGCACCTGGAGTATGAGGTCGAGCGGGCGCAGTTTGAAGAATTGATCGTCGACCTGCTGGGTGAGACGCTGAATTCAATTGACCGGGTGCTGGCAGACGGGGAGGTTGCCATCGAGGACGTGGACCAGATTCTTTTTGTCGGCGGTTCATCCCGTATTCCGGCTGTGTGGAAACTGGTCGCCACCCATACCGGTCTGGAACCCCGCGCCACTATCAATCCGGATGAGGCGGTGGCGCTGGGCGCGGCTGTCCAGGGTGCCATCATTGCCGGCGAGCCAATTGACGCCATCCTGGTTGACGTCACCCCTCACTCCCTCGGGATTGCCGTGGCCGAGTGGCTCCAGGGACGACTTGTACCCGACCGCTACAGTGTGCTGATCCGGCGCAACACGACCATTCCGGTGACGCGGGAAGAGATCTTTTCTGCCGTCTATCCCGACCAGGAGTCGGTGTTGATCAAAGTCTACCAGGGAGAGAAGCCGGTAGCTTCTCACAATGATTTCCTGGGTGAGTTCGTGGTCAGGAATCTGGTGCCACCGCGGCCGGGCGATCTGCCGCAGGTAACCGTCTCCTTCGATTTTGACCTCGATGGCATCCTGCACGTTCGAGCGCAGGACCGCTACTCCAGCCAGCAGGAGGAGATCACCGTTTCCGCTTCCCGCTCGCGCTTGCAGGAAACCGAGATCGTGGAAGCACAGACGATGCTGGCGGAGACAGAAACGACGACAACCTCGCTGGTAACCACCGCCCTCGTGAAACGAGCCGAGGCGCTGCTGGCCCGCGATGAGTTGGAAGCGAATGTCCGGGCGCGGATTGAAGATCTGTTAGCGGATATGACACTGGCGCAGACCCAGAACAACGCACACCGGATCGAAGAGCTATCGGAGACGTTGCTCGATCTGCTCTTTGATCACGAATGAGAGGTGACCAATGCCCAGAGGCATGAGACGGCGCAGCCCGAAACCCCGGCGCGGCGCACCCCGGCGGCAACGGCAGGGAGATTACCGCATTTTCATAGGAGCCTTCCCCGAAGGGGAACTGGCGGGACGGATCCAGGCCCTGCGCGAAAAGTACGACCCGCAGACGGCGGCGATCACAGCGCCGCATGTCACCCTGGCCGGCACCTACTGGCGCTATGGGGAAGCAACACCCGAGAATGAGACGGAGTTGATCCACCGCCTACAACAGCACGCGGACCGGATCGCGCCGTTCGAGCTGGTGCTGGGCGGCATCCGCCGCTTTGGCAACCGGGTGGTTTACCTGGGGGTCAAACCGACAGACGATTTGTTGGCAGCCCGCCGTACCCTGTTAAAGATCGCCGGCCAGGACAAGCACCGGCGTTACACTCCCCACCTGACGCTGGCCATGCGCCTCTCTCCGGCCGAGATGGATCAGATGGCCGAAGAATTGCAGGGTGCCACCTGGGAAAGCGAACGCTGGACCGTCCCCATCAAGCACCTGCACCTGATGCAGCGTGGCCCCCAAGATGACGCCTGGCGGGCCATTGCCGAGTTCCCCCTGGGGTAGGTGACGCGCGCGCTAAAAACCCGGTTTTTGGTCCTGATGAGACCTGTATTTATACTCGGTAGTTGGCCGGCGAACGGATAAAAACCGAGTTTTTCTGCTTGTCAGGCCATTTCGCATATAACAATCCAATACAGGAGTGTTACACTACGCCCAAAAACGAGCTGCATGGGAGAAAATGTATAGATGAATGGCAACATAATTGACGTAGACCAGGGCAATTTTCAACAGGAAGTGATCCAGCGTTCCCACAACGTGCCGGTCGTGGTGGACTTCTGGGCACCATGGTGTGGCCCCTGCCGGATGTTAGGCCCCATCCTGGAGCGGCTGGCCAACGAGCCGGGCAGCAATTTTGTCCTGGCCAAACTGAATACCGACCAGAACCAGGCCATTGCCGGCCAATACGATATCCGGGGCATCCCGGCCGTGAAAGCCTTTCGCAACGGCCAGGTCGTCGACGAGTTTGTCGGGGCCCAGCCAGAACCAAATGTGCGCGCCTTCCTGCAGCGGGTCACGGCCGGTGCCCGGCCCCGGCCCCAGCGCCAGGCGCGCCAGCAGACCAAACCGGCGGCCGGCCCGGCCCAGCGCCTGCAACAGGCGCGCAATGCCCTGGAACAGGGGAACGGTTGTGAGGCCCAGCGGTTGCTCAAGGATTTCCCGGCCGGGGCCCAGGCCAGCGAGGCCAACCAGTTGAAACCTCTGGCCGATTTCATGTGCAACACGCCGCGCACCGGCGAGGCAAACGTGGACAATCTCTACGACCAGGCGCTGTCCGCCCTGCGCCGCCGCGATTACAGCGCGGCCCTTTACCAGCTTCTCTCCGCCCGCAACCAGGCCTCTCCCGCCCATAAGAGCCAGGTGCAGCAGGTGATGCAGGGGGTATTCGCCCTGGTAGGGGACACCGATCCCATGGTCGCCCAGTACAAAAGCCTGGTTCAATAAATATGGCACACTTGCGGAGGAGGGGATTCTCAAATCCCCGGCTGAGTTCTACATCTCATCTTTAGATGTTTGCTCTTTAAGAAGAGGGTAGGGCGCCGGTAGCAGACAGAAAAACGGTTTGAGCCTGAGGAGGGGCGATGAGCTGGATTCAAAAAGAAATAACGCTGCGGGCCAAAGGGCGGGGTTTCCACCTGGTTACCGATGAGATCGTTTCCCAGCTCCCGGAGTTAGACAGCTACCGGGTGGGCATCGCCCACATTTTCATCAAGCATACTTCCGCCTCGCTGGCCCTCAACGAAAATGCCGATCCGACCGTGCGCCAGGATATGGAGAGTCACTTCAACGAAATGGTGCCGGAGGACGCCCCTTACTATGTACACACCTATGAAGGGCCGGACGATATGCCGGCCCACATCAAAGCGGTGCTGCTCGGCGCCTCCCTTTCGCTCCCGATCAAGAACGGCCGCTTCAACCTGGGAACCTGGCAGGGCATCTATCTGTGCGAGCACCGGGACCGGGCCCGCGCTCGCCACCTGGTCGTCACCCTCCAGGGGAAGCGAGGACGCCGGTGAGGGGCCGGGTGCGGGGTCTCTTAGCCGCCGTGCTGGCGCCCCTGCTGCCGGCACGTATAGTTGGTGGTCAGGAGCATTTGGCGCGCGCGGAAGCGCTGGTGGGGGAGGGTTTTGGGCTACTGGTTCTGATGAACCACTTCTCCAAGCGAGATGGGCTCCAGGTATTACGCCTGCTCTACAGCCGTCCCTTGCTACGGAGTCAGCCGACCCTGGTGCCGGTGGCATCCCACCTGGCCGGCCCCGCCGTGCGGGCACTGGCCCACCTGGGCGCCATCGATCTGGCCCTGATGACTACTCCGCAGGCGGTGGCCAACCTGGGGTTAGATCCGGCCACCGGCGAAGATGCGCTGGCCTATGCCCGCCGGGCCGTGGCTACGTTGGCCGCCGGGGGTATCGTCCTGCTGGCACCCCAGGCCGGGCGCCAGCCCATCCTGGGCGAGCCGAAGATGCGGGTTACCAGCATGATCCTGGCGCAGGCTCGGCGCCAGCGGGTGGACAACTTTGCCCTCCTCTTTGTCGGGCTCGGTCTGCCCGGCGTTGGCGCCTATCCGCTGGCGGACGTGGGTGGTCTGAACCTGGGCCGGACCTATCTGATTGAGGTTGGGTCTCCCCTGCTCTTTGAAGCGGCCCTGGCCGAGGCCGGCACCTTGCGCCAGCTCGATCCCTGGGTCTTTGCCCGGTTGCGTCCTCTGGTCCCGGCCGCTTACCGTTAATTGCGATCGGCACTCACTGTTCGGCGCCGGTTTCCAATCTCCGCTTCCCTAATCTCTTCTAATTCTTCCCCCTGATTGCGTGATCTTTGTCACTACTCCACTGCCTTCTGGTTCAACTAAACTGGGAAAAAGGTGTAACGGTACCCTCGCGTTATCCACAGGCCAGAGCCGGTACCAGGAGGAACAGGAAGATGCTACGAAAATCATTGGTTGTTGGTGTAACCGTACTTGCTTTCTTACTGCTCGCTGTCGTGTACGAGACCTCTGCCTGGGAGCCGGTACCGGTGGATCAGGATCCCCTGGTGCGCATGCCTGGGACCCAGCCGGATCAGGGCGTGATCCTCGACGGGCCGGCCGGGTGCAATTGTCACGAGGAGAATCAAGTCGATTCCGTGCGTCCCGTCAACCGCTGGAAAGGGTCGATGATGGCCCAGGCCGGCCGGGACCCACTCTTTTGGGCGACATTCACCGTCGCCCTCCAGGACAGCATCTGGGCGTTGGGCAACCCCAATGCCGGTGATCTTTGTTTGCGCTGCCACATGCCCATCGGCTGGTTGGGCGGACGTTCCGATCCCCCCAATGGCTCCGCTATGACGGGCGAAGACTTTGACGGTGTCGAGTGTACATTTTGCCACCGCAGCTACGATCCTTTCTTTGAAGAGACTTTCAATGGAACACGGGAAGGGGATGCGTGGACAACCTACTGGGACGAGGCGACGGTGGCCTCGCACCAGGTGGCGACCACTACTTATAACCTGGACAGCAGCCTCGCCAGCCAGATCCTGTTTTATAACGGCGGTAACTTTTACGTAAACAACACACCCCCGGCGACCTACACCGAAAATGCCGGTGGCCAATATTTCGTGGACACGGCCGACCAACGGCGCGCTTCTTTTGCCGATGCCACGGCTAACCATCCCGTCTACTATAGCCGCTACCACAAGAGCAAATATTTCTGCAGCACCTGCCACGACGTGTCTAATCCTGCCCTGGCCAACCTGGGACATGATGGCACGTCCCCCTTGCCTTCGGAGACCAATCCGGCGTACGCTTACTTTCACGTGGAGCGTACCTTCTCGGAATTTATGCTTTCGGCGTACGGGGAGCAGGGAGGTGCGCCGGGAATTGGACCCTACAATCCCCTGATCTTCACCACCTCGACCGCGAACAATTACATCTCCCGCTGCCAGGATTGCCACCTGCCGGACACTACCGAAGCGGCGTGCAACAAGGGGGTGGTCCGGCCCACCGACAGTGCCGAACATCCCAACAGCGGGATGCCGTTGCACGAGATGAACGGGGGCAATATCTGGGTCTCGCGTCTGCTGGCCAGCACAGATAGCAAATCTTCCAATTATGATCCCACGAACGCGACATTGCTGAATAATGCCGGCGCGCTCACAATGGATCTGGGGGCCGGTCTGGGGGTAGACTGGGCGGCGATGCTGGGCGGCGCCGGCCGGGCCGAGCAATTGCTGCAGGATGCCGCTGCCATCCAAAGCCTGAGCTATGACGTCTATAACGGCACTCTCTCCTTTCAGGTGCAAAACCAGACCGGGCACAAATTGATCTCCGGCTATCCGGAAGGGCGGCGGATGTTCCTCAACGTGAAGGCCTATGACAATGACGGCAATCTGATTTATGAATTGAACCCTTATGATGACGCCGCCGCGACCCTGAAAGGGTTGACCTACACCTACACCACAACGCTCCCGACCCCTGCCCCCCTGGCCGCCCACGAAGTGTACAGCGATGCCCTCGTCTACGAGATGCACCCCGGCAGTTCCCTGACCGGAGAGACCGAGACCCACCACTTCGTCCTGGCTACTCACCGCTACAAGGACAACCGGATTCCACCGAAGGGCTTCCGCATTGACGAAGCCGGCGAGCGCTTGATCACGCCGGTGTGGGAAGGGACGGAAGATACCGGCTACTTCACCGCTGCTGAGTATGGCGGTGGTTATGATGCCGTGACGATTAGCGGGCTGCCGCGGGCCACGGCCGCCATCGACGTAGACCTTTACTACCAGGTCACCAGCCGCGAGTATATCGAATTCCTTAACCGGGAGATCAACGGCACGGCGTCCACGCTCCAGGGCACCGGCGCCGGTGGCGATCCCCCTTACCGGATCCAGACCGATCCTTTCTTCGATGGCCTGCGCGCGTGGGGAGACACCATCTGGCAGCTATGGGAAAACACCCGCACCTGGCCCGGCGCAGCGCCCTTCCTGATGACGCAGGAGACCTGGCAGGGGACCCCACTCCCGGCGGCACCAGACCTGTCGGCAAGGGCGGAGCAGCCGGATGCCCTCCTTTTCTGGCCCCACGCCTCAGAAAATGCCTACTATAAGGTTTACAGCAGTACCCTTCCTTACTTCACCCAGGGCTTTTTCGTCGGTCAGCTCACCCCACCGGCCGGCCTCAGAAGTGGCGAGATTCTCAACTACACCGTCGAGGACGCGTTGCTAAATCCAGGTAACAACAGCTACTATCTCGTCGAAGCGGAGAATACCACCGGCGAAATTTCTTCCAACCGCGTGGGTATTTTTCACTTTGCCCTTACTGCCGGGACAACCACGACGGCGTTATCCGGCCGGTTGTTCCACGGTCCCATTCCCTGGTAATACCATAGACAGGGTCACGACCACCGTGCCAGGCACCCCGCAGCAGGCTCTTGGGAAGGCAGAACCGTACGCGGGGTGCCTGGCACGGAAAGTCTAGGCGGCCTCCGGTATCAATTCCATTGCCCGCTCCGCCAGCGCCGTAATCGTCAGGCTGGGATTCACCCCGACATTGGCCGACACGGCCGAGCCATCCACCACATACAGTCCCGGATAGCCAAACACCTGGTGATCCGTCCCGATCACGCCCTCGGCTGCCGAGCGACCCATCTGGCACCCCCCGAGAATGTGGGCGGTCACCGACATACCGCCCACACTTTCCGAGAGGCTGTTCAGGGGATCGCCGCCCATCACCTTCGCCAGAGCCCTGGCCGCTTCATTCGCCTCCGGCAGATAAGTAGGTGGCCGCTTCCCATCGGCAAAGGTCGTGGTCAACCCCGAAAAAGGCCCCCGGCGCCGCAGGCGAAAAGTAAGATGGTTGTCCAGTTGCTGCATGACGGAAAGAATCACCACCCGCCGGTGCCAGTTCCGCGCTCGCCAGTTGCGCGTCGTCGCCAGGGGGTGGCGCACCATCCGGGCCAGCGTGCGCAGGCGTCGCCGCCGCGGCCGGGCCCCATCCACCAGGGGCCCTGACTGGAATTTCATGAACGTATACCCGGCCGGGAACCGGTTCTGGGTAATATGGGTATGGTCATTCGGATAGAAGTGCGAGGTGATTGTCGGCCCACCCTCGTCCAGCGTGGCATTTTCGTCCGGCGAAAGGACGCCCACAATCGCCTCGCTGTTGGTGCGCACCACCTCTCCCAGTCGAGGGGAAAGACGGGGCAGGGTGCCGGCCACGTCCCGGCAGTGGAACAGGAGCTTGAGGGTGCCGATCACACCGGCCGCGACGACCACTTGCCGGGCCTGCAGCGGTGGATACGGCCGGTTGCCACGCAGGGGATTGACCATTTCCAGCTCATAGCCGGCCGGACCGTCTGTTCCGCCGTCCAGCGGGCGAATTGCCGTTACCTGCCGCTCCGGCAAAATCTCTACCCCCAGTTGCTCCGCCAGATACAAATAATTCTTGTCCAGGCTGTTCTTTGCCCCATAGCGGCAGCCGACGAGACACTCGCCGCAGCGGCGGCAGCCGGTGCGCGCCGGTCCCTGGCCCGCAAAAAAGGGATCGGGCACCGTCTCGCCTTCTTCGCCGAAGTAGATGCCCAGCGGCAGTGTGTCAAACGTCTCCCCGGCACCCAGCGCCTCCGCTGTCTCCCGCAAATAATCGTCCATCTCGTCCATGTAGGGGTTAGGTGCCGCGCCCAGCATTTGCCTGGCCCGAGTGTAATGGGGGCCCAGTTCCGCCTGCCAGTCCACCCCCAGGTTGTTCCAAACCGGATCCCGGAAAAAGCTCTCCTGCGGTTCCAGGAGCACGGCGGCGTAGCCCAGGCTGCCCCCGCCGACCCCGACGCCGCCCAATACCAGCAGGTGGCGGAAAAAGTGCTGGACGAAGAAGCCGTCCATCCCCAGCCGGGGCAGCCAGAAAAGGCGCCGTAGGTCCTGGCCGGCGGACGCAATCTCCTCGGCCGTAAAGCGGCGCCCTTGCTCAACCACGGCCACCCGGTACCCCTTCTCGGCCAGGCGAAGGGCGGCCACACTGCCGCCGAAACCACTGCCGATAACGGCAAAGTCGTACGCCCACGGATGCCGGTCGTTGGTTTTTTGTTGCCTTTGCATCGCCTCTTCCCTCGTTGTTGGCCCCTGTCCTTGTTCCAGACGTTGGCTAGCGGAGCATCTTCCCCGCCAGACACACCGATTGGAAATGGATATCCACCGTATCCTCTACATCCCGGCCGTACCCCCCCGCCATCACCACTACCACCGGTAGCCCGGCCGTGTGGCACGCTTCATAGACCAGCCGGTCCCGCGCCGCCAGCCCTTCCTTGGTTAATGCCAGCCGGCCCAGACGATCATTTTCGTGAGGATCCGCCCCGGCCAGATAGATGGCCACGTCGGCGCGGGCGCGGTGCAGCGCTTCCCGCATCCCGTCCGCCAATGCTGCCAGGTACGCGTCATCCCCTGTGTCGTCCGGCAGGGCTACGTCCAGATCCCCCGACTCTTTATGAAAGGGGAAATTTTTGGCCCCATGAATGGAGAAAGTAAAAATCGTTTCATCGCCGCGGCAAATGGCGGCGGTGCCGTTCCCCTGGTGCACGTCACAGTCGACAATCACCACCCGCCGGGCCAGCCCTTCCGCCTGCCAGGCGCGGGCTGCAACGGCAGCATCGTTGAAGACACAATATCCCTGGCCCCAATCAGGGCCGGCGTGGTGAGTGCCCCCGGCCAGGTTTGCGGCCACGCCTTCTTGCAAAGCGACGCGCCCGGCGGCAATGGTGCTGCCCACCGAGCGGCGACTGCGCTCCACCAACTGGGGCGACCAGGGAAAGCCGATGCGGCGGATCTCCTGGCGCGTAAGGGTGCCGGTCTTCACCTTTTCCAGGTAACCGGCCGTATGTGCCCGCAGCAATTGCTCGTCGGTTGCCGCCGGTCCTACCTGCAGCGCGCCCGGCGGCACCAGCCGCGCCGCCACCACACGTTCCCGCAGCCGGGCATATTTGCTCATGGGAAAGCGGTGGTTGTCCGGCAGCGGCAGCACAAAGTGGTCGTGGTAGAAGATTTTCATGAACCGGGATCCTACCAGATTGTGTGGGCCGAGGCGAAAGCGGCGGGCAAAGATTTCGAACCCCTTTTTTCCCGGCCCCATTTCCGCTAGAATGTAAATGTACTATGAGTTTTCCATCAACAGGATTGGAAATTGGGGGGTGGAGGTGAGGCCCTGTCCAATCTCTGATCTCTAATCTCCAATCCCCAGATTCAGGAGGTCAAAAATGGCTGCCAAGAAGTTGTTGATGCTCGTCGGTGATTATGGCGAGGATTACGAGATTATGGTTCCCTTTCAGGCGTTGCTGATGGTGGGGCACCAGGTGGATGCGGTCTGTCCGGACAAAAAAGCCGGAGATACGATCCGCACGGCGATTCACGATTTTGAGGGGGACCAGACGTACAGTGAAAAGCCGGGACACAACTTCCAGTTAAATGCCACCTTCGACGAAGTAGACGAAACCGAGTACGATGCGCTGGTCATCCCCGGCGGGCGGGCCCCCGAATATCTGCGCCTCAATCCCCGCGTGCTGGAAATCGTGCGCCACTTTGCGGACGAAGAGAAGCCGATTGCCGCCATCTGCCATGGCCCGCAGATCCTGGCTGCCGCCGGCGTGCTGGATGGTTATACTTGCTCCGCCTACCCGGCCGTGGGGCCCGACGTGGAGACAGCCGGAGGCACCTCGCCCGACATCGCCGTAAACGAGGCCTATGTCGACCGCAACCTGGTCACTGCGCCCGCCTGGCCCGCCCACCCGGCGTGGCTCTCAAAATTCCTGGACGTATTGGGAACGGAGATCAATCTGTAGCGAGGACGGCCCTGGCAGGTTACGAAGCCTGCCGGGGCAATTTCAGCTTTACGCGCCCCCTTCCTGTTCATTCAGGGCACACAAAAAGAGCCGGGTTTCTGCCCGGCTCTTTCTCGTCATTCATTGCTAACGCTCACTGTGAACGCCGGCCTAGTTGCCGACAATCACCGGCAGGAGTAGTTCGTAATCCGGCAAGTCGAGCACGTAACCGACGCCGCCGGCGACGGTGCCGTCCATCAGCACATCCACTTCGATCCGGGTCTCGTCACCCGCGTCGTAGCGGGGCAAGATCTCCTGGTCCGGGTTGTGGCCGGGAGCCGGCATCAGTTGCAGCATCAGCGGCAACGTCTGACCCGGATTGATCATCTCAGGAGCCGGGTTGCCATTGCCGTCCACGACGCCGATCATCCAGCCGGGGCCGAAGCCATAGGCACGGATGTCGAATTCGAGCAGGTGAGGACCCAAGTCAGGATTGTGCACCAGCAACGGCAGATCCAGATCCAGGATCTCGATCATCGTACCTTCGACGACGTTGATGTTGCGCTGGCTGGTCTGATCCTGCCAGCCGGCCTGCATCAGGGTCACCTCAATGCAGCGATGGAGGGTACCCCCCGCCGCCGGCGTCCAGTTGATGCAATAGTCGTCAATGCTGTTGGGCGGCAGGGTGAACGCCTGGGTACCGACGCTGGTGAACCAGATGCCGGCACCGAAGTCGGCCACGCTGAAATCGACGGTGACGTTACGGGCGACGTCGAGCGGGTTTTGCAGTTCAACGCAGATCTGGCCCGGCTGGCCGATCACCGGTGGATCCGGAATCAGGCTGATCTCCTGCTCCATGTAGGGCGGTTGCACGTCGGGCGGCAGGTGGACCGGCGGCACGTCCAATTTACGAATACCGCCGATCAGTTGGTCGCCGATCCACCCCTGGACGTCGATGTGGCAGGCCGTGCCCAGCGTGGCCGGGTTGGGCGGGGTCACGGTGAGCGTTGCCGTGTATACTTCTCCGGGTACTGCGTCGGCGATCAACGCCGGGTTCACTTCGGCCAGCCAGCCGGGGCAGGTGTTGTCCACCACCAACTGAATGTCGTTGGTTGCGCCGGTGGGGTTGGCCACGTTGAAGACCAGGTCATTCGGGACGCCGGGCTGTAGATCTTCGGTCACGTCCAGGTTGCGCTGGGTCTTGATCTCCGGATCTCCCGGATCCGTGCCCTGGACCACCACCTGGATACAGTAATGGCCGGGGACCACAGGTGTGTAGGTGGTGGCCACGATCACGCTGCTGTTGGCCGGGATGGTCACCATCTTGGTGGAGAAGGTATTGTAGTTCAGGCCGATGCCGAATTTTTCGGGGCTGGCCTGGAAACGGACGATCACCGTTTTCGCCACCGTTGCATTGTTGCTGACCTTAACGGTCACCGTGCTGGGCTGGTTGGAGACCAGCGGGTAAGGGTAAATCTGGACCTCTTCCTCGGCGTAAGGCGGTTCGTCGTTGGGGAAGGTGAGGTCAGGACAATCTACCGGGTGGCTGATAATCCCGCTGGACTCGGGCGAGGCAAAGGGTACCAGCAGGCGTGCCTCGTTGTTGACCGTGCGCTGGTTGTGGCACTGGCTGTCGGAGACGCGTACCCGGAAGGAAACCGACTGGGTGCCGGGACCCGGTGTGACCGGCCACATCAACGACCCATCCGGCTGGGGAGCGATGCCCGGCCCGGCGCTGCCGGGGACGAAAATGGTATCCTGCGGCACGAAGTCAATAATCCGGGTCAGGAGATCGGCCGTCGGGCAATTTGGATCGTCGCTCCAGACGTAGTTGATCGTGTACTCAATGATCTGTCCCGGTACGACCGTCGTGCCGGAGGGCGGATTGGCGATCTTCTCGATAGCGTAGCACTCATCCGGCGGCGGATTATCCGGCGCGCAACGCAGGCCGCTCATGTAGCCGGCGGCGTTGAGGAAGATCTGGCGCCCATCGCCGGTCATGGCCAGCGGATTGCCGCTGAACCCCCAGAGCTGGCGGCACCCTTCCTGGATCAGGGAGGCGTGATCGGGATTGGGCGGTTCCAGGCCGATGACGTCGACGCCGGGCGGTGCTTCCTGCGTTGGTCCGAGATAGATGCCGACTTCGTTGACCGGCTGCCCGTAAAGCTGGTGCAGGGGTCCGCCGGCGGTGTAATAGCCGGCCGGCGCGCCGCCGCCCTCCTCCACCTCATTTTGTGGTCCATGCCAGCCGTTCGGCCAGCCGATAAAGAGACCGAGCCGGCCGAAGAAAGCGTAACCGCCTTCGCCCAGGCCGAGGATCGGTATCTGGGGCTTGACGATTTTGTCAACCTGCTGGGCGGTGAGAGACGGCTGGCCCCAGTCGCTCAGGTAGCCCGTGTCGTCGGCAACGATAATCAGGTCGTACTGGCTGAAGTCTGTGCCGGGATCGAGGATGTCGAACACGGGAATCAGATCCACCAGGTAGCCGGCGCCGGTGAGCAAGTTGTAAAAGCTGGTAGCGCTGGCCGTGTCGCCCCGGAAGACGTAGGCGATCGTCCCGGCCTGGGGATCCTCGCAACGGGCGTCAACCATCCGCGCATTCTGCCAGGTGCGGGGCTGGTCGAACCACTGGTTGCTGGGCCAGCCGTAGTCGTCGCCAATGGCCGCAAACCAGTGATGGTAGACGGCGATGCCGAACAGGTCACAGACGTCGATCTCGAAACGGCCGGTGCTGATCCGCCATTCGGCAGCGTCTCCCGCGCCGGTTTCCGCCCCGGTGCCGAACCAGAATTGATCATAAGTGGCTGGAGCGTCAACCCATCCGCCGGCAACGCCACTACCCATGACCGTGTTGCGTCCCTGGTTGAGGATTTCGGCGTAGAGCCCATAGTCGTCCTTTTCGGCAAAGGTGTAGGTAGACCCATCGCCCTGGGGGTCGAGATAGACGCTGCCAAAGCGCCTCTCATCAAAAGTACCCTGCTGACCCTCCATACAGACGTAGAGGATCCCGTTATTATGCATCAGGTAGACGGTGCCGGTACTGCCGTCGGCGTAGTTGAAGGTGTGCGTGGAGGCGATGCCTTCATACTCGGCACAATCACCCTCGATCTGGGGGGATAACTGGGTGGGGGGGATATCGAGGACGGCTGCCTGGTCTGGTATGGTGGGCTCCTCAGGCGAGAAGGAAAGGGCATCAGTGGGGACTAGCACCAGCAGGGTTAAAGTGAACAGAAACAGAATTACCGCGAGACCGAATATCGATCGCCGCATCTTAACCTCCTTGGGATTAACCCATCATTTTGTGTTCATTAAAGGAGCGGGACAAGAGCTGCTGGTATTAGATGATGTGGGTGCCAGGATGCCGGAAGCGTTGGCTCACGATTCCGGTGCAGTGCGATAGTAACATTGTAATCTGTAACCGGAGCTGATTCAAGAGCATGTTACATCTTGGGACTACCGGCCACCTCAGTTGTAACGCTCAGGGAAGGGTCAGGGCTGCCCGCCAATCTGGGTAAGCCGGCCGGGGTAGCAAATCCCGGCGCAGGCGCGTGGCATCATAACGGGCGGCCGGACCGGGGAGGGGATCCGCAAATGGTGGAGCTTCCAGGCCCAGCCGGGCCGCAGCCGCTTCAAAGAATTCGCGGCGGGAGGGAGAGGGGGACGTGACCGCCAGGTAAACGGGCGCTACCTCTGCCCGTTGTAAGGCGGCAGCCACGGCCGTAGCCGCATCTTCGTAATGGATCAGGGCCAGCGTCTTATTCGGCGGCTTGGCCGAGACGGTGCCGCGTCGCGCCAGGGCCGCCATCGGGCCCCGCCCCGGCCGGTAGAGGCCACCGGGCCGGATGATCACGCCTGCCTCGCCCGCCCACGCCCGGAAGATCTGTTCAACCCTGGCCACCGCCTGGGCCCCCTCCGTGCGGCCGGGTGGTGTATCTTCGTCTACCCGTCCCTGGGGAGAGCCATAGTAGCCGGTGGTGCTGATCAGGACGGCGCGCCGTGGCGGCGGCCGGTTCGCCAGGGCCGCCAGGACCTCCGCTTTCGCCTCAGTACCGGGGAGGGAGATGAGGAGCGCGTCTTCCGGGCGCAAAGCGGACGCCGCATTCCCCGTCCGGGGCTCCAGGCCCAGCTCTCGCAATTGCCGGTGGCGCGCAGTGGTTTTCGTATAGCCAATTGTTGGGCCGTGAGCCCACTGCCGGGCTACAAGTGTGCCCAGTTCGCCCGCTCCCCAGATCAGCAACCTCACAGCCGTTGGCGCCCCCGTCCCTTAATCGGCATCCAGCCGGATCCAGCCGTGGCTCAGGGCGTAAACGGCCGCCTGGGTCCGGTCGTGGCAACGCAACTTGCGCAAGATCGCCGTCATGTGGTTCTTTACCGTCTGGTGGCTGATGCTCAGTTCGTAGGCGATCTCCTTGTTGCTCATCCCCTTCGTTACCAGTTCCAGAACTTCCATCTGGCGTGGGGTCAGCGGCTCGAAGATCTCCTCGTCATCCTGGGGTAGGCTGCCGGGCATCAGGCTCACTTTTTCCTCCATCCAGGAAATCAACTGGTCATTGGTCATCGCCCGCTCGCCGACGACGTACAATCCCTGGTTAGCAGCCTTAATTGTCTGGATCAGCGCCTCCGGCGTAATATCTTTCGGGCAGTAAGCAGAGGCGCCGGCCCGGAAGGCGTGAAAGACCTGTTCCGGGTCGTCGTAGCCCGTGATCATCACCACCCGGATCTCTTCCTGTTCGTCCCGGAGCTGGCGCGTTACCTGCAACCCATTCAGCGTCGGCAGGTTGATGTCCATCAGGATGACGTCCGGCTGCAGTTCCGCCCCCATTTTGAGCGCACCATCGCCATCGGATGCTTCGCCGACGACGTTCAGGTCCGGGTCCGTTTCAATCAGATCCCGGAGCCCCTGGCGAAACATCGGATGATCATCAACGATCAGCACATCTATTTGTTGTTCTGACATTCGCTCTCCTCTTTTTTAGCTCGAAACGCTCTCCTACTACTTGAGCCACCGAGGTTCAGTATAACACAAAACTTGCTCCCGACCGCGGACACTGTTGGGGCTGCGAATATATCTTGACCTATGTCCACCTTGTGTATCGTTACACATGATAGCGAAACTTTCCCGCTTATACTAATGTTAGAAGGGGCCGGAGTGCAAAAGAAAATCTGGAACCCAGAGTCTGCAAATCCGGCAAATAAGCAGATTCACAACCGACCACCGACCGACAACACCCAACCGTTTACCAAGGAGACTCCCATGAAAAAGACTATCTTTGCCCTGTTCGACAGCTACGTAGACGCGAAAGCCGCTCTCGACAATCTGGTAGAACATGACTTTTCGGAAGAGGAGATGAATGTGCTGGTGCGCGAGCAACTGGCCAAGGAGCAGATGGAAGTCAACCTGCACGAGGTAGACATCCAGAAGTCTGACGAGGTAGGCGAGGTCACCGTCCGTGGCCTGCCCCGGCTACTCGGCGGGCAGCAACCGCTACATTTGCCGGGGGTAGGTGACGTGCTGGCAGCCGGCAACGTGGCCACCGTGATGGCCCGCACCGCCTCCTCAACCGGGACCGCAGATGTGGGGTTGAAGCAGGCGTTGGTGGAGATGAACGTGCCCGAAGATCTGGCCATCACCTTCCGCGAGGCGCTGGCCGAAGGGGGCGTGCTCTTTTGGATACGCACCGGCGAAGAAAAGGCTCCTACTGCCGCCGGCGTGCTCCGCGAGGAAAACGGCCGGCACGTAGCCGACTATGCGGGCAAAGAGCCTTTGAGCTAGGCGTCCTTGTGCCGGGTACCCCGTATTCCGGACTTGCATTTCCCGGCAACGTCAGCGGGGTTAATGGCACGGAGCCACAGAGGAGAGATTAATCGATGGAATACGCTGAATTTGTGGAAAAGGTACAGACCCGCGCCGAGCTGGAAACCGGTGACCTGGCCCTGGCTGCCATTCAGGCCACGCTGGAGACGCTGGGTGAGCGGCTGGAACGAGACGAGCGACGTAAGCTGGCAGCCGAATTGCCGGCCGGAATGAAGGAGTATCCGCTAAAGCGGCAGGAGACCGCCCGCTATCGCCTGGGCGAGTTCTATAATCGGGTGGCCGCCCGGGCCGATCTCCGCGTGCCCGAAGCGATCAACCGTTCCCAGGTCGTCATCTCTGTTTTGCAGGAAGCGGTTTCCGCCGGTCTCCTGGACCAGATCCGGGCCCAGCTGCCGGAACAGTACAAAGAGCTGTTTACCGGCGAGCCGTACGGCCCTGGATCGCCTTCCGCCTGACGGCTCTGCCTTCTACCTCCATTAGGCCAGAGAGACAACCCAAATCTGAACGTGGGAGAGATGCCGAGGCCAGAGCGCTCGCTCCGGCCTCCATGCTCTGGTGAGCTATTGCTACTCCGACTGAGCCAACTCCCACTCCTGCCAGAACAACTCGGCGGCAACACGACCTTTTTCGACCTCTTCGGCCGTGGTATAGGTGAACTCCCGCTCTGCGGCAGCCACCTGGTGGATGACGACATTGGTCAGCCAGTAATGCTCGGCTGCCCGCCGGCCTTTCTCGACTGCTTCGGCCGTCGTATATGTGTACTCTCGCTCGGCGGCAGCCACGTCTTCATGGGTGAGATCGCCTCCGGCCAGAGCTGAAGCGGCGGTGGCCAGCAACAGCAAGAGCGACAGAAGAACGAGAAGGTTTCTCAGGTTTTTGCGTGACATTGTTTGCCTCCAGTGCTATCTTAACTTGGTCATCTACCTGCACGATAACGCTTCTGCTATCTCATGTAACCATCCTCAAGGGATGGAATGAAGGATGGAATGCGGATGGAGTGGTCATTCCGCCACTTCAAACACAGGCCGGTTGTGCCTGCGATAGCCTGGGAGGAGGAACAGTGAGTGATGATTCAGCACAACCCCTGATCGAATCTCTGACCGGGCGCGAGAGTGATATCCTGTCGTTGTTGGCCGAAGAGAAGACGAATCAGGAGATCGCCGATACCCTGGTCTTGAGCGTTAACACAGTTAAATGGTACGCGCGCCAGATCTACGGCAAGCTCGGCGTCGGCGACCGCCAGGCAGCGGTGCGGCGTGCGTTGGCCCTGGGCCTGCTGCCGGCAGAGCAGACGGAAGCCATGCCCGAACACAATCTACCGGCGCAGCTCACGCCCTTCGTCGGGCGGGAGTACGAGCTGGCGGAGCTTGAGCAGCTGCTACTGGATCCGGCCGTGCGCCTGATCACCGTTCTCGGTCCGGGAGGGATGGGGAAGACACGGTTGGCCCTCCAGACCGCCACGGCCCTGCTACCGGGAAAGCGGGACCTCGTGCGCGACGGGCTCACCTTCGTTTCCTTGGCAGACGTGGGCGATGTGCAGGGCGTTGCCGAACTTCTCGCCGAGCGTCTGGGCCTGACGCCGGTGGAAGGGGAGAGCGATCCCGCGCTGCGGCTCCGGCGCTATCTGGGGGAAAAGCAGATGCTGTTGCTCCTGGACAGCGTCGAGCATCTGGTGGGGCAGGCGCTGACGGGCTGGCTGGAAGCGCTGCTCGGTGCCGCGGCCGGGGTGACCGTGCTCGTCACCTCGCGGCGGCGG
>Ga0207752_1000303_pt1 | contig 23699 bp, 26 predicted proteins | sample Pon2CUnioCityCA_6_FD_187272 | JGI IMG/M metagenome (GOLD analysis project Ga0207752, IMG submission 187272) | Marine sediment microbial community from Union City, CA, USA - Pond 2C Sediment 2 (SPAdes) | ecosystem: Environmental > Aquatic > Marine > Intertidal zone > Salt pond sediment ...
ATTTGGCTGTTGGATTTTTTGCGCGAGCTTCTTCATATTTGTAGCCTAATAGAGGTACATTGTTGAAAACAGTCTTTTTTCTGAATTTTTCTTGCACAGCAAAGGGTTGCAGACTAATGTTCACAAGCGCATTAGAATATACTGAAACACTGTTATTCGTATCTTAGGGAGTCTACTGGTTTCAGTTTTGGAGACCTTACATTCAGTCATCCAGATGATAGAAACAAATTAGCAACTGAAGAAAGACTGCTTATTAGTGTGGTTGAACTGCACTTAATTACGAATTCAGAAAAGTGGCTCTGCGCAAATCAAGAATCTATTTGTTGCCTGATATCAGATTTTGCACTAGACCTTTGATTTCTGCGTTTGCTCGTTCCACGGTTTCTAGGGTTTGTTTTCCTTTGTCCGTTAGGGTGTAGACTCGTTTCCGTTGGTCCATCTCGGCGTTCACGAGGCCTTTCCTTTCCAGCGAATATAGGAGGGAATAGACTGTGCCTGAGCTTACCAGGACATTGAATCTTTTGTGGATGAGGGTGATGATGTCGTAGCCGCTTAGGGCTTTCTCTTGCAGCTCAGCCAACACCAGCATATCCATGAAAGTTTTTATGGTGCGCCTTCGAAGATTTTCCACAATGTTTGATGGCATTTAATCAGACTCCAACTTAGAATTAGACTGTTTTAGAGGTCTCTCTATATAACTCTTACATACACGTCTAATTCTGAATCTGGGTTAAACGACTGACAACTTGTGAAACAATTAAATGAATACTTGTTTCATCTTAGATGGCAAATTAACAGGCAAGCCTGCACAAAAAGGTCAATCGAAGAAAGAGTTTTCTCCCCCCAACATCACTGCGTTGGTTATCAACTTTTTCGCCTCCGATTTGTCAGATACTCCTCCATTAAGGTCTTTCTAGGGGTCTACAGAGGGTTTTTGCATAAAAACAACCGAAAACTTCAGAAACCCATTCCTCAAACTTATATACAACAATAAAAAAAGGAACTTGGTTGGAGAAGGAACCCTCGTGATTTCTGAGGTCTTGCCATACGCGATTGCACTAGGAGCAGTTATAGTAGCTTTGATAACAATCTACATTATGAGACGCGAAAAACAAACCACCCGCACAGAACCGCTGAAAATTCCTGAAGCTGCCGATATATCGCCCCTGAAAGGAGAACGCACGGTCACGCCTTTCGACGCTCAGAAATCCAGAAAGGAACTCAGAACATTAGATGTGGAGAGAGAAATCCTCAGTTTCGGCATCCGACGCATCTATGAAGCTCAGGCCGAAGGAAAAATAGACGATAAGGAGAGAGACCGCCTAGCAGAGAATTACAAGCAGAGGATGCGACAAATAAAAGAATCCATCACCGAAAAAGAGTCAGTTGTAGCCCTCCACGAACTGGAATCCATGCAAGACGACCTAATCAAACTATTCAATAACCGCTTCGACGAGATAAACCAGAAAATAGGCGGCTTAAGGTTGAATCTGGGCATGAAGCCAACACCCGAGCCACCTAAGCCTTCGCCAGCTGCTCCGTCTTCTCAAGCTAAGAAAACTAAAAGAAAGCGTCGGAAGCCCTCGAAGCCGAAGAAAAGTGAGGCTGAAGAGAGAATCGACCAGATTAAATCTGAGGTGGAAAAGGTTTTGGAGCGGCTTGGGCAAATGGAAACTGAGGCCTGAAAAGGTGACTTGGAGAGAAGAAGCTAAGCGAAGGGCAGCCTTGGAAGCGGTTAAGCATGTGGAAGACGGATTTATTGTTGGACTGGGCAGTGGAAGCACAGCCGCTTATGTAATCAAAGAGATAGGGCGGCGGATGCTGCAGGAAGGATTACAGGTTTTGGGAGTTCCAAGTTCCAGTCAAGCTATGATGCTGGCTCTGCAGTCAGGTATACCCTTAACCAGTTTAGATGAGAATCCTGTTCTGGATTTGGATATAGATGGCGCTGACCAGATTGACAAGCAACTTAACTTGATTAAGGGCGGGGGCGGAGCATTGACCAGAGAGAAGATTGTTGCCTCAGCATCTAAACAGTTTGTCGTAGTGGCGGATGAGACGAAACTGGTGGAAAAACTGGGGACAGACTACCGAGTTCCAGTGGAGGTTTTGCCCTTTTCGTTGGCAACAGCAACTGCAGCCATAAAGAAACTGGATGGAAAGCCTGTTCTGAGGGAGTCTAAAGGAAAGGTTGGCGCCGTGGTGACAGACAACGGAAACTACATCGTCGATGTGGATTTTGGACCTATAACCGATGCAGAAGAACTGAATCGGCGGATCAAGCTTATCCCCGGCGTAATAGAGACAGGCCTCTTCGTTAGAATGGCAGACCTAGTCTACTTAGGTAAAACTGACGGCGTTACAAAACTGGAAAAGTAGTCAACAATAATCAGCCATTATCATTAGTCTTTCTCGTGGGCAGTAGATGTTGTGTCTGTTGTTTCTGGTTCGTATCTTCTCAGAGTCTGGCTGTTGACGGCAACGATTACTGTGCTCAGGGACATGAGTAAGGCTCCGATGGCTGGGCTCAAGATTATGCCGAAATTAAACAGTATTCCCGCCGCCAATGGGATGGCAACAATGTTGTATCCTGCCGCCCACCATAAATTCTGAACCATTTTAGAATACGTCTTCTGGGAAAGACCCGCAACCTTGGAGACGTCCCTCGGATTGTTCTTCACCAGAATTATGTCCGCGCTTTCTATGGCTACATCAGTTCCTGCACCTATGGCTATTCCCACATCAGCGGTGACAAGAGCAGGAGCATCGTTTATTCCATCCCCCACCATAGCCACTTTCTTTCCCTCTTCCTTCAGAAGCTTGATCTTCTCAGCCTTCTGGTCTGGTAACACCTGAGCAAAATAGTCTGTTATTCCCAGTTCCTTCGAAACCCACTCAGCAACTTCCTCAGCATCACCAGTAAGCATGTAAACCTTGACCCCCAATTCCTTGAGTTCCTTAACTGCCTCGTAAGATTCCTCTCTGATTTTGTCAGCGAGGGCAAATGCGCCAGCAAGTTCTCCGTCAACCACAACGAAAACAACGGTTTTGCCCTGCTCTTGAAGAGACTTAATTTTTTTGTCTTCAACCTCCACGTTCAGTTCGTTCATTAGGTTGGGGCTTCCCACATGAACCTCTTTGCCGTTGACTGTTCCTTTAGCTCCTTTGCCGGGTATCGCCTTGAACTCCTCTGCCTCTGGAAGTTCTATGCCCTTTTCTTTTACGTGCTCAACAATGGCTGCGGCTATTATGTGCTCTGAGTTAAGCTCCACGCTGGCTGCAAGTTGCAAAAGTTCGTCTTCGGGAATAAAGGAAACGACGTCGCTGACTCCGAACTTTCCTTCTGTTAGTGTTCCAGTCTTGTCGAATACGATGGCGTCTATGTTTCTGACGGTTTCGAAGGCTTTTCTGTCTCTGATGAGGATTCCGCTTTTTGCGGTTATGGATGTGGAGAGGGCGACCACAAGGGGGATAGCTAAGCCAAGCGCGTGGGGACACGTGATAACCAGCACGGTGACTGAGCGGGTTAAGGCTATTTCAGGATGCCCAAGCAGAAACCATGAGGCGTAGGTTACTGCGCCTACAGTGATGGCTATGTAGAAGAGGAGGGCGGCTGCTCTGTTTGCTAAGTCCTGAGTTTTAGATTTGCTTTTCTGAGCCTGCCTCACCATACTGATTACCTGGGACAGATAGGTTTCTTCGCCTGTTTTTTCGATTTTCACTTTCAGGACGCCTTCGCCGTTTATGGCGCCTCCAATAACTTTATCCTCTGTCTCTTTACGGACAGGTTTTGACTCTCCAGTTAGCAGGGCTTCGTTTACATAGGATTCGCTTTCAACTACAACGCCGTCAGAAGGAATCTTTTCTCCTGGACGAACCAGAACAAGGTCTTCTGGTTTCAGTTGCGAAAGCGGAACATCCTCGATTTCTCCGTCTTTCACTAGATGGGCGGTGGTGGGCATCACCTTCACTAACTCTTCTAAGGCTCTGGAAGCTCCGAGCACGCTTTTCATTTCTATCCAGTGCCCCAGAAGCATTATGTCGATTAGGGTTGCTAGCTCCCAAAAGAAGTCTTTTCCGGCAATGAAGAAAGTGGTAGCGGTGGAGAAGAAAAAGGCGACGGATATTGCTGTGCCTATTAGGGTCATCATTCCAGGCTGCTTTTTCTTTACTTCCTGAACTGTTCCCCTGAGAAAGGGCAAACCGCCATAAACGTATATGACCAAGGATAAGAGAAATAGGATTTCCTTCTGGAAGGGTACTTCGAGGGTGAAACCAAACCAATTCTGAATTGTTTCTGAGAGAAGCAAAATGGGCACAGTGAGGATGAGAGACACCCAGAATTTTCTTTTGAATTCTTCAACATGCCGCTTGTGACCAGACTTGTCATGATTTTTATGGCTCATTTTTTCAGGCACTTATCTCGCCCCACCATTATTACGTTAAGATGATGAATATACCTTTTGTAAACACCGTCCACTTCGTATAAGCCAGAATATTTTTGGAGCAAAAAAGAGGAGCCGCTCGTTTTCACAATACTTTTACTAGCTTATACGGTTACTAGCCATGTTCCTGCGAACATTAGGGCTATTGCAGAAATCTTCAAAGCTATTACTCCTCGGGTCATCTCTTCTTTGAGGTGTTGGGGCACAAATAGGCTTGACAGCAGCACGTAGATGAAGACGAAAAAGTGCTGTAAGCCTGCAAATGCGGAAACTAAAGACACGTAACCCGTAGATGCGGCGATTAGCCAGCAGATTGTGCCCAAAAAGTACACTCCCTCACCCACAAACACCACAAAGAAGCCTCTCTTTCCAACACCAGAAACAGCTTCACCAACTTCTCGGCGTGGCTTAGAAAAGGCTAGCAAGATTAAGTTGCCGCAGAAAGCACCCAAAATATTCCAGAAGAACACCGACCAGTAGTCCATATAGCCTAAAAGAAATTTCTCTAGAATGCTGTGTACAGCAAGAACCAAAGTGAAGGGCATCATAAATTTAAGCGCAGAAGACAACGACTTTCCGCTTGCCGAGCCTCTATAAGAAATCAATATTGAGGCAATTATGATTATGGCGACCCCAAAATATCGTTGCGCACTTAAGATTTCGTTCAAAAATATAGCCGACAGGAAAACAACGAATATGGGTATAAACTGGAATAGAGGCGTTATCCTCGAAATCTCCTCCACCATAAGAGCCTTAGAGTAGAACCAAAACGACAGTAGCGGCATAAGACCAACCCCCATAGCAAAAAACACATACGGAAAAACAAAGCGGGCGGGCGTAACCAAACAGATGACCACGGCAAAAAAGAAATCTGCGAACCCCATAAAAGCCAGCATAGAAAAATAGCTCCGAAACTTTTTGGTCATAAGAAACTTGTAGAAAACGTTATTCAAGCCCCAGAACGCCGGGCACAGCAAAGCAAACACCAGCCAATCCATGCTATTATCAAACTCAACAAGGTAAACAGTAAACTCGCTGATAACCTTTCACAAACCAATAGACCAAATCATATCAGAATACTAATAGAGGTACATTGTTGAAAACAGCACTTTTTTCTTGGAAAACCGCAGCCTGAAACCTAAAGTTGCCTCTGTAAGAATGGTTTGGTGCGGCCGCCGGGATTTGAACCCGGGATTGCAGGCTTGGAAGGCTTACACCAGATGTCTGTGTCCTACCAGGCTAGACCACAACCGCACATCAGACTAACCGCAAATTAATGCAGTAAACCTCTTTTATGAATTTTCTCTCTATTAAATAAACTTTCAAAATTCTGTTTTATGGAATGGTGGTGCGGTCGCCGGGATTTGAACCCGGGTCGTCAGCGTTCTGCCTTTGTGGGTTGGCAGGCTGATGTCCTTCCAACCTAGACTACAACCGCTCAGGACTGTTTCAAAGTAACTTAGGGCATTTATTTCTTTTCTTTGAAATGAAGCTTTCCATCCTCTCCATCGATGAGGCAAGCATTATAGGTTGCGGCACATTGAAAAAAGGGTGTTATCTAGAAAGAGCTGAAAGTTATGTTACAAGGTCGCATGAGGCTGAAGGGCAAACGGGCTTTTGTTATGGGCGGAGGCAAATTTGGCACAAACGCTCTCCAGTATCTGAAATCTCAGGGATGCAAAGTTTTGGTGGCTGACATAAACCCTGACTGCACGGCAAAGTCAGAAGTGACTGTTCAGGCTGCAGGTTTGGATGTCGTAGATTCTCTGGCGGATGGACAAGCCGCTTTTCTTTTAGGCGATGCGGTAGAGTTCTTGCTGGCTCTTCTGAAAACCAAAGTGCCTGATTTGGTGGTTACCGCTATCCCCGGTAATGCTGCTGCCAAAGTTGTGGCTGGCTGGCTTTCGAAACGCGGTTGCAGGCTGGAGCCTTACAGAAGGGTTGTTCCCAGAGTTTTAGAGAACATTCCCAAGAGTTTGGTTTCGTTTGTTGACCAAGATTCTGCGGTTATAGTTGTCAGCTACATGCCGCCTCATATGCGGTGTAGAGAGAACTGTATGCCTCCAAAGGATTTCTGTGCCGTAACTGGCAGACCTAAACTGGCTTCCATGGACAAACTCTTGGAATTCGGTGTCTACAATCATACGGATGCCTCAGCAATACTTAGGTCAAGGCAACTGAAAGGTGGATTGGGAGCCATAGATGGAAAAGAATTGTATTCCATCCTGAAACGGTTAGAAAAGCTTAACAAACCTTTCACGCTAGCCATCGGAACAGCATGCGACTGCCATGGCATCCTCAACCTCACCAAAGCAAAAGCAACCTGATTCCCGCTCGGGACGTCTTTTTCACCTCTTTTCACGGGTTTCCTAAAATAACCATACTTCATTACTAATGTACATCTCTTGGAGGGTGAAATCAAGTATTGAACCTAAAAAAAGTGGCGACAATCGTTCTTCTAACTCTTGTTCTGTCGATAACTGTTACGGTTTTCAACCCAGCATTAGCTCTAACAAACGACAACCAGAAACAAAAGGCTGAATCACTCCTCACAATTCTAAGCAACAGCAACATAACAATAGTTGCGGCTTTCAGTAGACTCGATGTGCACAACATTGCAGTGCCGCAAACCGCAGAAACAGCCTATACCGAGGCTCTCGCACACGCTGAAGAAGCAGCTAGTCTCATGAACCAAGAGAAGTATGATGAGGCAAGCGGTGAGGCTGTTAAAGCGATGCAGAAATTTGAGGAGGCCTTAAGAATACTGGAGAGCACCTCGCCAGTTGAACCAACAGAAACAGAGGTAACCGCTGAAGAGATAATCGGTTTGAAGACCAACATAACTCGAACCATCGAATACACCGAAAGGTTAGAAAACCTGACCGAAAAAGCTGCGACATCAGGATACAACACAACGGCAATCGAGAATAGACTTTCAGAGATTAAGCAACACTTGGAAAATGCTACAAGACAACTGTCTGCCATGAACCTCGAGGGGGCTGCTGAAGAACTGTGCACAGCCAAAACATTACTTAAAAACTTGAAGGAGTCCCTCGAAGGATTAACCAATCGTGTGAAGGCATCAAACACTGAGAAATATCTGGAAGCAGCCGAGATAAGAGTATCCGCAACCAAAGCAAACATCACAGCATCTGCAAACTTAACAACGGAAGCCAAAGAAGACGCAATCACCGCACTGAACAATTCCGAAAAAAACCTTGAAAACGCCAGAGACTTGATAGAAAAAGATAATGTTGACGATGCGATTGAAGAGCTTGAAGAGGCAAAAAAATGGGAGGAAGAATCCAGCCGCGCCGCAGCGTCAGTAGCCGCAACCCCAACATCGGTTGCGCCCACAACTGAAAGCTTCACCAAAGCAGAAAACACAGAGTCTAGGTGAAGGGGGCTCCAGTCCTGAATTTAGAGTACACAAAAGTTTTAGGTATAGACTAACATCTTTTGCAAGAGAAGTGAAAGCCCATTGACTGAAAAACGGGCATCCGCCATTATACTATTCACTTTACTTCTTATGTTGACCCTAAGCGCTCATCCATGCTTTTCAGAGGAGACAACACCAGAAACGCTGCTGTTAACAGCTTATCCTGACGGTTTCGTATTCGTCGACTATACACTTCAGGTGAACCCAACATTTCCAACCCAAAACATCACAGTTTTTGGCCAAGTTCTGGAAGACCTTCTAATCGTAGACAACGAGGGCTTGCCCTTAGACTACACAATATTCAACGGCACAATCAGCGTTTACAGCCTTGGCGCAGACAAAATCAAATTCACATATCTAACCCAAGACCTCACCTCAAAAGAGGGAAGATACTGGACTCTAACGATAGATGCGCCCATAAACACACGGGTAATCCTGCCCGTAGAAACCACAATAATAAGCCTGAACAAAGTGCCAGAAACGATAGAAACCAGCGGCAACAGGATGGAACTTCTCATGAACGCAAGCCTAATCGAGGTAACCTATGTTATAGGCGTGGTTGGAACCGAAGAGCACGCACAAATAGTGCTGAATGAAGCTGAAACCATCATACTATCGATCAAGAACTTAGACATCAACGTCACAGAAGCTGAGGCTAAACATCAAGAGGCAAACGTTGCTTTCAACATCGGAAATTATGTAGACGCCGAAACTTTGGGATACGAAGCAAAAAACTTGGCGATTCAAATCAACCAAACAGCAACCCAATCCCAGTCCAAAATGAATGAAGCGACAGAAACAATAGCCAACGCCCAAAATGAAGGAAGAACCGCGGGATTAAGCGAAGCCCAAGACCTGCTTGACCAAGCATGCAGCGCCTATGACAACGGAAATTATTCGGAAGCACTGAACTTGGCGACCCAAGCAATAGCCGAGGCTGAAGAAGACGATGCTTCTCCATCTGAAGAAACTGACCCATGGCTCGTTTACGGAATTTTAGGGATTATTGTAATTGCATCCATAGTTGTCTTTGGCTTCTTTTTTGTCCGGTCGAGAAGGAAAGTTCAAGTTGTTGAGATTAAAAAGAAAAAGCGGCGAATAGATGCTGAACGAATATTTCTTGCGCACAAGGAGTTGTTGCCGGAAGAAAAACAGGCGATCCAATTTCTGGCGGAAAACAATGGTGAGGCTTTTGAGGCGGACCTCTATGATTATCTTAAGCTTCCGAGAACAACCACTTGGAGATTGGTTAAAAGGCTGGAAGGAATGGGCATCATAAAAAGAACCAAGTTCAGAAGACAGAACCTAATACGCGTAAAAAGAAAATATACACTCAAAGAATAATTCTCTCCTGGAAACCGTCCAGATTGATCTGAAATTGCTTTTCCACGCCTTTCCATGGGTTTCTTAAAGTTGCGCCCTGTCCACAGTTGCAGACTTGGTGTGAAAGATGAAAAAGAAAATCGTTGTCTCTATGGTTGTGGTGGCGCTGCTGCTCGTCGGAATAATGGCAACTTCAGTGTTAGCATCAAATACAACGTTAGCAAAGAATACGGATGCTTCAAAAGAGTTACGTGCAAATGCGGTCTCAGTGAAACCTAATGTTGTTTCTGCACAAGAAGTGTCTCCAGCCGCCGTAATTCCTGAAGATGGAGAACTGCCAGAAAATGGTGTGACTGACGAAACTGACGATGGCGATCTGGAAGGAATTGACGTTGACGCCCTAAGAGAAAGGGTGCCTGGAACTTACGAAGAAGCTGACTCCTTAATATGCAATAGAGTTAGGTTCCTGCTGTATACTCACGATGGCAAGCATATCATGTGGGGCTTTGTTGGAGACGGCTATTTTGTGGGACAAGACAACCTAGGCAAGCGTTGCTGGGGAATATACGGTGAAGGCGTCTTTGCAGGATTCTACGACGGAGAATTCTTCTGGGGCAAGTATCGGTGCGGCAACTGGAAAGCTACGGGTCTCTTTGGAGAAAACTACGCGCACGGCAAATACGTACTGTTTCCAGCAATAACAGCGACTAGCAGATAAAACCCACCACCCACCCCCTCTCTTTTTTTCTAAAACGCATTTAAATCAAGTTATAAGCAAAAACGAACATTCTTACCCAAAACGGGAAGTGCTTAGATTTGCCTCTGACTCCTCTTCATCATCCTATCGCCTACTTCATCTACAAGCTTGACAAACGCTTCAGTCTGCCCGGGCTGGTTGTAGGCTGCATGTTCCCCGACATTGAGGTACCCTTCATGGTTCTGTTGTTTGGAACCCAAGTTCCCACCCACATGGTTCTGCACAGCCTTCTGGGTTCAGCCACCATCGGAACATTTCTTGCCCTAATAGTCACAGTTCAAGTTTACCCGTCTCTGGTAAGCCGTCTCTTTCATGTTGACAAGAAAAGAGTCAAAAGCAAATGTAAATTCTCCTTTGCCGTGTTTTTCTCAGTTCTTATTGGCAACCTCTCCCATGTTCTATTAGATGTGACAAACCACCCGTATAACCCGCTTTTATGGCCTTTCCTCCCCGCAACCGCTACACCCAGCCCCATCTACTTCGCTCTCGGAAACCCCCTTGGGTCCTTGTATATGCAGGTTATCATGGCGGCTCTTGTTGCGGTGTTGATTGTTGCTAAACGGAGGAACCTTTTTGAAGAGCTGCTTGTCGGCTAGAACCGTTTGATGTTCTTCCAGGGTCGGAGCTTAAATATCAGCTAACACCAGAGTAGGTTGGGGGATTGGAGGTTATCTGATGAGTGTTGAGCTTCCAGAAGCCAAAATTCTTGCTGAACAAATGAACCAAGAGCTCAGTGGCAAACGTGTAAAATCGTTTCTAGTTAAAGACTGTGAACGATTACAACGAATTGGCATGATGGACAAGGACTTAACGTCCTTCAATCAGCTTGTAGACGGAAAAATCGAATCGGTAGCTTCTAGGGGCAACGTGATACGCATAAAATTCGACAACGGAGCCAATCTGATTCTGGGTCCCGAGTACGGCGGCAAAATCTTCTATCACCCAGATGCAACAAACGTTCCCAAGTTTCATTTGCGACTTCAGCGACGGCACACTGTTGACTGTCAGGTTAATCAGCATGGGCGTCATCCAAGCGCTCAGAGATGATGAACTGGAGCGCTCCTATGTCTACAAACGAGACTTCGACCCCACGAAACTTTCACCCGCCGATGAAGAGTTCACTTTTGAGCGGTTTTCGAAAATGATGGCAGACCACAACAAAATGCTAAAGTCGGTGCTGGTTGGAAAAGACGCTATCCTTGTTGGCATAAGCAACAGCACTTTCCAAGACATCCTGTATCGGGCCAAAATTCACCCGAAACGGAAAGCCTCAGAACTGAATATAGAAGAAAAGCGGAGCCTATACGATGCCATCAGATTTGTGGTTAAAGAGAGAATCCGACTCAACGGAAAAGACAAGTTCCAAGACATGTATGGAAAGCAGGGCGGCTACACCCCAGCCATGGGACCAAACATGAAACAGCAAACCTGTCCCCGATGCGGAGCCCTGATAGAAAAGCTGAGCATGGGCGGAGGACACGTGTACCTGTGCCCCAACTGCCAAAAATAGCAAATAAAACAGTTAAAGCCAAGAAGAGAAATTTCGGTGCCCGATGTGGCGAGTTGTTTCTGTTCACGATGACAAATGTTACATGTGTCTGTAATCCTGAATGAATGTTCAGGTTTACGGTTTTTGTCTATATGCTAAGATGAATGTTTCACGTAAATAACGCTGTTTGGCTGAAAAACTTTATAAGAACAGTCTTCTAATGGGGGGCAAGAGGTTGCCGTATACCGTAATAAGAACGTATTAAAAATCGGAGATGAAACAAAATGAATTTAAGAAGACCAAACGCTGACGAGTCAACCGGTACATTCAATCGATCCAAGAGCGTTGTTCCCACGTCCGGGATATGCTCAAGATGCGTCGATGGATGTAGAGGCGGTTGCGAAATTTGGTTATCATCATTCAGAGGCCGTGAGGTACTCTACCCTGGACCCTTCGGAGAAATAACCGCGGGTGCAGACAAAGACTACCCCATAGACTACTCCCACATAAACATTCAAGGCTATGCAAGAGGCGCAAAAGGCCTTCCCGAAGGAACGAAAGGAGACCCTGACACCGCTCTTTTCCCCAACGTAGACACCGAAACAGAGTACGGATGGGACAAAAAAGTCAAGATGCGGATACCCATCTTCACAGGCGCCCTAGGCTCCACCGAAATTGCGCGGAAAAACTGGGAACACTTTGCCATAGGCGCAGCCATCTCAGGTATCACGCTTGTTTGCGGCGAAAACGTTTGCGGAATCGACCCCGGTCTTGTGTTGGACAGCAACGGTAAGATTACGAAATCACCTGAAATGGATCGGCGAATCCAAATTTACAGAAAATATCATGAAGGCTATGGTGAACTGCTTGTCCAGATGAACGTTGAGGACACTCGGTTTGGAGTGGCAGAGTATGTGTCTTCTAAGCATGATTTTGAGACTATTGAGTTGAAGTGGGGGCAAGGTGCCAAATGTATTGGTGGAGAAATAAAGGTTCCAAGCTTGAAGCGGGCTGCTGAGCTTAAACGGAGAGGCTACGTTGTTTCGCCTGACCCTACTCTGAAAGAGAACCAAGTAGCGTTCAATGAGGGGGCTATCAAAGAATTTGAGCGCCACTCTCGGTTAGGTTTCGTAACTAAAGAGGCGTTCTTGGAGGAAGTTGACCGTCTCCGAGGCTTAGGATTCAAACGCGTTACATTGAAAACTGGAGCTTACTCTGCTGTAGAATTGGCTATGGCGTTACGTTATGGCGCAGAAGCAAAATTAGACCTCCTCACAATTGACGGCGCTCCTGGCGGCACAGGGATGAGTCCTTGGCCAATGATGAACGAGTGGGGAATTCCAACATTCTATCTGCAGTGTCTCACCTACAAGTTCTGTGAAAAACTTAAAGGAAAAGGCATGAAGGTTCCTGACATTGCCATGGCTGGCGGTTTCTCAACAGAGGATGGAGTGTTCAAGGCAATTGCCATGGGCAACCCCTACGTTAAGGCGGTGTGTATGGGAAGAGGCTTGATGATTCCGGGCATGGTTGGAAAGAACATAGCGAAATGGCTGAAAGAGGACAAATTGCCAAAAACGGTTTCAAAATACGGAACGGACGTTAACGAAATCTTTGTTGCCTACGCGGAGCTTGAGGAAAAGTTTGGTTCAGAAATGAAGAACATACCCTTAGGCGCTGTTGGACTCTACACCTACAGCCAAAAATTCAAGGTTGGCTTGCAGCAGTTGATGGCCGGAAGCAGAAACTTCAAGCTGTCCACAATATCCCGCAAGGACCTCATGGCATTAACAGAAGAGGCAGCGAAAATCTCCGGAATACCCTACGTCATGGACGCCTACGGCGAAGAAGCAAACAGAATCCTAGAAGAATAAGAGGACATCCACCTCTTTTCCATTTTTCTTTTGAGGTTTTTCTTCCAGTTTAGAGTATCGCTATTGCAGGGTTTTTCCGCAAAGGATATTACTTTCTGATTTTCCAAGTATTCAGGGATTATAATGAAAAGCAAATGGATTATTGCAATTGTAATTATTGCGGTTATAGTGGTGGTTGGGGTCATTTTTGCGGCGCTATACTTCCAGACATATAATAATCTAGTTGAGCTTGAAGTGACAGTGGACGAAACATGGGCTGATGTTGAGGCTGTTTTGCAGAGACGGTTTGACCTGATACCAAATGTTGTGAACTCTGCTAAATTGTACATAGACTATGAGGGGTCGATACTCGAAAACATAACGAGGCTTCGAAGCCAATGGGCAGAAGCACAGGCGAGTGGAGACGAGAACGCTATAGTTGATGCATCAAATAATCTTGCTGAGGGAATATATCAGTTCAGAGTAATTGTTGAAGCTTACCCTGACTTGGAGTCGTCAGCTATTGTACAAGACTTGATTACTGAACTTGAAGGTTCAGAAAACAGGATTTCCACAGAACGCATAAGATACAACGATGCTGTAGGAGATTACAACAGGGCACGAAGGACTTTCCCCACAAATCTTTGGGCATCAGGATGGGGATTCGAAGCTAGAGAATTTTTCGAGGCTACATCAGGGGCTGATACTCCTCCAACAGTATAACCAGCTTAGCAGACCACACATAGAGGCGTTAAGATGCTTTCCGTGCCAAGCAAAGCTCTTCTTCCATTTTTATCAGTGGTGATTCTAGTTGCTTTTGTAGGGGCGATTCCAGCTGCTGTTCCGTCAGTTAATGGGCAGGTGATTTCTGATGACTGGAGAAGTGACATCGAATCTTATCTTCTTGAAGTTGACACGAACACCACGGCGGAGATAGTCATCTATGTTCTAGACTCCCTATACGGTCATGGCATCACAAAGGATGGAACCGAAATCAATGACAAAGTCCAGCTTGGAGTGTACATCTTCAACGAGTTACCATTGGATACGCCCAGCGGTCCAGTGGTTGGAATCGGAAAAAAGGAAAAAGATAACGGTGTTCTGATTCTGGTTGCCATGGAGGACAGAGAATGGCGAATCGAAATAGGCTACGGATTAGAAGGCTACATAACAGACATTGAATCCAAGCGGATAGCGGAAGAATATTTGGTTCCGAAGTTTCAGGAAGGAAATTACGGCGAAGGACTAAAATCCACTGTTGAAGCCCTCGCCAAGGAGATACCGAATGTCGCTGAAACCGAAAAGATGCCTACACGTGGAAGATACATCTACGATAATGCAGAACCGCCTGCCGATGATGAGATTCCATGGTGGGTTATTGCGCTTATAGTCATCTTTGTGGTTGCCATGATAGCGGTTGGCGGTCGTCTCGGTAGAGGTAGAACCGGTAGATGGGGCGGTAGAAGCGGCGGTGGATGGGGCTCCGGAGGCGGCGGAGGTGGCGGGGGCGGTGGCGGAAGTTCTGGAGGCGGAGGTTCCGGCGGAAGTTGGTAACGCTTTCCAGTTCACACTAGAAAGCTAAACTGCATTAAGAAACGTTCTAACATACGCTAAATATTATTCTTCAGGAATTAGTTCGATTTCAAAAAGTTTTGACCACCTTTTTCCGGTCACGAAGAGTCTCTCCCCGTTCTGGTCGTATGCGATTCCGTTGAGCACATTGTATGTGGTCTTTTCTTCATCGTTGATGCCGCTCAAGTCTATCCACGCTGTGACATTCCCAGTTTCTGGATTTATTATTGCTATCTGGTCTTTTTTCCAGACGTTCGCATAGACCCGTCCATTAATGTATTCAAGTTCGTTAAGCGATGTTACAGGCTCTTCGTCGTACACTTCAACCTGACCTGTAGTCTGGAAGGTTTCTGGGTCCAGAAAATACAATGTTGCTGTCCCATCACTCATTATCAGCCTGCTGCCGTCATATGTGATTCCCCACCCTTCAATGGGGTACTCGAACTCCTGCAGCAAGTCAAAGGAGCTTCTGTCATAAACAAAGCCTTTTCCTGACTTCCAAGTTAGTTGGATGATTTTGTATTCGAAAATTGTGATGCCTTCGCCGAATAAGCTGTCAGGTAAAAAGTGAAGCTGGGTTATGTTGCCGGTCTCCAATTCTACGCGGCGCAGTGTTGATTGACCGTAGAGTCCTGTGCCCTCATACAGGAAGCCGTCATCAAAAACCAGTCCTTGCGTGAAAGCAGCTTCATCATGAGGATACACGTTAACAACATTGTAGGTGTAGTGCACTGGTTCACTGTCAACGGGAGTGTTGCCTAGCAAAACCAGTGTGACTGCGCTAACTGCTATTACCGCTACGGTGAACAGTACGATTGCTAGGTGCTGCCGTTTCATGAGTTTCTCCAGTAGCTTTTGTTGCTGTTGTTCCTTTAATATTTCATGTAGTCAATTTACGGCTCTTTTGCGTTATCCATGTGCCCGTTTCGGTTTATGACAATCTTGTTGGTCATCCCATAGCTCTTCCTGATGATTAGACCCTTCAGCTCCAGATAATCTAATATACGTGTAATCTTTGCCTTCGAAAAGCCTGTCTGAGTATGCAGGTCGCTTTGCAGAATCTCCCCATTAGCCTCCACTATCTCGTTGAAGACCTGTCTTTTGTCGCCATCCAAGAGACGAAGCGCAAACCTTACGTCAAGCTCTGAAGCATCACGGTTCTCAACAACAATCGACGGAATGTTCTGGTTGTCGCCAGAGTTCGCGGACAGCAAATAGAAGCTGCTAACTGCTAGTACAATTGTGGATATGCTGATGATTGCAACGTCAAACTGTGTGTACCTGAAGATTTGCCCCACAACGATTGGTTCTTCTCCGGGAATCACTATTTGAATCGGAGTGGGCATCAACAGCTTGCCGACAAACGTGAACGCTGACACTGCAAATAAAACTGCCATAATCACAGTCTTTGGTGTCGCCTTCATTGTAATGCCTCACAAACTTGTGGGGTGCGCAAAAAAAGTGGAGGGGTTAATGTTGTGTGTTGTTTCATTTTCATGCCCCCATTCTCAGTTTTTTTCGATGCTTTCTGCGTATATTGTGTTTGGCGCAACGAATCTGCCTGTCACTGTTACTGTGTCGCCGTTTTCGATGTTGGATACGTCGACTACTCCTGCTGCATGTGCATAGAACACTGTCACTGTTTCGTCAAGTTCGAATAGTGAACCAAAGACTTCTCCAAGCAAGCTGACTTCTCCGGATACTGTAACGACTACGCCGTCATACGCTGAAGCTTTCTTAACAAGTTCAGTTAAGGGAACTATGCCGTCTTCGATTTTTGGTCTAACGGTTTCGGGCTGCACATCAGTTTCTGTAATCTGTTCAGTTTCTAAGTTGACTGTAACTTTGACCACTTGCACACCAAACTCTTCACCGTAATCGTTGTTGATTGTTATAGTCGCCTGTGCAACGCCTTCTCGTGGAACAAGCGCCACTCCATTGCCTGCTACGTCTAGGTCAAAACTGACTTCGTGTATGTCAAAGACTTCAGAGACTTCGATTGTGTAATTGTCTGCAGCCGCAAGTATCTGCTGAATCTGAGCATCAATTAATACAATGTCTACTACTCTTTGTCTGTCCTCTGCAGTAAGTATGAGAGAAACAGTTTCCATGTTTACGGTAATTTCAGCCATTTCTGCACTCCTGAAACTTTGCATGAGACCTGTTGCCTGCACAACAACCGCAGAGCTAACAGACATCACCAGCAAAAGACACAGTAGCGCCAATCTTTTTGTTTTCATCATTTTCACCTATTTTTTTCGATAATCTGCTTATTGGCTGAAACAGCCCTAATGCCTTACCTGAAATGCATTTCATTCAACAATAGTTTAGACCGTTTTCCTATTTACAATTATTTGTGCCAAGTCTCATTCATTGAGTTGACTTGTTGTTAAGGATGGCCTTGTGGATGCGTTCCGCAAATGTTAAAAGCAAAACGCGGTAACTATAACTTAAGGTTGTATCTAGAAATACAACTTTGAGCGTCTCGAATACGAATGAAAACACAAAAACGTCATTAATCGACAAAAAAATTCATGCACACACATCAGCTTCTGGACAAAACAAGAATCAGTGTCACCCCGCAAAGCTCATGTATTTTAGATAGAACCTTTGAGTAAACCTCACGAAATTGGGAGGGTGATAAAATGAAAATAACAACTATATTGCTGTTAATTGTATGCGGCATAATTATTGCGTTGGCATCTGCGTTGTACTCTCAAGATATGACTGTAGGTTTAGGCGCAACGATAACAGGTTACGGTTTACCCATGCTCTGGCTGAAAAAAGTCACCTACATAGTGCCCGGAACTCCGGACGACTATTCGCTTTACGGGTCTGGACTATATCTGCTAGTTGACATTGTGTTCTGGATAATAATTGTGGCAATAATATACCTTGCATATAAGATGGTCAAGAAATAACAGCTAGGCAGTTCAAACTAACTGCGGCAAATGTTAATAGCGTGAACCAGAAAGTTCGTGATGGGTATACTTCATGACATTGATATTGGACCCCATCTACATCATCAACTTAGTGCTTTGCATCATCATATTCGTCTTGGGATTTTTGGGGTACAAAAAAGGGGGCAACAGTATACCACTTTACGTCGGCATAGCCTTTGGCTTATTCGGCGTCTCCCATCTGGCAACAATTTTAGGCTTTAAAGAAGCTTTAGAAGCCGTTTTAATAGTGATCAGAACCGTTGCATATTTAGCAGTCATAATTGCGCTTTACAAGTTTTTGAGCGGGCGAACCTGAAATAACAAAAGTAAACGTTAGATACCACAACCGCTTACCATTCACCTAAAACAGAAGAGATGGATGCCTATGAGTGTTTTTGAGCTTGTTATGCTTCTCTGCTTCGGCGCTGCTTGGCCTTTTTCTATCCACAAATCTATTGTTTCCCATTCAGTTAAGGGGAAAAGTCTTGTTTTTTTGTTGGTTGTCTGGGTTGGTTACCTTGCAGGTGTTTTGCACAAAGTCTTTTATCACCCTGACGTTGTCATCGTTTTCTACGCCATCAACCTGACCATGGTTAGTGTTGACGCTGTGCTCTATCTGAGAAACAGAAGAATCTTGAACAAGGGAACAGCAACTTAAGAGAAGTATCCTTTGACGTAAGCGCGGGTCCGCTGTATAGCCGGAGTTAAGGTTACCATCAATGTGGTTCCGATTGTTGACAGGACAATGATGTCGCCGAAAACCCACCCGAAAAACACGGTTGGAAAGACGTCCATGGGAATGTCGCCGAAACCCGTCAATGCGCCTACTCCGAATAGGCCTGAAACGATGCTGGCAACAAACACGCCGAAGATTATCCACATAGTCCAAGTTTTCTTATCTTCCAAAACCGCCTGCAACATCATTATGATTATGCCGACAAAGAAAGTTGCAGCGAAAACTTCTGTCCAAGTCAGGGTTGTTGCTACAGCCGAGACTACAAAGGTTACTACAAGCAGCGCGGTTAAGCCGTACGTGATTGTGGGTTTTTTCAGGCTGTAGTTCGGTTCAACCTTTAGGATTCTGAATGCAAGCAACGGGATTAAGCCTTCGAAAAGGTCTGCCAGCGACCAAACAAGAGCAAAATCTAGGGCGTAACCGACGTAAAGAGCCATGAATATGCAGCTTAGATATCCAGCTAACACGCCCCAGACTCCGAACCAAAGCGCCAAAGGAACAAAGACCGCTGCGGCAACATACAGCCCAGAAACTCCCGGCGCAGGTTCTACAGGAGCCTCGATAACCGCCCATATGGCGAGAGCTGTGCATACGATTGTTGCTATTACACATACAACAGGCTGCCTCCACGTGACCCCCCTTTCTCTCTCAGCTCCAGAGGCTTTCACCAAAAACTGCAATCTCCCCAAAACATCTTTTACAATATCCAGATTTAGTGGCGCATTCACTAATATGCATTACCATGACGGTACACTTTCCATAAAACTTATGTGGTGTCGAAGGTCGGACTTTTTTGCAGGGGTATTGGAAACGATTAAGCACTCAAAATTTTGGATGTGCATAATGGCAAAGTTTGAAGGGTTAGTTGGAGAAGCACATGCCTCAAATTAGGCGAAAATACACTATCAAACATAAGTGGATGAACAAGAAAATCGGGACCAGAAGAAACTTGACCTTACGAGTCTTATGATGGAAGAGCAGCATACCTGCGTATGCCCCGAACGGCCCAAAAAGCGCAACCAACAGAAGCCTCAACTCCGAAATCCTCCATCCTCCCATCTTACTTTTCAGCTTATCCACTCCAAAGAACATCAGTGAGACAATGTTCACAATCACGAGGAAAACGAACAGAGTTGAAGCGTGGATCATAGTGATGCGCGAGTTTTCTTGTGTAAACAACCAAAATTAAGGTTAATGGTCGCTTAGCTCAGTTGACCAGCTGCGATTTCAAAAGGGTAAAAGTGAAAACTTTCGGCTCTTGCCAATTTAAAATGGTGGTGCCGAGGGCCGGACTTGGACCGGCGACAGCTCGGTCTTCAGCTTCACCCCCAACAATGCTGTTGTTGGGTCGAGTGCTCTCCCAGTCTGAGCTACCTCGGCGCCACTCAACATGAACCATAACTTGTTTTTTAAGCTTTTTGAAAAACATGGTCCAGCTGACCTTGAAGCTGAACCGTAAAATATTAACCTCTGCAAGAATAAGGCTGAATTGTTGGAGTGAAAAAGAAAATGAGTGGGGGTTGTCCTTTCTGCGGCATAGCCTCAGGCAAAGCACCTGCAAGCATAATCTACGAGGATGCTGCTGTAATGGCTTTTATGGATTTGAATCCCGCCAGCATCGGTCACACTTTGGTTGTTCCCCGTGAACATTTTGAAAACATCTATGAGATTCCCGAAAATGTGTTAGCAGACATATTCGCAGTGGTTAAGCGAGTTAGTGCTGCCGTGAAGAAAACCGTTGGCGCCGAGGGCATCAGTATTCTTCAGCTTAACGGTAGAGCTGCTGGCCAGATGGTGATGCACTTTCACGTTCATGTCATACCACGATTCAGAGGAGACCTGCTGTCAAAAGCAATAGGAGCCATGGGTGGACATCAGGGCTTCGAAAAGCCGGAAAGAAGAGACCTAGACGAGACTGCGCAGAAAATACGGGAAAACCTCCAAGGTTAAGAGTACAGACAAATGATTGTGGTGGGCCCGTCCGGATTTGAACCGGAGATCTCTTCCGCGTGAGGGAAGCGTCTTTTGGCCTCAAATGGAGTTAACCAACTGGACCACGGGCCCATCTTCTCCGAATCTAAACGGTTGCAGGATTCGTTTATATCTTTTGTAAAAAATTTCTTGCGCTCTGCTTGGTTCCCCCAGAAAAAGCACTAACTTCAACAAACATATTAGGCTCCTAATAACAGCGTATTGTTGAAAACAAACTTTTTTCAGAAATCCGCACTACCAGCTGCCTGTTAATTCGTTGAAAAACTTGAGCGCTTCATCTTTTCTTTTGACGCCTTCGAGGGTAACAACTCCGCTTTTTAGAGCGCTCACCTTAACATCGCCTAGACTAAAGGTTAACCCAAGTTTGCCTTCAGCTTTGATGCGGAACCCTTTCCTCTCCAAATAGTTCCTCAACTCTCTGAGGTTAACATTCAAGTGTTCTTTTGGAACAACAACAAACACTTTCCTGCCTCTTTGTCCACAGATTTCTTCAACCGTTTCCCGTTGGAGATGCTTTGAAGAAGAGACTGGATGTAATCCGCAGACGGGACAGGACTCAACCTTTGAGAGGCTAATCTCAGTGAATTCCATCTCATCCAAGTCAAAATGAAGAAGCTTGTTAACTAGAAGAGGCTGCTTTCCAGTAAGTATCCTAACCGCCTCACTGACTTCCAAGCTAGCAACCACATTAACCAAGGAAGGGTGAATCCCCACCTCCCCACATTTAGGCAACTTTTTGTCATCCAGACCTCCATAGAAACATCCAAGGCACGCTGTTTCCCCCGGAACTATCGTGGACAAGTTTCCAGCGGTGGCTACGGCAGCTCCAAAAACGTAAGGTACACCTAGTTTTATGCAGGCTCTGTTAATGGCGTAGCGGGCAGCCATGCTGTCCAAGCCGTCGACCACAACATCCATGCCCGCCACAATGTCTTCTGCGTTGGCTTCATTTATTGAGAGGGGAAGAGGCTCTACTGTGATGTAAGGATTCAGATTACGTAATCGCTTGGCGGCAACCTCAACCTTCGGGTACCCCACAACGTCAACGCCGTAGAGATGCTGCCGATGCAAGTTAATTAACTCCACAACATCCCGATCAACGATGCGCAGATATCCAACGCCCATAGCCGCCAGCTGCATAGACGCAACCGAGCCCAACCCGCCTACACCCAGCAAGCAAGCCTTAGAGTTTTTCAGTTTAAGCTGGGCAGTGTAGCCCATTCCAGCCAGAACAATCTGCCTTGAATAGTATTCACGCTCTTCGTCTGAGAGCTCCCTACATTCCGAGTGTTCAGGCTTAACTATTTCACTCACCCCAAAGATGAACATGAAAGGGCAACATAGCCTCACGCCCATCTACAACATCAAACATCTAAAAGAAGCGTTCATTCCAGCTTTTAAATAGCTTACTGCACAAACGCGTATCAACCAAACTAACGCTGACTATTTGATGCAGAAGCTAGGATTCTGTTAACTTCCTCTGCTTTAATTCCCCTGATTAGAATTTTCTTTTTTCTTGTACTAACCCCTGCAACAAGCTCCACGTGTACATTAAAAAGCCGCGAAAGCTTTTTCACCAATTCTCGGTTAACTTTGCCCTTCACCGGAGCTTCACGGCATGACACTATAACTTCGTCTACATCTACTTCCACCCTAAACTTGCTTGATTTTGGTTTAACATACACATCCAGAATCACTCCCTGAGCAGTCTCTTGTAACTTCATTTCTCACACCAACACGCGAATATCAAACCTTCAGACAAGGCTCGTACTTGCCTAATGGTTATCAAGCCTTTAATAGGCGTCTACTTATGACACATTAAAGGCAAGTTAAAATGTTAAGGGAAGCTTGGACGCTCGCCATAGAAACTTTGAGCTGGATTGAACTGCAGCGATTGGGTGAGCGTTTAGCATTAAACAGGGCAACAAAGCAGCTGAGAATAAAAGACCGAAAGGCCATCGGCTTAGCCCACAGGCTAGTGTCTGAGACTCTGCGAAAAAAGAACTACATTGACTTCCTGCTGAACTCGGTTTTAGCGCCTCGGTCCCTTAACGAGTTCAAACTTGGTTCCAGAGCTTTTCTTCGCCTCTACGTCTACGAAACAAAGCTGGCTGACGGAAACCTGGAGAACGCCGCTAAGATAGCGAGGATGGGGCGCTCAATACTGGGGTGGCGGGAACTCGAAGATACGGAGGAGGTTCTCGGGGAAATACTGAGCATCAACCCCGAGTCTGCATTAAAGGGGCTAGAGGAAACAGAAAAGATTGGACTGCAGACATATCACCCCACGTGGTTTGTGAAATACTGTTTCAGGCTGCTGGGAAGAGCCGAAGCCCTAAGGTTCTTAGAAAAATCCGCGGAGATTCCGCCAGTTTACGTGCGACTGAACACTCTGAAGGCACCACAAGAAACCTTGCTCCAAAAACTTGAAGCCGAAAAGATAGTTCTGGAAAAGGTTCAGCAACTCAAGCACACCTATATGTTGGTTCAAAGAAAGAAACCGCTCATAAGAACGCAAAGCTTCAGGCAGGGGCTCTTCTATATCCAAGACAAAGCTAGTTGCCTAGCCGCGGAAATCGCAGACCCAAAACCTGACACTACAGTGCTTGATGTGTGCGCAGCCCCAGGAGCCAAAACAACCTACTTGGTGCAGCTGATGGAAAACAGGGGAACAATCATTTCTGTTGACTACTCAAAACGAAGGATACGTGTATGGAAGAGAGAAACAGAGCGCATGGGCGCAAACATAGTTCAGCCACTGGTTGCTGACGCAAGGAAAACTTTGCCCGTAAACGTTTCCGCGGACTTGGTGATTCTGGACCCCCCATGCACGAGCACAGGAACTTTTGGGAAGACGCCGGGCGCGAAGTGGAGGCTCACCAAAAGGTCGATGCTGGGTATGGCGAAGATTCAAGCTGAGATGATAGAGCAGTGCGCAGACTACGTGAAGAGGGGAGGCTTTCTGGTCTACTCCACATGCAGCATAACAGTGGAAGAAAACGAGAGGGTTATCGAAAACTTTCTGAAGCGACACCCAGAATTCAAGCCAGTAGATACAAAACCCAGAATTGGCTTACCCGGATTAAGGGGATTAACCAAGTGCCAAAGACTGTATCCTCACATTCATGAATGCAACGGCTTCTTCATAGCA
>Ga0207752_1000305_pt1 | contig 23684 bp, 22 predicted proteins | sample Pon2CUnioCityCA_6_FD_187272 | JGI IMG/M metagenome (GOLD analysis project Ga0207752, IMG submission 187272) | Marine sediment microbial community from Union City, CA, USA - Pond 2C Sediment 2 (SPAdes) | ecosystem: Environmental > Aquatic > Marine > Intertidal zone > Salt pond sediment ...
TGCTCTCCAAGCTGGCTGAGCTGAAGCAGTTGATCAACGATCGTGAATTGATCGTGATGGGTAACGTGCCCGGATCAGTAAACGGCTTGCCCGCCGAGTGTCTGACCCGTCCAAGGTATTTGTTCGATCCTTGCGAGAACGGAATGGATTTTGATTCTGAGCAGGGCCTGGGTTTCGCTGAAAACCGGCGCCTGTCAGAGTTTGCCAGCCGAACCGATGGGGTTCACTTCATGAATCCGTATGATGCTTTCTGTGATGGCGGGCAGTGTCGACCAATGCAGGCGGGGAAGATTCTGTTTAGTGATGCCAGCCACTTGTCCAAAGACGGATCTCGAGTGCTCGTAGATCACTTCAAGGCGAGTATCCTGGCTGTGCTGGAACAGCAAGCGCGGGTGCACCGAAGTACGCTCAGCGACTAGTTCTTCTGTAGCTTGAGCCAGAAAGTTGGGTCTCCGCTCCTTCGTTTCCAGCCTCCGACGTTCTGCGGCGTAGCGCGCTGGTGTATACTCGCCGGCCTTTTGACGAGACGAATTCTGGCATGGAAATCAACCCGATCAGCAACCGGATCGCAGACCTTCAGGGGCGTGTGGACGCTCTTAGGGGGTACCTTTGACTACGATGCCAAGCGAGAGCGTTTCGAAGAGGTTTTGAAGGAGCTGGAAGACCCGGCGGTGTGGAACGAGCCGGAGCGCGCCCAGGCGCTGGGCCGCGAGCGGGCGCAGCTCGAAGCGGTGGTCGAGGGGCTGGAGAAGCTCCGCAGCGGACTGGCCGACGCCGGCGATCTGCTGGAGATGGCCGTCGACGAGGATGATGAAGAGACGGCGCAGGCGGTGGCCGACGACCTCGAAGGCTTCGAGACCGAGGTCGGCAAGCTGGAGTTCCGGCGCATGTTCAGCGGCGAGCAGGACGCCTGTAACGCCTTCCTCGATATTCAGGCCGGTTCCGGCGGCACCGAGGCGCAGGACTGGGCGGAGATGCTGCTGCGCATGTATTTGCGCTGGGGCGAGCGGCGCGGCTTCAAGACCGAGCTGCTGGAGTGCTCCGCGGGGGATGTGGCCGGGATCAAGTCGGCGACGGTGAAGTTTGAGGGCGAGTACGCCTACGGCTGGCTGCGCACCGAGATCGGCGTGCACCGGCTGGTGCGCAAGTCGCCGTTCGATTCCGGCAATCGCCGCCACACCTCTTTCAGCTCGGTGTTCGTCTCGCCGGAGATCGACGATTCCATCGAGGTGGAGATCAACCCGGCGGATCTGCGCATCGACGTCTACCGCGCCAGCGGCGCCGGTGGCCAGCACGTCAACCGCACCGAGTCCGCGGTGCGCATCACCCACGGCCCCAGCGGCATCGTGGTGCAGTGCCAGAACGACCGCTCGCAGCACAAGAATAAAGACAACGCGATGAAGCAGCTCAAGGCCAAACTCTACGAGCTGGAGCTGCACAAGCGCCGCGGCGATCAGCAGCTCATCGAAGACAGCAAATCGGATATCGGCTGGGGCAGCCAGATCCGCTCCTACGTGCTCGATCAGAGCCGAATCAAGGATTTGCGCACCAGTGTTGAAGTGGGTAATACCCAGGCGGTGCTGGATGGTGATCTCGACCAGTTTATCGAGGCGAGCCTCAAATCCGGCCTGTAGCCGGAACCGCAGGCCGGGCTTCAGCCCGACAGGCCGCGCCACAGCGAATATCCCGTCGGGCTGAAGCCCGACCTACACGAATCGAAAAGACCCGCGAATATGTCTGAACAGCCGCAAGATGAAAACAAGCTGATCGCCCAGCGCCGCGAGAAGCTGGCCGCGTTGCGCGAGACCGGCGTCGCCTTCCCCAACGATTTTCGCCGCGAGCATCTGGCCGAGGATCTGCTCGCCGAGTACGGCGACAAACCGGCCGGGTATTTCGAGGAAAATGAGGTCCGCGTGACCGTCGCCGGGCGGATGATGACCAAGCGGGTGATGGGCAAGGCCAGCTTCGCCAAGCTGCAGGACATGAGTGGGCGCATCCAGGTTTTCCTGCAGCGTGATGTGCTCGGCGCCGACGTTTATCAGGGGCCGACCGGCTTCAAGCAGATGGATGTCGGCGACATTCTCGGCGTCGAGGGCAAGCTGTTCGTCACCAAAACCGGCGAGCTGACGGTGCAGGCCGAGCGGCTGCAGCTGCTGACCAAATCGCTGCGCCCGCTGCCGGACAAGTGGCACGGCCTGTCGGACACCGAGCAGCGCTACCGCCAGCGCTACGTCGATCTGATCATGAACGACGCCGCGCGCAGCACCTTCGTGATGCGCTCGGCGATCGTCAATTACATCCGCCGGTTTTTCACCGGCCGGCGCTTTCTCGAAGTGGAGACACCGATGATGCAGGTGATCCCCGGCGGCGCCAGCGCGCGGCCCTTCGTCACCCACCACAACGCGCTGGATATGCCGCTGTTCCTGCGCATCGCGCCGGAGCTGTACCTCAAGCGGCTGGTGGTCGGCGGCTTCGAGCGGGTCTTCGAAATCAACCGCAACTTCCGCAACGAGGGACTCTCCACGCGCCACAACCCCGAGTTCACCATGCTGGAGTTCTACCAGGCCTACGCCGACTACCGCGAGCTGATGGACCTGACCGAAGAGCTGCTGCGCGGCATCGCCCGCGACGTGCTCGGCAACACGGTGATCAGCGCCGAGGACGGCCAGACCGAGTACCACTTCGATCAGCCCTTCGCGCGGATGAGCATGATCGAGGCGATCTGCCGGCACGCGCCAGCGGTCGATGGCAGCCAGTTGGGCCGCGATCAGCTCGGCGATTTCGAGCAGTGCAAAGCCATCGCCGAGTCGCTGAAGATCGCGGTCAAGCCCAGCTGGGGGCTCGGCAAGTTGCAAACCGAGATTTTCGAAGCGGTCGCCGAGCACCGCCTGATCCAGCCGACCTTCATCACCGAATACCCGGCCGAGGTCTCGCCGCTGGCGCGGCGCAATGACCACGACCCGCACATCACCGATCGCTTCGAATTCTTCGTCGGCGGCCGCGAGATCGCCAACGGCTTCTCCGAGCTCAATGACCCGGAGGATCAGGCCGAGCGCTTCCGCCAGCAGGTGCTGGAAAAGGAGGGCGGCGACGACGAGGCCATGCACTTTGACGAGGACTACCTGCGCGCCCTCGAACACGGCCTGCCGCCGACTGCCGGCGAGGGCATCGGCATCGACCGGCTGGTGATGCTGTTCACCGCTTCGCCGTCGATCCGCGACGTGGTGCTGTTCCCGCACATGCGCCCCGAGGGCGCCGCGGAGTAAACGCATCCAGCGCTTGCGCGGCTGCGTTCAGCGCCGCGACCGCAGCCGTTCGGTATCGATCCCCAGCGCCCGCCTGCCGGCGGGCTTGGCCCGGCAATCTCCCCCCGCGGTGCTCAATTCGTCTGCTCTCCGGCCGCTAACCGGGCGATTGGTAAATCGTGCATTTGGCGAGCAGGAAACGGATAACCATGGATTTTCTCAAGCGGAGCATTCGCAACAAATTACTGCTGATCACCAGCGTGAGCACCGTGCTGGTGCTGGCTGTGGCGTTCAACGGCCTCTACGGTGGCTTGCGCAGCCTGGACAAATTTGATCGGTTCGTCGTCGATGAACAGCGGGTGCGCATCGATGCCCTGCGGCTGCACGGCGAATTCAAAAAGCAGGTGCAGGAGTGGAACAACGTCCTGCTGCGCGGCCATCTGGCTGGGGATATGGAGCAGTACTGGGGCAGATTCCAGCGCAGCGAGGCGCGCGTGCGAGCGCGCGCCCAGGCGCTGCTCGAGCAGTTCGAGCGACGTGCCAGCGGCCAGGCTGGGGCGACCGCTGCCGTCCCGTCCCGGCTGCTGGCCGAATTCCTCGCCAGCCATACCGCGCTGGGCGAAAGCTACCGCGAGGCGCGCCGGGCCTTCATCGCCAGCGGCTACGATTCGCGCGGCGCCGATCGGCTGGTGCGTGGCGCCGACCGCGAACCGACCCGCTTGCTGATCGAGCTGGAGAGCAGGCTCGGCGAGGTCGAACAGGGCTCGCGCGAGGATATCGTCAGCAGCAGTGAGCGCGGCCTGGTCAGCACCATGGCGCTGCTCGGCGCCACTATCGCAACCGCCTTTGTCGCCTTCCTCTGGCTGATCAACCGTGGCTTGATCGCCCCGGTGCGGGCTGTCGAGACGAGCCTTGAGCGGATGGCCCGCGGCGATTTCTCCGCCGCGCCACCGGCTCTGGCATCCGGCGATGAAATCGGCCGCCTGGCGGCCAGTGCGGCGCAGCTGCAACACCAGCTCGGCGCCTTGATCGGCGATATGCGCGCGGCCATCGAGCGCCTCGGCAGCGCCTCCGGTGAATTGTCCAGCGTCGCCGAGCGGGTCAACAGCGGCGCGCACAGCCAGCGCTGCGGGGTGCTCGACTTTGCCGGCTCGATGGAGCAGGTGGTGGCCTCGGTGGAGCGCGTTGCGGAGAACGCGGCGCGCGCCCAGCAGGCGGCGCAGAGCACCAGCCGCGAGGCGGCCAGCGGTCGCGGCATCGTCAGCGAAACCCGTCAGGTCGTCAGCCTGCTGGCCGACGACGTGGCCCGCGCCACCGATGTGGTGCAGCAGATGGAGCAGGGTGGCAACGAGATTGGCGCGGTACTCGATGTGATCCGCGACATCGCCGAGCAGACCAATCTGTTGGCGCTCAATGCGGCCATTGAAGCGGCGCGCGCCGGCGATCAGGGCCGGGGCTTCGCGGTGGTTGCCGACGAGGTGCGCACCCTCGCCAGCCGCACCCAGGAATCCACCGCGCAGATCCAGGACACCATCGGCCGCCTGCAGTCCGGCACCCGCGAAGCGGTAGAGGTGATGGAGGCCAGCAGCGAGCGCGCGCGCAATGCCGTCGGTGATGTGGCGGCGGCGGACCGGGCACTGGATTCGATCACCGAGGCGGCGCAGACCATCACCGGCTTCAATGATGGCATCGCCGAAGTGGTCGAGGAGCAGAACGCGCTGATGGGCGGCATGCGCGGCAACATCGGCGAGATCAGCCGCACCGCGGAGGAGGGGCAGCGCGGCGCGGAGCTGGCGCAGCGCGCCACCGCGGAGCTGGCATCCCTCGCCGACGAATTGCAGCGCATAACCGCGCGCTTCAGCGTGCCGGCGCGCGGCGGCTGATACCCTGGTCGCCCGCTGCGGCCATGCCGGGCGCAGCGGCGATAGAGAATGAGCCACCTTCGGGTGGCTTTTTTGCGCCCGGAATGGGCCGTTTGCGATGGCGGCTGTGACGCCGTTCACATCGCTTCCTGCCGCGGCGGCGGGTGGCTACACTCGGCGGACCCCATAGCCCCCGGAGTTTTCCATGCGCCAGCGCCGCTTTGTCCAGATCGATGTGTTCAGCCCGCAGCCGACGCGCGGCAACGGCCTCGCCGTGGTGGTCGACGCCCAGGGCCTGTGCGACGAGCAGATGCAGCGCTTCGCCAGCTGGACCAATCTGGCCGAGACCAGCTATCTGCTGCCGCCCGAAGATCCCGCCGCCGACTACCGCCTGCGCATCTTCACGCCCAATCAAGAGCTGCCCTTCGCCGGCCACCCGACGCTGGGCAGTTGCGCCGCCTGGCTGCACTGCGGCGGCCAACCGCGCCGACCCGGGCGGGTGGTGCAGGAGTGCGGCGTGGGGCTGGTGGAGATCGAGTGCGGCAGCGAGCAACTGGCCTTTGCCGCACCGCCGACCAGCTGCGCCCCACTGTCGGAGGAGGACGAGCGGCGGTTGATCGAGGCGTTGTCAATCGACCCGGCCAAGGTGCTGCGCAGCGCCTCGCTCGACAATGGTCCGACCTGGCAGGTGCTGGAGCTGGACAGCGCCGGCGCGGTGCTGAGCGTGGATGCGACGCGGGTAAGGTGGCCGGATTTCACCCCCATCGGGCTGATCGGGCGGCACTCGTCCGCCGTCGACTGCGACTGCGAGGTGCGCATGCTGGCGCCGTCCACTGGCATGCTGGAGGACCCGATCACCGGCTCGCTGAACGCCGCCATCGCCAGCTGGATGGCGCAGGAGGGGCGGCTGGATCGGGAGCTGGTGATCGCCCAGGGGTCGGTGATCGGTCGCCACGGGCGGGTCTACGTGCGAACCGAGGCCGACGGGCGGATTCTGATCGGCGGGGATACCCGGGTTCTGATCGATGGCCAGCTGAGCCTGTAGTCGCGCTCTGCGATACGGCGATACGCGCGAAAAAGCCGCTGCCGGTCGGGTTATCGGCAGCGGCTTTCGCTTTGTCGGCGCTGTCGGCGCGGGCGATCAGCTATTGGGCGCCAGCCGACCCAGCGCGGCATCCAGCGCTGCCACCAGCTCGTCCAGATCGGCTTTGGTGGCGATCAGTGCCGGCGCCAGGCAGATGGTGTTGTTCAGATCGCGGAAGCTGCGATTGGTACGGCCGATGATCACGCCGTTTTGCAAGCAGTCGGCGGCGATGGCGACGAGCAGGCTCTCGTCGACCGGCTCCTTGCTGGTGCGATCCCTGACCAGCTCGAAGCCGCAGAACAGGCCCTTGCCGCGCACGTCGCCGATGACCTCGTACTTGTCCTTCAGCTGGTTGAGGCGGGCGAGCAGGTACTCGCCCATCTCGGTGACATTCTGCAGCAGGTTTTCCTCTTCGATGATGCGCATGTTCTCCAGCGCCGCGGCCGGGCCGGCGGTGCAGCCACCGAAGGTGGAGATGTCGCGGAAGTAGCCCATGCGGTCGCCGGCGTCGTCCTTGAACTGCTCGAACACCGCCTCGGTGGTCACCGTGCAGGAAATCGCCGCGTAGCCGGAGGCGACGCCCTTGGCCATGGTGACGATGTCCGGCTGCACGCCGTAGTGCTGGTAGCCGAACCAGGTGCCGGTGCGGCCCAGTCCACAGACCACTTCATCGATGTGCAGCAGCACGTCGTACTGTTTGCAGATCTGCTGCACCCGCTCCCAGTAGCCCTCGGGCGGGGTGATCACACCGCCGCCGGCGGTGATCGGTTCCAGGCACAGGGCGCCGACCGTGTCCGGGCCCTCTTCGAGGATCACCCGCTCGATTTCATTGGCGGCGCGCAGGCCGTAGTCGTCCACTTCGCCCCACTGCGAGCGGTACTCACAGCAGTGCGGCACCTCGACAAAGCCCGGCGTGAACGGCCCGTACTGGCCCTTGCGCTCGAACTGGCCGGTGGCGCTCAGCGCGGTAATCGTGGTGCCGTGGTAGTCGCGCTCGCGGTAGAGAATCTTGTGCTTTTTGCCGCCGTATTTGCGCTCGGCGATCTGGCGCACGATCTTGAAGGCCTTCTCGTTGGCCTCCGAGCCGGAGTTGGAGTAGTAGACGCGGCTCATGCCGGGCATTTTGTCGATCAGCTTTTTGGCGAACCGCGCGCCGGGAATATTGCCGGCGGAGTTGGCGAAGTAGTTCATCGTCAGCAGCTGATCGCGCACCGCGTTGGCGATCGATTCGCGACCGTAGCCGACGTTCACCGTCCACACCGCGCCGGAGACGCAGTCCAGATATTGCCTGCCCTTGGCGTCTTTGACGCGCATGCCCTCGCCGGAGACGATGACCAGCGGGTCGTTGTCCTCGAAAGGCTTGTGCTGGGTCAGATGGTGCCAGACGTGCTGGCGATCCTCGGCGATGATTTGGGCCAGATCGACGGCCTGCGGGTTCTGCGACATGACTATCCTCCAGCGGTGGGCTGTGCTTGGCGCACGCGAAACACCGCGGCGCGCGGTCGGCTAAAGCTAGGGGGAATAAGTGGTGCCAGAAAGCACCAGTTGTGTCGCTCCGCTTAGACCAGAGTGTGGCGCTGGACCATCGCCCCGCACCGCGGGTGCCAATTCCCGGCGCAGGGCGTGCTCAGTCGGCGGCGGCCAGCAGATCGATCACCCAGGGCACGGCGTCTTCCTCCGGGTTGACGGTTTCGCAGGCATCCAGCAGCAACGGCTCGGCGAGGCGTTGCGCGCCCATTTCGGCGAGCTGCCGGTCGAGGGTGATTGCCGCGCCGTTGAAGGTGTCGCCGAAGGTGGTGTCGCCGAGGCCGACCACGGCGAATTTGAGGTGGTCGATGCGCGGCCACTGATCGACCAGCGCGGTGAAGAAAGGCGCGATGTTCTCCGGCAGATCGCCGGCACCGGTGGTGGAGCTGACCGCGATCAGCACTTCGAGCCCCCGCGCGGTGACCGCCTCGATAGCCGCCGGTTCGCTGCGTGTCACCGCGTGGCCGGCCGCCTCCAGCGCCACCTGCAATTCTTCGCCGACAAAGCTGGCGGTGCCGTACACCGAGCCAACCACGATACTCACCTGCGCCATACTGCCGTTTGTCCCGATGCTGCGGAAAACGCGGCGCAGGGTAGCAGATCGCCGCGGCGGTGGTCATTTTGCGCCGTCGCGGCCGGCGGCCGGCGACCGGCGCATCCGGGCCACCGGCCGCGCGGCTGTCGATCAAGCGATATCCTGCGGCGGCTTGATCGGCACCACCTTCTCGGTGCGTTCCTCGCGGCGCACGCGATCGAGCAGGAATTCGCTGAACTGGTCGTGGGCCATGCGCATGCCCGCCATCCAGTTGGTCAGGTGCTGCAGGCGCTGCTCGATGAAGCGGCCGTGATTGGCGAGGCGGCGGCTGGCGCGCTGCACATTGTCCAGCGCGCGCGACAGGTGCTGGCCATAGCTGTTGCTGCCGACCTGGGCGATGGCGGCGCGCAGATTTTTCGACAGGCCGCTTTCGTGCGCCTCCAGCTGGTGATATTCGTCCTGAAATTTGGCCAGCGCCGTGTACTGCTCGATGATGAATGTCTTCAACTGGACTGCCAGCTCGCGACGCCCGGTCTCGTGCGCCCAGCGCGCAGTGATCGCGTACTCGCGCAGCTTGCGCTCCATTTCGATCTGCTCGCGGTGCAGGCGGGTCTGCTCGGCGACGAAGTGAGTCAGCGTCAGTTTGGCGCGGTGGATGGTGGATTCGCAGTCGGCCAGTTCGCGCTGGTAGCGGCGCTTGAGGTCGATTTCCACCACCCGGCGACCGTGGTGGCTGCTGCTGTGTGACATCAGGCTCGATGGTGCATTCATGGCTGCTTCTCCCCAGACAGAGATAAGGGTCAGACGACCCTTGCGGTGCGTTGCCGGAGCATCTGCAATCTCTAGTCGAGTACCCATGATTGCGGCTCCGTGTGCGTGGCGCTCAGTGCGCTTGGGGCCGAGAATCCACCCTGCCGAGGGGGCTGGCAACGCGTGCCGACGATGTCGCGAATGCTGGTTCCGCAGGGATCAAATAGTGCGCCTTCGGCCTGCGATGACGCGGGCGTCAAAATCCCGGCAAGGGCGCTGGAAGGGCCGCGGGATGGCCTGCGGGAGCACTAGGGCAGGGGGATTGCGGGGAGAATACAGGGTTCGATTCGGCCATCGAGAGCCGCCCCGCAGCGGCTGGAAAGCCCCGCTGTCAGGGCTCGATAGCCGCTGCCAAAGGAGTGCTGGCGGTCGCCGCGCGGCGCCGCCAGGCGGGGTGCGGGTAGCGTGTGGCGGCGCTCAGCGCCGGTACTGGGAGAAGGGGCCGTAGTCCCATTGGCGCAGCGCCAGCGCCATGCTGTACCATTCCTTGTCGCCTATCGGCAGACCGCTGTCGTCGTTGCACAGCTCCTGAAATTCCTGGAAAACGCGTTCCAGTTTGCGCCGCATCACCGCCGCGGAACTCGGCGCCAGCATGCCGTTGAGAAACAGCAGTCGGTCGGTGTCCGGCTTCATGCGACTGCCGAGAAAATCCGCCGCCACGCGATCCTGGAAGTAGCTCATGATCGGCCCGTCGCGGCGCCAGGCGAAGTTTGGCGCCACCAGCAGTTTGAAGCGATTGCGCGGCAGCAGCTCGATGATGTGCAGTCGGTCCAGGCGCGCCAGCTTCTGGATCAGCTGGTGTTCGGGGATATCGTAGCGCTCGTTGATGTCGTCCACCGTCCAGTGGTTGAGCACCAGAATCGTGATCAGCATCAGCAGCGTGTCGCCGATGATTTCCTTCTCCTGCTCCTCGGTCAGCTCGCTCAGCGAGCGCTGGCTCTGCTCCTTCATCATCTGCACCAGATCCGAGATCTGCATGCCGAGCATCTGGCAGACCGAATCCAGCCGCGCCAGTGAAAACTGCTGGTCGGCGAACAGCCGCTTGACGCTGGCCTCGGATAAATCCAGGTGCTCGGCGACATCGGCGTAGGTCTTGCCGTGGGCCTTGAGAGCCTTCTTCATAGTGCTGATCAGCGCCGTGGTTTGGGACATCTATCGCTTCCTCACTGGTTCGATCCATCGCGCCGCCTCGGGCGTCGAATAGTGCCGATGATACTTAAATCCGCGCCGCCGCGATCATTGCACGGCTAAGCCGCTGGCGGCAGGCGTTTTTTAGCCGCGTCGCGGCCAGATGGTCAATAGGATGCCCGCGCCGATCAGCACGGCGCCGAGCACATCCGCGGCGGTCAACTGCTCGCCGAGAAAGATCATCGCCAGCGCGGTGCCGAACACCAGCTGCAAGTGGATGAACTGCCCGGCAACGCCGGCGCCGAGGTGTTTGACGCCGTGGTTCCAGCACAAAAAGGCGATCAGCGAGGCGCACAGCCCGGTGTAGGCGATCGCCGCCCAGCTCGACGCGCCGCCGGGCAGGTCTTTGCCCGCCAGCACCTGCGGCCAGTAGAGCAGCGCCAGCAGGGCGTAGCCGACCAGCACCGTGTAGCTGAGAAAGCCGAGTGCGGACAGCTGCGCCGGCTTCCAGCGCAGCCAGACCGAGTACAGCGACCAGCACAGCACTGCCGCCAGCAGCCACAGATCGCCGCGTTTGAAGGACAGCTCGACGATGGTTCGCCAGTCGCCGCCGCTGATGATCGCCAGCATGCCCAGCAGTGAGACGCCGACGCCGAGCATCTGCCGGCGACCCACCGGCACGGCGTAAATCCAGCGCCCCAGCAGCAGAATGACCATCGGCATCACCGCGATGATCAGCAGTGCGTTGCTGGCCTCGGTGGTTTGCAGGCCGGTGTAGACCAGCGTGTTGAAGCCGCCGACGCCGATCGCGCCGAGCAGCGTCAGGCGGCCCAGATTGGCGCGAATCAGCGGCCACTCGGCGCGCAGCCGCGGCAGGCCCAGCGGCAGCAGGCAGGCGAGCGCCACCGCCCAGCGCCAGTGGGCCAGCTCGACGGGGGTCATCTGCCCGGTGATGGCGCGGCCGACGACGAAGTTGCCGGCCCACATCAGCGGCGCCAGCGCAACGATCAGGTATGGATTCACGAAGCGTGCTGCGACCGTTGTTTCACGCTGCGCTGTCGGCGGCCAGCTTGCGCAGCACCTGTGCGGCGGCAGCGAAGCCGAAAGGGGCTGTGACACAGACCCCGGAGCCGAAGCCGTCGGCGCAGTTCAGACCGCTGGTGGCGACGCCCGCAGGCTTGGCGGCGGTCACGCCGCCGGCGCCGTCGGGGTAGACCAGCTGTTCGTCGGAGTAGACGCAGGGCACATCGAAACGCCGCCTGGGGTTGCGCGGGAAGCCGTGCGACTGGCGCAGCAGTTTGCGGGTTTTGGCCAGCAGCGGGTCGCGCTCGCTGCGCGAAAGATCGGCGATGCGAATCGCGGTCGGGTCGAGCATGCCGCCGGCGCCGCCGCAGGTGATCAGCTTTAGCTTGTGGCTGCGGCAGTGGTGGATCAGCGCCGCCTTGGTGCGGAAGTTGTCGATGCAGTCGATGATCCAGTCGTGGTGTGGCGCGCTGCGCTCGCCGAGCAGTGCGCTGAGGTTTTCGATGCCGATGAAGTCATCGATTTCGCAGACCCGGCAGGCTGGGTTGATGGCGGCCACGCGCTCGGCCAGGGCGCGGGTTTTGGCCTTGCCGAAGTTGCCCTGCACGGCGTGCAGCTGGCGGTTGACGTTGGATTCGGCGACGTGGTCGAGATCGATCAGCGTCAGCGCGCCGATGGCGCTGCGCGCCAGCGCCTCCACCGCCCAGCTGCCGACGCCGCCGAGGCCGATGACGCACACAGAGGCGCGTTCGAAGCGCGTTAGCGCGGATTCGCCGTATAGCCGTGCGATGCCAGCGAAGCGCCGCGCGCGATCGACGTCCGCATCGCAACTGCCTGCGGGGGCGGCGTTTTCGGGCATCGATGTGGCTCCGTGTCTGCGGCGGATCGCGGGGCCGGCATTATGCCGTGGATCGCCGATTGCGGCGAACGCGCTGTGTGGCTGGACGAGGCGAGCGGCGAAGCGGCGGGGTTCAGGCGCGGCGCAGCTCGTGCAGCGGGTTTGCGAAGCGTGGCGCCCGGTGCTGCAGGTCATCCGCTGCGCCCGGCCCGGCGGCCAGTTCCACGGCCGACTCGACGGCGGCGCGCTGGAAGTCCGCCTGTGGCTGTTGCGCCATGGGCGCGGTCGCTGTGCCGCTCAGCTGCGGCCAGGTCTGCTGTGCGCCGGGGGTGGTGGCGCCGACGATCAGCGCCAGCAGCAGGCCGCCGATTCCGGTGGTCAGGTTGCGGCGGCGCGTAGCGCGGCGCTCGGCGGCGGCCTCTTCGAGTACGCTCAGCGGGTCGGTGGAGTCGAGTGGGTCGAGTTCGCCGTGCATGGCGATCAGACCGTCGATGATCTGCCGGCGCTTGTTGCGATAAGCGTCGTGTTTCATGTTGTGCGCCGCATAGCGCGCAGCGTGCTGGCGCAACATGGATGAAGGTAGTTTGGCTGGCACTTTGCGTGTCCTTTTTCCGTGCGGTCGACGAATCTTTGCGGCGCCCCGATTCAGGCGTATTCCGCCTGCACCACGATCGCTGTGATGTTGTCGTTGCCGCCTCTGTCCAGCGCGAGCTGGACGAGATTTTTGGTCGATTGTTCCACTGGCAGATCGCGCAGTTGCTGGGTGATTTCCCCCTCGCTGAGGTCCTTGTAGAGTCCGTCGCTACACAGGAGGAAACGATCGCCGGGTTCGATGGTCGAGTACTCGATGTCGATGAACAGCTCTTCGCGCACACCGATGGCACGGGTGATGATGTTCGATGAGGGGTGATCGGCGGCCTCGGCGGCACTGATCTCCCCCAGTGTCTGCATCTCCTGCACCAGGCTGTGATCCTCGGTGACCTGGGTCAGGGTGCCGTCACGCAGGCGATAGACGCGGCTATCGCCGACCCAGAGGAAGAAGCAGAAGGGTTCGTGGGCGAATAGCAGCGCCGCGGTGGTGCCCATCACCCGGCGCCCGGCGGACTGCTTGCGGCAGTGGCGGTTGGCGCCGAGCAGGCGGTCCTCGATATCGTCGATGTTGCGCGCCAGGTCATCGCCGGGGACGAAGTTAATCAGTCGTTCGACCACCATCTGGCTGGCCATGTCACCGGCGTGGTGACCGCCCATGCCATCGGCGACGATCCACAAGCCCTGTTCGCGCGCGTCGAGGTAGGCGTCCTCGTTGATCTCGCGAACGTAGCCGACGTGGGTCAGCGCTGACGAATGCCAGGTTAGTGAACTGCGTTGAACGCTGTTTGTCTGCACGCTGTTAGATTCTCCATTCGGCTTGGCTGGCCGGTTCTACAAGCACCTGCCGCTCTGCTAGTATGCCGCGGCCTCGCCACCACGCACGTCTGGCACGCCCGTCAAGACGCCTGCCCCATCTTTATGGCAGTTTATAAGATTCCCCTCCAGACTGTTGATTTCCGAGAGTGATTTATGATGATTCGCACACGTTTTGCGCCCAGTCCTACCGGTTATCTGCATATCGGCGGCGCTCGTACCGCACTTTATTGCTGGCTGTATGCGCGGCGCCACGGTGGCCAGTTCGTACTGCGCATCGAGGACACCGATCGCGAGCGTTCCAGCGATGAATCGGTGCAGGCGATCCTCGACGGCATGCGCTGGCTCGATCTGCCCTGCGACGAGGGGCCGTACTACCAGACGCAGCGCTTCGATCGCTACCGCGAAGTGGTCGCGCAGCTGCTCGACAGCGGCCACGCCTACCATTGCTACTGCACCCGCGAGGAGCTCGACGAGATGCGCGAGGCGCAGATGGCGCGCAAGGAGAAGCCGCGCTACGACGGCCGCTGCCGCGCGCGCCGCGAGCCGCGCGACGGCATCGAGCCGGTGGTTCGCTTCCGCAACCCCGACGAGGGCGAGGTGATCATCGATGACCTCTGCCGCGGTTCGATCAGCATCGCCAACCGCGAGCTGGACGACCTGATCATCGCCCGCTCCGACGGCACCCCGACCTACAATCTGACCGTGGTGGTCGACGACTGGGACATGGGCATCACCCATGTCATCCGTGGCGATGATCACATCAACAACACCCCGCGGCAGATCAACATTTTCAAGGCCCTCGGTGCGCCGCTGCCCAGGTTCGCCCACTTGCCGATGATCCTCGGCGAGGACGGCAAGCGCCTCTCCAAACGTCACGGTGCGGTGAGCGTGATGCAGTACCGCGAGGACGGTTATCTGCCGGAGGCGCTGATCAATTACCTGGTGCGCCTCGGCTGGTCGCACGGTGACCAGGAAATCTTCTCACGCGAAGAGATGGTTGAACACTTCGCGCTGGAAAGCATCGGCCGCAGCGGTTCGGTGTTCAATCCGGAAAAGCTCGCCTGGTTGAATCAGCAATACATCAAGCAGGCCGATGGCGAGCGTCTCGCCACCCTGCTCGGTGAGCAAATGGACGGCCTCGGCATCGATCACAGCAACGGGCCGCCGCTGACCGCGGTGGTTGAGGCCCAGCGCGAGCGTGCGCAGACTCTGCTGGAGATGGCTACACAAAGCCGCTTTTTCTTCGAAGATCCCGCTGAATACGACGAAAAAGCCGCCAAAAAGAATCTGCGGCCAGCGGCTGTCGAGCCACTGCAGACGGTGCGTGACAAGCTCGCCGCGCTGGATGACTGGACGCCGCAGGGTACCCACGCCGCCATTCAGGCCACGGTGGATGAGCTGGGCGTCGGCTTCGGCAAAGTCGGTCTGCCGCTGCGCGTGGCCAGCACCGGTGGGCTGGCCTCGCCGGGGCTCGATGTCACCCTGGCGCTGATCGGTCGCGAGCGGGTGCTGGCGCGCATCGACGCCGCCATCGAATGGATCGCGGCGAAGAGCGCTGGCAGCAACTGATCGGCGCTTGAACGATCACCGCTGAAAGCGCCGCGAGCCGGCCCGGTCGGTGGCGAAATCGATCGCCAGCCTGGCTCCGAAGCGGTCCGTGAGCAGCCCCGGAGATGCTGGGAAACCGGCGTTCCAGCGCGCCCGCAAAGGGGGCGGCAAGAGGTGTTGACAGCGCCGAAAAGCGGTCTTAACATGCGCCCTCTCGCGATAGCGGGGCTATAGCTCAGCTGGGAGAGCGCTTGCATGGCATGCAAGAGGTCCGCGGTTCGATCCCGCGTAGCTCCACCAAATTCTGTCTTCGCATCGGCCTGATGCGAAACCCGAAAAGGCCGCCAAGTGCGGCCTTTTTGTTTGCCTGACAGCCGGCCACCGGCCTGCCGGATTCGACAGCCCGCTCGCTGAGCGGCGCAGTCCCACCCAAACCATGCTGCCCGGCCCACTAGGGCATGAAGTTGCTGGCTTCCGGGGGGGGGGGCAGGTCGGGTTGTCAGGCCGCTTGCCGGCCGGCTTGCTGCGCCGCCGCACGCCACTTAGTCGGCCTTTTCCTCCCTGCCCAGCTCGTCCGCTCCGGGCATATTCCGGCACTCCAGAAAGATGCGCTTCTTGCAGCCGCGGCAGATTTCCGGATCCAGCTGGCGAACGATTTGGCCGAGCGCATCTTTTTTGGAAAAGTGCACATTCTCGATACCGATCTGGTCGGCCACGTGGCTTTTCAGCAGTCCCTCGCGCACATAGCGTTTCAGGCCGACCAGCGAGAGCGTGCCGCCGTGCATCTGGCGGTTGCGAACCTCGTCGGCGAGCATCTTTTCACCGGCCAGATCGATGAAATTGATCCCCGGGCAAACCAGCAGCAGATGGCGCTGGCCGGGGTTGCGATCCAGCAGCCGTTGCAGCGTGCTGGAGACGTGATCCACGGCGCCGAAGAACAGCGAGCCGTCGATGCGCGCCATCTTCAGCTGCGGGCACTCATCCAGCTGATCGTTTTCGATATTGACCATCTTGCGCCCCGGCAGCTTCGGATCCGGGGCGATGCTGATCACCTTCGGCCGCGCGGTGCGGTTCAGATACAGCATCAGCGACAGCATCACCCCGGCGTAGATGGCGAACTCCAGCTCCAGCAGCAGGGTGGCGAAAAAGGTCACCAGCAGCACCGACATCTCGGCGCGGCTGGCGCTGAGGATATGGCGGATTTCGCGCGGGTTGATCAGATTCCAGGCCACCAGCAGGATCACCCCGGCCATCGCCGGGATCGGCAAATGCGCGGTGAGTGGCGCGACGAACAGCACGATCAAAGCCAACGATAGCGCCGCGAACACGGCGGACAAGGGGGTGCGTGCGCCGGCTGCGTAGTTGATACCGGAGCGGGTGAACGAGCCGGAACCGGCGTAGGCGGAGAAGAAGCTGCCGACCAGATTGGACAGCCCCTGGCCGAGAAACTCCTGATTGCCGTCGATCCGCTGGCCGCTCTGGGTGGCGATGGCGCGGCCGATGGAGACTGCCTCGATCAGTGCCAGCAGCGCCACCGCCAGCGCGCTGGAGGCCAGCTCGCGCAGGGTCTGCAGGCTCAGATCCGGCGCCGATAGCGGCGGCAGTTGCGCGGGCAGGGCACCGACGTGGGCGACGCCCGCTGCGGCGGCGCCCAGCGCGTAGCTCAGCAGACCGCCGATGATCATCGCCAGCAGCAGATTGGGCCAGCCGGGGCGCAGCCGCTTGACCAGCAGCGCAGCGCCCAGCGTGGTCGCGGCGATCGCCAGCGCGCGTGGCTCGGTGTCGGCCAGCGCGCCGAAGATCGACAGCCAGGTGGCTACGAAGTCCTCGCCGCGCGGCAGTTCGACACCGAGCACGTGCTTGATCTGGCTGGTGGCGATGAGGATCGCCGCGCCGGTGGTGAAGCCGACGATCACCGAATGGGAGACGAAATTGACCAGCCGGCCGAGCCGCGCCAGGCCAAAGGCCAGCTGATAGACCCCGGCGAGGAAGGTGAGGGTCAGCGCCAGACTGGCGTATTCATCCGTGCCCGGCTCGGCGAACTTGCTGACCGCCGCAAACACCACCAGTGAGATGGCGGTGGTCGGTCCGGAGATCAGATGCCGGCTGGAGCCGAACAGCGCGGCGATGATCGGCGTGATGATCGCCGTGTAGAGGCCGTATTCCGGCGGCAGCCCGGCGATCATCGCGAACGCCACGCCCTGCGGCAGCACCACCACGGCGTTGGTCAGTCCGGCGAACAGGTCGGCGCGCAGCGAGTGGCGGTTGACCCGTGGCCACCAGAGCAAAAAGGGTAGCAGGCGACGCCAGTTACGGGCCTCGTCGTTCATCGTGTGTTCGATCCCGATGGTCGATTGAAGCGGGGCATTATCCGCATCGGCCGCGCTGCGCGGTAGCGCCACATGGGCGCGCCGGCTGGCACCTGAGTGATGCGATCGGCTGCTTTTGCCGGCCGCGGGCGGTGGTTATTGACGGCTGGCGAGCAGCGCCCCGGCGCCGATCAGCATGGCCCCGGCGGCGCGATTGATGCGCTGCCCGGCGCGCGGATCACGCAGCAGCCGGCGGGCGCGGTGAGCGCCGAGCACGTAGCCCAGCAGCACCGCCCACAGCGCCACTACGAGCACCGCGGCGAGGATCAGCACGTCGCTTGCCGTGAGGCTGGCCAGGTCGATAAAGGTGGGCAGAAAACCGAGGTAGAAGATCACCACTTTGGGGTTGCTGATGGTGACCAGAAAGCCGGTGGCGAAGGCGCGCCAGCCATCGCCGGGGCGGGTCAGCGCGGCGTCGCTGGCGCAGCCCGCGGCAGCCGGTGCGCGCCACAGCCGCCAGCCGAGCCAGATCAGGTAGCCGCCGCCGATCAGCTTGACCACGGCGAACAGCTCGCCGAGCAGGCCGGCTATCGCGCTCAGGCCGAACACCGCGAACAGCAGATAGAGCAGATCGCCCAGCACTAGCCCGGCCGACAGCCACAGCGCCGACGCCACCCCGGCGGCCAGCGCCTGGGCCACCGCGGCGAGAATGCCCGGCCCCGGGGTGGCGGCGAACAGCAGCATCGCGGCGAAAAAGGCGAGGCTGGCCTCGACACTCACCCGCCGGCTTCCGGCGTCGCTCCCGGCGTCGCTTGCGGCCGGCGCGACGCCAGACTGGGCAGATCGCCGAGGCGGCGGTACTCGTCATCGATCACGCCGGCCGGCTCGCGCAGGTAGTCGAGCAGCATCGGCAGCGCGTCCTGCCCGAAGAACAGCTCGCCGTCGACGACGAAGGTCGGCACGCCGAATACTCCAGCGTCGATCGCCGCGGTGGTGTTGGCGCGCAGCGCCTGCTTGATCGCCGGCCTGTTGACTGCGCTTGCGTCGATGCCCAGCCCGGCCAGCAGCGCGTCCCAGTGGCCGCCCTCGGGCAGCCGGCCGCGCGCCCAGATGTGCTCGAAGATGGCCGCCACCGCGGCCGGCGCAGCGTCCATCGCCAGTGCTGCGCGCAGCGCCGGCAGCGGATTGAAGGGATGCGCCGGCGGGCTGTGGTAGGCGATGCCCAGGCGGCGCGCCAGCCAGTTGCAGTAGCGGTAGGTAAATTGCCGCTGGCTGGGGGTCTCCGCCGGGCCGACGCCGCCCCAGTGGTCGAGCAGCCCGGCGAACAGCAGCGGGCGGTAGTCGATCTCGACGTCGGCCGGCAGCTCGCCGAGGCGCTGCTGGGCGATGTAGCTGAATGGCGAGATAAAATCGAAGTGGAATTCGATACGTCTCATGGGCGTTGCTCCGCGCTGCTCGCGCCAGCGGCTTTGTCGGTGATGCCGCCAGTTGATCGATGTTCGCCGCGACAGCAATTGCGTCGCAGCCGGGCGGTCTCAGCCCTCGCTGCCGGCGCTCTGCAGCTCGGCAGTCATGAAATCGCGCAGCGAGATGATGCCCAGCACCGTGCCGTTTTCGACGATCGGCAGGTGGCGCGCGCCGATCTGCGACATCAGCCGCAGCGCCTCCAGCGTGCCGGTCTCCGGATCGAGGCTGATCACCTCGCGGGTCATCACCGCGCCGACCTCGGTGGCCTGCGGGTCGAGATCTTCGGCGAGCACCCGTTTGAGCGCGTCGCGTTCGGTGAAGATGCCCACCATATCGCCGTCGTTCAGCACTACTAGCGCGCCGATATCCTGTTGCGCCATCAGCCGACAGGCGTCCAGCACGGGGGTTTTCGCGGTGGTTGAGATCAGCCCGCCGCGGCGGACGAGCTGGCGAACTTTGCGGTGGTACATGGCGGCACTCCTGTGGCTGGCAGCGCTGGAAACGGCCGGCGAGGATAAGCGAGGCGTGCGCCGCGATGATTGCTGGATGCGCCGACCGCTTGCGTGCCGACGCCGGTTTCAGGCGTCGCGCGGGCCGAATAGCGGCGGACCTCGCCGGGGTTGTCGCGCCGCTGGATTCAGCACGTTAGCAGATCCAGCGGCTGGCGCGACAGCCGCTCGCAGCCGTCAGCGCTCACCCGCAGGGTGTGCGCCAGGGTCATCGCCCGGCCGCTGTCGCTGTTGACCAGGATGATGTGCACGAAGAACACCATGTTTTCCTCGGCGATCACCGGGTTGCCGGTGTACAGCATCGGCCAGTCCATCCAGGTCGGCGTGAAGGTGGTGCCGAGGCTGTAGCCGCAGGCGTTGAGGCGGTGTTGTTGCAAGCCTGCGGCGTCGGCGACGCGGGCGTGGGCATCGAATACCTCGCCCACCGGGCGGCCGGGTTTGAGGGCTTCCTCGCAGGCCTGCAGCGCGTCCGCCGCGACCGCATGCATGCGCCGGTGCTCGTCGCTGGGTTCGCCGATCAGCACGGTGCGCATCATCGCCGCGTGGTAGTGGCGCCAGGCGCCGGCCCATTCGAGGGTCAGCTGATCGCGCGCCGACAGCTGCCGCCGGCCGGATTTGTAGCGGCACAGCAGGGCGTCGTCGCCGGAGCCGATGATGTACTCGTTGCCGGGGTAGTCACCGCCGCCGGCGAACACCGCGCCCTGCATGGCGGCGAGGATCGCGCCCTCGTCGGCGCCGGGGCCGATCAGCGGCAGGGCGGCGTCGAGGGCGTCGTCGGCCAGTTGTGCGGCGCGGCGCACGCAGTCGATCTCCGCCGCCGACTTGACCACCCGCTGGCGGCTGACCAGATCGGAGGCGTCCTCCAGCCGGCAGAAGCCCTGCAGCGCGGCGTCGAGGCGCTTGCCGTTGGCTGCGGTCAGGCCGTAGGCCTCGTATTCGACGCCGAGCCGCTGGCCGCGGCAGTTGTAGTCGGCGAGCAGCTCGCGCAGCTCGTCGGCCGGGCTGTGGCCGTCGCGATCGACCCAGACGCGGATCTCCTCGATCACCGAGGTGTGCCGCGCCTGGCGCAGATCCGGGGCGCGGGTGAGCAGGGCGAAGCGGCCATCGGCACCCAGATACAGACACTGGAAAAAGCAGTAGCCGAAGGTGTCGTAGCCGGTCAGGTAGTACATGCTCTCCTGGCGGAAGATGAGCAGACCGTCGAGGCCGCGCGCGGTGAGGGCGGCGCAGCTGGCGGCGCGGCGCGCGGCGAGTTCCTCGGGGCTGAAGTGGATGGCCATGCGGGCTCCGTGGGTGGCTGTTGCGGATGGCGATTGCGGATGGCTGTTGCGGTCGGGGGTTGCGCGGCCGGCGCCGGTTCAGTCCTCGCCGCGCAGGATCCGCCGGTGCAGTTCGCGGCGCTCGTGATCCGGGTCGTCGCGATACGGCTGGCGCGCCAGCGCGGCGATGTACTCGGCCGGCAGATCGTGGGCGCGGGCGCCGTGCAGGACCAGATCGAGATACCAGCACCAGGGCAGCAGATCGTCGTCGATGTGCGCGGCTTCGGCGACGTAGAAAAACACCTCGCAGCTGCCGCCGTCGAGCTGCAATCGCTCGCCGGCCAGTCGGTAGCCATTGCCGAGGCCCTCGGCGGCGTCCAGCAGGTGGCGCTCGCCGGGGTGCATCGCGTAGATCGCGCCGAGCACGCGCTGCGTCGGGTCATCGCTGCGCAGCACATTGCACTTGCCGGAGCCGTCGCGGCCGTTTTTGTGGAAGCGCAGCTGGTGGCCGGGCAGGCTGGCCACGCCCAGCGGCCGGCTCGACGGCACGCGCTGGCGCAGGCGCAGCGGGTGCAGGTTGGAGCCGTAGGCGAAGTAGTGGATGGCGTCGGTCATTGCGGTTTGTGCTCGGCGGTGGCGCTCAGAGAATCTGGCCGAGGAATTCGCGGGTGCGCGGATCGCGGGCCTCGGCGAAGAAGGTCGATGGCGGGCCGTGCTCGACGATCACCCCGCGGTCGGTGAAGTAGATGTGGTTGGCGACCTCGCGGGCGAAGCCCATTTCGTGGGTGACGAGGATGCAGGTCATGCCCTCCTCGGCGAGGTCGCGGATGGTCACCAGCACTTCTTTGACGGTCTCCGGGTCGAGCGCCGCGGTGACCTCATCGAACAGCATCACGTCCGGATTCATCGCCAGCGAGCGGGCGATGGCGACGCGCTGCTGCTGGCCGCCGGACAGCTCGCCGGGGTAGCTGTCTTCCTTGCCTTCCAGACGCACCTTGGCGATCAGCTCGCGGGCGCGCTGCTCGACTTCGTCGCGCTCGCGTTTGAGCACGATCAGCGGCGCCATCATGATGTTTTCCAGCGCGGTTTTGTGCGGGAACAGGTTGTACTGCTGGAACACCATGCCGACCTTTTTGCGCAGTTCCAGCTTGTCCAGCTGCGGGTCGTTGACCTCCTGGCCCTCGACGCGGATCGAGCCGGAATCGATCGGGTTGAGGGCGTTGACGCAGCGGATCAGCGTCGATTTTCCCGACCCGCTGGGGCCGATGATGCACACGCATTCACCCTTCATCACCTCCATCGAGATGCCCTTGAGCACCTCCAGATCGCCGAAGGATTTATGCACGTCGCGGATCGCGATCATCGCTTGATCGGGCGACCAGTTGCTGTCGGTCATCACGTCACCTGTGGCATCACAACTTGACGGCGTACTTGCGCTCCAGGCGCATCGTCCACCGGGCGATGGGGTAGCAGTAGAGGAAAAACACCAGCAGCGCGAAGCTGTAAAACGGTACCAGCAGCTCGGGGTGGTTGTCGGCGGATTCCATCGCCTGCCGCGACAGGGTGATCAGCTCTTCGACGCCGAGCAGCGAGCACAGCGGCGTGGCCATGGTGAGGATCGCGTACCAGTTCATCCACGGCGGGATCATGCGCTTGAAGCACTGCGGCAGGATGATCATCCACAGCTGCTGGCGGCGGTTGAAGGCCAGCGATTCGGCGGCCTCCCACTGCGCCGTGGGCACCGACTGCACCGCGCCGCGGACGATCTCGGCGATGTTCGCCATCACCGGCAGCGACAGGCCGAACACCGCTTTCATCCAGTCCGGCACCGGGATGATCAGATCGCCGATGACGATCTCGAACGGCAGCGCCAGCAGCACGATGTACAGCAGCACCAGCCACGGCGAGTTGCGGAAAACCTGGGTGATCAGCCTGGCGGCGCCGCGCAGTGGCGCGATCAGCGAGATCTGCGCGAAGCCGAGCAGCATGCCCAGCACGGTGCCGATACTCATGGCGAAGAAGGAGATCAGCACATTGAACAGGAAGCCTTCGCTGAGCAGGAAGGGCATCCAGCGCAGCAGCGTGTCGAGGGCATCGGAATAGGTGAACTTCGCTGCATCGGCGCTCAGCGGCCAGAGCAGCACCAGCGCCAGCAGCGGCAGCGGCGTCCACCACGGCAGACTCGCCAGCCAGCGGCTGACCAGCAGTGGCTCCGGGCCGGCGGCGCGGCGCTCGTCCAGCGGCAGCAGCACCGGCAGATCGGTGCCGGCGGCGCGATCCACGCCGGCGATGCCGCGCGTCGCGCGGCTCACCCGCCGTACCCCGGGATGCGCATGGTGCGCTCCCATTTGTTCATCGACAGCACGAGGATGCCGACCAGGCCGATGTAGACGAAGAACACCACGGTCAGCGCCGGGTACAGCGCCGAGGGGTAGTCATTCCAGATGCCGAGCATCTGGTAGAGCAGCTCCGGCACGGCGATCGCCAGCGCCTGGGTGGTGGTCTTCACCAGATTGACCAGATTGTTGTTCAGCGCCGGCAGCGAGATGCGAAAGGCCAGCGGCAGCACCACGTTGGTGTAAATCTGCAGGCGGTTGAAGCCCAGCGACTCGGCCGCCTCCTGGGTGGATTCGGGCACCGCCTCGATGCCAGAGCGGAAGATCTCCACATTGAAGGCGCCGGCGAAAAAGGACAGCGAAATGATCGCCCAGCCGAGGTTGGAGATGATCGGCACCTCCAGCCAGCCGTCCGGGGAGTAGGTCGGCGTGAACTGGCCGAGGGCGAAGTAGAAAAACAGCAGCTGGACGAACGGCGGCGTATTGCGAAAGAACTGGATGTAGCCCTGCACCAGCAGGCGCAGCGGCAGCAGCGGCGAGCGCTGCAGCCAGGCGCCGACCACGCCGATCAGCACGCTCAGGATCACGCAGGCGATCGATAGCTGCACCGTCACCCACAGGCCACTGACCATCCGCTCCCACTGCACCGGGTCGTGGAAGAAGATGAAATTCCAGCGCGGCGCGACCTCGTAGAGGTCGAGAAACAGCTGGCGGATCGAGTCGATCATCGCGTGCGCTCGCTCGCAGGTTTGCCGTTGGCCGCTCGGCCGGTGGCAGCGGGGCGGGGCGCCGGCGGG
>Ga0207752_1000306_pt1 | contig 23634 bp, 24 predicted proteins | sample Pon2CUnioCityCA_6_FD_187272 | JGI IMG/M metagenome (GOLD analysis project Ga0207752, IMG submission 187272) | Marine sediment microbial community from Union City, CA, USA - Pond 2C Sediment 2 (SPAdes) | ecosystem: Environmental > Aquatic > Marine > Intertidal zone > Salt pond sediment ...
ATTCCGGGTGGACCGCACCGCTAACCTGCACGTTCCCATTGGCAAAGCGAGCTTTACGGAAGAGCAGTTGATGGATAATCTGCAATACCTGATTGATGCTGTAACGCGCGCCCGTCCGGCAGCGGCGAAAGGGATGTTTATTCGCAAGATCGTTATGGCCAATACGATGGGGCCGCCGATCAAAGTGGACGTAGCCGAAGCAATCGGCTAGAATAGGTAAGTTGGTTAATAATTGAATACCTGTCTCTACCGAAGACAGTTGGTGTCTGACGCCGGTATTTCCGGCCGACGACTTAATTAATCGCCAGCCGAGGTGGGGTTTTCAGAGAAGTGAAGCGGCGTGCCTGAAGGGCAACGCCTGCCCTTTGCATGTATGAATCCTCATATCGGCTGATATGAGGATTTTTTGTTTCAGGAGAGAGGTCGTAGAGAAGCCACCGCAAGGTTGCCAATCTCTTATTGCCAATCTCCAATCTCTGAAAAAGAGGAGGTGACAACTCTTGGCTCTTACGCGCGAACGCAAAGAGGAATTAGTAGCACAATATGTAGAGCTGTTGAATCAGAGCCGTGGCGTCTTTCTCGCCGAGTATAGCGGGGTTACGGTGCAGCAGATGCAACAACTACGGGCCGAGATCCGGAAAGTGGATGGTGCATTCCACGTGACCAAGAACACGTTATTGCGCCATGCGCTGGATGAAACCGGCCGTTCATTACCTGAGGAGATGCTATCCGGACAGACAGCAACCGGGTTTGCCCTCGGGGAAGTCCCGTCCCTGGCCAAAGCGCTGGCGGACTTTGCAGATGAGGTGGATACATTCAAGCTCAAGGGTGGCCTGATGGCTGGGGATTTCCTCACCGCCGAACAGGTTGAAGCCCTGGCCGATCTCCCGTCTCTGGACGAATTGCGGGCGCAGCTCATTGGTATGATCAGCTCGCCGGCACAGAATATTACGTCTACCGTTGCCAATGGCGTACGCCAGATTATGAATGTGCTGGACGCTTACGCCAAACAAGAAGAAGAGGCGGCCGAAGCAGCCTAACCGCTGCAGGCAGCATGTGCAGGCAGCATGTGCAGGCAGCATGTGCAGGCAGCATAGGCTGCTCCGCCACCAGTTAATTTATCAAAAAAAACAGAACCATTCTGGAGGAATAGTACCAATGGCTGACTTAGAAAAAATTGTTGAGGATCTGAGTAGTTTGACTCTGCTCGAAGCGGCAGAACTTACCAAGATGCTGGAAGATAAGTGGGGCGTAAGCGCCGCTGCTCCGGTTGCCGGGATGATGCCCATGGGCGGCATGCCCGGCGCGGCCGAAGAAGCTGAGGAACAGACGGAATTTGACGTCGTCCTCAAGGAGATTGGGCCGAAGAAGATCAATGTGATCAAGGAAGTCCGTGCCATGACCAGCCTGGGCCTGCGTGAGGCCAAGGAAGTTGTCGATGGCGCTCCCAGCACCGTTCTGGAAGCTGTCAGCAAAGAAGCTGCCGAAGATGCCAAGACGAAACTGGAAGAGGTCGGCGCCGTCGTCGAGATTAAGTAAACGGCTACGCTGCGGCTAGGCTACGGCTACGCTGCGGCTCCACTTAGGTAGCAGTTTTCCTTTTCCCTGCAAAAAGGCCAGCTTGTCAAATAGCTGGCCTTTTTGTCTAATAAGCAGATGCGTCCGATTATCCTTGCTTCCGCTTCGCCCCGGCGCCAGGCATTGATCCGGCTGTTGCGACAGCCGGTGCGCGTCCAGGTCGCGGCGGTGGATGAAGAAACCATCACACACCCTGACCCGGCCGTGAACGTCGTCGAGACTGCCCGGCTGAAGGCGCAGGCGGTCGCCGCGACCACCGGGGAAGATGTGCTGATCATTGCCGCCGACACCACGGTGGCGCTGGAGGGGGAAATGTTAAATAAGCCCGCCGATCCGGCCGAGGCGCGACTGATGCTCCGGCGCTTACGGGCGCGCGCCCATCAGGTGTACACAGGCATTGCCTTGCTCGAAAATACGTCTGGGCGTACCGTAACCACAGTCTCTACGACGGACGTTTTCATGCGTCCCTACGACGATGAGGAAATTGACAAGTACGTGGCCAGCGGCGATCCCCTGGATAAAGCGGGGGCCTACGCGATCCAGCACGGCGGTTTCCGGCCGGTAGCTGCCCTGGAGGGATGTTTTACCGGCGTCGTCGGCCTTCCTCTCTGTCGCCTGGCTGAAGCTCTAAACGATCTGGGGATAGAGGTCTCGCTGCCGGTTGCCGTGGGCAGCCACGATTACCAGGAGTGTCCGGTTTGCCTCTCCTTATTGGATCACCTTTTTGAGGGAGGGCATGGGTGATTTGCCGTATCCGGCAGTCCTCACTACGATTGTTTTGCCTGAAGCGTGTCCCGGTCCTTGAGAACGACACCCTACTTAACCGTGCACGCCTGGCAGCCGATTGATGAACCGTTTTTTGCCGGCTGTCAATTTATCTTTAAGGAGTCATCCTTGACACATCATTTGCCGCAACGTGTCACCCTATCTTCCGAAGTGCTATTCCGCGAATTGGATGGCGAGGCCGTGATGCTCGATCTTGAGACGGAACGTTACTACGGTTTGGACGAAGTGGGGACGCGAATCTGGCAACTATTCGCCGAATATGAGGAAACGGAAACGGTGATCAGCCAGTTGGTGGCTGAGTATGAGGTGGAAGAGGAACAGTTGCGGCAAGATCTGGCGGTGTTGCTCGGCGAATTGGCTGAGGCCGGCCTGGTTTGCCTTGAGGATGAAAATGGCGCCTCCTCCGTTCCGGCTGTCAATGAATCGTAGACGCGGGCGTTTCTGGCGCCTGCCCCTTCCTGCGCGTCTGCTGCGCGCTCATTGCGCGCTGACAGTCAGCGTATAGTTTGCCCCCGCCAGGCCGGATTCGCCGACGTGCACGGCGTATAATCCATCATCAGGCAGTGAGTAATTCAGTAAGAATTCCGACTGCCCCCCCCCGCTATCGTCTCTGTAATCATTCAGTAATGGATTGCCCGTGGGACCGTAAAAGTGGAAGAGCAGGTCTGCCGAACCCTGGGGGGTCAGGTTTATGGTGACCGTATCTTCGCCTTCACCGGGGAAAATCCAGATGTGATCGTTATTGGCCGGAAGAGAACCTGCCTGGCTCTGATTGTAGCGCAACAAGCCGGCCAGGTTGTAAACGCTATCACCGGTATACGAGCTCTTATCCAATAGCAGGGCATAGTAGGTGGCCTGCCGGCCGGTTTCCTGCACAAGGATGCGCAGCGTTCCCCCGCTTTCCACGTTCATACCCGCAATCATTTCCACACTGCCGGCCGGTGCGCTGTTTTCCGAGACAAGCGTGGCGCCGTCCAGATCCCGGATCTCCAGGCGAATGTTTGCCTCGGGCATGGCCACAGCACTGACGGTAATCACCTCTCCGGCCTGCACACTGAATTCCCAACGGTGCGCTTCGTTATCTCCCACCCGATCCATGGCCAGCGCCAGATTAGGAAAGTCAGACAGGTCCATTAATGGCAAATCGCTGATACTTCCTTTGTTGACGACATTCACCTGCGTGCCGCTCTCCGTGGCTGTCGGCGTAGGCGTCGCCCCAGTTTGAGTGGCTGTGGCTGCCGGCTGAGTGCCTGTGATGGTGGACGTTGGGGAAATTTCGAGGGTTGGAGAAGGGGTAGGTGTGCCTGCGGCCGGTGTGGCACTGGCCTCCGCCGTTAGATCTGGCGTACTCGTGGTGAAGGTGGTAGCAGTGGGGGTGCGAGGTGACACGGTGCGCGTCGGCGTCAGCGCCCCGCCGGGTGTGCCAGCGGGGTAGCCGCTTGCTGGTGTTGGCGTTTGCACGGTTGCTAGGGTTGCAGTTGGGAGAGGTGTCAGAGCGTCTTCACTTGGTTCCCCTTCTGCGGTTGGACCCACAACCGCACTCCCAGGCGTAACCACAATCCGGGCCAGTGGCATCGGTGAAACGATCTCCTTCACTGCCAGATACCAGATTTCCTGGCGCGGAGCCCCTTTACCGCAACCAACCGGACCTACCCATCGCAGCCAGCGTCCGGCCACAGTGATTTCGACGTTAGCCGGGAGCAGGCTCCGGAGCAAGTTATCATAGCCGGTAGCGCCGATTCGGGCTTCACCATCAACCAAGAGCCAGGTAGCCGGCGCGGGCCGGGAGAAATCGTCACAGACAAGGACTGGCAGACGTTGGTAAGCGCCGGAAACCTGTACCACCTCGCCGGTGTAGGCTGCCGGCGTCTCCGCCAGCTCGGTAACGGTCAGGGTGGTTGGCCGTACACCAGGCGGGGCAAAGGTTGCCAACGGCAGATTCGAAGAGAAACGAGAGGCGGCATCCCGTGACCGGCATGCCGGCAGCAGGATTGCCAAGAGTAGGAGAAACCAACGCCATTTCATAACGATGCCTCTTTCAGTCCCGTTGTCCACTTCTGTATTCTACCAGATTCAGAAGTGAAGTATAATCAAAACCTATGTCCTTACAAAAGATCTCTTTGCAAGATCCCGTTTATGGCCCGGCAACCATTGAGGAACCGGTTCTACTGGCAGTGATTGCCTCCGAGGCAATGCAGCGGCTGCGGGGCGTGTTGCAGCATGGTATTACCGGACTCATCGGCGTGACCGTGCCGGTATCGCGCTTCGCCCACTCGCTGGGGACGATGTTGCTGGTCCGGCGCCTGGGCGCTTCCCTGGAGGAACAACTGGCAGCAATACTCCACGATGTCAGCCACACAGCCTTCAGCCACGTCATCGATTATGTCTTCTATGATCACGATAACCAGAGCTACCATGACGAAGTGAAGGTCGATTACGTTTCCGGTACGGATTTACCCGGGGTGCTCACCCACTATGGCTACGATTGGAAACGTTTGCTCCACGAGGAAGCGTTTCCTTTGCTAGAACAGCCGGCGCCCCGTCTTTGTGCCGACCGTCTTGACTACTTTCTGCGTGATAGCCTGGATCTGGGGCTGGCAACCTCCGCCGAGGTCCGGCGGGCACTGTCCAGCCTCAACGTTCACCAGGGCCGGATTGTAACTGAGAGCGTGACCGTTGCCCGCTGGCTGGCCGATACTTATCTTGCGGCCGACGATGCGAGCTGGGCTAACTTCCGTGAGGTCGGCCTATATGAGCTGGCAGCGCAGGCGATCCGGCGGGGGCTGGCGTTGGGCATTATCGACAAGTCTGACTTCTGGTCCACTGACGCCGTCGTCTGGGAGAAGTTGAGCAATACGGACGATGCTCAGTTGCAGGAAACGGTCTCGTTGGTTTCTCCGGACACCCGCTTCATCTGGGATGAAACCGATCCGTCCTTCCGCGTTGGTACCAAGGTGCGCACCATCGATCCTGACATCCTCTTGCCGGACGGGCGCCTGCTCCCTCTCTCCCGGCTGGATAGTGATTTTGCCGCCCGGCGAGCGGCCTACCTGGCGCGGAAAGAGGGGGAATGGCCGATGCGGGTAATCCCGCCAGAGGAGGTAAGATGAACGTTTACCGACTTCATTGCTGCACGCGGAGCCCCGTTGCCCTGACGGTCAGAGTATTAGCTTAAGGTTACCTGCCGATATACGCGCATATGATATAATTGGCCCTGGAAGCAGTAACACAAACAAAATGCAAATATCCAACAACCTGAACAACCCCAACCGAACTAAATTGAATCAACCTTATGAGGTGAGGAATGGCCCAAAAGTATGATCATTTTAACGCCCGCGCCCTTCTACCCGGCCGGGATGACGTTTATTACTACCGCCTGGGTTCGCTGTCAGAGGCGGGGATCGGGCATGTAGATCGGCTTCCCTTCTCCATAAAGATTCTCCTGGAAACGTTGCTACGCAACGTGGACGGCTACCTCGTCCAGGCGGAAGACGTGGAAGGGCTGGCCGGCTGGCACGCGCCAGAACCGGCCCGCGACGAAATTGCCTTTATGCCGGGGCGCGTTATTCTCCAGGACTTCACCGGCGTTCCGGCCGTGGTAGACCTGGCTGCCCTGCGCTCGGCAATGGCACGCCAGGGCGGTGATGCGACGCGCATTAATCCCCAGGTCCCCGTGGACCTGGTTATTGACCACTCCGTGCAGGTTGACACCTTCGGCAGCAATGCGGCCCTGTTTATCAATGCCGAGCGTGAATTTGAGCGCAATCGGGAACGTTATGAGTTCCTGAAATGGGGGCAGGAGGCATTTGAGAATTTCAAAGTTGTCCCACCGGCCTCGGGGATTGTCCACCAGGTAAATCTTGAGTTCCTGGGAAAGGTTGTCATGACCAAAGCCGAGCCCGATGGCACAGTGGTTGCTTTTCCTGATAGTCTGGTCGGCACCGATTCGCATACCACGATGATCAACGGCCTGGGCGTTCTGGGTTGGGGCGTTGGCGGAATTGAAGCAGAAGCAGTCATGTTGGGCCAGCCGATTTACATGCTGACGCCTGAGGTAATTGGCTTCAAGCTTACCGGCGCATTGCCTGAGGGAGCCACCGCCACCGATATGGTGTTACGGGTTACCCAGATGTTGCGCGAACATGGGGTCGTGGGCAAATTCATTGAATTTTATGGACCCGGCGTGCAGCGCATTACCTTGCCCGACCGGGCCACCATTGCCAACATGGCGCCGGAATACGGAGCAACCGTCGGCTACTTCCCGGTAGACGACGAGACGATTGACTATATGCGGCGTACCGGACGGTCCGAGGAGCTGCTGGAACTGGTGGACGCATACACCAAAGCGCAGGGGCTATTTTACGATCCAGACACACCTGATCCAGAGTTCACAGAGACCCTGGAACTGGATCTAAATGATGTCAGACCCAGTCTGGCGGGACCTCTGCGACCCCAGGACCGCATCTCCCTGGATGAGATGAAGCCCAAGTTCCATGAGGTGCTCCAGGCACCCATTAGCGAGCGTGGCTTTGCTCTTACCGACGATGCCTTAAACCGGAAGGCCATCGTTTCCAATGGGCAGGACGTAGAGATCGGTCACGGTGCCGTGGTCATCGCCGCCATTACCAGTTGCACCAATACGTCTAATCCCAGCGTAATGTTGGGCGCCGGTCTGCTGGCGAAGAACGCTGTTGAGCGCGGTCTCCAGGTGAAGCCGTACGTCAAGACCAGCCTGGCGCCCGGCTCCAAGGTTGTGACCAATTATCTGAAGAAGTCTGGCCTGATGCCCTACCTGGAGGAACTGGGCTATCACGTGGTTGGGTACGGCTGTACCACCTGCATCGGCAATTCAGGTCCATTGCCACAAGAGGTTACCGAGGCAATTAAAGAAGGTGATCTGGTAGCGACCTCTGTGCTTAGCGGGAACCGCAACTTCGCCGGTCGCATCCACCCCCACATCCGTGCCAATTATCTGGCCTCTCCTCCCTTGGTCCTGGCTTACGCCCTGGCGGGCACAACCGATATCGATCTGCGCAATGAACCGCTCGGCACCGGTAAGGACGGAGAGCCTGTTTATCTCCGGGATGTCTGGCCCACCAATGCGGAGATCAAGGAAGCAATCGCTCACTCGGTAACGCCGGAGATGTTCCTGGAGGAGTATGGCAACATCTATGACGCCAATGAGATCTGGAATGCGATTCCTGCCAAAGGTGGGGAGATCTACGATTGGGATCCTGACTCCACCTATATTCAGGAGCCACCCTTCTTCCTCGATGTCACTCCGGATGTCGATCCGATTGAGAATGTAAAGGGTGCCCGGGTTCTGGTGAAAGCCGGTGACTCGACGACTACCGATCATATCTCCCCGGCCGGGGCCATTGCTTCTGACAGCCCGGCCGGCAAGTATTTGCTTGCCCATGGGGTTGAGCGGCGCGAGTTCAATTCCTATGGCTCTCGCCGTGGCAATGACCGGGTTATGACCCGGGGGACCTTCGCCAACATTCGTCTGCGCAATGAGATGGCACCGGGAACGGAAGGTGGGTGGACGACCTATCTTCCCACCGGCGAGGTGATGGCCGTCTACGATGCCGCGATGAAGTACATGGAAGATGACGTACCTTTGGTTGTGCTTGCGGGCAACGATTACGGCATGGGCAGCTCCCGCGATTGGGCAGCGAAGGGCACGCTTCTGCTGGGGATTGATCTGGTTATTGCCGAGAGCTATGAGCGTATCCACCGCAGTAACCTGATTGGGATGGGCGTGTTACCCTTGCAGTTCAAAGAGGGGGACACTGTTTCGTCTCTCGGGTTGGATGGAACCGAAACCTTTAGTACGCTGAATCTCACCGATGATTTGGAGCCCGGTCAGATTGTGGCCGTGCGGGCGGAGAAAGAAGACGGCACAGAAGTTGTTTTTGACACCATCTGCCGTTGCGATACGCCGGTAGAGGTAGAATATTATCGCAATGGTGGGATTCTACACACGGTGCTGATTAACTTCCTCCGCCAGGAGCAACAACGGGCGTAAAGGTTAAGGTTGGGCAGGGTAGGCGCCGGCCGGCGTCTGCCTTGCCGGCCTTATACCGGCAGGTTGAGACGGTAGCGGTGGAGCGCTTCCGGATGGAGGAAGAAAAAGACGAAGAGGCTGCCAAAAAAGCCACCCAGGTGGGCCCAGTAGTTGACGTTGTAATCGACGTCAAAGGCCAACACCTGGTAAACCGATAGAATCTGGCTGAGGAAGAAGTAGAGAATGATCCAGAAAGCACGGAGGCGGGGGACGAAGGGAAACAAGAAAAGCAGGAGCAGGGTGCGGATGCGCCCACCGGGGAAGAGGAGCAGGTAGGCACCCATTACGCCGAATACGGCACCGCTGGCGCCGACGCTGGGGCCAAAGGAAGAGGCGTGAATGAGCGTGCTGGTCATGTCGGCCAGAACCCCACAGAGCAGGTAAAAGAGGAGGAAGCGCCAGGGACCGCAGGCATCCTCCACCCGGCGTCCGAAAGCCCAGAGCATCAGCATGTTTCCGGCCAGGTGAAATAGCCCGGCATGGAGAAATGTGGAAGTAATCGAGGTCAGCGCTCCACCTCCCCGCCCCTGGAGTATCAACCCGGGTACAGAACCGTACGTGTAAAACAGGTCCACCAATACACGGATATCCGTCTCCGAGAGAATATCTTCCAGACCCAGCATCAGAACGTTGGCCGTAATCAGGGCGAAGGTCATCACCGGAAACGATGTATACCGGTTTGGCTCGGTATCGTTGATGGGAATCAGCAACATATCAGCCGCCTCCGGGTAAGGGTGCCCCGGGTGTAGTAGACAGGCGCTGAAGGGCCGAGGCCAGGAAGCTCAGGTAGGGAAGGGCCAGGAGAACCAGTCCCAGCGAACTCAACAAGAGGCGCATTCCGCCCGAGCGCAAGCCTTCCTTGCCCAACAGACGCTGCCACGCCGGATGGTGAGGTGTTATGTAACTGCCCACAAGCAAAAGCGAGCCGGCCAAGACGGCGATGCTGCCCACGTAGAAGGGGAGGGGAATCCGCCACGGCCGGTAGGCAGCCTGGATCACCAGCAGGAGCAAATACAGGAAGAAAGGTCCCAGGCTCAGGCGCAGCAGGGTGAAGGTTGTGTGCATAGGGACGGGCTGCGTCAGTTCCAACTGTCGTTCCAGCGCCGCCTTTCTTTGTCTGGCCTGGCTCTTCGTCGTCCGCTTTTCGGCCATGGCGATCATCTGCTCGTAGACGATCACCGCTTTCTCCAGTTCTCCCGCGGCCTCGTAGCGCCGGGCGACGGCCGCCAGGTCGCGACCAGGTGTCATCAGAGCCTCGTCCAGGTCGTTGCTGGCCTTCGCCGGGGGAGGAGCAGGCGCTCCCGGGGATGGTGTTTCGGCCTGAGGATCCTGCAACGCTTGCAGGCGTGCGCGCGCTCCTTCATTGTCAGGATTGATGGTCAGGGCATTTTCCAGCGCGATAATCTGATCTTCAGGATCGTCGACCAGATCTACCAGCCACAGCCAGGCGACTTCATTTTCCTCGTCGAGGGTGACGAGCTCAATGAAGAGATCGCGCGCTTCCTGACGCCGGCCGGCCCGCGCCAGTTGGATCGCCTCCCGTAACAGCGGGTTGTTCATTTCTCGGCCGGTACTCTGTTCGGTTGCTGGTCAGATAAGAGACAGGACAACATAGACGAGGAGCAGGAAAATGATGACCAGGAGGATGCCCAGGCCGATCATCACGGCGGATGGCGTCCCCTCAGTCACTGGTGCGCTCTTAGGCGCAGCCCGGGCCCTGCTTCTTGTTATTCCCCTCGCTTCCTTCTTGCCTGCCGGGGCCACAGGAGCCCTTTCGGGTACGGCCGGGGTTGCCGTGTCTTCTTCTCCTGCCCATCCTTGCTCCGGCAGTTCCTGAAGCCAGTCGGGAATGTCGGCCGGTGGTGGCGTTTCTTGTTCACGAGCCACGTCCTCAGCCATCATAGATTCCAGAACCGCTTCGTCGTCAGCCAACCAGGGAGGCAACGTGTCTCCCTCGGCCTGTGCGGCATAGTCCAGGGGTTCGTCGGATACGGGCAATGCTTTTGGCGTTACGTCACCTTCCTCCTCTGACTCCTCTTCTGGCTGCCGGCTAGGTAGTTCCGTCGCCGGAGCGGCAACGGTTGCCTCTTCGCCCGGTTCTTGATCGGGTGGTGGCAGTTCCGCTTCTGGTGTTGGTTCCAGCTCAGCTACTTCTGCTACCGCTTCCGCCGGTGCTCCCTCTGTTTCCAGGGCAGCAGGCGCTGGCGCCGGCAGTTGTGCTTCGTCGATTCCTTCTTGCTCTTCTTCTGTGCCGACCAGCACTGGCTCGCTGGGTTCCTCTTCCGCTTCCCCTGCCAGCAAGGCCATTTCGAAGGCCGCGTATTCATTTTCAGGGTCAAGCTCCAGTACTTTGCGCAGGAAGGCTGCCTTCTGAACCTCGGTTTGCGCTAATTTACTGAGCAAGATCCAGCCGGCAACGTTATTGGGTTGTTCTTTTAGTAACTGAGCCAGGATAGACCGTGCCTGCTCTTCCTGGCCATTCTTGACGGCGACCAGAGCTTGTTGCAATTGTTCTCTCATGAACTTCCCCTCTCTCAGTTAAGTGGCTATGTCCCTCTACCTAGCCTTATTCCCTATTCTCCCTGTTCTTCATGCTCGGCCGGTAACTCGCGAATTTCGCGCCAACGTTCCATCGCTCCGGAGCTAAACAGTGCCGGATCGAAGTCAGCCAGCGCTTCCCAGCCTTCAACGCTGGCCAGATCGCGCATTTCCTCAGTCAGCTCGATTTCTAGCTCGCGATTATCGGTGTGCATCTCCAGGGTCAGGGTTTCTTTGCCATCCTCGACAACGTCCATTATGCATAGCCGGTCCGTTCCTTCCGGGTAACGAATGAAGGCCGCGGAACAACGCTGGCAGAAGGGCAGACTGGCGTTACACAAATCCCGATCAATGATTACTTTCATCCCTGCTTCTCCTATCTTACAATCAAATCCTCTGCGGCAAGGCCCGTCAGAACAAAACCGCCCGAGGCTTACCTTACTATTATATGAGCATTATCCCCAAATGTCAGAAAATCGAGCGAACCAACCTGATTATAGCGCCTTGAATTGTTCAAAAGGTTCGACACACTCGTTGCAGAAGTAGATCGCCCGGCAAAGGGTGCTGCCAAATGTATTGCGAACCACCGTATTCTTCGAGTCACAACGCGGGCAGGGAACAGGCTCGTAAAAGGTAACGGGCAGGTGACCTTCATGCCGGGGGGGTGGCGCAAGGCCAAACTGCTTCAACTTCTGGCGTGCCGTCTCGCTGATCCATTCTGTACTCCATGGTGGATACAGCACTGTCTCTACCGTAACCGGTGCAGCTCCCAGAGCACGCACCACGCGTTCGATCTCCCGCTCCATCACGTCCAGCGCCGGACAGCCGGAAAAGGTGGGCGTCATCGTTACCGTCACCGCTTTGCCCTCAACGGCGACAGCACGCACAATGCCCATTTCGACGACCGAGACGACCGGGATCTCCGGATCCTTCACTTCTTCCAATGCCTGCCACACCTGTTCTTCGGCAATCATCGACTACCACTCCGCTCCAGGGTTGGCGCGGGCCACTCCTTGCATCTCTGCCAGCAGGTCGGCCAGGTGAGCTGTGTGTTCTGTGCGCCCACCCGGTGACGCAGCGGGTTGTGCTGGCATATGCAGCCCGGCCCCCGCCAGCGCTTCCTGGATTATCTTCTTCCACGCGGTTTCCAATGCTATGGATTCTGGAACGAACCCGGCATTGACCAACACCTCCTCACCCGGCAGTGGCTCGAAGAGCTGGAATACGTGGGGCCAGAGGGCGTCAACTGCGCTCTGGGTGCGCCGGCTGCTCTCGTCCGTTCCCAGGCCCAAACGCTGCAACCAGGTGTGCGTGTGGCGGTAATGATAAAGTTCCTCCGGCCGGATCTTGGCGGCAGCTTCGGCCAGTGGCCGGTAGGCGCTTTCCAGTAGCCGCTCTGCCCGTACCATCTCGAATACGTCAAAGAAATATTGGCGTACCAGGCTGAAGGCCCAATCTCCACGCGGCAGTTCCAGGAGGCGGGCATTACGGTACGCTCGGGGCTCCCTGAAGTAGATCGCCTCATCCGGATCGATCCCGGTCAGCTCCTGATGCAACCCGTACCAGATCCGGGCGTGTCCCATTTCGTCGAGGGCGATGTTGGTAAAAGCGATATCTTCCTCCAGGATCGGCGCGTGACCGGTCCATTCGGAGTTGCGGTGCGCGAGGACCAGTTCATCGTCGGCCATGGACAGCAGCTTCTCTGCCAGCACCTGCTGCATCTCCGGGGACATTATGCTTTATCCTCCTCCTGTTGTTTTTTTGCCTCTCGCATCAGTGTTCGCGTGTGATACACGCCGGGAAGCCGATAGGATTTATCCTGAGCCGGCTGGAACATGCTGGCTACATCCGCCTCTTCGCTGCTGGTAATGGCCCCGGCCGGCACGATCCACCAGACGAACACCGGTCCTTCTCCAAATTGCTCCCACGCTCGCAGCAATGCCTGATCTCTGTTTGCTGCCCGTACTTCCCCGCTATGGGTTACATAACCCATGCTGCGCCGCTGGGATCTCTTCTGAAAGACGTGATACACCTTCTCGGTGGCCCCGGCCGGTGGTGGCGCCGGCCGGCGCCACGATGGATCCTTTTCCAGTTCTTCCCGGGTCCGTGCCAGGATCTCCCCGGCCGGTACAACCCACAGGCTTACGGTCTGGGGGCGGCGAACGAAGACGTCGCGCGCGTTTTGCAGGGCGATCTCAGGATCGGGAGCATGGACAGAGCCCACATTCTGATAGCGTCCGCCCGGCCGGGTCTGCTGGAACACTTCATAGCGCGGCCACTGCGTGTCCGGCGCCCCCATTATGCGGGCACCCCTTGCTCACCCTGCACAGAGATTTGCTTCTCCGCATAGGCGGCAACTGCTTCCCGCACCCACTGTCCCTCTTCGTGGGCCTGGCGCCGCGCGCCCAGCCGCTCTTCGTTACAGGGGCCGTCTCCCTTCACCACTTGCCAGAATTCGTCCCAGTTAATCTCCCCGTAGATCCAGTTCTCGGAAGCTTCGTCATAGTAGAGGTCGGGATCCGGAATCGCCAAGCCCAGGACCTGGATCTGGGGGACCATCTCATTCACGAACTCCTGGCGGAGCGTGTCGTTCGTTTTCGTTTTCACACCCCAGCGCAACAAGATTTCGCTGTTTGTCGATTCGTCGTCTGGCAGACCAAACATCATCAGCGTCGGCCACCACCAGCGCTCAATTGCATCCTGGACCATCCGTTTCTGCTCTGGCGTGCCTTGAGCATAGAGGATGCACATCTCCTTCCCCTGCTTCATGTGGAACCCTTCCTCGGCGCAGATCCGGACCATTGCCCGGGAATAAGGGCCATAAGAGCATTGGGCCAGCATCGTCTGATTCTTGATCGCTGCACCATCCACCAGCCAGCCGATCACGGCGACATCCGCCCAGGTCAGGGTAGGGTAGTTGAAGACACTCGCATACTTGGCCCGCCCGTCGAGGAGAGCTTCCAGCATTTCCTCGCGCGTCGCGCCCAGGGTCTCCGCGGCATGGTAAAGGTACTGTCCATGGCCGGCTTCATCCTGTACCTTGGCCAGCAGAACCATCTTCCGCCGCAAAGACGGCGCGCGCGTAATCCACGCGCCTTCAGGCAACATACCGACAATCTCGCTATGGGCGTGCTGGGAGATCATCCGGATCAACTGCTTGCGGTAGCGGTCGGGCATCCAGTCGCCCGGTTCAATCTTCTCACCGCGGGCTATTCGTGCTTCAAAGGCCGCCAATCGAGCCGTGTCATTCGCCACTTCATTTCCCATTTCTTACCCCGTCTTTCGTTTCTGTCTACTTCTTTTCTGGTTTTTCGCCATGTGAGCGCGGAGGAAAGCAACTCCAGTATAGCATAAGTTCTGGTCGCCCAAAAAAATGCGAATATATCGCTATATGTATCCGTATCTATACCCAGGTGCATTGATTTTCAGGTCGTTGCCCCGTATCCTTGAAGATGTAAGACGGGCAGTAAGACGAGCAGTAAGCGTCACCTGTCCGGTTAAACTGTAGATGGGGCATCGAAGCCCCACCGTAAATCGTCAAGAATCGCAAAAACAGGAGGTTTAGAATATGCTTGTTAACATTATCCTTTGGATCATTCTGGGTGGCATTGCTGGGTGGATCGCCAGCATGATTATGAGTACCGACGCCAGCATGGGGGCAGTTGCCAATATTATTGTTGGTATTGTGGGGGCCCTGGTCGGCGGTTTCCTTGTCTCGCTCTTTGGTATGAGCGTCGAGACTTTCAGCCTCGCAGGGCTGCTGGTAGCTATCCTGGGTGCTGTGGTACTGCTCTTCATCATCGGTGCGATTCAGCGCTCCACCTGATCTATTTCCTAAACTGAACAGCCATTCAGGTCACCGCTCGCCGGTAACCTGATACGAGAAGAGCGGCCAGCCCGGCCGCTCTTTTTGGTTTATGAATCAACAGGAGCTGGCTCCCCTTCTTATTACTCTTCCTGGTCTGCCAGGACCGTGTCCATGTGAGCCAGCATATCTTCTATCGCGTCGACAACTTCTTCTTCGACTTCGTCATAACCGCACTGCTCGCAAACCCAGATGGGGACATCTTCCACGACCATTTCCTGCCCGTCCCTATCCACAATGTAGTCCTGTAACACCTGCTCCATTGGGGCTTTGCAGACCGGGCAGGCTTTTACCTCAACGTCTTCGCTCATCACAATCCTCCTCCTTGACGGCAGCTAAATCCAGCGCAACGATTATAACCTGGATTGCCGCGGCTGCCCGGCCGATTGCCCGGAAAAGAGCCGGTGCCAATGCTGGCGCAGCCTCGCGAAGCGGTTCCCGCTTTCCCTGGCCAACGCCAGGGTCACGCCGAATACAATTAGAGTGTTGGTCAGTAAAAAGAAGAGCAACTCTTCCAGCGGCAAGATGCCTCCCAGGTGAATGGGCAATGATTGGGCCGGGTTAATCGTCCATGTCCCTGCCTGGATGGCCAGCGCGTCGGCGGCACTGAGATAAAGCGTGGGCGGAACCAGGGCAAGCAGGACGAAGCGCCGGTAACGCCACAGAATGTCTGCTCCGAATGCCAGTTGGAGCATGATGGGAGGCAGCGCCCAGATCAGTTCCAGGCCCAGGTACGTGCCCGGCTCCCAGCCACTGAGCAAGATGGCCAGCGACCCCAGCCAGAGCAGCCCAGTAAGGCCCACAGCGCCATAACGCAGGCGTGGCCACGCCGGTACTGTCTCCGGCAGAGAGATTCGGCGCCCCAGAAAGAGCAACCAGAGTCCGGTCATGATCGGCTGGACGATGAAGAAAGTGTATTCTTCAATCGGCACCCAGCCCAGGGTGAGCCCGGTGACCAGGGCCGGATCGTACCACCAGACCCGGGTCGCCACGAGATAATTGTCCCAGGGGGTGGTATAAAGCAGAGCGATAAGCACGTGCAGCAAGACCACCGTCCCGGCCGGGGCGTTGCCCAGCGCCGGAGCCAGTGCGCGTCCACGCCTGCGGGCAATCCAGGCGGCGATCGCTAACAATAATATGGGGATGCCCAAAAAACGGGCCAGAAAACCGAAATAGCTCATATCCTCAGGCTCTTCTCAATAGACTGGTGGGTAAAGAACGTTCGCTCGCGCTTCACGCTGTTGCCTGCGCTCCTTTTTGCAGCAGCTCCCGTAACGCCGGTTCCAATGTTGGATAGCGGAAGTCAAAGCCCAGCGCCTGCAACTTTTCCGGGAGTACCCGCTGCCCGTCCACGACCACCGTGGCAACCTCGCCAAAGAGGGCGCGCATGGCGAAGGCGGGAATGGGCAACAGGTGAGGGCGGCCCAAAACCTTCCCTAAAATCCTGCCAAAGGTGTCGTTGCGGACCGGGTTTGGCGCCGTCAGATTAAAGGGGCCATTCGCCTCTTCACTCTCCAGCAAAAAGCAGATGGCACGCACTTCATCCTCCAGATGGATCCAGGACCACCACTGTTGCCCGTTGCCAAACGGGCCACCGGCAAACAGGCGGTAAGGGAGTAACACGCGGGGCAGGGCACCTCCCTCGGGACTGAGGACCATTCCGGTGCGGATAATTGACCGGCGAACGCCGTGTTCTTCTACTGCTGCCGTACTCGCCTCCCACTCTACGGTGAGCCTGGCCAGGAAGTCATCGCCCGGGGGGCTGTCTTCGGTGAAACTCTTTTCTTCGTCGGTACCATAATAGCCGATAGCCGAAGATTGGATTACGAGTCGCGGTTTATTATCGACCTGTTCCACGGCCTCGACAACGGCCTGTCCGGCCTCCAGCCGGCTTTGCCGGATCTGGTGCCGTTTTTCCGGCGTCCACCGTGCGGGAAAGAAACCCTCGCCGGCGATGCTGGCCCCGGCCAGGTTGACAATGGCATCGGCCCCATCGGCCAGATCTCCCCAACCGTCGGCCGAGCGCGTGTCCCAGCCTACAGCCCGGGCATTCGCTGGCAGCCCGCTCACCCGGCCGGGTGAGCGGCTGAGGATGATGACTTCATGGTCGTCTGCCGTCAGGTTTTCGGTCAGGGCTTGGCCGATGAGACCCGAGCCCCCCGTGATAATCACTCGCATGGTTCCTCCTTTTACGGTGTGACGTAGTCGTTCGCTAGTTGGCGTCCATGTTTTCGCTGAGTTCGTCCAGCCACGATATTATCAGTTCGCCTTCGCCATTCAGTTTCTCGGCGGCAGCATCGTGGTACAGGCGGACATAATGCTGCAGAACCTGGGGGGGCATCTGGTAGTGGAAGTTATCAATCAACCCTTCCACCCAATGCAGATCGTGCCCGAGGAAGTCCATATCGCCCAGAATCAAGGCAGCAATGATTCCCTCTCCCAGCTTACGATTTGCCCGCGCCAGATGTTCCTGGGGAATGTTCATCTCCTCGGCATGTTCCCAGATGTACGCTTCCAGATGGGAACGCCGTTCGCGGAAGTGAGTCAATGCGGCATAATACTCCGGACTCATCTCTGCTGCCGCCGGGCTGACCGTCGGCGTATTCAGCAACTGTTCCACCACCTGGGGAGCGTTAGCCAGCTTTTCTCCCAGAAAATATCCCGGCATCCGCTCCTGCAGTTCCGGAATCATGTTGAAGATGCGACCACCGAAGGCCAGCGGTATGCCGGCTTCTAACAAGAGGGCACTCATTTGCAGCATGGTGGCGGCTGTCGCCAATGTCTGTGCCGTAAGGATTACCAGGTCTGGATCGGTCTCTTCGATGGTTTTTTCCAGCCGGTTCAAGGGGACATCAGCGCCTAGATAAAGAGCCTCCCAGCCCCGTCGCCGCAGAAGCAACGTCAGCAACAATGGGCTAAAGGTATGTTCTTCATCGGGCGGGCAGCCGATTAATATGCGTTTTGAGCGGGTTGGTGCGGGATTGATCGCCACCAACGATTCCAGTCGGCGCATAGCCAGGGCGGAGGCAAAGTGCTCCTGTTGGGCCGTTACATCACCCATATACCAGCGCCGGCCAATCTCTGCCAGACCTTTTTGCAGAACTTCCAGGCATCCCGTCTCCGGCGGGTAGAGGGCGAAGGTCTGGGCCAACGTATACTCGGCCCGCTGCTCATCATACGCCAGGCATGCCTCGACCCACGAGTCACGCAGTTGCGCCAGGGTATCGCCAACTTCGAGCGGGACCGGACCACTGATCTCCTCTTCGTCCGCCATTTCCAGAAACGGTTCTTTTCCTTCTGCCAGCAACTGGTTCCAGAGATCCACGGCGCGGCTGATGCTTAGGCCCTCTTCCTGGCGCTCGATCAGCCATTTGAGGATATCAATGTCCCGTTGGGAGTAGAGACGGTGCCCGCCGGATGTGCGTGCCGGTTGGGGGAGCCCATAGCGGCGTTCCCAGGCACGCAACGTATCCGGTTTGAGTCCGGTTTCCTGGACCACCGCTTTTAAGTTGAAGGTTGGAGTATCATCTAAAGTCATTGAGTGATTCCTACTACTGGGTTTTACGTTCGCTCTATTCTAGCGCGCCTGTTTATATTTTGTCCAACTATTGCTGATAGTGGCAATCCTGAGACGCAAGGGAAAGGAAGGCAGCCCGTTCCAGCCAGAAATGCCACAGCTACGCAGACTGCCACTAGGCAAGTGCCGGGCGCAGCATCGGGGCCGCCTGGGGGACACCTGCATCATGCAACACGCGCTCGGTCGTCAGCCGGGCGGAGAGAAGGACGATGGGAAGCCCGGTGCCCGGGTGGGTGCTGGACCCGACGAAGTAGAGATTGTCCAGGGAACGGTGCTTATTCTGCGGGCGAAGATAGCCAACTTGCGTGAAATTGTGGCTCAGACCAAAGGCTGATCCCTTGGCCAGGTTATACTCGCTTTGCCAATCCTGGGGCGTGTAGCTGACCTCGAACTTGGTGTGTTCTTCGAGGTCGTCAATTCCCACCAGCCGGGACAGCCCGTCCAATACGGCCCGGCGGGCGCGGGCCTGCAATAGCTGCCAATCCTGCTCCACCTCGTCGTCAAGGTGGCCTACAGGCACCAGTACCATTAAGGTATCTTCTCCCTCTGGTGCTGCCGCCGGATCTGTCCGCGCCGGGGCGTGGACATAGAAGCTGGGATCATCAGGCAGTGTGAAATCTTCAAAGATTTGATCGAAACTCTCCCGGTAGGCGTCGGCCAGAAATACATTGTGGTGTTGCAACTCAGGATATACCTTGTCCGTACCCCAGTAGAACATAATGGCCGAGCAGGTGTATTTCTTACTCTCCAATTTGGCGGTTTCCGCCTCATCATTGAGAAGTTCCTTGTAAACGTAAGGCAGATCGGCATTCGCCACAATCACGTCGGCCGAAAATCGTCGGCCGTCTTCCGTGATTACGGCCGTCGCCCGCTCGCCGTCGGTTTCAATCTCCCTCGCCGGCGCATTATAGATGAAGCGGACCCCATTCTTTTCAGCGATCTCCGTCAGCGTTTCGATTACGCGGTACATGCCACCAATGGGGAACCAGACGCCGTCGGCGAGCTCGGTATATTGGAGCAAGGAGTAGGTGGCAGGCGCATCATAGGGGCTGAGGCCAAGATACATGTTCTGAAACGTAAACGCCGCTTTCAGCCGCGGGTCGTCGAAATAGTTGCCGATATTGTCATAATGTTTGACCAACGCCTTCAGTTTAAACAACAGCGGCAAGTTGCGCAGACTGAAATATTGGCGCAGGTTATAGAAGTTGCGCCCGACGAAATGTCTCAGCGACATCTTATAATGCCGGTTTCCCTCGGCCAGATAGCGCAAAAGCCCGCCGAAACTGCCGGGCTCAATCGCTTCCAGTTGTTCCTGCATGTCGTGCAGGTTTGCCGTCAAGGCCAATTCTGTCCCATCTTCAAAGCGGACGCGGTAGGTGGGATCGATCCGGCGCAAATCCAGATGTTCTTCCATCTCTTCACCCAGCGCTGCGTACGTTTCTGCAAATACTTCGGGCATCAGAAACAGGGTGGGGCCAATGTCGAAGCGGTGTCCATCCCGCACCAACTGGTCACAGCGCCCACCTGGTTTGCCATTTTTCTCGAGAACGGTCACGTCGTAACCATTCCGGGCCAGCCGGCCGGCGGTGGCAATCCCACCAATTCCGGCGCCAATTACTAGAGCAGAAGCATGTTTTTTCATCACCTAGTTCTCCTATTGAACCGTGTTCGTGCGCAAACCCCTCGCGCCATCATAACGGGCGATTGTGCACCCGAGCGGATTTTCTTGCGGCTTTTCTAATCGTAATCTGCCATCATTCTAGCATAGTCCCCGGTGTGTGTCAAGAATTTGTAAAAATAACCTTGACAAATGGTATACGGTTGTGCTATCCTATCGTCAAGCTTATCTGCCAACCTGGTTAAACCGATTGCGAGGGAAACTATGTTACGTTCAAATACATACACCTGGGAGTTACCACTGTTATCGCGTGCTTACGAAGCTGTCAACTCAGTGGCCATCGCCCCTGAATCTGTCGAAGAGCTGGCCGCCGAGGAAGAAATGGCAGCCGCTTATGCTCACTGTAATGAATTGACAGCGCAGCATAGCCGCTCGTTTCATCTGGCTTCTGCGTTGCTACCGGCCGGCAAGCGTGAGGCAGCCCGCGCGCTCTATGCCTTCTGCCGGATTAGCGATGATACAGTGGATGAGCTCGGGGACGAAGCCCCCGCTCACCTGGAAGCCTGGCGGGCGCGGGCCATGGCTTCGACGGTACCGGCAGGCGATCCGGTGGCTCTGGCCTGGGCGGACGCACGCACGCGTTATCAGATCCCCGGACAATACGCCGAGCAGTTGCTCGATGGGGTAGCCCGGGACTTCGAACAGACCCGGTATGAGACCTTCGAGGAATTGGCCGCATACTCCTATGGTGTGGCATCGACCGTTGGCCTGATGAGCATGCACATCATTGGCTTTCAGGACGAGCAGGCAATTGCCTATGCAGTGAAGCTGGGCGTCGCCTTACAGGTTACCAATATCCTGCGCGACGTTGGGGAAGATTGGCGTGCCGGGCGCGTGTACCTGCCCCAGGAAGAGTTAGCTGCATTTGGCTTGAGCGAGGACGATCTCGCCGCCGGTCATGTCGACGATCGCTGGCGGCATTTCATGCGTTTCCAGATCGCCCGCAACCGGCGCCTCTACGAAGAAGCATGGCCGGGTATCGGTCTCCTGGATCCTGATGGTCGAATGGCAATTGCCGTTGCGGCCGGTGTCTACCGCGCCATTCTTGATGATATTGAAGCCCACGACTACGACGTTTTCAACCGGCGTGCTCATGTCAGTACCTGGGGCAAATTGCGGCGTCTACCCGGGCTATGGTGGCGGAGCCGCTCATTCAACTTCCGCCGCCAGCACTAATCCGTTATACTGGCAGCCATGCCTGCCGATATTTATGAAAAGATCGCCCCATACTATGATCTCTTACATGCGTCGCTCACGGCTGATGTCGGTTTCGTACTGACGCTCGCCGGCAGTGAGGGCGGGCCGATTCTGGAGTTGGGTTGCGGGACCGGGCGGTTACTCATCCCTCTGGCCCGTGCCGGTTATAAGGTAACCGGTCTGGACAATGCCCTTGCGATGCTGGCTAAGGCGCAGAGGCGCCTGGCCGTCGAGCCCGCCGGCGTCCAGGAGCGTGTTCACCTGTTCGTTGCCGACATGAGTGCCTTTGCTTTGCCCCCAGAAAGGTATGCGCTAGCCCTCATTCCCTACAATACATTGCTCCATCTGGACCCGTCTGTGGCGGTGACGGCCTGTCGCACCATTGCCCGCCACCTGGCTCCCGGGGCCTCCCTTTTTCTGGATCTGGCCAACCCCCACTTGCTCGATCAGACGCCTGATGACCGCTTTCTTACGTTGGAAAACACGCTCACCGATCCCGAAACCGGAGACGTGATTGTGGTGCTCGCCAGTAACCGGCTTGACGACGTTGCCCAGAAATTACACATTACCTGGATCTATGACGCTTCCCCGCCGGCCGGTGGTGTTGTGCAACGCACCGTCGTCGAGGTCACCTACCATTACTATTTTCTCCACCAGCTCGAGTTGCTGTTGCAGGAAGCCGGTCTCGATCTGGAAGCCGTGTATGGCAATTACAATCATGAGCCTTTTTCCGAGGAGAGTGAGCGCCTGCTCCTGCTGGCGCGCAAACCCGAGGGCTAGAGCGCTGTTACCCTGATTGGGTGGGGTTTGTAGTAACGGCTTTAGCCGTCCTACCGCTGAAGCGGTCACTACGAACGATTTCAGAAATCAACTCGACTGAGAACTAACGGCGCATAATGCTCCCTTCTGATATGGTCAACTGCACGTCGGGCCGCGGAGATGATTTGGCCAGCCCAATACGCACAAACAGCAATGGTGCGTAATAGGCAACCCATATACCGGCCAGCCAATAGCGGAAAAGCCGCAGCGGTAGCCCCAGCCAGAGCGGGTCCTCTGGCAGAACCAGGGCCAGGCCGCGCCAGATGGCCACTGTCACCGCAAGACCTACCAGATAGCGGAGAATCCGCCTGCTGACGGTGCCCTCTGTGGTGAAGTGAACCCGGCTTGCTTCGAGGATGAACCCCACGCCCAGACCGAGTAACAGGCCCAACGAGGAGGCGACATCTTCCATGGTGGTAATCTCCGCTTCTGGAATATATTCAGCCCAGGCGACTGTGTCCGCTGCCTCTCCAATCAACCATCTGAGAAGGAGGTAGAACAAGGCGGAAACCAGCGGTACCATCACCGCAGCCAGCAGGCGCTGACCCAGGATCCGGTTGCGGAATGATTCCTGGAAGAAGCGACGCCAGATCCAGTAGCCTGCCACGATCAACACTGCCAGCAGCGCACCGGCCAGCACATCGTGAACAAAGTGCACACCCAGGTAAATGCGGCTTAGACCCATCAGAAAAATGAAGGCAAGGGCAAAGAGCCAGACCAGGCGGCGGCGGACCCAATACGCGAGAAAGAGATAAATGGTGGTTGCCGTCTGCGTATGGCCGCTGGGAATGCCATAGGTGGGCTCCGTTGTCAGACCAACGCTACTATCCAACCAGTAGGGGCGTGGCTCCCGCAAAACGTGCTTCAAGACGGCGACGAGGTTGTAGCTCAGGATCATGAGGTAGGCGACCTGCCGCCCGAATTGTTTGTTGATACACCAGTAGATTAGCGGCATCAACGCTACGTAAAACTCGAGACTGCCCAACTCGGTGATCAGGGAAAGGAACTGTTCAAGACCAGGATTAGTGGCCTGGAGCCAGCGGGTGGCTTCCAACCCGAACTCGTAAAGTGGATCCAACTGTATCTCTCCTCAATCCGGCTGGCGGATCTCTCTCTTCCCTTATGGATTGTAGCTATCATCTTTGGCGAGTCAACTGCCGGTTGGGCGCGGGGAATCGGCTCCTCATTTCGCGGCTTCGCGATTACCCTGCCGGTTGCACCCCCCTCAGTGCCGACTATAATCAAAACGATGTGTGCCGGTTACACGTTTTAACTCTAATTATACACTCCTCCATTATAGTAAAGATATCTAACCAATCTTTGAATGATATATCAGCGTAATACGCTTTGACCCGGAGATAAGTGATGTCTGCCAGAATACTCGTAATTGAAGATGAAGAACGAATTCGCCAGTTTTTGCAGCGTGGTTTGACTTTTGAAGGCTATCGTGTTGATACGGCTGCCGATGGCCAGGAAGGGCTGGATCTGGCCCGAGACAATCCTCCCGATCTTGTTTTGCTCGACATTAT
>Ga0207752_1000307_pt1 | contig 23411 bp, 16 predicted proteins | sample Pon2CUnioCityCA_6_FD_187272 | JGI IMG/M metagenome (GOLD analysis project Ga0207752, IMG submission 187272) | Marine sediment microbial community from Union City, CA, USA - Pond 2C Sediment 2 (SPAdes) | ecosystem: Environmental > Aquatic > Marine > Intertidal zone > Salt pond sediment ...
GAGCACGCTGTGCCGCCTAAATCGACGGGAATGCGGTCCGCCGGCTGGTGCGAAAGGGCGAGGAGGACGCGTTCCCGGCCCGTATGGGTGTTTCTGCCAGAGTTGGAATTCATGGCCTGCTCCTGGATAGCCCAAAACTGCCTTCTGCCAAGCGCGCTGCCGGGGTGGGTCCGCACGCCATGCAGGGGGATTGTAACCAGTGGTCCCGTGGGATGAAACGCTATTTTTGAGGCTTGGCGGGCCAAATTCCGGATCGCGCTTGACACCGGCCGAACGTGCCATTATAATTAAGTCGGTGTTAGAGCAAGCTTTGCGCCGTTCTACCGAACGAGGGCACGACCAGATTACGCCCGGACGGATGCGAAAGCAGCGCAGCGGTTCCGGTATGTTTTAGAAAAGGGGAAATGATGAAAAGCATGACGGCTCCAGAAAATAGGAAAAAGCACCGCAAGGGTTCTTCCTTGCGTCTTTTTGCATTGGCTGTTGCTGTGTGTATGTTGGCGCTGCTGCTCAGTGGTTGTTGGGGCCATCCGGGCGAGACTGCGGCCGAAGTGAACCGAAGGCGTACGCGAACCATCCGTCTCAACCATGAGATGCTGCGTTCCGATATTGAGAGAGCGCTCTTGCTGGACCAGCCCAGCACGCTGACTGATACGAGAATCCCGTAGCCGGAGGGCACGTCCGGCGACGCTGGACCCACGGAAGGGGTCTACACAGGTGGAGACATTTGTAGACTATTTCAACCGCGTCGCGCACTACGAATGGTCGGTTGTCTTGGTCGAACTGCTTCTGATTGGCTTGGTCGTCTGGTGGGTGGTGGATTTCCTCGAGGGCACGCGCGGCGAGAGGCTGTTCCGGGGTGTCATCTTCATTCTCGTAGCGGGGGTCCTGATCCTTAACCTCCTCGTTGAGCGGCTCCCTTTCGATCGACTCCAGTACCTGTATAAGGGATTCCTGATCGCGGTTCTCATCGTGGCGGTCGCGGGATTCCAGCCGGAGATCCGGCGTGTCCTCATGCAGATCGGACAGCCGAGGATATGGACGGGTTCGGCCCATCAACTCTCGCGGACGGTAGAGGAACTGGTCACGACCGTGACCGAGCTCTCGGCCGCCCGCATCGGCGCGATCATCGTCATTGAGCGGCAGGTGGCGTTAGGGGAATTTATCGAGACGGGCGAGCGCATCGACGCCCGCGTTACGTCCGACCTTCTGAAGACGATCTTCTATCCGGGCACGACCCTGCACGACATGGCCGTCGTCATACGGGGCGACAGGATCATCGCCGCCCGGGTGCAATTACCGCTGGCCGAGGCCGGCAGCATCCCGGGCGTGGAGCTGGGCTCGCGCCACCGGGCGGCCGTCGGTATCACCACCGGGTCCGACGCCTTATGCCTGGTGGTGAGCGAGGAGACGGGCGCCGTCTCCGTGGCACGAAACGGCGAGTTGACCCGGAATGTCACGCAATCCCAGGTTCGGTCGCACCTGGCCGTCACCGGGGCCGGCGAGCACCTCCCCTTCATGGGGCGACTGCTCAAACGCCGCACAGGATAACGAACCATGTTCAAACGAACAAAACTGGGCAAGGTATCGATTGTGATCTTCCTGACGGCCCTGATCTGGGTCTACGCCGATCTCGCGCAGGATGAGCGGCTGAATCTGACCAATGTCGTCGTCGAGGTGGCCAAGCCGAGCGATCCGGCGCTGTGGGTCAGTTTCGTTGTGGAGGATACCGCACCGAACCTGCGGACGTCGGTGGTACTCGATACGGTCGTCCTGAAGGGCCCGGCCTCACGGATCACGGAGGTGGAACGCAGGAAGAACAAGGGCATGCTCGCCCTGGACCTTTTCCTGGTGCCGGAACAGGCAAGACTGGAGGAAGCCGGGGAGCACACTCTGGACGTGCTGGATTTCCTCAAGCGCAGCGACGAGATTCGCCAGCTCGGTCTGACCGTCGAGGACTGCGAGCCGCGCACGCTGACTGTCCAGGTTCGGGAGCTTGTCAAGACCTCCGTGGCCGTTCAGTGTGTCGGAATCGATCCATCTCTTGAGGTGGGGGCGCTCGAACCGTCTACGGTAGAGGCCCACGTGCCCAAGGATGAATCGCTGAAGGCAACGATCCGGCTGACGCCCGAGGAGCAGAACCAGGCAAAGAATGCGCCGGTCGAGAAAACCCCGTACATCGAGCTCGTCCCGGGCCAACGGCGGGACGTCTCCACGAAAGTGAAAGTCACACTGACGGCCGCGCAGAATGTACTCGCCGCCGACAGTGTTCCCGCCACACTCGGCTTCTGCTTCAGTCCCAACCTGCAGGGCAAGTACCGAGTCGTTCTGCAGAACGACCCCACGGAGCTGGCCAGGGTGCTGATCAAGGCCACGCCTTTCGCACGCCAGGCGTACCGGGAGGGTCCCTACCAGATCCTGCTGTACATCGACGATCGGGACCGACAGGCCACCGAGCCCATCCGCAGAGAGGTCGTGTTCAGCTTTCCGGAGGAGTACGTGCGCAGGGACGAAATCCGGGCGGATCAGCCTGCCCCCATCGCCCGCTTCACGCTGGAACCGATCCCTGAGGCAAACACAGAGATCTCCGGGCTGTAGCGCCCGGCACACCCACGCAGCATCGCATCGATTCAGCGTCTTTTGGGGGATGGTTTGCGGCCCGGTTTCTTCTCGCTCTTATGGGAGCGTGCAAACAGCCGGATCGGCACCTCGGAAACGGGAAGCAGCGCCTGGAGCCGGTTCACGATGTACCGAAGGTAGCTCTCGTCAAACAGCTTCGGGTTGTTCACGAACATGAGAATCGTGACGGGGTTGGCCGCGATCTGCGTGGCGTAATAGACCTTCGGCCAGACGGCCGTCTTCCTGCGGGCGCCGGTTCGCTCCGTCTTGATGATCTCGCAGGCCTTGTTGAGCCTGCCCGTCGTGATCCACGTATTCGCCTGTTTGAACAGCTCGGCGGACAGGTCCACGGTGCTCTGGACGTTCTTGCCCGCCGTCGCCGTGGCGAAGGAAATCGGGACGTGCTTGAGAACGGGCAGCATGGCCGTCAGGTACTCCTCATAATCGCCCGTGGCGGCCACGTCCTTGGCCAGATCCCACTTGTTGACGACCAGGATACAGCTCTTGTACTCCTGGGCGATCAGACGGGCGAGCCTCTTATCGACCTGGGAGATCGGGACGGTCGCATCGATCATGAACCAGACCACGTCGGCCCGGCTGATCGAACGCGTCGCACGAACGTTGCTGTAGAACTCGATGCTGTCGGTCATCTTGGCCTTCTTGCGGACGCCGGCCGTGTCGATGACGATCATGGTCTTGCCGTCTTTTTCGATCCGCACGTCGACCGCGTCGCGCGTCGTGCCGGGCACCTCGCTGACGATCACCCGCTCGCTTCCGGCGATGGCGTTGACCATGCTGCTCTTGCCCACGTTGCGCTTGCCGACGATCGCGATCTTCATCACCGGCTCGGGCGGCGCGCCGCTCTGCTCCAGGTCTTCAATTCGCTCGAAGACCCGATCGAGCAGATCGGCCTTGTTGAGATTGTTCTTGGCGGAGACGCAGAGGAATTCGCCGAGTCCGAGCCGCGAGAGCTCTCCGGCCAACGGGAACAGCTTGGCGCTGTCGGCCTTGTTCGCCACGCCGATCACGTCGAGGTCCGCCCGCCGGCGGAGCATCTGTGCGATTTTCTTGTCGAGAGGGGTCACGCCGTCGCGGATGTCGACGACGAACAGCACGAGGTCGGCCGACTCGACCGCCTGGAGGATTTGCCTCTCGATATGGTCGCTGAGCTCGTCGGAATCGACGATGCCGTAGCCGCCGGTATCGACGAGCTCGAAGTACCGGTCGTTGCGGCCGATGAACGTGCTGACGCGGTCCCGCGTCACGCCGGCGGTCGGCTCGACGATGCTGATCATCTCCCCGGCCAGCGCATTGAGCAGACTGCTCTTGCCCACGTTCGGCCGACCCACAATTGCGACTACCGGTAATCCCATAGTGATCCGACTCAGCCCAATCTGTCTGTCCCTGCCCGTCCCACGCCGACCGAGCGCATGATTCCCCAATCGGCACCCCGAATTGTACCAGAACCCCCGTCGCACCGAAAGAGACATCTCCCGCCGCCATCAAGGCCAGCCGCCACCAAACACGCCGCGCGATCACCCGCTATCAGGGGGTACCGCCATTTCCGTTCCCCTCGGAAAATACCTGACAAACAGGCTGGGGTGTGATACTCTGAACTTGACTGATGCCGAACGAGCCCGTTTTAGCGCATCTATTGGGAAATGCCCATGCGAGATACGAAAGGACCTAAATGAAGGCAACAACAAGCGAGGTGCCCTCTGATTTCCAGGATGTATTGAAGACGCTTTTTGGGGAGGCCGAGAAGAACGGTGGCTTGGATTATATATTCACGTTGCTTCGTGTAACGGGAATTACTCGCTCCAAAGATGCTCTCATTGAACTGGAATCGGCTCTAAGTGACCAGGATTTGGCGCTCCCGTCGGAAGAACCAGCAGTTCAATCGTGTTTATTCAATGGCATAGAAGAATCGCTAACCATCATGGGCAATTTGCTGAACTGCAGTGCCGGGACAGCATATAGGCACTGTTTCTTTTTCTCACTGTACAAGGGCTCTTTTCCAAACATCATCAAGCCGTCCGTTGGGCAGATGTTGAAAGAAGTTCACAATCATGCCACCGAAAAGGACAATCCAGGGATAGCGAATTTGCTCGACCAGGCTTGCTTGGCTAGCCTCACAGACGAAGAAGCTTCCAAATCTACAGAACAGCAACTCGGCGCGAGACTTTTTCTGCAAGACTTAATCGATGTATACAAGAGCGAGCGGCTCAAGTTTAAGGATAGGCCCCGCTTCTGCAAGCTGCCACGATTTGAGGTGCTCGAGTTGATGGTTAATGAGGTTGAAGGCCTTTACGGATTCCATCTACACTTTTCGAATGGATCCTCAGCTCATTTCATCAGGTTGGCAGATTCTACGGAACCGCTAAACATACGCTTCGATCGGGAGTCAGAACTAGTCGCCTTCGTAGGAGACTTGGACGCGTTGACGGAAGAATGGAGAGTAGGTGACAGGAAGTTATACGAAATTGGTTTGCCCGGAAGATACAACAAATTAGGTGAATGGAAGCCGTTAGTCTATCCGGAAAGAAAAAGCGATGTGACTGATCGTTTGCAGCAGAAGGCCATTTCGCTTTCGAACGATGAAGTGGTGCGCGGAGTTCTTTTCTACATAATGTGCACCGCGCATCAAGTCATAGAGTTTGTTGTTAAAGCAGATATAGAGTTGCCTTGGGAAGATACTACTTTTGGCAAAGCGCTTCATTTATGGAAATGTCCGAATTCGGCAATAGCTCAAAACTTCTTCATATATGATGGAACGTACTATCTGGAATCGTTTGATCCGGACGAAATTGAGACGGCCATATCAGCAATAGGTGTGACCTTGAACATGATAGCGTTTGCGTATAATGGAACGCTTCGATGGAGAGTGAAATACAACATTGTCAATCGTTCACACACCAGTTCTTCCAAAATAGAGGAGTCAGATCTTGACGTCTTAAACTCCATGCTGGAGAAGTATCCGCGAAACAGAGACGGTTTGATTCTGAATTCCGCAGTAGATTGGTATAATCGAGGGGTAGCTGCGAGAGATGCATTCGCTGGATTCTTGTGTTACTACCGAGCGATAGAAATGATAGCCACTTCTGTTTACAGTGGCAAGGCAAGCTTTGGGCTGGGCTTTCAGAAGAGCACAAAGGCTGAGGCTAAGCAGAGAAGCTTAGGTTGCATAGAACAGAAATACAACCACCTTTACCATAAGGACAAGCTTCGTTTTGTAACAAGTGCATATGCCGAGTGCATCCAGGGAGCGCGCGTCAGAACTGAACAAGTGTTACAATTGGTGTTTGGCCAAGATAGTCGATACATTAAGGACCTTGTTGGGAATGATGAAGGAGAGAGACCGCCCTCTCTATACCAGATTAGAAACAAGATAGCTCACGGCAATCTTACCCTTCTGAATAAGGACGATGTGGAACTTGTTCGCAGCAGGCTGTCGGATGCTAAGAGGATATCAAAAGAATTAATAATGCGATTATCATGCTCGCTCAAATCCTCTGACGAATTGCCGAAGTGGTCTGGAGTGAGAACAATGGCGATGAGCGGGTGTGATCCTCGTACTTATCTTGTCGCGAACACTGAGGGTTGTTTCCCCGCAGACGTCGACTGGCGGATCAAACCTGAATGGTGTGTATAGACGTGATCCCGGTCATAGGATGGATGGGAGATCCCACGTGGCACCCAAGATTGGCTCTGGTCGGCGTAGGAATTCTGGCGATACCAATGTTGTTTTGTTGCGCTTGTAAGGACACCGGAAACAAGAGCGGAGGTAAGAGCACTATGAAAGAGATACCGTTGGGGAACGGGCAGAACGCGAAGGTGGATGACGAGGATTATGAGTGGCTGTCGCAGTATCGGTGGTATGCGTACTTCGATCCCGAGCGCGGGCAGACGTACGCTGCCCACGATACGCCCAGCGGCCGACGCGTGTTCATGCACGATGTGATCATGGGCCTCGATACGCTGGACGACGGAACTCTGAATTGATGATCGATTATTGATGATTGATAATTGTCGGAGTCTGCGCGCGTCGGCTCAGCAGTCTGTCGGTGATGGGGCATCCGGCGGAAACGTGGTTTCCAGTCTTGTGCCGGCGCGGCGATTGGCTTATTCTATTGCCGATTGAATGGTCAGATGCGCCCGATGATGTCACCCCCGCGCAGGCGGGGGTCCAGGAAAGTCGCGGAAGGTACTGGATTCCCGCCTACGCGGGAATGACACGGTCAGTTCCGTGGTTCAATGGGCTATTCAATCATCAATACTGGCGAATACACAGGCGTTCGGCATGGAACGGCAGTTGTTGTGATGGGGCGCCGGGCGGGCGAGAGGCCTCGCGGCGGCATCCGCTGCCACAGAATGAAACTCTGGAGAAGGATCGGAGAAAAATGAAGACGAGGATTGGCTTTATCGGATTGGGCATCATGGGCGCGCCCATGGCGAAGAACCTCATCAAGGCGGGCTATCCGCTCACCGTCTACGACATTGTCGCGGAGAAGGTGGCCGACGTGGTGAAGGCCGGCGCGCAGGCGGGCTCGTCGAATAAGGAGGTCGCCGCGAAGAGCGATGTCGTCATTACGATGCTGCCCAACTCGCCGGAGGTGAAAGAGGCCGTCCTCGGCCCCGGCGGCGTCCTCGAAGGGGCCCGGGCGGGCATGATTCTCGTCGACATGAGCTCCATCGCCCCGTTGGCCAGCCAGGAGGTTGCGGCCGCGGCGAGGAAGAAGGGCGTCGCCATGCTCGATGCACCCGTCAGCGGCGGCGAGCCCAAGGCCATTGAAGGGACGCTCGCGATCATGGTCGGCGGACCTAAGGACACCTTCGAGCAGGTCAAGGGCATCCTGGCCGTGATGGGCGGCTCCGTCACACGGGTCGGCGAGATCAGCAGCGGCAACACGACCAAACTGGCGAATCAGATCATCGTTGCGCTGAATATCGCCGCCATGTCCGAGGCGATGGTCCTGGCCACGAAGGCGGGCGTGGACCCGGAGCGGGTCTTCGAGGCCATCAGGGGCGGCTTGGCCGGCAGCACCGTGCTGAACGCGAAGATGCCGCTCGTCTTGGCCGGCAACTTCAAGCCGGGATTCCGAATCGAGCTGCACATCAAGGACCTCGCGAACGCCCTGGACACGGCTCACGCCGTCGGCGTGCCGGTGCCTTTGTCGGGCGTGGTCATGGAGGCGATGCAAGCCCTCAAAGTGGACGGCAAAGGCGGTGACGACCACGGCGGCATCGTCCAGTTCTATGAGAAGCTGGCGCAAGTGCAGGTCAGGAAGTCGTAAGGGCGAAGTGTGTCGCTCGCCTCTGTGCGCGAACGAGATGGGGAGAACATGAAGTCAATGGACCTGAAAGGGAGGATCGCGTTGGTCGTGGGTGGAGCGGGCGGAATCGGCCTCGGCATCGCCAGGGCCCTGGCGGCCGAGGGCTGCCGTGTGGCCGTGGCGGACTGCGGCGAAGAGGCCCTGCAGAAAGCCGTGGGCGACGGGAAGATGCCCGGTCGTGTCTGCGACGTCACCGACCGCACGCAAGTGGCTGAGCTTTTTGAATGGCTCGTCAAAGAGCTCGGTTCGCTGGACATTCTCGTCAACAGTGCCGGGATCAACGTGGGCAATCGGATGATGGCGAACGTCGATCCGGCGGACTTCGATCGCGTCATGGCCGTCAACACGACCGGGACGTTCAATTGCATCCATGCGGCTCTGCCGATCATGCGCGAAAGACGTGCCGGGTTGATCGTGAATGTCGTGTCGCTCGCGGGCTTGCGCGTGATGCCCCTGGCCGGCATGCCGTACTGCGTCTCCAAGTTCGCCACGGGCGCGCTCGGGACATTTGTGAACCTTGAAGAGGCGGCGAACGGAATCAAGGTGACGAATATCTATCCGGGAGAGACGAATACGCCGATTGTGGACAAGCGTCCGTTGCCGCCTCCGCCCGAGAAACGGGCCCAGATGTTGCAGCCGGAAGACATCGCGGCGTGTGTGGTTGCCGTAGCCAAACTCCCGCCTCGCGCGGTTGTGCCGGAGCTTGTGATCACGCCGCCTCACATGATGGTTGGTTGAACCGAAACTTCTTTGGACGAGCGAACGATGAACCGAAGAGAGTTGCTTCTTGCCACGGCCGGTAGTCTCCTGTCGCCGGGGCTGTTTTCAATGAGCCGTGCTGCCTCGCGAGGGCCGGCCGGGACGCGTCTGGGCATCGCGGATTTCTCCTACAATATCCGCGCGAGGGCCGAACGCTCCGGCGACGCTCCACCCTCTGTGAATGAGCCGCTATCTTTTCTGCAGCGTTGCCGGGACATCGGGGCCGGCGGGATGCAGTGCGGCCTTGGCAGCCGGGACGAGAAGTATTGCGGAAAGCTCCGCAGCTTCGCGGAGAAGCACGGCCTTTTCATCGAGGGGTCGGTTTCGCTGCCCCGCGATGCGGGCGACGTGGAGCGTTTCGAAGCCCAGGTGCGTACGGTCCAACGCGCGGGGGCGAGCGTCGTCCGTGTTGCGATCGGCGGCCGGCGTTACGAGCAGTTCGACACCCTCGAGCAGTTTCGTCAGTTCGCCGAACGATCGTGGAAGTCCATGCAGTTGGCCGAGCCCGTCGTGGCCCGCCACCGCATCCATTTAGCGATCGAGAACCACAAAGATTTTCGTGCGCCTGAGATGCTGGGCATGCTCCAGCGGCTCGACAGCGAATATGTTGGCGTGTGCCTGGACACGGGCAACAGCATCGCGCTTCTGGAGGACCCGATGGAGGTGGTCCGTACGTGGGCCCCCTGGGCGCGCTCGGCGCACCTCAAGGACATGGCCCTGTGCGAATACGACGAGGGTTTTCTCCTGGCCGACGTGCCGCTGGGCGAGGGGCTGCTCGATCTTCCTGCCGTGGTTGAGATCGTGCGGAAGGCCCGTCCCGGGATCCAATTCACTCTGGAGATGGCGACCCGCGATCCATTGCGAGTCCCGTGCCTGACGGAAGCATACTGGGTGACGTTTGCGGACCTGCCGGGCGCCGACCTTGCGCGGACCTTGCGATACGTGCGGAACCACGCCGTCGAGCGCGGCTCCCTGCCCCGGGTGAGCCATCTTCCGTTGGACAAACAGATCCATCTCGAGGAAGAGAACATCAAGAGGTGCCTGAGCTACGCGTCGCAGCACCTGCATCTCTAACAAGCGGCGCCACAGATTCCGTTTTCGTTCTCATGTCCGAGTTGCGCGCCGGCCATCTACTGTCGTGCGGTCAATTCCCGTTGAGCCGCAGGCGTACCGTCTTGATCTGCCAGGGTCGCAGATCGAATGGGCCGGATAGAACCCCCAACTCCCGGCCGGCCAGATCGACCTCGCTCAAATGCGCCTCGCCCATCGGGGAGCCCAGCATCACTTGCCGAGTGCGTCCCTCATGTTCGTAGAGGCGCACGTAGAAGTCACTGCCGATGTTGTAGAAAGCGGAAACGATGGGCGCCGAAGAGCTCATCGTGATCGGTTGGATGGTGGGGCCGTATTCGCCGCCTCCCGCCTCGGCGTACAGACCCACGGGCCGGTAGTCGTATTCGATGGCCTCTCGATGCAAGTCCGTCCTCCGCCACGAACCGGTGAAGGGGCGAATCGCGAACTCGTACGTGAAATCCCCGGTCAACATGCGTGTGCCCCAGACGTAGTACATCGCGTAGGCCAGCGGCATCGAGAATCCGCCGTCCTCCTCGCGCACGGCCCCCATGGTCCCGCGATTGAAGAAGGCGATGCCGTTGTCCCCGTCCGCCAGGGCGGTCCAATACAGGCCGTTGACGTAACGATCCTTCGTTTCCGAGATGGCAAAGGGAAGGTCCCGCACGCCTACGGCTTGGCCATTCGTTACGGCAGGGAACATCTTGAAGCGGAGTTTGTCCTCGTGCACGAATCCGGACACGGGATCTCGGACGTTGGTGCTGATGCGCCCGATCTTTTGGCCGGCAAAGTGAAAACGGACCCAGCAATCGATCCGAGGCGAGTCGGAATAGATCTTCATACGGAACGTGTAGGGAATACTCCCGATGAAACCGTTCTCACAAGCCACGGCCCAGGGGGCCTCACCTCGCGCGCGCCGAAGAATCCAGGTTCCCTTGGACTGTACGTCTTCACCATCGATCCGACCCGCGAAGAATCCACTCCTCTCACCCGTTCGGACCAACTCCCTGTCGGTTCGCTTGTCCACCAGCGAGGACAGGCCGCCGTCGGGATGAAGACGGATCGCGAAGTGGGGCGTCGTAATGCGGAGATTCTCAGGGTCGATTTGGACCGTGCCGGCTCCTGCGGCAGAGTCGTCATCGGCGGGGGCCAGAACATAGGAGGCGGCGGACAGGCCGGGCTGGTCGGCCTGGATCCCCAGGCTGATGTCTCTGAGACTGCCATCGGAGTGCAGATCGGCCGAGAGAACGGCCGAAGGAACGGTGCGACCGTCGTGACGCACTTCGAGACGTTTAGCCCAACTGCGAGGCAGCGACATCGGAACCTGCACCCAGTCCTTCCGGGGCCACGAGACCGGGTTGAAGATCACAACCTGCGGCTTATCGCCCGACATCCGAGAGGCCAGAGACTGCAGCGAGGCTTTCGTGACACTCTCGGAGGCGTCGATCGACTTGGGCAGGAACGTGCGCGCGTCGGATAGCAGGCCGCAGATCTGGATGTCGTGGTGCTGGGCGACGAGCAGGTTCTTCCAGGCCTGCTCCAGCTCGCGATGACGGTCCTTCCCGCCGACCATGCATTCGATTGCGGCCAGCCGCTCCGCTGTCAGCACGGCAATCTCCGCACGACGGGACATGTTCCAGATCTCGTTGCCGCAATAGCCCCACGGCATCCGCACGACGAAATCGTTTGAAGCCGTTCGGAACTCCTTTTCCGGCGCGGGGAAATTGGGAAGGATTTCCTCGAGCAAGATCCACCGATACCCTGGCTTGTCTTCGTACTCCTTGACGAGCGTTTCCTTTCTGAGCCCCGCATCGTCGGCGCGGGTCGCCAGCAGAGGCTGGATGTGCGAGAACTCGCTCTTGAAGTCGGCGAGCGATCTCGGTGCGTTGTCACCGGGGTAGCGGGTCAGGATCCAGTTGTCCACCGTCGTCCGGCCGAACTGCGCGCCCTGACCTTTGTACGTGGGTATCGTGGGAATACGTGAATTGTCCAATCCAGTCCACCAGCCGATGGCCGCATCGAACGTGGGATTGTAGCCGTACATCATGTAATGTGTCCGCATGATCGCGCCGGCGAAGCCAAAGCCGTTCAGGATCTGCGGCATCTGGCTGTGCATCGCATGTTCACTCATGAGATACACGTTGGGCGCGCAGCCGAAGTGGTCACGGTCGGCCGCCAGGGCGAAGCCGATCTGACGGATGTTGGACTCCTCGTTGACGAACACCGAGAGCGGCTGGCCATAGGTACATGTCCCGATGCCGAATCGGCCGGGGTAGTCTCGCAAATAGCGGCGGATCTCCTCGAGCAGGGCCGGATCCTCCTCGGCCAGTTTGTCATAGGTATAAGCCTCATTGTCCAGGCCAATCTTGAAGCTCGGATATCGGTCCAGCCAGGAGACCGCAGATTTCAGGTGCTCGGCAAAATGCTCCCGCCCCCACAGGACGAGCCCGCCATGGTCGTAGGTCAGCACGTACAGTGGCGACGGTTCGGATGATTGCCGAGACGGCGTAGTTGTCACCGTGTCCTGGTTGTCAGCCGTCACTTCGTCTGCTGGAAATACCGCCAAAAGCAGTAAGCAGGCAAGAGGTACGAGACTTGAACACTTCATCCGGGTCTCCTATCTTGAGAGACGCACACCGTCCATTCATTCATCCAGCCATGCACAGCCACAACGGCCCCTTGCTGAATCCATCGCGTATGCTATCGGTTGAACTGTCCAGACTCAAGGACGCTTTGCACGAAGTCACTTGGAGCGGCAACAACAGCGATCGTCCGGGCTCACACCCGGCCAACGGAAACAGAGAAACGTGTCCGGACCAATGTGATCCGACGGTCCCTTCGGTTACGGCTGGTCGACGGCAGGCTGGCCCTTCTGAGAGACCTTGCGTTTCCTGGCGAGCCGGCTACAATCGCTGTGTGCGGGTCGCCGCTATGCCGCACTCAAGATGCAATGGTCCCGATGGCTTCCGACACACATAGGGGCGGCACAATGTGGGCGTTCTGATCGAGGGCCTTGCGTGTCTGGTTTGGGAGTAAGCCGGTGACGACCTCAAGAGAGCGTGTATATCGTGCCCTGCAACAAAAGCCTGCCGATCGCGTTCCCATCTTCATGTGGTACCATTCACAGACGGCCGGGAGACTGGCGCGATTGCTTGAGATTCCCGCGGCGTATGTCTCGCTCGCTATGGGGGACGATATCCGTCAGGCGTGGGTGAGCAACAATCACGCCATGGAGGGGATCGTGCACGAGCGCGACGGCCAGTCCCACATGGACGACTGGGGAATCGAGTGGACTCGCGTCGACGGCTTCAATCAAATCTCCAAATACGTCCTGGCCGACGCCACGGAAGAGGAGGTGCTGCAGTACGAGCTTCCCTTCGACCGCATTGACCCGCTAGTGGACCTGATGAGACCGGTGATGAAGTTCAAGGACGACACCTTTATAGGCTGTGACGTCTCGCCCTGCGTCTTCGAGATGTACTGGCGTTTGCGCGGCATGGAGAAGACGCTGATGGAGATGGTGCTCGAGCCGGGTCTAACGCAGGAGATGCTGCAGCGTTGCGCGGACTTCTCCATCAGGCTCTCGGAAGCCGCCTGCGAGCGGTTCGACTTCGACTGGCTCTGGCTGGGCGACGACGCAGGCGGTCAGCGGTCCATGCTGATGAGCCCGGAGAGCTGGCGGCCGATGGTAAAGCCTCTGCTGAAGCAGAACGCCGACGTGGGCAAGCGACGCGGTCTGTACGTGGCGTTTCATTCGTGCGGGGCGATTCGGCCCATCATCCCAGACCTGATCGAGATCGGCGTCGACGTATTGAATCCCATTCAGTGCAACTGTCCGGGCATGCACCCACTGGAGTTGAAGAAGGAGTTCGGCAGGGACCTTGCGTTCATGGGCGGCGTCGATACGCAGGGCGTCCTTCCAAACGGCACGGCCGAGCAGGTGCGCCGTGCGACGGCCGAGTTGCTCGAAGGAATGACCGCCGACGGCGGGGGCTACATTCTGGCCGCTTCGCATACCGTGCCGCCGGAAACTCCGGATGACAACATCTTCGCCATGTACGATGAAGCAGGGATCACCCGCGAAGAGATCTTCGACAGGGCCGCCAGCATCCGCAAGTCGATACAGTCATCTGACGGCGATTAGGATGGCAGCGCCAAAGGGAGAAAACCATGACACGACGAGGTCTTCTGTTACTCCTGTGCAGCCTCCTGCTCCAGAGTGATACCCGCGCAAGGGACTACTACATCAGCGCGATGGGTAGCGATTCGAATCCGGGGACCCGGAGCGAGCCTTGGCGGAGCATTGGCAAAGTGAACGGCAGCAGCTTTGCGCCCGGGGACCATATCCACTTCGAAGGCGGCCGGCGCTTCGCTGGCACGATGGAGCTGGATCGCGCCGACAGCGGCAAGCCGGGCGAGAGGCTCGTGGTGACATCCTACGGCGAGGGACGAGCGGTCATCGACGGAGGCAACGGCAGCGGTCTCAAAGCCGACCGGTGCAATCACCTCGTCATCAGAAACATCAACTTCGTCGGGTCGGGACGCAAGGGCGGAAACACCGAGGATGGCATCTTCATTCTCGACGCAGAGGGCATCGAGATCGACCTGGTCGAGGTCAGCGGCTTCCGGAGCAATGGACTCTCCGCCGACGGCGTCCGCGACGCTCGGTTCACCAACGTGTACGCCCACGAAAACGGCGCCGCCGGGATCAGTGTCGGCTATCACAGGCGGTCGAAGAACGTATACATCGGCCATTGCGTCGCCAGGAACAATCCGGGCGATCCTTCAAACCTGACCAATCACAGCGGCAACGGCATCGTCGTGGCCAACGTCCAGGACGCGCTGATTGAGTATTGCGAGGTGGCCAACAACGGCTGGGACATGCCCCGCGAAGGCAACGGACCCGTCGGCATCTGGGCGTGGAACAGCGACCGCGTGATCATCCAGTTCTGCATCAGTCACGACAACAAGAGCCCCGGAGACGACGGCGGCGGCTTCGACCTCGACGGCGGGGCGACCAACTCGATCCTCCAGTACAACCTCTCCTACAACAACGATGGCCCGGGCTACTTCCTCTGCCAGTATCCCGGTGCGCCGGTCTTCAAGGACAACATCGTTCGCTACAACATCAGTCACAACGACGGGCTCAAGAACAACCGCCGCAGCGGCATCGACGTCTATTCCGCCGGCCCCAACGCCTCGGACTGCCAGGTGTATAACAACACGGTGTACAACCGGTACGGCGCCGCGGTTGGATTCGGCGGTCTGCCGATGCCCAACGTCGTATTTCGCAACAACATCTTCATCTGCTCGGAGAAGGTGGTCTCCGGCGAGACGCAGAGGGGCCGCTTTGAGGGCAACGTCTATTGGCCTGTGAACGAGCGACCGCTGTCCTTCGACGGATACGATACGCTTGAGGAGTGGGCCGAGGCCACCGGCCAGGAGAAAGCGGGTGACAAAGTCGTTGGCAGATGCGTTGATCCGGGACTGGTATGGCCCGAGCCCATAAGGGTCACCGATCCGACAGCACTCGTCGACTCGGCGGCCTACAGGCTCAGGCAAGACTCGCCCTGCATCGGCGCCGGCATCCCTCTGAAGCACAATGGAGGGCGCGATTTCTGGGGCAACACAGTGCCGGAATCTGAAAAGCCCAGCATAGGAGGTTTTCACCCCGGTCCCCGTCCTGGCCGCCGGGAGTTTCCGTTCGATGCGGATTGGCGCTTTCACCGGGGCGACGTGGAGGCCGGTGAATCTTCGGCGTACGACGACACGTCGTGGCGTCTCCTGGATCTCCCGCACGACTGGAGCATCGAGGATTTGCCCGGAACGCAATCTCCCTTCGATCCAAATGCGATCAGCGCCCTGGACGGCGGGTTCACCACCGGCGGAACCGGGTGGTACCGCAAGAGGTTCCCCGCCCCGGATGAATTGCGGGGCAAGCGCGTCGAACTGCAGTTCGACGGGATCTACATGAACGCCGACGTCTGGCTCAACGGCCGCCACCTGGGCAACCATCCTTACGGATACACCAGCTTCTGGTACGATGTCACTGACTACCTGCGCTTCGGCCAGGAAAACGTCGTCGCCGTTCGGGTCCGAAACGAAGGCGTTAACAGTCGCTGGTATTCCGGCTCCGGGATCTACCGCCACGTGTGGCTGAGGGTCGTCGAGCCCGTCCACGTCAAACCATGGGGCGTCTGCGTCATCACGCCTGACGCGCATGAATCCAGCGCGAAGGTGAACGTCAAGAGTGAGCTGGTCAATGAATCCGACCAACTTGCAAAAATCACCTTGATTACGCGGATACTTGACGCCAAAGGTGCCGAGGTGGTCCGGATCGAAGACAGACACAATATCCAGCCGGAGGTCTCGCGACAATTCAGTCAGGATGGCGTGGTCAGGTCGCCCTTGCTCTGGTCGCCGGAATCGCCGACCCTCTACACTGCCGTGGTCGAGGTCCGCGACGAAGACTGCCTCCTGGACCGGGTGCAGACGAGATTCGGAATCCGGACCCTCGACTTCGATGTCGAGAAGGGTTTTCTCTTGAACGGAAAGCCCACCCTCCTGAAAGGGGGATGCGTACATCATGACAATGGCCCGCTCGGTTCGGCGGCCTTCGATCGGGCGGAGCAGCGCCGCGTGGAGCTGCTCAAAGCCGCCGGCTTCAACACGATCCGCTGCGCACACAATCCGCCGTCGGAGGCTTTCCTCGATGCCTGTGACAGGCTCGGGATGCTCGCGATCGATGAGGCCTTTGACATGTGGGCCGAGCCGAGCAAGCCGCAGGACTATCACCTGTACTTCAACGAGTGGTGGCAAAGGGACATCGACAGCATGGTGCTGCGCGACCGGAATCATCCCTGCATTATCCTGTGGAGCATCGGCAATGAGATCCCGAACATGGATAGTCCCGCCGTGGCGAAGACGGCCGCGACGCTGGCCGAGTATGTCCACCGGCTGGACCCGACCCGGCCGGTGACGGCTGCCGTCAACGCCTTGTCGGAGAAGAAGGACCCGTTCTTCACTGCGCTGGACGTCTGCGGTTACAACTACGGCCTGGCCCATTACGACTCGGACCACAAGCGGCTGCCCAAGCGAATCATGTACGGCTCGGAGTCGTACGCGCTCGATGCGTACGAGTACTGGGTGGCCGTGCTGGACCGGCCCTGGGTCATCGGCGATTTCGTGTGGACCGCTTTCGACTACGTCGGCGAGGCCAGCATCGGTTGGCGGGGGTACATGCAGGAGAAGAACTTCTATCCCTGGACCCTGGCGTACTGCGGCGACATCGATACGTGCGGCTGGAAACGCCCGCAATCCTACTACCGCGACGTTCTCTGGAGCGACGAGCCGCAGGTCTCGCTCTTCGTGCACCCGCCGGAGCCTTCCTTCGAACTCAATCCGAAGCGAGAGTCCTGGAGCCGGTGGCATTTCGACGACGTGCTGGCCGACTGGACGTGGCCGGGACGGGAGGGACAGCCGTTCAAGGTCGATGTCTATTCCTCGTGTGATGAGGTTGAACTGTTCATCAATGGTCAGTCTCGGGGCAAGAAAGCGACGAACCGTGACACCCGTTTTCGCGCTGCCTTCGACGTGCCCTACCAGGCCGGGAGCCTGAAGGCCGTCGGCTATCGCGGTGGAAAGCAGGCTGCGGTCGCGGAGCTGCGCACGGTCGGGCAGCCCGCGAGGATCAAGCTGTCCGTCGACCGGACGCGAATCAAGGCCGACGGACAGGACTTGAGCTACATCACGGTGGAATTGCTCGATGCCGAAGGCGTGCGACACCCCAAGGCCCAGGACCTCGTGACCTTCGAGATACAGGGCCCCGGCTCCATCGTAGCCGTGGCCAACGCCAACCCGATCAGCACGGAAAGCTACAGGCGACCGCAACGAAAGGCCTGGCGAGGCCGATGTCTCGTGATCGTCCGGTCTGCCAGGCGGACCGGATCGATTGTGCTCAGAGCCTCTACTCAGGGCCTTCCATCTACGGAAGTGCTTGTCTCGTCCATGCCGTTGGACGGAGGGGAATGACCAGTCTTCTCCAAACCCGAATTGGGCTCAAGGGGCAATGAGAATACGGTAACCGACACCGGATCCAGAGTAGTCGTAATCACATCACCAGCGGCCTTCACCCTGCCGACGTTACCCCACGTTGGATTCTTGTCTGTCGGCGATGTCCCTTGATAGACCCATTTTTCACCTGGCCGGTCGGCCATGCGTGCGTGGCGCAGCCTCAGATCGACGCCGGTCGCTCGAATGTCCTTGTTCACCAGAATGACGTTGAGGGCTTTCCCTTCGGTCTTGCTGGCATAGCAGCGCACCATGGAAGGACTCGGTGTCTCGACAGGTTCTTCTTGGGCCTTGCCAGCCTCAGACCGGTTCCGCTCGATGGTCGTTTTCACCATGACGTCTTCCAGAAACCGGCTCCAGACGGTCAAAGCGCGGCCGACCGCCGAGAGCGAATTGTCGCGCATGAGGGCGTTGAACACACTGCCATCGCCTTCATAGATATTGATCGTGTTCCAAAACAGCGCCATGTAGCAATCCGGGTCCTGGAGCAGTTGTCCCAGGATGTCAACCGTCATGACGCCCCGTGCCACGTCCGCGCCGGATCGATCCCATTCGTCGAACGTGCCGGCGGCGAATTCGGTCGCCATGATCTTCACCCGTTTGCGGCGGGCGATCTCATTCGAGGCGATCGCCTCTTGGGCGGATCGAACGCCGTGCAGCGCATTCGGGTCCTGACGCACATACACGTCATACCCTTTCCAGCCGTAGCAAGGATATGGATGGACGACCAGGAAATCGATGTGCGCCGCCGCTCGATTCAGGATCGTCATCCAGTTTTCCAGCTCGCGTGCGTTGGCGCCAATGAGGATAGTCGGATCGACCTCCTTCATGCGTCGTGAGATTTCGACCGTATCTTCGGCGTAGACGTCGGGCCGGACGACCGATGTCTTGCCGTTCTCCTTCATGGGTAGCCAGGACTCATTGCCGATCTCCCAGTACTTGACGTCGTAGCCTTTCACCTTATTGGCGTACCGGACCCAGGCGACGGCCGCATCGATGATCTGCCGGCGCGTTGGCTGGGGCGTCTCGTCGAAATCGAGCGACCACCGGTACGAGTTGTAGCAGACCACCAGGACCGGCTCAGCCCCGACGGCCCGGCACGTGGTCATGAATTCGTCGAAATCGTAAGGGTCGATTCGCCACGACCCGTCCGGATTCACGAGCTTCCTGTCGTTGGCCGGAAAGGATGCGGCATGGGGACGGGCCAAGGTAGGCTGGCTTTTGGTGTACGGGGGTACGGACCAGAACACAACGTCGGATTTCCAGCCGCCCGGATAACGCAAATACGTGGGGCGCAGCTCCTTCAACGCCTCGTCAAAGGGTCTCTTGGCAGACCGCAGATAGCTCTTGTCATCGTCCGTAAGAAAGCACGTGTTGATGCCGATCTGTCTTCTGCGCGTATCGTTCAGCACCGTGGATGCGTCGACCGTAATTCTCTCTCTCGCCCCGTCCGCCAGCTCGACCACAGGCAGCTTCGTGCCCGGGCGGTCCAAACTCCCGCACGACACAAGCATCGTCATCGCAAGCAGCAAAACCGGCGAGTACACTCTCATGTGACATGGCTCCTTCGCGGATGGCGTCGGCCCCGTTGGCGCGTCCATTCCTGAACCAGATGTCGTAGTAAATCATACCGTTCTCGCCGCCGTCCGGCCAGACTCCAATGTCGGGGATCAAGCGGTTCTTCGCCTCGGCGTATTCCGGTCGCCAGATGGGTGAGGCTGGGCCGGCGACATAGATGCCGTGCCTCCCACTGCACAAAAGGATCGTATCACTCATGCAGGCTGCGTCCGCCGCCCTACGAATCGTGCGCGACGGCGCCACCAGCTTCGGGCGTTTACCACTTTCGTGCGGGGTTCTTGACGTGGAATCGGCACACGGTGCCGCAGCTCAGGCACAGGTCCGCGAGCAAAGGCTCCGTGCCGCGCAGCGGCCCCAGGGCTTTATGGTCCAATCCTACCCATCCTGCTTCGACGCTCTTTTTGACTTTGATGTCACGGACGATGTCCGCAGCGCCGCAGTGGGGACAGGGCCGTGCCGGTGCGTTCTGGAGGGGGTCGTTCATGGTGTCTCCTGAGGCACTGCTCCAAGGCCCGGCAGATTCTCGAGCTTGATGAGCGATTGTTTCGCGACGTTGAGAATGTAAAGCGTGCCGCCCCGCCAGCATGCGACGTCGCCGAGACCTTCGCTGATGATCCCCACCCTGCCCGCTTGCCACGTGTACAGCGTTTGGCCTGCGATGAAGTAGAGGGTGTCCTCGTCGGCCGCGGTGATGGAGGTAATGGCCGGTCCCGGCAGATGGCAGATCAAGTTTATCTCATCGCCCGGCGTCAGCCGGTATATCTCGTTGGCCGCCGCGAAGTAGAGAGTATCACCGGTCGCGGCTGCGGCGCCGATCGGCGACGGCATCGTGCAGAGTTTGGCGTGGCCGCGCTGCGGTTCGACAACATAAATGGAACAGGCTTCATTGCAGTCGCCGCCGTAGACGTAGACTTGCTCCGGTCCGACGGCCAGCCGCATCGCGTTTTCCGGCAGGGTGATCTGCGGATGATACTGTCCGCCCGCGTGGTAGCCGAGCGTGTTGCCGCTGACCACGAGCAGAGCGCCGTCGGGCGTGAAGGCACAATCGCTAACGGGGGTCGGCGCATCGAAAAGGAACGTCCTGTTGTTCGGCATGAACAGGTTGTTGGGCTCGGCAATGACGATCGTGCCACGATTGTTTACCGTCAGCACGGGCGTGAGGGTTTCGAGGTTGGAGGCCTTCACCCGCTCCGGCGTCAGAATCACGGTGAGACGGACGGCCGGTGCTTCGGCCGCGACGGGCAGTGTCATGCAGAGAACGAATGCCGAGGTATGGAGAAGACGCCGCATCACCGGGACCCTCCTATGGGCTGAGTCAACCATTTGAACCATTTCCGGCCGTTGGTTTCCATCTCCTGCTGCTCCTCCTGCGAAGGAGGAAGCGGGATGATGGAGAAGCTGTTGATAGAGATCTTCATGGCGCGGGACTCCGAGCCTTTGATCAGGTCTTCCGTTTCGGCTTGGGGGTATCCTCGCCCGATGACATCGACGGCGCTTTGCATGGAACGGCCCGCCTCATCGCTCAGGCCCTTGGCGATCTTGATGACGCCGAGCTGGGAGCCGCCGCCGAGCGCCGTGATGACCGCTTCTCCCAGTTTTTGCGGGGCCTCTTTGATGTTCTTGCCGATCAGCCCGATGATCTTGTAGGTCTCCGGTGACAATTCGACGATGGGGGACGAGTCCCGTTCGATGGTCGCGCCGGTGGAGCTGGGAAAGGACGGAGGCACCGGTACGTGGACCTGTCCGAGGGTTTGTCCTGCAGTCGAGATCGCTGCGGCGTCGGCGGATCCTGATGCCGCCGGCCCGCCGGGCTTTCCGAGGAAGCCGAGCGCGTCAGCCTGGAGGTCCGCAAATGCCGCGTCCGTTTGTGCTAATCGCTTTCTTTGCTCGGCCTCTCGTGTTTCTCTCGCGGCCTCTGCGATCTTCCGCTCGCGCGCCGCCTTCTGCAGAAACACCCTCGTCTCCTCTTCGGAGTTGAGCCAGAATTGTGCCTCTTTCAGGTTCTGTTGGATCACCGGGTCGTTCGGCGTGGCCTGGAGGGCCTCCCGGAAGTACCTGGCCGCCTCCGCCCAGTTGCGATAGTGGTACGCGTCTATGCCTTTGCGGTTGAGCGCGCGGGCTTTCTCTTGGGCCTCGGCGTTCTTGAGGTTCTGTTGGATCACCGGGTCGTCGGGAGTGACCTTCAGGGCCTCCCGGTAGAGCCGGATGGCCTCCGACCAGTTGCCTTTGCTGTATTGTTCGTTGCCTTTGAGGTTGAGGTCGCGGGCTTTGCCGGCTCGGCGTTCCGCGGCTTGCTGCCGTATGTTCTTGATCATGTTGTAGAAGGGGATGCCGTAGCCGTCCTGGCCCCAGACCGGCTCTTGCGTCCCTGCCTGGCCGCCGGACGACGCGCCGGCCTCATCGTACCCTCCGGGGGCGGGATACATGTGCAAGCGCAAAGTCGGGTCGCCGGATCGGGCTACCGCTTCGTCGATGGCGTCCAAGCACTCCTGCTTCGTGGCGAAGTATCCCACCCGCTTCGAGATCGGGGCCCCGGCCCTCGCCATCTCCTCGACCAGCGTGTCACTGTACTCGATCTGCCAGGCGGACCAGGCGCAGGATGTCACTATCAGCACTATAATTATCGGTGCAATCCTGACACCCCTCATGTACGGACCTCCTTAAACGCGTCATTCTTCTTTGTTATTTGGCAGACTCGTGAAATATATCGTACGAATTGCCAAATGTGTGCAGCCAAAATATTCGATAGATGAGACAATATTATCTCTTTTTGTCAAGGAGCAAACATGAAGGGCGTCCGAGGGACATCGGCGGGAGTACTGTTGGTGCACGTGCTGGCATTGACCTGGGTCGGATTGGCCCACGCGGGAGAGATTCACGACGCCGTGAGAAAGGGTGACGTGGCAAGGGTCACGGCGATGTTGAAGGAGAATCCAGCGCTGGTCAACGAGACCAACAACGGCGGAAGCACGCCGTTGCACCTGGCGGCCGCCTTCGGACACGAGGAGATCGCGAAGTTGCTGATTGTGAAAAAGGCGGATGTCAATGCCAGGGATGAGCTTGGGAACACGCCGCTGTACGACGCGGCGGACGACGACACACTGGCCGTGGCGAAGCTCCTTCTTTCGAAGAGGGCGGACGTCAAGGTCAGAAACAGTTATGGGGAGACGCCGCTGCATGAGGCGGCGGAAAACGGCAGCGTGGAAGTGACGAAGCTGCTTCTGTCGAAAAGGGTGGACGTCAAGGCCAAGGATTCCCGGGGCCGGACGCCTCTGCACATGGCGGCGCGCTCGGGACGAAAAGAAACCGTCAAGATGCTTCTGTCCAAGAAGGCAGACGTCAATGCCAAAGACGAATACGATCTTACCCCTTTGCATGAAGCGTTTGGGTCGTACACGGCGAAACCGCAGGAGAAGGCGGAGGTAGCCGAATTGCTTCTTTCCAGAAAGGCGGACGTCAACGCCAGGCGGAGTTCCGGCGACACGCCCCTGCACGCCGCCGCAGCCTCTGCCGGTCCCGACGCGATCGAGCTGCTGCTGGCCCACAAGGCTGATATGGACGCGCTGAACAACGAGGGCGAGACGCCTCTACACAAGGCGGCGAACAGCGGCAGCAGGGAAAGAGTTGAGGTATTCCTGGCCCATAGCGCCGACGTGCGTGCCAAAGACAAGCTCGGTGAGACGCCTCTGCACGAAGCGGCGGGAAGTCTGGCGACCAGCGCTGCAGATGCGGTACAGGCCCTGCTGGCTCGTGGGGCAGACATACACGCCCGAGACAACAACGGTTGGACCCCCCTGCACGACGCCGCATCCGCGGGAAGAAAAGAAACCATCGAAGGAGTAAAAACATGGCACGCGAAGACGCTCGTAAGAGCAGGCTTCAGAAGATCAAAGAGAAGCTGGCCCAAACCAATCTAGGCGGGGGCGGCTTCTGGAAGCCAAAAGTAGGCAGTAACAGGATTCGCATTCTCCCCGAAGTCGGTGA